>Ga0265293_10010510_pt1 | contig 12917 bp, 10 predicted proteins | sample Munlanlewell138R_FD_192505 | JGI IMG/M metagenome (GOLD analysis project Ga0265293, IMG submission 192505) | Leachate microbial communities from a municipal landfill in Southern Ontario, Canada - Leachate well 138R | ecosystem: Engineered > Solid waste > Landfill > Unclassified | place: Canada... | reverse complement strand
GGCGGCGGGGCGATTCTCGGTGACCGCATCCGAATGACGCGGTGGCACTCGGATCCCGCGGTGTTCATCCGTTCCATGGCCGCGCGCGGTCACCTCGGTGGGCTCGCCGCGGCCACGTTGCAGGTGGTGGCCCTCCTCGACGCGGCGGGCTTCGACACCATCTTCGTCGAGACGGTCGGGGTCGGTCAGTCGGAGGTCGACGTGGTGCAGGCGGCGGACACTACCGTCGTCGTGCTGACGCCCGGCCAGGGCGACGGGGTGCAGGCGTTCAAGGCGGGCATCATGGAGATCGCCGACGTTTTCTGCATCAACAAGTACGACCAGCCGGGCGCCGACCGCCTGCGCCGCGAGATCCGGGCCGCCATGGAACTCGGCGGACACCCGGAAGGCTGGGAGGCGCCGATCGTCGGCACCGTGGCCTCGAAGGGCGAGGGCGTGGAGGAACTCCTGACGCGCCTGGACGAACACCGCGAGTACCTGATTGGCACCGGCGGCATCGAGGAGGCACGCCGGCGCCGCGTGCGGGCCGAGGTGACCGCCGTGCTGGGCGAGCGCCTGCGCCGCTCCTTGGCCGCGCACGAGGCCCATGCCGTCGACGCCGTCCTGTCTGGCCGCCTGGGGCCCGGCGAGGTGGTGGACGGCCTGTTGGCGGGCTTGAGTAAGGACACCGCCCGCTGAGGCACTCGCAGGGGGTTCCGCACGGCTAGACTGGGCGCATCATGACTCATGCCGTCTACCCCGGCAGCTTCGACCCGCTGCACAACGGTCACGTCGACCTCATCCGCCGCGCCGCGCGCATCTACGGCCGCCTCACGGTCGCGGTCCTGCAGAACCCGGGCAAGGCCGCGACCGCCCTGTTCACGACCGAGGAACGCGTGGCCATCATCCAAGAGGTGGTCGCGGGCATGAAGGGCGTCGACGTCGACTCGTTCGGCGGCCTCCTGGCCGACTACACGCGCAAGGTTGGGGCGACGGTGATCGTCAAGGGCCTGAGGGCGATCTCCGACTTCGAGTACGAACTGCAGATGGCGCACCTCAACCGGCAACTCAACCCAAACGCCGAGACGACCTTCATCATGACCGCGACTCGCTGGTCGTACGTGTCGAGCACCCGAGTGAAGGAGATAGCGCACTACGGCGCGGACGTGGCCAAGCTCGTCCCACGCGCCACGTTGCGGCGCCTGAACGAGAAGATCTCGAGCGGCCAGAGGGTCAGCTTCTGAGGCTTGTGAGGCTTCTTAGGCCGCGGGCCGCGGCGCCCGGCATCTTGCAGCACCTTCCTTCTCGGTAGGTCGCACGTATACTCGCGGGCGGGCCGTAAGGCACCGTGCGCGAGAGCTGGTTCGACCGGCCTGCGCACCGAACGAGAGGAACCTCAGCATGTCTCACCTCATCCGCGGCTTGTCAGCCGGCGGTGGCATCCGCGTCGTGGCGGCCGACACGACCCTACTGGTGCGCCACGCCACCGAGAAGCACCAGGCAAGCCCCACCGCGGGTGCTGCGCTAGGGCGCACCCTCACGGGGGCCCTGCTGCTGGCGCACGTGCTACTGAAGGACCACCGCGACCGCGTGACGCTGAAGCTCCGCGGCGACGGCCCATTGGGCGGCGTCATCGCCGACGCCGGCCTCGACGGCACCGTGCGCGGTTACGTTCACGACCCGCTTGCCGACATGCCGTTACGGCCCGACGGCAAACTCGACGTCGGTGGAGGCATCGGCCACAACGGCGACATCAGCGTCATCCGCTCGCACGCGCCCTACGGCGAGCCGTACGGCAGTTCCAGCGACCTCGTGAGCGGCGAGGTCGCCGAGGACATCGCGACATACCTGGCCCGCTCGGAGCAGATCGCCTCGGCCGTCCTGCTGGGCGTCTACTACGACGAGCGGGGCAGGGTGGCGAGCTCTGGTGGGGTGATCCTGCAGGCGCTGCCGGGCGCGGACGAAGCCGCGTTGCCCCTGCTGGAGGCCAACGTCAAGGCCCTTGGCCAACTCACGACCGCCATGCGCCGTGCCCCGTTGGTCGACGTGGTGAGAAACGAGCTCATGTGGGGCATGGACTTCGAGCTACTCACCGACCCGCCGCTGCCCGTGAGCTTCGCGTGCCGCTGCAGCGACGAGAAGGCGCTGGCGGCGCTGGCGTACTTCACTCCCGCCGAACGCAGGGCCATGATCGACGAGGACGGGGGCGCCGAGGTCGTGTGCCACTGGTGCGGCGAGAAGCGTTGGGTCGGCCCTGAGGCCCTGAACAGCATCAGTGCCGACGAGGTGCGCTGCCCGGATTGCGCTACCCTCTGGTACCGCGGGGGCCAGACGCGGATGGTGCGCGACGAAGAGCTCTGCGCGTGCGGTCGCCGGGTCGAACTGCCGAACTGAGCTGCCCAGCGGAGCGGCTCAATTGACCGGCCCAGCTGATCTGCCGAGGCGTCCGAGGTCGGAGGCGTAAGGGTGCGTCCAGGCATGCTGCTACTGCTGCTGTTCCAGATGATGCTCTGGGGCAGCGCCTACCCCATGATCAAGCTGGGCCTGACGGGCCTTTCGGCCCAGCACCTGACGCTGCTGCGCCACCTCGTCGCGTCGGCCGCGTTCGTTCCCCTGCTGCTGGTGTTCAAGGGGCGCCTCAGGCCCGTGCGGGCAGACGTGCCCTACCTGTTCCTGGTCGGCGTCCTCGGCTACACCGTCTATCACCTCGCGCTCAACTTCGGGGAGCTGCACGTGAGCGCGGGCGCGGCGAGCCTCATCATCGCCACCGCGCCCGCCATCACGGCGCTGCTGGCCGTGGCCATGGCGGGCGAGCGCCTCGCCCCCCTGGGGTGGGCCGGGTCCGTGGTGTCTTTCCTGGGCGTCATCGTCATCGTGATGGGCGATTCCCGCGGGGGCATCTCCTTCAACGTCTGGGCCTGGCTCATAGTCCTCTCGGCGGTGTCCACGTCGTTCTACGCCGTTCTCCAGAAGCCGCTGTTCACGCGCTACAAGCCTATAGAGGTGGCGGCGTTCGCCACGTGGGCCGGCACCGTGCCGCTGCTCGTGTTCCTGCCGGGGCTCGGGGGCGAGGTCCTGGGCGCCCCCGCCGAGGCGCTCGGCGCCACCTTGTACATCGGGCTCTTCCCGTCCGCCGTCGCGTACACGATCTTCGCGTTCGCGCTGTCGAGGACGCCGATCACGGTCGTGACCGCCTTCCTCTACCTGGTGCCCGTCTTCGGCCTGCTGTCTGCGTGGTTGCTGATAGGCGAAGTCCCGGCACTCGTTACTCTGGTCGGTGGCGCGATAGCCGTCCTCGGCATCGTGCTGGTCAACCTGTCCAAACGCAGGGAACGCTCAGTGGCGCGCGGACTCCCGCTCCCCGAGGCGGCGCTCCTCGCCGGCGAGCAGCCTGCGGATGTTGTCGCGGTGGCGGTAGATGGCCAGGGCGGTGAGCGCGACCGCCAGCAGTAGGTGAGGCCACACGAACACGCCCTCGACGATGACGAAGAGGGGCAGCGCGACCATGCCCACGAGCGAACCGAGCGACACGTAGCGGCTGACCAGGATCGTGAAGACGCCGAGCAACACGCACATGAGCGTCACGAGGGGGTCGATGACCAGGAACACCCCGATGCTGGTGGCGATCCCCTTGCCGCCCTTCAGCCTCAGCAGGACGTTGAAGTTGTTGCCGAGCACGGCGGCCAGGCCGGCCAGGACCACGCCCCAGGCGCTCAGCCCCAGGAGCCCGGGGAGCAGGGTGGCGACGGCGCCCTTGAGCGGATCGAGGATAACGACGACGATGGCGGGGCCTACCCCGAGCGCGCGCAGGACGTTGGTTGCCCCGATGTTGCCCGAGCCCACCTGTTGGATGTTCACGCCGCTCAGCTTGGCCACCAGGTAGCCCGAGGGGATTGTGCCAAGGAAGTAGGCGATGACGATGGTTACGGCGGCCAGCGTTACGTCGAGCAAGGGATGCCTCCAGGCCCCGCCGCGCGAGTGGAGGGAACCGTTCCCGATCATAACGGCCTCCATGAAGCGCGGCTGAGGTAAGTGAACAAGGTGGGCCAACGAACCTTCGGGTCGCCTGGGGCGGTACCATCCTGGCGATGACCACCGCGACCCTCTTCCTCATCATCGTGGCCGTGTCGGGCGTGTCGTCCGTGCGGTGGGCCTCCCGCCTCGCTCCCCTACCCAACGAGTTCCCGGCCAAGACGTTGCTCGCGGCGCTCGTGGCCGGCGCGCTGGCCGCGGCCACGGCAGGGAGCTGGCGGGCGCCGGCGGCGCTTACGGGGGTCGTGGTGGTGCTCACGCCGCTGTACGTCTTCGGCCCCTTGGGCCTGCTGGCGCTCGTCCGCGCGGGAGCCTGGCGCCCTGCGCGCTCGTTGGTCGCGGTCCTTTACTGGACGGCGGGCGGCAGGGAAGCAGTGGGCAGGCTGCTGGCGCAGGCAGCGCTGCAACAGGGCGACGCCGAGGCGGCCCTGGCCCTCACCACGCGTCACGACCCGGTCCTCCTGGGTCAGGCGTACCTCCTGCAGGGCGAGTATCAGAAGGTCTTGGATCTCGAGCAACCTCCCGCCTCGTGGGGGGCCGACAACGCGCACCTGCTTGCCGCGGCTCGCGTGGAGGCACTTCTGGGGCTCGGACACCTGGAGCAGGCGCAGCACGAGACGAAGAACATGAGGACGCGCTTCGAGGCCGGCAAGCAGGGCCCGCTGGCCTACCGCGCAGTAGTCCTCTCCGAGGCGCGGCTGGCGGCTAGCGCCGGCGACTTCGAGGGCGCCCGTAAGCTGCTCGAGCAGCCCCTGGTGGGCGTGACCCCCGCCACCCTCTACGACATCCTGGGCACGGCAGCCGAGCGGGCCGGGCTCAAGCCGGTGGCCATCAAGGCGTACGCGGCGGCCTACACCGCCTCCAGAGGCCGGACAAGGAAAGTCTACGAGGAGCGCCTGCGTTCGCTTGGCGCCCCGCCCCCGACGCCCGCGGCAACTTTGGCGAGGCGTCCGCTTGCGACGTACTTGCTGGGCGCCGTCCTCGCGCTGGCGTACTTGGTGCAGGTGCTGGCCGACGAGTACATAGGACTGTTGTCGGTCGGAGGCCAGGGAATCCACGCGAGCAGCGTGGTGGCGGCGTTCGTGCAGGGCATCCCTGGCGTGCCCGACGCGAACGCCTGGTGGCGCTACCTGACCTACGCGTTCATCCACGGCAGCATCTTGCACATCGGCCTGAACGTCTGGGTGCTCCTCGACATCGGACGTCTCTACGAGCGCCGCCGCGGCTGGGGAGACGTGCTGGCCGCGTTCACGCTCGGTACCGCCGCTGGCGCGCTGGCGACCACCATCTTCCAGGCCGGGCAACCGTTGGTGCTGCTCGGCGCCTCGGGCGGCATCCTGGGCGTGGCGGGGGCACTCTTGGCGGAGGCGGCGCTGGGCCGCGCGGCCTCCGACCGGCTGCTGCTCCGGAGCCTGCTGCAGTGGATAGCCCTGCTGCTCGTGTTCAGCATCGCCATACCCGGCGTGTCGCTATGGGGCCACGTGGGCGGAATCGTCGGCGGCTTCGTCTACGGCGCCGTGCGGCTACGCTCCGGTGTCGGGCAACGCTTCTCGCAGGCAGCCGGCTGGTTCTGCGCTGGGCTCCTGGCGCTGGCCGTCATCAGTGCCCTTACGAGCGTGGTGCCGCTGCTGCCCTGACCCGCTGGTGCACCGGGCCGGGACCTTGGCCCGCCCCGACTCTAGAGGGCCCGGTGTAATCTTGTACTCAGTACAAGGAAGATCTGGTTCTCGCCGGCCGCAACCCCAGTGGTGGGCCGGTAGTCCCTGGAGGAGAAGGTGGCAGACGTGGACAGTCACGCGAAGGTCGCGGCCCCGACGGGCGGCGCGTTCCTGATCGAGCGGCAGAACGCGGACTCGGTGCTCATCCCCGAGGCGTTCGACGACGAGCTGAAGCAGTTCTCGAAGACGGCAAGAACCTTCGTCGAGCGCGAGATATTGCCCGACTTCGAGCAACTCGAGGCGCTCGACTACGCCCTCTCGCGCCAGAAGATGGCCAAGGCGGGAGAGCTCGGCCTCCTGGGCGTGGAGATCCCCGAGGAGTACGGCGGCCTGGGTGCAAGCAAGGCGGCCTCGGCCGTGATCACCGAGGCCATCTCCGGCTCGGGCTCTTTCAACGTGACCTTCAGCGCCCACTCCGGCATCGGCACGCTGCCCATCGTCTACTTCGGCACCGAGGAGCAGAAGCGGCAGTACCTGCCCAAGCTGGCCAGCGGCGAGTGGATCGCCGCCTACTGCCTCACCGAGCCCGGTTCCGGTTCCGACTCGCTGGCGGCCAAGACGCGCGCCGTGCTCGACGGCGACGAGTGGGTGCTGGACGGCACCAAGATGTGGATCTCGAATGCCGGCTTCGCCGACCTGTTCATCGTCTTCGCCAAGGTCGATGGCGAGAAGTTCACCGGCTTCTTAGTGGAGAAGGGCACGCCCGGCCTGAGCCTGGGGGCGGAAGAGAAGAAGATGGGCATCAAGGGCTCCTCCACCCGCATGGTGATCCTGGAGGGCGCCCGCATACCCAAGCAGAACCTGCTGGGCGAGATCGGCAAGGGCCACCACATCGCCTTCGGCATCCTCAACATCGGCCGCTTCAAGCTGGCCATGGGTGCATCCGGCGGCGTGAAGAACCTGATCGAGGTGGCGCAACGCTACGCCAGGGAGCGCCAGCAGTTCGGCGTGCCCATCGCCACCTTCGGGCTCATCAAGCAGAAGGTCGGCGCCATGACGGCCGAGGGCTACGCGCTTGAGAGCGCCGCCTACCGCCTGGTGGGCAGCATGGACGCCGCCCTGGAGGGCAAGGAGTCGAGCGCGGAGCAGCTCAGCGCGCTCAACGAGTACGCCGTGGAGTACTCGTTCATCAAGGTCTTCGGTTCCGAGAGCCTCGACTTCGTGGTCGACGAGGCGCTGCAGATCTACGGCGGTTACGGCTTCTCCGCCGACTACCCCATCGAGCTGCCGTACCGCAACAGCCGCATCAACCGCATCTTCGAGGGCACCAACGAGATCAACCGCATGCTGACCGTCGACCAGCTCCTCAAGCGCGCCATGCGGGGCCAGCTCGACCTGCTGGGGCCGGCGCAGGACGCCATGATGGGCAAGCCCGCTACGGAAGCGCACGGTCCCGAGGTGTTGGCGGACGCCAACCTGGCGCTGGCCAACCTGAAGCTCGCGACTTTGATGGTGGCCGGCATGGGCGCCATGGCGTACATGCAAGGACTCGAGCAGGAACAGGAGCTCATGGCTCGCGTGGCCGACATGGTGGGCCTGGCATACTTCGCGGAGAGCGCCCTGCTGCGCGCCGAGCGGCTGCAGGGCACCCGCAGCGCCGAGACCGCGACGCTACTGGCGCGCATCTACGCCTTCGCCGCGGTGGACCGCGCGCGCGACCTGGGCGTAGAGGCCCTCAGGCGCATCCCGCGCGGCAAGGAGGCCATGCCGCGGCTGCAGGCGTACCTCGCCGAGCACGGCGTCGACCTGATCGAACTGCGTAGGGGGGCCGCCGAGGCGGTTTACGAGGCTGACGGGTACCCGTTGGGCTGAGGATCTTGATAGCTTTCCGCCTGCATGTGCCAGAGGGTGGCGTAATGGCCGTCTTGGAGCATCAGTTCGTCGTGCGTGCCGGATTCGATCAGCCGGCCTTCTTTCAGCACGTGGATGGTGTCGGCCATCCTTACTGAGCCTAGCCGGTGAGTGATCAGTAGCGTGGTTACGCCGTAAGCGAGTTCGGCGAACTGCGCGTAAAGAGCGTGCTCGCTTCGGGGATCAAAGGAGGAGCTGGGCTCGTCCAGGATGAGTAAGTGCGAACGGTGGCGTCTGGCTAGAGCCCTGGCTAGCGCCACCTTCTGCCATTCGCCGCCGGAGAGCTCGGTTCCACCGAACTGTTTGCCGAGGCGGCTGCGGATTCCCTCTTCTAACCGCTCGGCCACGTCTTCGAGCCCGCTGAGACGTAGCGTCTCCGCAGCGTTTTCAGGGGTCAACGGCTCAGCGGCCAGGGTGATGTTCTCTTCGAGCGTCAACTGGTAACGCCCGAAGTCTTGGAAGATCGCTCCGATTCCGTCGCGCCACTCGCTCAGGTCAAGGGTGCGCAGGTCTTGACCTTCGACGAGCACCACTCCGTCGCTGGGGTCGTAGAAGCGCGCAAGCAGCTTGGCGATGGTCGACTTCCCGGCGCCGTTCTCGCCCACCAGCGCTGTCACCTGGCCGGGTGCGAGCGTGAGGGAGACGTTGTGGAGGGCCTCGCGGCCATCCGGGTAAGCGAAGCTCACGTCCTTCAGTTCGGTGCCGCGGGTTCCTAGCCTTGGTACGGGGTTGGTCGAGTCGGCTGTGGCCATCGGCGGCTCGTACGCCAGAAAGTCCGTGAGTTTACTGAAATACCGCAACGTGTCTTGGAGCATGGTGACGTCCTGGGTGAGGAGCAGGAGGTTCTGCTGCACGTACAGGAGTGACTGCACCAGCAACACCACGCTGCCGGGGCCGACATGGCCGAGCGCGGCGCGGCTTGCTACCCAGTAGAAAGCGAAGCCGTTCCCGAGGGCGCTCACGCCTGTCAGGGCGTTGGACCACGCGCTTTGTCTCACGCGGACGCGGCGCGTAGCCTCGTGCGTATCCTCGAAGGCTGCCTGGTAACGGTTCATGAGCCATGGGCCGTAACGGTACAACCTCGCCTCTTTGGCGTGCTGGTCCGTGAGGAGGAGCGAACTGAGGTACTGCATGAGCCGAGCGTTGGGACTCTTCCACACCATCGTTTCCCAGGAGAGGCGTTGCAGTCGGAAGAGCACGAGGGCGTGCGGTAACGACGCGGCCATGATCAACAGAGGCAACCACAGAGCGATGGAGCCTAGAAGCAACAGTACCGAACCCACCACCACGATCTCGCGCAGGCCGTTGGTGGTGTATACCAGCAGGTTCACCGGCTGGTAGGCCGCTTGATCCCTGAGCAGCTGAAGGTCGTCGTAGAAGTCGCTCGACTCGAAGGCGCTCAAGTCGGGTAATGAATCGGCTTTCGCCATGAGTGAGAGGTTGACTTGCGCGGTGAGCTTCTCGTTGAGGCTGCCTTGGATTGCCGCGGTCCAGGGCGCCAGTGACGACTCCAGTAGCAACCCCGCAATCCACATGAGCGTCAAGCTCAGTAGACGGGAGGGCTCGAAGCTGCCTGCAGAGACCGCCAGTGCCAGCAGGTCGATCACTGTCTTCGTGATCCAGATGAGCGCCGCGGGCACGATGCCCTGCAGTATCAAGCAGCTCAATAACGCCCCGGCCTCGCGGGGCGAGGCGCGCCAAACGAAGGCAAGCGACGTGACCAAGCGGCGAGGGCCCATAGCCGTCATCTAAACCGCCGATCGTCGTCGGTGCGCAAACTCAATGCGACGGATTTGTCTCCACGTTGGAACGCGTCTGCCCAGACCTGGCATGTTTGCTCCACGATAGGATACCGAGCCTTGGCCTACAGCGAAGGGCCGATCGCCTACATCTCGTCAGGATGGACGACGTCTAGTTCGGAGATCTCGCTGGCGAAGTCCTTGCGGTTGTTCGTTACGAACCGCTCCGCCCCCACCTGGACGGCGCTGGCCAAGTGAATGGCGTCGGGTGCCTTCAGTCGGTAATGCGCGGCGAGGCTTACTGCCAAAGCAGCGATCTCGCCGGTCAAGGGCACCAGCGTCAACCGGGCCAAGCAGGCCGTCAACGCTTGTAGTTCCGCCTTGTCACCCAGCTGGGTCGATTTGATGAGCAGTTCGACGAGCAGGAGTGTCGCACCGAAGCGCCCTCCATCCGTGTCACCAAGTGCTGCCCACACCGGCTCCCCCAACGGATGTCCAGGGGTCGCGGCGTAGATGAGAACATCGCTGTCGAACGCTGTGCGCACCTAATCCCAGCTGTCCCTTTCGGCCCGCAACTCCGCGACCATCGCTTCCGCCCTGGCGGGCTCGATGCCCTGGCCCCGCTCCGGCAGATCCTGCCTGGCATGCGCCAGCGCAGCCACGAGTTCCTCCGCTGCGGCAGTACTAGGGGTCGTGATCCGCAGCTCGAGTCTGGACGGGTGCACCAGGGCCGCTACCACGCGGTCGTTCTGGGTGATCGTGAACTCCTCGCCCTGCTTTACACGTTCCAGCACACCCTTGAGTTGAGCGCGCAACTCCGTGACGCCGATGGTGGTCATGGCCTTAGTGTACAGCGTTGTACAGGAGGAGTCGAGCGCGGGCCGGGCCTACCGCACCTCGACCCGCACCCGCGCCGCGCGACCCTCGGCGTCGAGCACCGACAGCGTCACGAACCCCGGTCCCTCCACGGCCAGTCGCGTTTCGCGGTCGAAGGTCCCGATGGCCACCGGCTCGCCGTCGGCGAACCAGGTGAAGGGCGCCCGTCCCCGCTCGACCCGGGCAAGGATCTCGCCCGCCAGGGGCACGATGGCGGCGCCGTCGGGGGGGAAGGTCAGCCGTGGCGCGTCCTCCGTCCCGACCAGGCGCGCCCCGAACTGCCGCAAGGGAAGGGGTAAGTCTCCGTTGGACGCGGCGACGAGCGTTCCCGGCGGGGCCGGAGCCAAGGGGACGGGACGGGCCCCCAGGCGGGCGAATACCTCGAACAGGACCGGCAGGGCCACCTCCGCGCCGTACATGCCGGGCACCGGCGTACCGTCCGCGCGCCCCGCCCATACCCCGGCCACGTGCGCACCGTCGAAGCCCAGTGCGAGGGCGTCGCGGTGGCCGCTCGACGTGCCCGTCTTGACGGCGAGCTGCCAGTCAGGCAGCGTCGCGGCGCGGTGCGTGCCCGCCAGCACGTCTGCGACCAGCCACGCTGCCGCCGGCGCCATGATGCGAGCGTTCGGGCCTGGGGCCATGGCTCCCGTGGACGACAGCGCCACCGCCTCGCCACCGCGCGCGATGGCGGCGTACAGCTGCACCAACCCTTCGAGGCTCACGCCGATGCCGCCCAGGCTTATGGCCAAGCCGGGCGCGTCGCCGGGGACCACCGCACTTACCCCGGCCTGTCGGATGGCCGCGAGCACCGTGGCCGGCCCAAGCGCTTCGGTCAGCGCGATCACCGGCAGGTTCAGGGAGGCTTGCAGGGCCTCGCGAGCAGTGACGGGCCCCCGGAACACGCCGTCGAAGTTCTGCGGCGCGTAGCCCGAGTAGTCCTCCGGCCTGTCGTTAAGGAAGGTTTCCGGGTGGGCCATGCCGGCTGAGAACGCGAGCCCGTACACCAACGGCTTGAGCGTGGAGCCGGGCGAGCGCAGTGCCTGGGTCATGTCGACGAAGCCCTGTCGCGCGCCCGCAGCGTAGTCGGCCGAGCCGACGCTCGCGAGGATCGCCCCACTGTCGACGTCGGCGACCAGGAGAGCCAGTGTGGCCTGTGCCGGTAAGCCTTCAAGCGCGCCCGCGGCGAGCGCCTCCAGCGCGGCCTGCAGGTCGGCGTCGAGCGAAGTGTGGTGGAGCTGGCGTTCTGGCTCGGCCGCGCGTAGGCGGTCAGCGAGGTGAGGAGCCAACGTCGGGAACGGCCTGTGCGCGGTGGGCAACGCCTCGCGCATGGCTGCTCTGGCGGCGTCCGGGTCGATCGCGCCCACCGCCGCGGCGCGGGCCAGCACTCGGTCCCGCGCCGCCCGCGCGACCTCGGGGTGCTCGTCGGGGGTGCGCAGGCCCGGTGCCTGTGGAAGGGCGATCAGGAGCGCCGCCTCCGCCTCGGTCAGGCGCCCGGGTTCCTTGCCGAACCAGGCCAGGCTGCCCGCCCGCACGCCTTCTAAGTTGCCTCCCATGGGCGCGAGCTGGAGGTAAAGCGCGAGGACCTCGTCCTTGCTCAACACCCGCTCGAGGGCCAAGGCGACCCGCAACTGCCTCAACTTGCCGGCCATGGTGCCGGTGGACCCGTCCTCGAGCAGGCGCGCTACTTGCATCGTCAGGGTCGAAGCGCCCGAGACGACCTGCCCTTGGCGGAGGAACTGCCAGGCGGCGCGCGCGAGCGCGCCGAAGTCAACGCCGTGGTGCGCGTAGAAGCGCCGGTCCTCGTAAGCGACGAGCATGGCGAGGTAGCCGGGGTCCACGCTCGCGGGCGTCACCGCCAGCCGCCAGCGTCCGTCCGCCACCGTGAACGCCCGCAGCAGCCGGCCGTCTTGCGCCAGCACCTCCACCGAAGTCTCGACCGTCAGCGGCGGCAGGTCGGTGGCCCCGACCCAGCGGTCGACGACGGTCCAAAGGCCGGCGGCGAGCGCCAGCAACACGGCCACGGTCCACGCGGCGCGCCGCGCGCGGGACGCGTACCCCGCCCGAGCGGCGTGGACCGTCCGAGCCGCATGCCCCGCCCGACCCGCGTGCCCCGCCGGAGGCCGCCCGCTCATGGCCCGATGGTCACGCTGCCCGTGGCGCTGACGGCGAAGTTGGCCGGGCGGTACATGTCCTCCACCTGTGCCGCGGGGTAGTGGTAGGTGCCGGGCGAGACCGCGCGCATGACGTAAGCGAGCCGCAGCGGCTCGCCGGTGGTCCAATCGACCGCCGCAAGGAAGCGGTCGGTACGCGCCTCGGTCATCTCGGCGCCGACGTTCACCCTCAGCCAGTCGAGCGCGCGGATGTCGCCCTCACGCAGGAGGTTGGGGCTTTCGATCTCGAAGCCCGCGGCCAGGGCGTCGTCGATCATGAGCCGGCCGCCCGCCACGCCCCTATCGGGGCGGACTTCGAGGACGACGACCAGGCGGTCGCCTACCCTCACGTTGCTCAGGTCGGTCGGCTCACCGTCGGCCGTGTAATGGCTGCGGGTGATGGTGTAGCCCACGCCGCCGGCCTTCGGCGCCTCCACGGGCACGCCCACGGTCGTGATGGTCACCGTAACGCCGGAGTCGCCGGCGTTGCGTATGACCGCCGGCGTCCCGTCGAACAGCCGCACGACGTTGCCGGCCACGGGCCTGCCGTCGAGGACGAGCCCGTGAGCCTC
>Ga0265293_10010509_pt1 | contig 12918 bp, 10 predicted proteins | sample Munlanlewell138R_FD_192505 | JGI IMG/M metagenome (GOLD analysis project Ga0265293, IMG submission 192505) | Leachate microbial communities from a municipal landfill in Southern Ontario, Canada - Leachate well 138R | ecosystem: Engineered > Solid waste > Landfill > Unclassified | place: Canada... | reverse complement strand
GGTTGAGAAGTTTTATGTGGTTGAAAACGGCAGGGTAAAGCGTGGCGATCTTCTGTATACCCTGGATCCAACGGTTTACCGTTTGCGCGTGGAGCAGGCTGAAGCCGAACTCAAGTCAGCCATGGCAGCCCGGGATGCGAAACGGCGGCAGATTGAAGCCGAGCGTGCCAACCTGACCGTTGCCAATGAACAGGTAGAGCGTGCGCTTTCAAACCTGAACCTGACCGAAAAAACACTGGAAAGACTGATTCCCCTGAACAAGAAGGGTTTTGTGACCACCCAGCAGGTGGATGACGCCAGAACGCTGCACCGCGATGCCCAAGTCAGTCTCAGGCAGGCCCAGGCCCAGGCGCAGGCGGCAGAAAGCCTGGTTGGGAACCTGGAAGCGGCCGATGCCCTGGTCCAGGTCAGCCAAAGCGCGTTGGCTATTGCCCAGCGTGCGCTGGCCGATACGCAGGTTCGTGCTCCCCATGACGGACTGGTGGTGGGCTTGTCGGTATCATCCGGTGAGTATGTCGCGCCCGACCAATCCTTGTTCACCCTGATTAATACCGAACAATGGTATGCCACCGCTTTTTTCCGTGAAACCGAGCTGATGGAACTCAAGCCCAATGCCTGTGCGCTGGTTTATGCGCTTGCCGATCCTTCCGTGATCATCAAGGGAAAGGTTGACAGCATCGGCTGGGGCGTGAATTCCACCGATATGATTGAGTTGCCTCGTATTTTGCCTGTTGTGCAAAAATCCCTGAACTGGGTACGGGTGGCTCAACGCTTCCCGGTTCGGGTGCGTCTGGGGGACGCACCTGAAAACCTGTTGCGTGTTGGCGCATCGGCGGTCGTGGTGGTAAAAAAACATGACGACGACTGCTAATCGCTTCTGGCCGGTCGTCCTGAATACCGCAAAACATGATTTGCGACCCTTTGACGGGCGCCTGGCGATGGCCTGGCGGGTTGCCGCCCAATGTGCGCTGGCAGCCTTTGTGTTCATGACTTACGGTATTCCGTTGGCGGCCATCGGATGCTACCTGATCCTGTTCCTGATGAAACCCGATAGTGCCGAAAATAGCTTAATGGCGATTGGTTTGACGATTTTGGTGGCACTGGTGGTGGTCATGCTGCTTTATCTGGTTCGCTGGACGATCGATTACCCCATGTGGCGTCTGGTGGTGATTGCCGTTGGTTCTTTTTTCTTCCTGTATCTGGGCGCTGCGAGCCAGTTGGGGGAAATTGGCAGTGTGCTTGCCCTGGTGGTGGGTTTTGCCATGACTTTGATTGGCTATGTGCCTTTTGGCGAGGCGGCCACGCGCGCCTTGCTTTATGCCTGGTTGATGACGGTAGCTCCCATGGGCATTATTGTGGGCTTCAATCTGTTTCTGGGTCGTTCGGCGGTACGCTTGCTGAAATCAGAATTGGTGCAAAGGTTTGAAATGGCGGGGCAGGTGCTTGAGCAGGCAACGGCCGTTGATGATTTGCATGCGCTATTGCACGAGGGAAATGAAGCCCTGAAAAAACGCGCGGGGAATATCAAACTGTTGCATTTGGTCTCTACCGCTCAAAACCGTTATTTGGAGGTTGCGATTGATGAGTCGTATCGCCTGATGCTGGCCGTTACAATGCTGGCGGGCAACCTGCCTGAGCAGCAACGCGTTGAACTGGCGGCGCAATGTCGTTTGGCTGCCCGGGCTGTGGCAGAAGGATATCCGCCCAATACTGCTTCTGAGGTCAGTATCACGTATGGAGCGGAGCCTGCAGAAGCCGCCAGACAGGCGCTTGATACGCTTCTGGGACGTTGTGCCTTGCCGGTGGTGCGAGCCGCTAAAGTTCCATTTTTTTTCAAGGACGCGCTTACCAATCCCAATTATGTGCGATTTGCCCTTAAAACCACAGCGGCCGCCATTATCAGTTATCTGGTCTATGCAGCGATCGACTGGCAGGGTATCCATACTGCCATGATCACCTGTTATGTCGCTGCGCTGGGAACCACCGCCGAAACGGTACATAAATTAACGCTGCGTATCATTGGCTGCTTAATTGGGGCTGCCATGGGCGTGGCCTCCATCCTGTTCCTGATTCCCCACATGACCAGTATCGGTTCATTAATGGCGTTGGTTTTTGCCGGTATTCTGGTGGCCGGGTGGGTCTCAGCAGGCAGCGAGCGGATTGCGTATGCAGGTATTCAAATTGGCCTGGCATTTTTGTTAACCATTTTGCAGGGCTTTGGTCCTGATATTCAGATGTCTGCCGCATCTGACCGGGTGGTGGGTATTTTGTTGGGCAATCTGGTGATGTATCTGATTTTCACCCGGGTTTGGCCGCTTGGCATTGCCTCTACGGTCAATGACAAGCTCAATGAGGCCCTGGATGGACTCACGAAAATTTTGGATTCAAGCCACATGCAAGCGGTGACCATGGATGATGTCTCTAAAGTGGTGGCTACCTTGCATCAGGCCCGGGAGGCCCTGGGTTTGTCAATGTTCGAACCACGAAATTTACGGCTGGATGATGCGTCCATCGCCCGCCTGAAAGACTTGATTGTGCGTGCAGAGGCATTGTGTCCCGTTGTGGTGTTCAAACAGCCCGGTCTTTCTTCTGCCACTGCCAGTGCCCTGAATGAGATTGATCAAATGAAGCAATTACTAAGCAAGAGTTAAGGATGATTAAACAGGCACTTTTTCCTATCCGATTTAATCCAGCCTTAAGGCAGCCGGGTCTTGTTTTGGCAATGTGTATGGTTTTGTCCGGTTGTGCCAGCGATGCCCTGACGCTGGCACCGGCCTCACCCGATAAACCATGGAAGCCGTCTCCGAAAGATCCTGTTGTTTCTGCTATGACATCTGGCAGTCCCGAGGTGCCGTCGGGTTTTGGCGTGCCTGTCTTGCCCGAGGTGTCCGTGTTGCCGACGGCCCCCACCATTGACAGTAAACGGGCTTATGGTTTGCCCGAGCTGATAGATATTGCCCAGCGGGAAAATCCCGATACGCGCCTGGCCTGGAACCGGGCCAGGCAGGCTGCCCTGGCGGTTGGTCTGGTTGAAGCAACTTTCTTGCCGCGATTGTCCGCCAACGTGATTAGTGGTTGGCAAAAGACGCATACACCGCTTCCTTTGCTGCCGGGTAATCGAAGTATCAATACCGAGTTGAACGGTGTCGTGCCAGCGTTGGCGCTTGAATGGCTGATTTTTGATTTCGGACAACGCAGTGCGCTTGCTGAAGGCGCCCGGCAAGCTTCTTTTGCGGCCAATGTCCTGTTCAATGGTACGCATCAGAAAATTATTCATGAAGTGACACATGCGTATTATCAGTATGGCGGGGCGAATGCGCAAATACAGGTGGCCGATCAGGCCCTGAAAAATGCACGCCAAATTGCCAATGCTGTTGAAGCGCGTCGCAAGGCCGGCCTGGCCACCGTGCTGGAAACTTCCCAGGCCAATCAGCAAGTGGCCCAGGCAAAGTTGCGACAGGTGACAGCGCAAGGCAATCAGCAAATTGCATATCAGGCTCTCCTGGCAGCGGCAGGCCTGCCGGCAAACATGCATATTAAAATCAGTGCACCGCAAAAAAATACGCTGCCTGGTACCAATACGATGTTAACGGATGAGGCCATAAGGCTGGCCATTTCCCGGCGTCCTGATGTGCTGGCCAGTTATGCGGCCATGAAAGCCAGTGAGCAGGGGATTACCGCCGCCGAGGCCGAATTTTTGCCGAAGGTGTATCTGGGGGCAGTGGCTGCCACTAACCGGACCAACTTTGACGTGCGCGGTTTACCTGGCCTGCAGCAGCAAACCAGTTCAAGCAATGTCATCCTGGGCGTGACAATCCCGATATTTGATGGCGGCCTTCGTTCGGCCCGTTTACATGATGCGCGCATTCAGGCCGACAAGGCTTCTGATGTTTTTCAGCAATCCCAGCAGGCCGCCATGCGGGAAATCATTGCGGCGTCCAATATGCTGCGTACGGCATTGGCCAGTCATCAGGCCGCTTCCGAGCTGGTCAGAACCGCGCAGACAACTTACGATGGTGCGCTTGAAGCCTATCGCGAGGGATTGGGTACCCTGACGGCAGTCACCATTGCCGATACGGCACTGCTCGATGCACAACAAGCCCGCATGGATGCGAGAACTGCCTCTCAGGTGGCGGCAGCCAACCTTGCTTTCATGATGGGTAATATGACTGCGGCACGTGAAAGCTGGATTGAATAGGGCATGTGAAAAGGCCCTGGTTTATCGTTCAACCATTACCGGGACAATGGGGGCCAAACTCCCAAAACCTTGGCTGGAAATCAAGGATGATTCCCTTGAGGGGTTCATGTCTTTGAGGTTTAAAGAAGTTGCTTAATTGATGTTTTTATAATTGGGCAAGCGGTTTTTTCCGTGTGCGTCAGGCGTATGCTATTAAACCGCAGCTCCCGGGGATGTGTTTCCGGGAAGCCCTGTTGGCAGTAAAAAATAAGGTTGGCGATGGCCAACCTTATTTTTTCAGGCTTTTTCTTTGGCCTGTTTCCTGATTTTGGTCTTGATGCGGTTTTGTTTCAGGCTTGAAAGATGCTCAACAAAAACCTTGCCCATTAAATGGTCCAGTTCATGCTGCACACAGACGGCCAGCAGGCCATCGGCGTGAAAGGTGTATTCTTCGCCTTTTTCATTCAATGCTTTCACCTTCACTTCTGCTGAACGCTCCACCTTGTCGTAAATGCCGGGCACAGAAAGGCAGCCTTCCTCATAAACCTGGGTGTCATCGCTTTTCCAGATAATTTCCGGGTTGATCAGGACGCGAAGTTCGTTGCCTTCTTCAGAGATGTCAATCACCACAACGCGTTCATGAACGTCAACCTGGGTGGCGGCCAGGCCAACACCGGGGGCGTCATACATGGTTTCGGCCATGTCCTTGACGAGCTGGCGAATCCGGTCGTCCACCTGTTCAACAGGTTTGGCCACTTTGTGCAAACGTGGATCGGGGAAATGAAGAATAGGTAGTAAGGCCATAAAATAAAATGTGGGTTCAAGTAAAAGACATATTAGCAATATTATAGGCAATTTTTGCGCGCTGATTATAACTGCTGTGCCCTGAACGGGGTATTTCCCGTGCGGGGCCGGCGCAGGCAAACGCACTTCGCGAATGCCGGGCAGATCAAATTATCCGTTTTCCCCGTTTCCTGGCAGTAAATGGTGGCACACTGTCGTATTTCAAGTTGGTGCACGGGTGCGGGCCTTTCAGCGCCAGTGACACGGTAAGATAATGCTTATTTCATCCTTGTTTTTCAAATGTCTTTTATGAGTTCCCAAGAAGAATTGCAGGCCTGGTTAAGGCTTACCCTTGAGCCGGGCGTGGGGCCGGTAAAGGCGCGCCAGCTGCTGGCAGTTTTTGGTTTGCCAGACCAGGTGTTTGCCGCATCGGTTGGACAGCTCATGAAATATCTGCCACAAAAACTGGCTTTGCAGCTGGCAGCAGAGCCTGAGCCTGACATTCAGGGATTAATCCAGAAAACCTTCGAGTGGCTGGCCCGGCCCGGGCATTACATTCTAACGCTGGCCGACCCTTTGTACCCGAAAGCCCTGTTCGATACGCATGATCCGCCTGTTTTGTTATACGTGGATGGCCGTCCCGAGGTGTTGGCCATGCCGACCATTGCCATGGTGGGCGCCCGTAATGCCACGATGGGTGGCTGCGACAATGCCCGTGCCTTTGCCAAATACCTGGCTGGGCAGGGCTGGTGTGTAGTCAGTGGGCTTGCCCATGGCATAGATGCCGCTGCTCACGAAGGTGCCCTTCAGGCACCGGCAGGGTCGGGCAGCACGATTGCCGTGATGGGCACGGGTATTAATCGCCTGTATCCGGCTGCCAACAAGAACCTGGCCCTGCGCATTCGCGAACAGGGGGCACTGGTGTCAGAACTGCCACTGGACACGCCGGCCGTAGTGCATCAGTTTCCGCGCCGCAACCGGATTGTGGCGGGTTTGTCCAAAGGGGTGCTGGTGGTGGAAGCCGCCAAACAAAGCGGCTCATTGATCACTGCCCGTCTGGCCGGAGAAATGGGGCGAGAGGTGTTCGCGATTCCGGGCTCAATTCACTCCCCCTTGTCACGAGGGTGTCATGCCCTGATCCGCCAGGGAGCAAAACTGGTGGAAACGGCCATGGATATCCAGGAAGAGCTTGCTGGAATCCCGGCAAATAAGCTGACAGCCGATACGGGAATCGAGAGGGTGGTGGGAAAGGGCAGAGGTAAGGGCACGGGTACGATAACAGACCAGACTGATGGTTTTGTTCCTGACCCCGAACAGTGTCGTCTACTGGAGCGGATGGGGTTTGAGCCTTTAAGTCTGGATGAGCTGGTGAGCGATTTGCGTATTGGCGTATCTGAAGTCAGTAGCCAGTTGCTGGCATTGGAACTGGCCGCTTATATTGTGCGTTTGAATGATGGTCGATATCAGCGTGTGCGTTAGGTGGTTCAGATTATAATGAAAAGTTGAAAAAAGCCATTTATGGCCCTGAGTGATTATTTTTAAAATGAGCAAACTAAAGGAAGGAAGACAGTCATGGCATTGCCGGATAAAGTAAAAATTGTAGAAGTAGGCCCACGCGATGGCTTGCAAAATGAGAAAGAGTTCGTCCCTACCGATATCAAGGTAGCGCTGGTCAACCAGCTGAGCGATGCCGGTTTTCTGAATATAGAAGCCACTTCTTTCGTATCACCGAAGTGGGTACCGCAAATGGCGGATGGCGCCCAGGTCATGGAAGCCATCAAACGCCGGGAAGGCACGGTTTATTCAGTGCTGACGCCCAATATGCGCGGTTTTGAAGGTGCTTTGGCGGCCAGGGCTGATGAAGTGGTTATTTTTGGTGCGGCCAGCGAGGCTTTCTCTCATAAAAACATCAACTGTTCCATCGATGAATCGATTGACCGGTTCGAGCCGGTGGCCCGGGCGGCCAAAGAGGCCGGCATTCGCCTGCGTGGCAGCATCAGCTGTGCGCTGGGTTGCCCCTATCAGGGCGAGGTGCCGGTTGAATCGGTGGTGCACGTGGCCCAGCGCCTGATTGCCCTGGGCTGTGATGAAATTGATGTGGCAGATACGATTGGCGTTGCCACAGCCTCCCAGGTTTACCGGGTCATGTCGGCAGTGACCGAAAAGGTTGACCCTCGCCAGGTTTCCGGGCATTTTCATGATACCTACGGGCAGGCACTGGCCAATATCTATGCGTCCCTGCAGGCCGGGATTTCAATTTTCCATTCATCGGTGGCTGGTCTTGGCGGCTGTCCTTATGCCAAGGGAGCAACGGGTAATGTGGCAACCGAAGATGTCCTGTACATGTTGCAGGGCATGGGCATTGAAACCGGCATTGACCTGGATGCCGTTATTACCACCGGACAGTGGATTTCCGATTACCTGAAACGTCCCAATGCCAGCCGTGCCGGCAAGGCCCTGGTGAATAAGCGGGCCGCGGTGTGCGCCTGATCTTTTATTTTTTTTGCCTTGTCTTGAAGGGCGGGGCAAATGTCTGGCAGGCAAGCCCGCTTTGGATTGTGCCTGCCCGACATTTTAGTGCGGGTCGAAGTGGGTGGTGATATCTAAAATATCTTCATCCACCATCGCCCGTCGACAGGCTTCTTCGGAAATTTCATGTCCTTCGGCAATGGTCATGTTGGCGGGCAGTTCAAGGTGTACTTCCACCAGGATCATATCGCCCATTTTGCGGGTTTTAAGGTCATGAATGCCCAGCAGGCCGGGGGTACCGACCAGTTTGTCGTGAATGCGCTGGTAGGTTTCGGCATCTACCGAGCGGTCTGTCAGATCATTCAGGGTAGACCAGATGAATTTAAGACCCATGCGTGAAATCATCAGGCCCACGATCAGGGCGGCAACCGGGTCGGCCCAGGTAAAGCCAAGCATGTTGGCCAGAATTCCGATGGCTACAATCAGGGATGAGGCAGCGTCGGAGCGCGAGTGCCAGGCATTGGCCACCAACATGGACGAGCGCACTTTTTCGGCCTGTGTGAGCAAATACCTGAATAGCAGCTCTTTGCCAACCAGCGTGGCGAAGGCAATGATAAGGGCCGTGTAGTGTACCTGGGCAATAGGCTTGCCGCTTTGTACGCTTTCGGCCGCTGCCCAGATCATTTCAACACCCACTAGTAACAATAAAACCCCAATACCCAGGGCGGCCAGGGTTTCAAAACGCTGGTGTCCGTATTGGTGGTTGTCATCGGGCGCCTTATTGGCATGTTTGCTGGCAAACAGCACGGCAAAATCCGATGCCAGGTCTGACAGGGTGTGAACGGCATCGGCAATCAAGGCTTGTGAATGGGCGATAATGCCAATAATGATTTGCAAGACTGACAGGCTAAAGTTAACGGCAACACTGACCCAGGTGCTGATACGGGCTACCCTGACACGCTCATTGTTTTGGGTCAGGGTGGCATTCGGTTTTTTGGCCGTGGGATGGTGACCAGCCGAAGCGTTGTGTTTAGGGTCGGAATGGGGAAATTGGCTCATAATATTGGACTGTGCCGAAAGAAATACTGATTGCCCTTACTTTAACTGAATCCACTGAAGATAAGCGTTGATGGCCAGAATTTACGGCATGTAGTGAGTTAAAATCGTTATCATTCAGGATTGTTTGCAGGAAGATAAGTAATTATGCGAGTTATATTTGCCGGTACCCCCGAGTTTGCCCGTCTGGCCTATGAGGCGATTGTCAACGCTGGACACGAGGTCCCGTTGGTGCTGACCCAGCCCGATCGTCCTTCTGGCAGGGGGCTGAAATTAACGCCCAGCCCGGTCAAGCAAGAGGCCCTGGCGCAAGGGGCGCAGGTGCTGCAGCCCCAAAGCCTGCGGCTTGACGGCAAGTATCCTGATGAGGCCCGGCAAGCGCAGCAGGTATTGCAGGCGCTGGCTCCTGATGTGATGGTGGTGGCGGCCTATGGGCTTATTTTGCCCCAGTGGGTGCTTGATCTGCCCAAATATGGTTGCCTGAATATTCATGCCAGTCTGTTGCCACGCTGGCGTGGTGCCGCACCTATTCAGCGTGCTATCGAGGCCGGCGATGCGCAAACCGGGGTGGCGATTATGCAAATGGATGCCGGGCTGGATACTGGCGACGTATTGCTTGAGAAGCGTATCGATATTACCGATCAGACCGCTGCCGTGCTGCATGACCAGTTGGCTGCAATGGGTGCCGAATGCATTACCGCGGTATTGGGCAAGCTGGGTACGGGTGAACTCAAGGCTGTGCCCCAGCCTAAAGAAGGGGTGACTTACGCGGCCAAGCTGGAAAAATCCGAAGCGCCCATTGATATTAAGCAGGATGCCCCAACCATTGCCCGCCGTATTCGGGCCTTTAACCCGGTGCCAGGGGCAACCCTGCAGCTGCCCGGCCTGAAAGACCCGGTCAAGGTGTGGCAGGCGGTGGCGTTAAATGAAAACACCAGCGCAGAACCAGGTACGGTATTACGTGCCACCGCTGACGGGGTGGATATTGCCACCGGGCAGGGGGTGTTGCGCTTGCTTGAATTGCAAAAGGCCGGTGGCAAGCGACAGCCGGTTGCGGTTTTTGTAACGGGATGGAAACCTTGAACCGCCGTAAAACAGGGGTTTTGTTTTCAAAATACCTGATGACCGGGGTGCTGAATACCCTGATTCACTGGGGTGTTTTTTTCCTGGTGTACCGTGTTTTCAGTACCAGCCAGGCTACAGGCAATTTTGTGGCTTTTTGCGTTGCCGTGACCTTCAGTTTTTTTGCCAACGCCAAGTTTACGTTCAAGTCCAATGCCGGTTTAAGGCGTTATTTATTGTTTGTGTCATTCATGGGAGCGCTGTCCATCCTGGTGGGATGGGGCGCTGATGCCTTGGGTGCTTTACCTGTTATAACCCTGGCCGCCTTTTCAGGCACCAGCCTGGTACTTGGGTTTATTTACTCAAGATATATAGTGTTCAGGCCATGATCTGCATTCCCACGCAGGAGCGTGGGAACGAGACTGGACATTGGGGGGGCAGTTCAGAGCGTGGGAACGAGACTGGACATTGGGGGGCAGTTCAGAGCGTGGGAACGAGTCTGAACGAGTCTGAATGGGCCAGGTGGGTCTGTGTCCCCACGCAGGAGCATGGGGACGAGTCTGGGTTCCGTGTGTGTCCTCGTCCTCGTTCCCATGCTCCTGCGTGGGAACGCCTACGAGTCACGCACGATTCAACGTTTGCGTGTGAACGTGTGTCTGGCACTCAAGTTAACGCCTTAACGATATCTGCCGGTGAGGTGAACAGAAAGTTGGGCTGTTCCTGTTGCAGGGCATCAAGGCTGTTATAGCCCCAGGTGACCGAGCCAACCATGACGTTGGCTTTGCGAGATGCTTCAATATCACGCAGCTCATCGCCAATCAGCAGGCATTCGGTGGGGGACAGATTGTGTTTCTCCAGCAGTTTGCCCAATTTGGCCGGTTTGCCGAAAAGATCGGTACCGCACAGGAATTCATGAAAGTAGCGTACATTTGCGCCAAGAATCTGGTGGACATTGATTTCACTGTTTGAACTCAGGATTGCCATTGGGTATCCCTTGGCATGCAACTGCGCCAGAGCCTCGGGAATACCGTCAAACAGTTCGATATTGGGAGAGGCGTCTTGCATGCGCTGGCGGAACTCCATCAGGATAGCGGGTGCTTTCCAGAAAGGAATTTGCAGTGTTTGCAAGATTTCGCCGGCTTCCATACTGCGCAAACGGGCTTTTTCTTCGGCTGATGGATCCCGGAAGTTATATTTTTGTGCAACACTGCTCAGGATTTCATCGAACCAGGGCAAGGTATTGGCCAGGGTGCCGTCGAAATCGAAAGCAATAATTTTGGGAAGTCTGTTCATTACTTGACGTCTGCCCACAAGTCGTATTCATCGGCATCGGTCACCACCGCGCGCACGAGATCGCCCGGTTTCAGCGTTTTTTCACTGCTTAGGTAAACACAACCGTCAATTTCGGGGGCATCGGCACTGGAACGGCCAATCGCATCGCCATCTTCGTCAATTTCGTCAACCAGAACGCTAATTTCCTTGCCGATTTTCGTTTGCAGACGAGCGGCTGAAATGGCTTGCTGGTGCGCCATGAAGCGTTCCCAGCGATCCTGTTTGACATCATCAGGAACAGGGTCGGCCAATTCGTTGGCGGGTGCGCCTTCGACGGGCGAGTATTGGAAGCAGCCAACCCGGTCAAGCTGGGCTTCACTCATCCAGTCAAGCAGGTATTGGAAATCTTCTTCGGTTTCACCGGGAAAGCCCACGATAAAGGTGGAGCGGATGGTGAGTTCAGGGCAGATTTCACGCCACTTTTTAATGCGGGCCAGGGTTTTGTCCTCAAATGCCGGGCGTTTCATGGCTTTTAAAATGCGCGGGCTGGCGTGCTGGAAAGGAATGTCCAGATAGGGCAGTATTTTACCTTCGGCCATTAAGGGAATAACTTCATCAACACTGGGATAGGGGTACACATAGTGCAGGCGAACCCAGACGCCCATTTCTGACAGGGCGCTGCATAACTCGGTCATGCGGGTTTTAACCGGGCGGCCATTCCAGAAACCGCTGCGATATTTAAGGTCTACCCCATAGGCGCTGGTATCCTGGGAAATGACCAGGATTTCTTTCACGCCGGCATTCACCAGGCGCTGGGCCTCGTCCAGGACATCGCCAATCGGGCGGCTGACCAGGTCTCCGCGCATGGACGGAATAATACAGAAGCTGCAGCGGTGGTTGCAGCCTTCGGATATTTTCAGGTAGGCGTAGTGGCGGGGCGTTAACTTGATGCCTTGTGGTGGCACCAGGTCTGTAAACGGGTCGTGTTCCAGATTGGGGGGTGCTGCCTCGTGTACGGCACGCACCACTTCCTCATATTGCTGGGGGCCGGTTACCGCCAGCACACTGGGGTGCACATCGCGAATGATATTTTCTTCCACACCCATGCAGCCGGTCACAATGACTTTGCCATTTTCGGCAAGTGCTTCCCCAATGGCTTCCAGCGATTCAGCTTTGGCGCTGTCGATGAAGCCACAGGTGTTTACCACCACGACATCCGCATTTTCATAGGAGGGGGAAATTTGATAGCCTTCAGTACGCAACTGGGTAAGAATGCGTTCAGAATCGACCAGGGCTTTGGGACAGCCAAGGCTGACAAAACCGACTTTGGGGTTGGACATAAAAAACAATACCTTTTGAAGGAGCGGGGCTCAACAATACTTTTAAAATCAGCATTTTAACTTTTTTTTGGAAAATCCGTTCCGTTCAGGCCCCATTCAACGTAAACTGTAAAAAACCTTGTTTTATCAACCCCCTTTTTGAAAGAGGCAGTTGTTATGGAACGTAAAAAAACAAGTGATTTTTCGCCCGCGGTGTTGAAGGATTTTGATTTATACGTGCATGGCCTGATCAGCCGCCGTGAGTTTTTAAACCGCAGTGCCCGTTTCGCCGTTGGGGGTGTTACCGCTGCCGCCATTCTGGACAGCCTGCAGCCCAATTTTGCCTGGGCCCAGCAGGTAGCCAAAGATGATAGCCGGATCAAGGCGGAATATGTCGAATATCCATCTCCCAAAGGCAATGGCACCATGAAAGGGTATTTGGCACGCCCGGCTAACGCCAGCGGGCCCTTGCCAGCGGTGGTGGTCATCCATGAAAACCGTGGCCTGAATCCTTATATAGAAGATGTGGTGCGCCGCTTGGCGCTTGAAGGCTATCTGGCTTTTGCGCCTGATGCCCTGGCAGTGGTGGGCGGCTATCCCGGTGATGAAGACAAGGCCAGGGAAATGTTTGCCAGGCTGGATCCGGGCAAGCGGACTGAAGACATGGTGGCGGCGGCCGAATTCCTGAAAACCCATCCCGAGTCCAGCGGGAAGCTGGGGGTGATCGGTTTTTGTTATGGCGGTGGCGTGGCTGGCATTCTGGCGGTCCGTATGCCCGAC
>Ga0265293_10010506_pt1 | contig 12918 bp, 26 predicted proteins | sample Munlanlewell138R_FD_192505 | JGI IMG/M metagenome (GOLD analysis project Ga0265293, IMG submission 192505) | Leachate microbial communities from a municipal landfill in Southern Ontario, Canada - Leachate well 138R | ecosystem: Engineered > Solid waste > Landfill > Unclassified | place: Canada... | reverse complement strand
ATAAATGGAACTTTAACTAAATTTGCTAAAGCTAATAAAATAATTATCATTGATAAATTTAAAGATTTAAATCCTAAAACTAAAGATGGTATTAAACTTATTACTGGACTTAAAGGCGTTGATAAAGTATTATCAGAAAGTCGAAAAATAGGCATTATTACTACTAAAACTCTTAATAATGTTAAAAGGGCTTTGGGTAATGTCCAAAAAATTAATCTTTTATCTTTAAAATCATTAAATGTTTATGATTTATCAAATCAAAACTTTTTGATTCTAAGTCAAAGTTCGATCAAAAAATTAACTAAATAATATGATTTCTAAAATTATCAATTTAAAACCAATAATTACTGAAAAGTCTCTGGCTTCTCAGGAAGTTTCCAGTAAATATAGTTTTTGGGTTGATACTAAAGTTAATAAGAACCAAATTATGGTTGCTTTCCAAACCGCTTTTGGTATTAAACCACTTGCCATTAACACTACTATCCTTAAAGGTAAAATAAAAACTAATTGGAAGACTCGAAACCCAATTAAAAAATCAAATAAGAAAAAAGCCATTATTACTCTTCCAAAAGGTACTAAAATAGAGCTTTTAAAATTAAAAACAAAATAATATGCCATTAAAATCTTTATTAACTATTAAAAGAAAAACTAGCGGTCGTGATTTTCAAGGTCACGTTTCTATCCGTCATCGTGGCGGTGAAGAAAAACGTTATTTAAGAGAAATTGATTGGCGAAGAATTCAACACGACATTCCTGCTAAGGTAGTTGCTATTGAGTATGATCCTGGTCGCACTGCCGATATTGCCCTTCTTTCTTATGAAAATGGTTCAAAGAGCTATATTTTAGCTACTACTGAATTAAAAGTCGGTGATATTATTGTCTCTGGTGAAAATGTAGCTATTAAAGAAGGTAATTGTTTACCTATAAAAAATATTCCAATTGGTATTCCTATTCATTGTCTTAGATTTCAAACTACTAAAGCTGCTCAAATAGTAAAAAGTGCTGGTTCAGCTGCTTATGTTCAAAGTGTTGATGGTGACAAAGCTATCATTAAACTTCCATCTGGTGAAATTAGAATTTTTAACGCTAATACTTTTGCTACCATTGGTCAAATTAGTAATGCTGATCATTCAAATCAAAAATTAACCAAAGCTGGTCAATCACGTCACCGTGGTATTAGACCAACTGTTCGAGGAGTTGCTCAAAATCCTCATTCACATCCACATGGAGGTGGTGAAGGTCGTAGTTCTATTGGTATGCATCCAAAAACTAAATGGGGTAAACCAGCCTTCAAAAGAACTAGAAAAAAGAAAAAAGCCTCTAATAAATTAATTGTTAAAAGAAGAAAATAATGTCTAGAAGTTCAAAAAAAGGTCCATATGTTGATGCCAGACTTTTGGAAAAAATGGCCAAAACTGCTGCTAATCAACCTATTAAAACTTATGCCAGACATAGTCAGATCGCTCCAGAATTTGTTGGCAAAAATTTTGAAGTTCATAATGGTAAAAAATTCATTAATGTTTATGTTACTGAAGACATGGTTGGCCATCGTTTAGGTGAATTTTCACCTAGCCGAACATTTAAAGGTCATGGCCGTGTTGTTAAAAGAGTTATTGAAAAAACCTAAAAAATTATGGCTCAAGTTATCAAAAAAAATACTATCTCTACTAAGACTCCAAAAATCAAGGTTACTAAAAAAGCAGCCGAAATTAAAGCTGTCGAAGCTAAAAAACCAGTGGAAAAAATTACCCCTACTATTAATACTGCTCAATATGTCAATAAAAATTTAATGATTTCCCCTCGAAAACTTCGACTTTTAGTCAATCGTATCAGACCTCTTTCTCCTGCCACCGCTTTATTAAATCTAAAATTTGTTAATACTAAAGCTGCTCGAATTTTAATTAAAGCTTTAACCAATATTATTGCTGATGCTAAAAATAACTTCAATTTAGATGTCGATTCTTTAAAATTTGATACCATAAAGGCTGATGAAGCTATGAAGATTAAACGTATGGACAAATCTCACGGTTCTCATTTTGCTCGTGGTTTAATTCAAAAAAGACATAGTCGTTTGTTTATTAAAGTTAAAGGAGTTCAAAAATAATATGGGTCAAAAAGTAAATCCAATCGGTTTTAGACTCGAAACTGTCAAAAACAGTCCTGAATGGCAATCCAGCTGGTTTGCTAAAGCACCTCGATATGCTATTTATCTTTTAGAAGACAAAAAAATCAGGGATTATATTCAAAAGAGTTTTTCTTCTGCTGGTATTGTTGGTATCCGTATTGAAAGATCAGCCAAAAGAATAAAAGTTGTTTTAATTGTTTCTCGTCCAGGTTTAGTTATTGGTCGTGGTGGTAAAGAATTAGAAAACATTAAAAAAGAAATTCAAAAAATTTCTAGCAAAATAAATAATAAACAAAATATTGAAATCCAAGTTGAAGAATTTAAAAATTCCGATCTTTCCGCAAAATTAGTCGCTGAAAAAATTGCTTATCAATTAACCAAACGAATGCCTTATCGTCGAGTTGTTTTATCAGCCATTGAAAGATCTATGTCAGCTGGTTGTAAAGGAGTTAAAGTTGTTTTGTCAGGACGTATTAATGGAGCTGAAATTGGCCGTCGAGAAAAATTCTCTGAAGGTAAAATTCCTCTTTCTACTCTTCGATCAAAAATTGATTATTTCGAATGTCCTTCGTTAACTCGATCAGGATATATCGGTGTTAAAGTTTATCTTTGTTTAATCTAATTATGTTACAACCAGGGAGAACTAAATATAGAAAACAATTTAGAGGTAGTATGCGTGGTAATTCCAAAGGGAATTTAGTTTCCTTTGGTGACTATGGATTAAAATCTATGGAATGTAGTTGGTTAACTGCCAACCAAATTGAAGCCGCTAGACGAGCTATTGCTCACTCAACCAAAAGAAATGGTCGTATGTGGATTAGAATTTTTCCTGATAAACCATTTACTGAAAAAGGTACTGGTACTATGGGTGCTGGTAAAGGTGATGTCAAAGGTTACGTCGCTGTTGTTAAACCAGGCCGCATTATTTTTGAAGTTTCTGGTATTAGTGAAGCTGATGCTAAAACAGCCTTAAAATTGGCTGCTGCTAAACTCCCAGTTGTTTGTAAAATCGTTAATAAAAAATAAACCTAGTAATTATGAAAAAAACTGATAAAATCTCCTACAGACAAAAGACAGAACAAGAACTTACTAAAAATCTTATGGATTTACGTAAAAGTCTGATTGAGGCCAATGCTAAATATGCCACTGGCAATCAAAAAGATACTTCTGTATTTAAAAAGATTAAATATGAAATTAGTCTTATATCTACTCTTTTAGCTGAAAAACCAAATGAAAAATAAAACTATTAATACTGGTAAAACTTTTACTGGCAATGTCGTCAGTAATAAAATGAACAATACTATAGTTGTTTCTATGAGTTATACTCAACGTCATCCAATTTATAAAAAAATTGTTACTAAACACAAAAAAATTTATGCTGATAATAATTTATCAGCCAATATTAATGATATTGTTAAAGTTAGAGAAACTCGACCTCTTAGTAAATTAAAAAGATTTACTACTGTCGAAATTATTAAAAAATCTATATAAATTATGGTCCAATTAAGAAGCATTATTAAACCAGCAGACAATTGCGGTGCTAAGAGCGCCCAAGTGATTCATGTTTATAAAGGTTTCTTCCATAAAAAAGGGACTATTGGTGATATTGTCATGGCCGTTGTTAAAGAAGCTATGCCTAATGGTTTAGTTAAGAAAAAAGAAAAAGTTAAAATGGTTATAGTTAGAACTAAAAAAGAATATGGTCGAGCTGATGGCTCTTATATTCGTTTTAGTGATAACGCTGGTGTTATTATCGATTCTCAAAATAATCCTCGTGGTACTCGTATTTTTGGACCAATTGCTCGTGAAATTAAAGATTTAGGGTTTAACAAGATTGCCTCAATGGCTCAGGAGGTTTACTAATATGAAAATTTTAAAAAACGATAAAGTTAAAGTTTTAATCGGCAAAGACAAAGGTCGTGAAGGTTTAGTTGTCAAAAGCTATCCTAAAAAAGATAGAGTTTTAGTCAAAGACATTAATATTTTCAAAAAACACGTTAAGCCTACTCAAGGTAAAGCCGGTGGTATCGTTGAAAAAGAGAGACCTCTTTTAGTTTCTAAAGTAGCTTTAATTTGTCCTAACTGTCAAAAAACTACTCGAGTTGGTTATACTATCGACAAATCCGGTACTAAATATCGTATTTGCAAAAAATGTAAGACTATCTTAAACAATAATAATCAAACTAAAAAATAATTATGTTGAAAAAAAATATTGAAAACCAGATAAAAGAAACTCTCATTAAGACTCTTGGTAAGGATCGTAATGTTTTTTCTTTACCTAAACTAAATACTGTTTTTATTAATTACCGAGTTTCTGAAGCTCGTGAAAGTGATGAATCACTTAATAGTGCGATTGAGGAAATTACTGCTATTACTGGTCAAAAACCAAAACTTTGTAAAGCTAAAAAAGCTGTTTCTTCATTTAAGATTCGTCAAAATGATCCTCTTGCTCTTAAAGTTACTCTTCGTGGACAAAGAATGTATGATTTTGTTGAAAAATTATTCAATGTTATTTTACCTCGTCTTCGTGACTTTAAAGGTATGTCCTTAAATGCTTTTGATGATGCTGGTAATTACAATTTAACTATCAAAGATCAAACTCTTTTCCCTGAAGTTAATTTAGATAAAGCTAATAAAATTAGATCAGTCCAAATTACTTTAAAGATTAATGCCTCTTCAAAAGAAGATTCAAAAATGTTATTATCAGCCTTGGGTTTCCCATTTGAAAAATAATTATGGCTACTGTAGCAAAAATAGTTAGAGAACAAAAAAAATTAAAATATAGCGTTAGACATCATAACCGATGTGCTATCTGCGGTCGTCCACATGGATTTATTCGTTTATTCGGTATTTGCCGACTTTGCTTTCGCAAATTAGCTCACACTGGTATGTTACCAGGAGTTAAAAAAGCTAGCTGGTAATTAAACTTATGTTGCAATCAACTTCTATAGATTTTTTAATTAGAATCAAAAATGGCTACAAAGCTGGTAAAAAACAAATTACCACTCCTGCCTCAAATTTTTGTATTGATATATCTCAAATTTTAAAAAAGTTTGGATTTATTACTGATTTTTCAGTTTCTAATGATATTAAAAAAGAAATAACCTTAACTCTTTCTTATTTAAATAATCAACCTAAAATAAACGATATTAAACTATTTTCTAAACCAGGTCGTCGTGTTTATGAGAAATCATCTTCACTTCCTTGGGGTAAAAGTCCAGAATCTCTCATTATTATTTCCACCTCAAGTGGAATTATGTCTCAAAAACAAGCTAAAGTTAAAGGTTTAGGCGGCGAAATTATTGCCGAAATTTACTAATATGTCTCGTATCGGTCGCCAACCAGTCATTATTCCTACCGGAGTTACTGTCAATATTGATTCTAATATAGTTAATGTTACTGGCCCAAAAGGTAGCTTAGAGGTTAAAATCCCTTTTAAAATTAATGTTGAAGTTAAAGATGATCAAATTATAGTTAGTCGTCTTTCAGAAGATAAAAAAGTTAAATCTTGCCATGGAGCCATTAGAGCCCATCTTAATAATGCTGTTATCGGCGTTCAAAATTTATGGACCAAAGAAATGGAAATCAAAGGTACTGGTTATAAGGCCAGTCTTAATGCTAACAAATTAAAATTAATGGTTGGATTTATCCACCCAGTTGAAGTTGTTGCTCCAGTTGGAATTGAATTTCAAGTTCCTGAAGAAACAAAAGTCATTATCAGTGGTATTAATAAAACTATTGTTGGTCAAGTTGCTAGTAATATCAGAAAGATTAGACCACCAGAACCTTATAAAGGTAAGGGGATTAGATATTTTGGTGAATTTATAAAATTAAAAGCTGGTAAAAAAGCTAAAGCCTAAAAATTATGATTACTAATAATCCAAAAAATCGTCGATTAAAAAAAGTTAGAGGTAAAATTAGCCTAAATTTAGGTATTCCTCGACTTACAGTTTTTAGAAGCAACCAACATGTTTGGGCTCAAATCATTGATGATAAACATGGAAAAACTTTAGTTTCTACTTCTACTAAGACCTTAAAAGATACTAAGGGGACTAAAATAGAAAGAGCTACCTTAGTTGGTCAAGAAATTGCTAAACTTAGCCTTACCAAAAAAATTATTAACATTAGGTTTGATCGTGGACTTTATCGTTATCATGGCCGAGTCAAAGCTCTTGCCGACGGTGCTCGATCAGGAGGTTTAAAATTCTAATATGGCTTACAATAATCAAAATAATAACAATCGAAAGAACGAAAGATACGAAAAACCAGTCAGTGAATTCACTGATAAAGTTGTTCAAATAAAACGAGTATCCAAAAAAACTAAGGGTGGTAATCAAATTCATTTTACTGCTTTAGTTGTTTCTGGTGACAAAAAATCTCGAGTTGGAGTTGGTTTAGGTAAGGCTAAAAGTGTGGCTGATGCCATTCAAAAAGGAGTTAAAAAAGCTCAAAAATCTTTAGTTGAAATCCCTATTGTTAATGGTACTATTTCTGGTTCTGTCCAATTAAAATTCAAAGGCGCTATTGTTTTAATTCGTCCAGGTAAGGCAGGAAGTGGTCTTATTGCTGGTGGTCCAGTTAGAGCCGTTGTTGAATTAGCTGGGATTAAAGATATTGTGTCAAAAATTATTGGTTCTAAAAATAAGTCAATTAATGTTTGGGCTACTTTAAAAGCCCTATCTTTACTTAAAAAATAACATGGAAATTTTAACTAGTTTAACTAAAATTACTCAAAAATCAGCTCGTCGTTGTGGACGTGGTATTGGTTCTGGTCTTGGTGGTCACACTTCAGGCCGTGGTGCTAAAGGTGACAAAGCTCGTGGTAAAACTAAACTTACTTTTGCTGGTACCAAGCACAAAAAATCTTGGATTAAACGACTTCCATTTTTAAGAGGTAAACATCGTCTTTTAAATCGTAAAAATATTGTTACTTTTACTCTTACTCAAATTGATAAATGGTTTAAAAAAGATGAACTGGTTGATACCAATTCAATTTCTCAAAAATCAAAAATCTCTATCAAAAGATTAAATGCTACTGTCAAAATTCTTTCCAGTGGTGAAATTACTAAACCACTAGTTTTCAAAGGAGTTCTTTTATCTCAATTAGCTAAAGAAAAAATTATTACTGCTGGTGGTAAGATAGATTAATGAATCGACATTTCAAAACTCTTTCTCTTTATATTGATGGTCTAAAAACACCCATATTTAGAAAAAAGTTATTGTTTACTTTAGGTATTTTAGTTCTTTTTAGACTTATTGTTCATATCCCAGTTCCTGGTGTTAATTTAGCTCTTCTTAAACAATTCTTTTCTCAAAATCAAATCCTTTCTTTATTAGATATCTTCTCTGGAGGTACTTTAGCTAATTTTTCCATTGCCGCTCTTGGTTTAAATCCTTACATTAATGCTTCAGTTATGATGCAACTTTTAGCTTTAGTTGTTCCTCAATTAGAAGAACTTCAAAAAGAAGGGGAATATGGTCGAGCTAAAATAAACCAATATATTCGTATTGCTACCATTCCTTTTGCTCTTATTAATGGTTTTGGTATGTATGCACTTTTGAAATCTCAAAATATTATTACTAGTCTTTCTCCTTTATTAATTGCTGCCATGATTGCTAGTATGTTGGCTGGGACTATGATTATGATTTTCTTTGGTGAATTAATCAATTTAGCTGGAGTAGGTAATGGTATCTCTATGTTAATTTTTGCTGGTATTATTTCTCGTCTTCCAGTTGGTTTTATTCAAACCTTAAGTATTACTGATTTTTCCAATCCTCAAACTGGATTAAATATGTTAATTTTTGCTGGTATGGCCTTGGCTATGATTCTGGCCATTGTTTTTGTTGAAGAGGCCATTTTACGTATTCCTATTAATTACGCTAAGAGGGGACAATCTACTTATTTACCTATCAAAGTTAATACGGCTGGGGTTATGCCAATTATCTTTGCTGTTTCTCTTGCTACCATTCCCTCTCTCCTTGGCCAATTTTTAGGCAAAGTTCCTAACCAGGCTATTGCCACTATTGCTACTAATATCTCTAATTTTTTCAGAACCGACGGTTATTTCTATATTTTCTTTTATTTCTTTTTAGTTTTAGGTTTTACCTATTTTTACACTTCAGTTGTCTTTAAACCTAAAGACATTGCTGATGAATTACGTAAATCAGGTGGCTTCATCCCTGGCATTCGTCCAGGTGTTTCTACTGAGAAAAGATTAAAATTCCTTATTAATAGAGTCATTTTTATTGGCGCTTTATTTTTAGGTATTATTGCCGTTACTCCATCAATAGTTCAAAAAATTACTCATATTACTACTTTAAGTATTGGTGGTACTAGTGTTCTTATCGTTGTATCTGTTATCCTTGAGTTAACTAGAAAATTAGAAAATGTTGTTCAAATGCATAATTACGATAAATTAAGTTATTAATTAAAAATATATGTCTCTAAATCTATTCATAATTGGTCCATCAGGCTGTGGTAAATCCACTCAAGCCAAACTTATTGCCGAAAAATTCGGCCTTACTCATTTATCTATGGGTCAGCTTCTTCGTGATGAAATTGCAGCTGCTTCAGAACTTGGATTGCAAGCTAAGTCTATTGTTGACTCTGGAAATCTTGTTCCAGACGAAATTGCTTTTGCCATTTTAACTAGTAACTTAGAAAAAATTAATAATCAAAATTTTATTATTGATGGTTTTCCTCGAATTTTAACTCAAGGTCAATTTATCGAAGGATATTTATCCAGTAAGAATGAACCTTTAGATTTAATTATTCATCTCGATGTTACTTTCGAAGAAATTAGCTCGCGTCGAGCTGCTCGAGGTGCTGAATTTCAAGATGCCAACCGTACTGATAGTACTCCTGAGGCTATTGCTGCCCGTCAAAAATTTTATGATGATAATAATGGGTTAATTATGGATTATTTTCAATCCAAAAACCTTTTATTCAGAACCGATGGTAATCGTCCTATCGAACCAATTTTTGAAGATATTTCCCAAAAAGTTAATAATTTAGTTCAAAATTAATCTTTTTTATGAAAGAACCAATTGTAAAGGGTCAAGTTACTGAAGTTTTACCTAACTCCCTTTATCGTGTCACTGTTGAGGATGGTACCAAAATTATTGCCCATCTTGCCGGTAAACTTAGAATGAATCATATTCGAGTTATGGCTGGTGATTCAGTTTCTTTAGTTCTTAGTCCTGAAAAAGAGAAAGGTAGAATCGTCTATCGAATCTAATTAAAATTTACTCTTTGATATTGTTCCTTTTTTAGGTTACAATATCCAAGTTCCTATGAAAGTAAAATCTAGTATTAAACGTCGTTGTCGCAACTGCAAGGTTGTTATCAGAAGGGGTATTCGACGCATTATTTGTTCGACCAAAAGACACACCCAAAGACAGGGTTAATTTTTATGAGAATTATTGGTATTGAAATTCCAGACAATGAAAGAATTGAAATCGGTTTAACCAGAATTTTTGGTATTGGTACTACCAATGTTAAAACTTTGATTAAAGCCGTTAAATTAAATCCAGATACCCGAGTTAAAGATCTTTCTCGTGATGATGTTTCTACTATTATGAAAGCTCTCGAAGAATTTAAAGTCGAAGGTGATCTTAAAAAAGAAATCAGAGAAAATATTGATCGTCTTAAAGCTATTAAATCTTATCGTGGCATTCGTCACATTGTTAATTTACCAGTTCGCGGCCAAAGAACTAAAACTAATGCTCGTACAGTCAAAGGTAAGAAAAAGACCGTTGGGTCACTTACTAAAGAAGCTTGGGCAAAAATTGAATCTCAACAAAAGGCTGCTTCTAATAATTCAAATAAATAATTATCTAAAAATATATGGCTACCACTACTTCAAAAACTACTAATAAGAAAAAAGTCTTTAAAAATATTGCTGAAGCTAGGCTCTATATTCAGTCAAGTTTTAACAACACTATTGTTACTGTCACTGATATGGTGGGTAAAACCCTAAATTGGGCCAGTTCTGGTAATTGTGGTTTTAAGGGTTCTCGTAAATCAACCCCTTATGCCGCTACTACTGCTATTGAAAAAGCTTTAGAAGAAGCTAAAAAACATGGTATTAAAAAATTAGAAGTTTATTTAAAAGGTCCAGGTGTAGGTCGTGATGCTGCGCTTCGTTATCTTCGTACTAAAAGAGATTTCGATGTCGAAAAAATTTCCGACATTACCCCAATCCCTCATAATGGTCCTCGTCCGCCTAAACAGCGTCGAAATTAAAAAATATGTCAAGAATTACTTTAGATACTAAATGTCGACTTTGCCGAAGCGCTGGTGACAAACTTTATTTAAAAGGAACTCGATGTTTATCGGGTAAATGTCCTATTGAAAAGAAAGGGGCAGTTAAACCAGGTATGCATGGTATTAAAAGAGATAAAAAACCTACCGATTACGGTATCCAGCTTAAAGCTAAACAAAAAGCTAAGCGAATTTATGGGGTTCAAGAAACTCAATTCAAGAATTTTTATCTTAAAGCTAAAAAAATGACTGGACTTGTTGGTAATAATTTAATGGTTTTGTTAGAACAAAGATTAGATAATGTTTTATATATTAGTGGTCTTTCTCTTTCTCGATCATCTGCCAAACAACTTATTAGTCATAACCATGTCTTTATTAATGATAAAAAATTAAACATTCCTTCTTATCAAGTCAAAGTCGGAGACATTATCACTCTTGATAAAAAAATTGTTGCCAAAATTGATGATTTACCAGGGCTTGCCCCAGAATTTAAGACCGTTAGCTGGCTTGATTTAAACAAACAAAAACTCACTGTCAAAGTTATTTCTTCCGTTAATTTGGAGGAAGTAAAAAATGACATTGATGTCAATTTAATAATTGAATATTATTCAAGATAAAAAAGGAGAATTTCATGATCGAAACTAATAAATTTAATATAAAAACGATCAAATCTACCGATACTTATGGTAAATTTGAACTTAGTCCTTTGGTTGGTGGTTTTGGCCACACTTTAGGTAACAGCTTACGTCGAGTTTTATTAATCACCATTCCAGGTGCTGCTATTACCCGTATCAAAATTGACAAAGCTAGCCATCTTTTTACTACTCTACCAGGTGTTAAAGAAGATTTAGTTGAAGTCTCTTTAAATCTTAAAAAAATCAAATTTATCTACAATAAAAATGAACCTATTGTTCTTAAATTAGAAAAAAAAGGTCCAGGTGTAGTTACTGCTGCTGATATTGTTGACAATAGCCTTTGCCAAGTTGCTAACCCAGATCAATTTATTGCTAATCTTTCTGATGCTAAGTCATCTTTAAATATAGAATTAACTGTTGAAAGAGGTGTTGGTTATACTTTAGCTAAAGAACAAAAAACTGATATTGTTGGTGAAATTATTTTAGATGCTACCTTTACTCCAGTTATTAAAACTAATTACTCAGTTGAACCAACTCGTTTAGGTAAAAAGTCAAATTATGACAAATTAACTATGGAAATTTGGACTGATGGTTCAATAGATCCTCTTTATGCTCTTAAAATGGCTGCTAAAGATTTAATTAATTCCTTCAGTCAAATTGCTGATCCAAAAGAATTTGAAGAAGAAGTTATCACCATTAGTACTGGTGTTAATAATCAAGGTAGTGATATTTCTGTTGAAGAAATAGAACTTCCTCTTCGAGTTACTAATGCTCTTAAAAAAGCTGGTTATTCCACTATTGACACTCTTATTAAAGCTGGACGTCTTGACGTTAGCAAAGCTAAAAATGTTGGTGAAAAATCCTTAAAAGTTATTGATTCTTGGTTGAAAGAAAAAAACTTTAGTTGGAAATAATTTTAACTTTACTATTAAATTATGAAACATCGTGTTTTTGGAAAAAAATTAGGTCGTAACCACAACGAAAGACAGGCTCTATTTCGTTCTTTAACTAGATCTATGTTTATTTATGGATCTATTAATACTACCGAAGCTAAAGCAAAATCAGTAGTTTCAACTATTGAATCTTTATCTAATACTATTATTTCCAAACCAGAATTAACTGCTAAACGCGAATTGTTCAAAACTCTTCAAGATCAAACTTGGGTTAATAATGTGGTAAAAACTTTTAAAGAAGTCTTTGGTGATCAAACTAGTAATTTTACTCAAATGACCCGTATCAAGAGACGTTTTGGTGATGATGCTTTAATTGTTAAATTAAGTTTCGTTAAACCAATTAAGTTTGAACAAAAAAAAGAAGTTAAAGTTGAAGATAAAAAAACTAATAAAAAAGAAATAAAGGCGAGTAAAAAAACCAAAGAAGATAAAAAAGTTGTTAAAAAAGAAGTTAAAGAAAAAACTAAAGTTAAAAAGGAGACTAAATAATGAAAACTACTGTTTTAAAAGGTAATCAAGTTGAAAGAAGTTGGCATCTTGTCGATCTTAAAGATCAAACTCTAGGTCGTATCTGCACTCAAATAGCTTCTATCTTAATGGGTAAGGATAAACCTACCTTTTCTTACCATCGTGACGATGGTGACTATGTTGTCGCTATTAATGCTGCTGATATCCAAACTACTGGTAAGAAACTAAAACAAAAGATTTATTACCATCACACTGCTTGGACTGGTCACTTAAAAGAACTAAAATTATCAGAATTAATGGCCAAAGACCCTCGCAAAGTTATCTCTCATGGAGTCTACGGTATGTTACCTAAAAATAAATTAAGAGATGTTCGTATGACCCGCTTAAAAGTTTTTGTTGGCCCAGACCATAAATATGCCGACAAGTTTAATAAATAATATGACTTCAAAATCAAATTCTAAAAAATACATTTAT
>Ga0265293_10010505_pt1 | contig 12919 bp, 12 predicted proteins | sample Munlanlewell138R_FD_192505 | JGI IMG/M metagenome (GOLD analysis project Ga0265293, IMG submission 192505) | Leachate microbial communities from a municipal landfill in Southern Ontario, Canada - Leachate well 138R | ecosystem: Engineered > Solid waste > Landfill > Unclassified | place: Canada... | reverse complement strand
CCCTGGACGGCTCCGCGACCCTGGCCGTATCCGGAGATGCGGCTTGCTTGGGGTCGTCAGGCCTGCCCTTTTCGGTTGCAGATGCCTGAACGATAGGCGGGATCTCGGATTTTTTATCAGTCATGGCGAGATTGTAATCCTATGAACTTGGGTAGGGAGACACCAGTGAAACGACGGCCTGGACGATCGCCCGATCGCAAGGCGCGCAAACGCGAAAGGCTGGACGGCTATTTGTATCTTGAGCCTTCATGGCCGATTGTAAACGCTTCGCTATTCTCTCGTGTATGACGACGAATTTCGCATGCTCCCAGACGGTATGCAAGCCCAGGCGCCGGACGTTCTCCTGGATGGCATCGAGTCCTTGCGCGCTGGTCGCCACGAACACGACCGGGCCACCGCCGCGTAACGCCATAGTCTGAGCTTTACTCCACACGGCGGGCACGCGCTGATAGGCGCTATAGCGGGACACCTGCTTTCCCGCCGCTTCCAGCCTCTCGCCCAGCCATTCCCGCCCCGCCTGCCCCCGAACGATCAGTATGCGCTTCATGTCGTCCAGGTACGGCTCGAGCACCGTCCATAACCCCTCGGAATCCTGGGATGAGGCATGATCGGGATGCAGTATGCGCCCGTCGGGCACGATTCCGCTTCGCCGCAGCGCGGCGGCGCTGGCGGCGCCCACGGTGGCCGCCCAGGTCGCGGCCGGCCAACGGACGATCGGCTCGCCGCGCGCCGACGACAAGGCAAGATAAGACTGGAAAGCCCGGCCGCTGACGAAAACCACCAGATCGTAGTCGCCCGGGCGCGGCAAGACGGCATCGGCGGCGTCGGGGCAAGGCTCGATGGTCAATGCCGGGAGCGTCAGTACATTGAGGCCGCGCCCGGCAAGCGCAGCCTCCAAAGCCTCATTTTTGCCCCGTGGGCGCGTGAGAACGACCGTCGTGCTCATGGTTTTCTCCGCCGAGCGCGGACAAGATGCCATCGGCCCCTTGGTCCAGCAGCTGCTGCGCCAAGCGGCCGCCCAGCTGCTCGGCCTCGCCGATCGGGCCTGTTATGGAAGCGCGCAGGATACGCGAGCCATCGGGTTCCGCCACCAGGCCTTCGATCTTGAGCCGATTCCCGTCCGGACTCGCGTAAGCAGCCAGCGGCACCTGGCACGATCCGCCCAGAGTCCTGGAGACGGCCCGCTCGGCCAGCGCGCAGGCCGTCGTGGAAGGACAAGCCAAAGGCGCCAGTTTCTCGCGCAGACATGGCCGGTTCGCCAGAATCTCTATGCCCAGGGCGCCCTGCCCCGCGGCGGGCAGGCTATGTTCTATGGGCAGGTATGCCCGGATGCGCGCGCCCAGCCCCAGGCGTTTCAAGCCGACGGCGGCCAGGATGATGGCCGCATAGTCGCCCCTGTCGAGCTTGCTTAGCCGGGTATCGAGGTTGCCGCGCAAAGGCTGCACCACCAGATGCGGATAGCGCTGGCGCAGCTGGGATTCCCTGCGCAGGCTGGACGTGCCCACCACGGCGCCGCTGGGCAGGGCATCCAGGCCGGCGTACTCGTTCGAGACGAAGGCGTCGCGGGGATCGTCTCGCTCCAGAATGGTGGACAGCTCGAACTCGCTGGGCAGATCGACCGGCACATCCTTCAAGGAATGCACCGCCAAATCCGCCCTGCCGTCGAGCAAGGCGTTCTCGAGCTCCTTGACGAACAGGCCCTTGCCGCCGACCTTGGAAAGGCTACGGTCCAGTATCTGGTCTCCACGCGTCGTCATGGTCAGCAAGCAGACCTGGCAATCGGGATAAAACCCCTGCAACAAATCGCGTACGTGTTCAGCCTGCCAAAGCGCAAGCCTGCTGGCGCGGGTCGCTATGACCAGCGTATCGACGGCCTCCGCCATGCTTATAGCAGGAACTGCTTGATGACGACCGTGGCAACGATGCCGATGATCGCCAGGATGAGCAGCCCTTGCAGCAGCGACAGGCCGGATTCATTTTTACTGCGGTCGGACGATTTAAACAGACCCATGAACGTTATCCTTAGAGGTGGCTTTGCGGCGGCCGGCGATCCATTTACCCAAGCCGATGACGAGCAAGGCGCCGGCGATTTCAACGGCGATTTTAACCATTGCCTCGGGTGGGCCGAATTGATTTACCACAAAGACATCGGTTACTAGCATACCCCCCGCGATCCAACCCAGCAAGCCTGCGCCGAGGGTGACGACGAAAGGGAAACGATCGATCAGTTTCAACACCAGCGTGCTGCCCCACACGATGATGGGCACGCTCACGATCAGGCCGAAGGCCACATAGTAGAGCTGATGATCCAGATGCGTGTTCTGGGCGGCCCCGGCAATGGCGATGACGTTGTCCAGGCTCATCACGAAGTCCGCGATGATAATGGTCTTGACGGCGGTCAGTACCGAGCTCCCGCCCTTTATATTACCGTGCGCGTCTTCTTCCGGCACCAGCAGCTTGATGCCGATCCAGATCAGCAATGCGCCGCCCGCAAGCTTGAGGAACGGAATTTCCAGCAACGTCAACGCGAATGCGATCAGCACCACGCGCAAAAAGATGGCGCCGGCCGTGCCCCACAGGATGCCTTGCATTCGCCGCGTCTTTTCCAGATTTCGACAGGCCAGCGCAATGACCACGGCGTTGTCGCCGCCAAGCAGGATGTCGATGATGATGATCTGGACTAGTGCCCCCCAATGGAGCGTCTGCACGAATTCAAGCATTTTCTTTTTCCGTGTTGGCCGACTATGAACGAGCCCGTTAAAGCCTGGCGTGCATCGAATCGATGCCGCGGCCCGCCGCTTCCCTGCCTTCCATTCTATTGCCCCTTTCGTCGCCCGGCCCGGATAACCACGGTGCCGTGTCGCCAAACGGCACGAGCTTGCCCCGCGACCTCATTCCGTCATTCAGCAAAACTCAAGCCGGGAAACGCGGGATATGGGAGCCGAACGGTTTGAACACCGTCCGGCGCCTCTTTTTCTATAGTATGGACTTGAGCAATTTGCCCATTTCGGACGGGTTGCGCGTGGTACGGATACCGCACGCCTCCATCACCTCAAGCTTGGCATCGGCCGTATCCGCGCCACCCGAAATCAGCGCGCCGGCATGGCCCATGCGTTTGCCCGCGGGAGCTGTCACGCCCGCGATGAAGCCCACGACCGGCTTCTTCATATTGTCCTTCGCCCAACGCGCGGCATCGACTTCGTCCGGGCCGCCGATTTCGCCGATCATGATCACCGCATCCGTATCCGGATCATCATTGAACATGCGCAAGACGTCGATATGCTTCAGGCCGTTGATCGGATCGCCGCCGATGCCGACCGCGCTGGATTGACCCAGGCCGAGCTCGGTTACCTGCGCCACGGCTTCGTACGTCAAAGTGCCTGAACGGCTGACGATGCCGATGCGGCCCTTGCGGTGAATGTGGCCCGGCATGATGCCGATCTTGATTTCGTCGGGCGTGATCAAGCCCGGGCAGTTCGGCCCCAAGAGCAGAGTTTTGCGATTTTCGGCGCGCATGCGGTTGCGGACTTCCAGCATGTCGCGAACGGGGATGCCTTCGGTAATGCAGATGGCCAGGTCCAGGTCGGCTTCGACCGCTTCCCAGATGGCGGCAGCGGCGCCGGCGGGCGGCACGTAAATGACCGAGACCGTCGCGCCCGTGGCGCTTTTGGCGTCCTTGACCGACGCGTAGATGGGAATGCCCTCGAAATCCTCGCCGGCCTTCTTGGGATTTACGCCGGCTACAAAAGCCTCTTTGCCGTTGGCATACTCGCGGCACATCCGTGTGTGAAACTGCCCGGTCTTGCCGGTGATGCCTTGAGTAATGACTTTCGTGTCTTTATTGATCAGAATCGACATGTGTACAAAATCCTTGCAAGTTCTTATTTGGCCGCCGCGACGACTTTGGTTGCGGCTTCCGCCATGGTGTCCGCGCTGATGATGGGCAGTCCCGACTCGGCCAGCATTTTCTTGCCGAGCTCTTCATTGGTGCCCTTCATGCGAACCACCAGCGGCACGCTCAAGTTGACGGCCTTGCACGCGCTGATGACGCCTTCGGCGATCACGTCGCATCGCATGATGCCGCCGAAGATATTGACGAGGATGGCTTTGACGCCCTCGTTCTTGAGCATGATTTTGAAGGCTTCGGTGACTTTCTCGGCAGTGGCGCCGCCGCCCACGTCCAGGAAGTTGGCAGGTTCTCCGCCAAACAGCTTGATGGTGTCCATGGTCGCCATGGCCAGGCCGGCGCCATTGACCAGGCAGCCGATATTGCCATCCAACTGGATGTAGGCCAGGTCGAACTTGCTGGCTTCGATTTCAGCGGGGTCTTCCTCGTCGAGATCGCGATACGCGACGATGTCGGGATGGCGGAACAAAGCGTTGGCATCGAAATTGAACTTCGCGTCCAATGCGATGATGTCGCCCGAGCCGGTCAGGATCAGCGGGTTGATTTCGGCGAGCGACGCATCCGTGTCCCAATAGGCCTGATACAGCTTCTGGAATTCAGCGGCGGCCTTGGGCACCGACGTTTCGGGAACGCCAATGCCACGAGCCAGCTCGGATGCTTCGGCGTCGGTCAGGCCGGCTTGCGGGTCGACGAACACCTTGAGTATTTTTTCGGGGGTCTTTTCAGCGACTTCCTCGACGTCCATGCCGCCTTCGCTGGAGGCCATGACGCACACGCGCTGCGAGGCGCGGTCGGTGACGATGCCCACGTAATATTCTTTCTTGATGTCGGCGCCTTCTTCGATCAGCAGGCGGCCCACCTTCTGGCCCTCGGGACCCGTTTGGTGCGTCACCAGCTGCATGCCCAGGATCTCGGAGGCCAACTGGCGGACTTCGTCCATCGAGCGAGCCAGCTTCACGCCGCCGCCCTTGCCTCGGCCGCCCGCATGAATTTGCGCCTTGACGACCCAGACCGGACCGCCCAGCTTTTCCGCCGCGGCAACAGCCTCATCGACGGAAAAAGCAGGCAACCCGCGCGGCACAGTGACGCCATACTTCTTTAGCAGTTCCTTGCCTTGATACTCGTGAATTTTCATTGTTTACCTGTAGAAACGGAGAAGAAAGAAAAAGAAAAGCCGGGCCGTCGACATCCGGTCGCGCGCGACCAGACCACCGCCATAGAGCCGGGTTCGTGACGTCATTCGCATTGGGCGCCCTCATGCCGCGGCGCGACATACCATTGCGGATACATCTTTTCGACCACCGCGCCGTCCAAGCGCAAAGCATGGCAGCCGTCGAGCTGAAAGGGCCGGCGGTTCTTCTTGCCAGCCGGCTGCTTCCGATGCTTGGCCATGGTCTGAACCGCCACCGTGGGCAGGACATAGGATAATTCGGTCAAATGGGTACAGCCGGCCGTGCGTTCGAAGCGCTCTTTGACGGCTTGGCGAAAATTGCGCAGCAAATTCAAGCCGACCAAGCCCTGGTATGCCGGGGCGATGACCGCGCAGGAGCCGTTGTAGGGAGCGGCGTCGTAATTCGCCACGGCTGCGGTGATGGTGAATTCCGCGTCTATCGTGACGCGCAAATGCATGTGATGCACCGCCTTGCCAGCGGGGAAAATCGAGCCGTCCTGTCTGGAGAAATCGTAAGCCTTGGTATCGATCAGTTCGGCTTCGATGTCCCATTGGCCATCTTCACGAATGAACGACTGCACGCAAATATTGCGCGTGTGCAGAGGCTCGCGAGCGATGTCTGGCGAAGGAAGCGGCATTGACGGATCGAAATGGACATTACGATAAACTTGTCAAGTATAACGCAGTGTCCATCACGCCACACAATGTCACATCAGGCGCGCAAGGTTCGCGCCACTTGAACCATCGCCTTCAGGGCGGCTTCGGTTTCGGGCCATGCCCGAGTCTTCAGGCCGCAATCGGGATTGACCCATAGACGCTCGGCCGGCAGCTTGGCGGCAGCCTTGCGCATGAGCGACACCATCCAATCGATCTCCGGCACGTTGGGCGAATGTATATCATATACGCCTGGTCCGATGTCGTTCGGATACTCGAACTCTTCGAAAGCGTCGAGCAATTCCATATTGGAGCGCGAAGTCTCGATGGTGATCACGTCCGCATCCATCGCGGCGATGGCATCCATGATGTCATTGAATTCCGAATAGCACATATGGGTGTGGACCTGCGTGACGTCCCGCACACCGCTCGTCGTCAGGCGAAAGCAGTCCACGGCCCAGTCCAGGTAGCCTGCCCACTCGGCGCGCCGCAACGGCAGGCCTTCACGTATGGCCGGTTCGTCGATCTGGATGACGGAAATCCCTGCCGCCTCGAGATCGTTGACCTCATCGCGCAACGCCAACGCCAACTGCTGGCAGGTCGCTTTGCGCGGCTGATCGTCACGCACGAAAGACCACTGCAAAATCGTGACCGGCCCGGTCAGCATGCCTTTGACGGGTCTGTCCGTCAGCGACTGCGCATAGCTGGACCATGCCACGGTCATGGGCGCGGGCCGGGCCACGTCGCCGAAAATAATCGGCGGCTTGACGCAACGCGAGCCGTAGCTCTGGACCCAGCCGTTCTGCGTAAATGCGAAACCGCCGAGCAATTCGCCGAAGTATTCAACCATGTCGTTGCGCTCCGGCTCGCCATGCACCAGGACGTCCAGGCCGATTTTTTCCTGGAAACGTATCACTTGTTCGATTTCAGCCTGGATCGCCTTCTCGTAGGCGGCATCGTTCAACGAACCGTTTTTCCAATCCCGGCGCAAGGCCCGGATCTGAGGCGTCTGGGGAAACGAGCCTATCGTCGTCGTGGGATAGGCGGGCAAGCTCAAGCGGTCTTGCTGACCAGCCCTGCGCTCGGGGAACGGGCTGCGGTCGCGCGCAAGCGTCGGCAAGTCCCGCATCCGTTGCTTGACGCTTTCATTATGGATACGCGTCGATGCGCGGCGCACTTGCAACGCCGCCTCTTGCACACGCAGCGCCTGCTCGACGTTCGCGCCGACCTTGTCCGACACCAGCGCCGCCAGCCAGTTCAGCTCGTCCAGCTTCTGCGTCGCGAAAGACAGCCAGCTGCGCAAGGCGCCATCCAGTTCTTTCTCCGCGTCCAGATCGACCGGCACGTGCAGCAGCGAGCACGACGGCGCCAGCCAAAGGCGGTCGCCCCGTTTCTCGGCCAGAGGCTTTGCCACCGAGGCCGCGCGCGTCAAGTCCGTGCGCCAGATATTGCGGCCGCTGATCAGCCCCAGGGAGAGCACTGTGTCGTCATCCAGCACGTCCAGCACGGCGTCCAGTTGTCCAGGCGCGCGGACCAGGTCGAGATGCACGCCCTGGACCGGCAAGTCCTTCAGTACCGGCGCATTGTCATCGATGCCGCCGAAATAAGTGGCGAGCAGCACCTTGATCCCGGCTTCGGACAAGCGGCCGTATGCGCGCTGAAAGGCGGCTTGCCAGGCCGGCGCAAGATCCAGAACCAGGATAGGCTCATCGATCTGCACCCATTCCACGCCCAAGGCTTTCAACTTGGCCAGGACCTCGGCGTAGACCGGCAGCAAAGCATCCAGCAAAGCCAATTTGTTTTCGTCCGCCGCACCTTGGGCATACGCGTCGCCCTTGCCCAGCCAGAGCCAGGTCAACGGGCCCGGGATGACCGGCTTGACCTTGTAGCCCAGTGCTTGCGCCTCGGCGACTTGATCGAACAGATACCGGCGCGCAATGCGATACGTTTGGCCGGGCGCAAGCTCCGGCACGATGTAGTGATAATTGGTATCGAACCATTTGGTCATTTCGCACGCGGCGGCGGGCGTACCCGTCGGCGCGCGGCCGCGGCCCATGCGAAACAGCGTATCCAGATCGACGTTCGCGCCCGCTGGATGGCCGAAACGGGCGGGAACGGCGCCCAGCAACGCCGTCCATTCGAGCATCTGGTCATACCAGGCGAAATCGCCGACCGGAACGTAATCCAGGCCGGATCGGGATTGGATCTCCCAATGGCGCGCGCGCAGTTCCCGGCCGACGCTTTCCAGCTCGTCCTGGGTAATCTTCCCCGACCAATAGGATTCCTGCGCGCGTTTCAATTCACGTTGCACGCCGATACGGGGAAAGCCCAAACTATGAGTAACTGTCATGATAAATATTTTTTAAATGAGAAAGTTTTGCGGACAGCTCATTTTGCCCTTAATATTCAGGAAAGGAAAATCAAATGCGCCATCTTTAGTATGAGATAAATTCATACAAAATATGGATATTCCTGTTTCTTTGAAGTGGAGCATCGATCATGCTGGAAATACGGCATCTGGAGACCCTGACCGCCATACGTGACACGGGCAGCATGCAGGAAGCCGCCGACCGGCTCCACGTCACGCAGTCCGCGCTCTCGCACCAGTTGCGCGATCTGGAAGTGCGGCTGAAAACGCCGCTGCTGAACCGCCGCACCCGACCCGCCAGATTGACGACGGCGGGCTTGCGCATCCTGGCCCTGGCCGACGATGTCCTGCCTCGACTCAAGGCAACGGAACGGGAACTGCAACGATTGGCGGCGGGCCGCACCGGCAGGCTGCACCTTGGGATCGAATGTCACTCCTGCTTTCAATGGCTGATGCCGGCGCTGGACGCGTTTCGCCAAAGTTGGCCCGACGTGGCGCTGGACCTGTCCGCCGCGTTTTCATTCGCCCCCTTGCCCGCTTTGGTGCGAGGCGACCTGGACGTGGTCGTCACCTCGGATCCGCAGCCGCTGGACGCCGTGGAGTACTTGCCGTTGTTTCGCCACGAAATCGTGCTGGCCGTCTCGGCATCGAATCCATTGGCCAACCTGCCTTACGTCAAGCCCGAAGACCTGGAAGACCAAGTCCTGATCACTTATCCAGTGGACCGTCAGCGGCTGGACATTTTCGCTTCGTTTCTGGATCCTGCCGGGGTCGAGCCCGGCGCCATTCGCCGCGCCGAACTGACGCCCATCATCGTCCAGCTGGTGTCCAGCCACAGGGGCGTCGCCGCATTGCCAAACTGGGCTCTGACCGAGTATTTGAACCAAGGCTGGCTGCGCACCCGACGGCTGGGCCCGCAAGGCGTCTGGCGCACGTTGTACGCGGCGGTACGAACCGAAGACGTGCAATCGCATTATCTGATGGCCTTCATGAAGCAAGCCAGGGAAACCTGCGCCGGAACTCTTGCAGGCATAGAAACGCTGGACCCGTCCAGTCGCCCCGTATTTTGAGCTAGTCCCTGTCACCCAGGATGCGGCGCACGCTATCCGACGAAAAGCCGCGCGACGCAAGAAACCGGTATTGCCTGGCGTAGTCGCGCGCGTCGGCGGGCAATACGCCGAATTTCTTTTCCCATACGGCGCGAGCGCGCTCCAGCTCGGTATCCGTCAATGCGCCGGACAGCTGCGCCACGGCGTCGCCCGCCAGGCCGTGGCGTCCGAGCTCCCGGACGATGGCTTGGGTGCCTTGGCGGCCGGCGCGCCGATTGACGAGACTTTGCGCGAAACGCGCATCGGACTGCCAATTGCCGCGGGCAAGCTCGTCGAGCAAGGCATCGACATCGTCGGACTCCTCCGCATGGGGCGCCAGTTTTCGCTTCAATTCCTGGCGGGAATGCTCGCGCCGGGAAAGCATGGCGATGGCGCGCGCCTTCAACGACGGGCCTTTCCTTTTGGAGGAAGGCTCAGCCGAGTCCGATCGACCGCCGGCATGACGGTCGTCGAGCGTAGCGGATCGGGCCGGCTCATTCGACAGTGTGTCGAAACCAGCCATCGTTTCGAAATCCGCATCGAACGAGTGGCCGGCGCCCCGCTTTTTTCCGCTCATCGAACTAGGCCTTATTCAATGACGCCGTCCTCGTCGGGCGCTCCGGACGCCTTTTTCTGGACGCCGGCCGCCTGAGCAGCGATGCCCAGCTGCGCGCGAATGCGGTTTTCTATTTCGAATGCCATGTCGGGATGTTCGCGCAAGTATTCGCGCACATTGTCCTTACCTTGCCCGATGCGCGTCCCGTTGTAGCTGAACCAGGCGCCCGCTTTATCCACGATGCCCTGTTGGACGCCCAAGTCGATGATTTCGCCTTCGCGCGAAATGCCGGCGCCGTACATGATGTCGAACTCGACCTGCCTGAACGGAGGGGCGACCTTGTTTTTCACCACTTTGACGCGGGTTTCATTGCCGATGACCTCGTCGCCCTTTTTGATGGCGCCGATGCGCCGGATATCGAGGCGCACGGATGAGTAAAACTTCAGCGCATTGCCGCCGGTCGTGGTTTCCGGGTTGCCGAACATGACGCCTATCTTCATGCGGATCTGGTTGATGAAGATCACCATGCAGTTCACGCGATTGATGTTGGCGGTCAACTTGCGCAGCGCCTGGCTCATGAGGCGCGCCTGCAGGCCCGGCAGGGAATCCCCCATGTCGCCTTCGATTTCCGCCTTGGGCACCAGGGCCGCGACCGAGTCGATCACGATCAGGTCCACGGAGCCCGAACGCACCAGAGCGTCGGTGATTTCCAGGGCCTGTTCGCCGGTGTCCGGCTGCGAAATGAGCAGGTCTTCGAGATTGACGCCGAGCTTGGCCGCGTACTGGGCGTCGAGGGCGTGTTCGGCATCGATGAACGCGCAAGTGCCGCCCTGCTTCTGCATTTCGGCAATGACCTGGAGCGTCAGCGTCGTCTTGCCCGACGATTCCGGCCCGTAGATTTCGACGACGCGGCCGCGCGGCAGGCCGCCGACGCCCAAGGCAATGTCCAGGCCCAGGGAACCCGTGGACACGACCTGAATGTCTTGGCCGATCTTGTCGTCGCCAAAGCGCATGACGGATCCCTTGCCGAACTGCTTTTCTATCTGGGATAAAGCGGAAGCCAAGGCTTTGGCGCGCTCATTGGCTGCTGCCTTGGTGGTTTTGTCGTCCATGTATGGATTCCTTGACTGGCTGAAAGTATTCAAAAAAAACGGCCGATGCAATGAGCCCGCCGGCCTGATGACGGGTGTCCCAACGGGATTATTGCATCAAATTATACTGTATATATAAACAGATATGCGAGCTTCACATCGTTATCCCGGATTGGTGGCCGGTACGGCGCATGACAGAATGTCCACTTGTCCCGTATTTACGGACTTCCAGCCACCATTATGCGTATCTTGATCGCTGAAGACGACAGTATTCTCGCGGATGGACTTTCCCGATCGCTGCGCTGCGACGGCTATGCCGTCGACGTCGTTCACGACGGCCGCAGCGCGGATTCGGCCCTGCGATTGCAAAGCTTCGACCTACTCATTCTGGACCTCGATCTTCCGGGCATCCACGGCCTGGACCTGCTGCGGCTATTGCGGCAACGCAAGAACGACATACCGGTGCTCATCCTGACCGCCGCGGACGCCGTCGAACAGCGCGTCAAGGGCCTGGACCAGGGCGCCGACGACTACATGGCCAAACCTTTCGCCCTGACGGAACTCGAGGCCCGAGTCCGGGCCTTGACGCGACGCACGGCCGGCTCCAGTTCCACCGTGCTCCACTACAAGCATTTGAGTTTCGATCTGAACGGCCGCATGGCCAGCATCGACGGCGTGGCATTGGAGCTGTCAGCGCGCGAAACCAGCCTGCTTGAAATTTTTCTCTCGCGCTGCGGGCGCATGATCAGCAAGAACCAGCTCGTCGACCTGCTCTGCGAATGGGGCGAAGAGGTCACCCCCAACGCGATCGAGGTCTACATACATCGCTTGCGCAAAAAAATAGAACCGAGCGGAGCGCGCATCGTCACGGTAAGAGGCCTGGGCTACTGCCTCGAGCCCGATACCCAGGATTGCGACGCGGCGGCCTGACGCCAGCCCCGGCCCTCCCTCGTCCGTCCACCCGGCCCCATGCCTTTCACCATCAAAACCCGCGGCTTCGCAGCAAGAACGTCGACGCGCCGGAAAAACCGGTCTCTGCTCAACCAGATCATGATCTGGATGTTCGGCCCTCTTTTCCTGTTGTGGACGATAGGCCTGGCCATCACCTACTTCATCGCCCAGAACATCGCCAACGCGCCCTACGATCGCAGCCTGACTGGCCATTTGCTGCTCTTGAAATACGAAGTCTCGCAACAGGACATCGGCCGTGAAGTCGCTTTGTCGAGCTCCGCCCGCACCGTCCTCGGAGGCGACTCGACGCATCCCGTCTATTGGCAGATACGCGACGCCAACGGCGCGCACATCGGAGGCAACGCTCGCATCCCCTTGCAGAACGACTGGGCATACGAAACCAATACATTGCGTTTTACGAATGAAACCATGAATGACAAAAGCGTGCGCGTGGCCTATGTGTGGGGCGGGCGTGACCGGCAGGGGGCGCCTTTCCTGAGTATCGTGGCGCAACCGAACGAAATGCGGGCGACGCTGCATCAAGAGATACTGACAGGCATGCTGACGCCGCAGCTCATCGTGCTGCCGTTGGCCGCCCTGCTGGCTGGGCTGGGGCTGACCCATGGACTGGAGCCGCTCACCCTATTGCAGGAGCGCCTGCGCGCCAGACGGGCCAACGATCTGTCGCCGATCAACGACGAATTGACGCCCGTCGAGATCGTGCCCTTGCTCGACGCCATGAATGATCTGCTTGCCAAGCAAGCCGCCAGCACTGAAAACCAGCGGCGTTTCGTCGCCAATGCGGCCCATCAGCTCAAGACTCCGCTTGCCGGCATGCGCATGCAGGCCGAACTGGCTTTGCGCAACCAGAATCCGGATACGGTGCGCGCAAGCCTGGAGCAACTGGTCCGCGGATCGGAGAGGGCGACCCGGCTGGTCAATCAATTGCTCGCGCTGGCACGCGCCGAGAGCACGGAGCCCTCCTCGCCACATCCCACCCGGACCATCGAACTGAACACGTTCGCTAGAGCCCGGACACTGGATTGGGTCATGTCCGCCATGGATAAAAAGCTGGACCTGGGATTCGAACCCTATCCTCGCGACCTGCCCATACGCGGCGACGAGCTGATGCT
>Ga0265293_10010504_pt1 | contig 12919 bp, 4 predicted proteins | sample Munlanlewell138R_FD_192505 | JGI IMG/M metagenome (GOLD analysis project Ga0265293, IMG submission 192505) | Leachate microbial communities from a municipal landfill in Southern Ontario, Canada - Leachate well 138R | ecosystem: Engineered > Solid waste > Landfill > Unclassified | place: Canada... | reverse complement strand
ACAATTCGAGAAATACAAGAAAATAGGATTAGAATTAGGCTTTGACCATATAGAATCAGGTCCATTAGTACGCTCATCCTATATGGCAGAAAGAACTTTTATAGAATCAAAAATAAAAAGATAAACACCCATTAATATTTTGTTTTGTTTCCAAAATGCACTATTTTTGCAGCATAATAGAAATAAAATTGATCGTTTTTTTGATAAAGTTTGAAAGTCAGGATCAAAGAATTGATTATTCTCCAAATATAAAATATATCAAGGGATGTGGATTCTTTTTATGATTACCTATAAAATTTTATTGTTTATTGTGCAAGATTTATAATTCCGCAATATGTTTTTAGAAGTTGCCTCACCAGAGGATTTATTAAAAAAGAGGCTGTCTAAAAATTCACGCCGTAATTTAGGATTTTAATCAAATCCCCATGCCCCGATAATCTGATCTTCACACCCTGGAGGTTTGATCTCCAGATGTTAAACATCAAATCCCCAGCCGTAGAGATCAAATGAAAATCTCCACAGATCAAATCCTCAAAAATCTCGATTCTCTGGGTAAGTAACGTAACATATATAAACCAAACCAGCAAGATACTACCTGCGTACAAGAATTTGTATTCTGCTATTCCCTATGCATAATCAATAAGAGTTTATGCCCCAAACTCCCATTGCACACGCCCAAGAAATAACTCCCTACGCCTAATCTCTTTCTCATCGTCCCTTGCTCACTATTATCAGCACCCCAAAATCTCCCATTGTTTATGCCCTGCTCTCTATTATCCGTACACCCTAAACTCCCATTGTTCATACCATGCTGACTATTATCAGCGACTCATAAACTTCCATTGTTTTTACCCTCTACAACCACTAATATCAATCACTAATATCAATAAATACCCCCAATAAAAATGTTAAAAATGAATTACAGAAAAAAATAGTAAAAAGGCTGTATACCCTTGTAAACACTATAGAAAATTAATATAATAACATAAATTGAAAAGTTAAATGATAAATAATAAAGTATCAAAAACAAATAATATATATATATTTGCACCCATGAGATACAATTAAAAAACAATAAGATATGAAAAAAGTATTATTTCTTCTATTAGTTCAAATAATCATAATCCAATACGGACACACGCAAACCAAGCCAATAATATGGATATACGCATCACAAGTCAGTGACACCACAGTAGAATTAAAGAATAAAGGGACAATAGCAGACAGCCTCTACACCAATAACTTAACTCATAATGCAAAAAGAGGAGAAATCAATACCCATACAAGCCAATCACACATAAGCCCCACAATAGAAAAGAGCAGAATAAGCGGAGACAACCTCTTAAAACCCACCCAATACACAATTATTACCGCATACCATACCAAAGAACAAGACACCCTAATAGGACTATGGACAATAAAAAGAGACACCAACCACATCCTCTCATTAAACAGCAGGCAACTAATCATAGGGAAGAGTAAAATACAATACATAGACAGCAACTATACCGAGCCAGTAGTCAACACCGTAGTCCAAGACCTTAAGCGAACCCTAAAAGACACCCAAGGAGCAGACACCTTCTACATAGGACACACAGAAGACAATAAATTACAAGGACAATTTGCAGAGCTCATCATCTTTGAAGGCAATATGACAGACAAAGAGAGGAAGAAATGGCAAAGTGCCCTAAGCCTTAAATACAGTTCCACCATGCAAAAGAGCAACTATTACACAGCCGTAGGCGACACCCTATGGCATTACACCCAAGACAGTCTCTATTCAAGACACATAGGAGGCATAGGCAAAGACACCATAAGAGGATTAGATCAGTCAGAATCCAGAATCTACCAAGATGCACTAAGCATAAAACTAAACAATATCAATTACCCAAACCAAGACGAATATATAATCTGGGGGCACAATGGCAAGCCATTAGACATAGAATCCTTTCAATACAAAGACACAACCAAATACGCCATACTCTCAAGAACGTGGAAACTAAGAGAACACTATAAAGACAGCATAAACCCAATCCAAGCAGAAATAAAATACAAATATCAGTCAGCCATAAACCCAGAACACATAGTCCTATTGCAAAGCACAACCATAAGCCAGTCAATAGACATAACCACCACAACCCTTCACTACCCAGACAGCATCACCCCAGAATACGCGATATATAAAAATATAAACCTAAGAGGACAAGACAAAGCCCCAATACAATTAGGCATAGCATACAATACAGACGCACAGGAACAAACCAAAATAACAACCAATACAGATAGTCCAGAAACAAACACCGAGTTCACCCTCTATCCCAACCCAAGCACAGGGAACTACACCATAGAAAGCAACCTAAGAGAAAGCAGTCCCCTACACATAAGAATAACCAATATCAAAGGAGAACAAATCCAACAATACAATATAGAAAGCAAGAAACAACACAGAATAACAGGAGAAATCAAAGAAAATGGCAGCTATATTATCACAATAGAATACAATGGAGGGAAGCAAACAAAAAAACTAATAATAAGCAAGTAAAGGCAGCAAACACAAGAACGAAAATAAAACACCCAAATATTATGAAACACTATTACAAGCAGGCATTCCAAGCATTAATACTAATAATAGTACTAACCCAAACAAGCTGTAAAAAAGCAAGCCAAGAAGAACCAATAACGCAGACAGAGGCAATCACTCCGGAATTAAAAACAAAGGAAATAAACCCAGGAGAAAACCACCTCAAGGACGTAGAACAGCCAGTAGTAATAAACAATACCCAATCAAAAGCAACGAGGCAGTTAATCATATACCAGCCAAGCACACGCTACCAACACAAAGACTATGGATACGTAAAAGGACAAGTATCAGGACAAGGATTTGAAACAGCCCAGATATACATCTCTGGAGAAAAAGCAAGCCCAAGATCAGGATATTTTGAGCAATTAGCCAAAAGAACCACAGGTAACCCCACAGGAGACTGGAGAGCAGAAATCAAAGCAATCTTTACAGATGGCGATACCCTGATAACCTATGCAGAATTCAGTAATAAAAACTATGGTGAAGAACAAAAAAACATACCATTAGAAATAAAAGAGCTAAGCCCCGAGAGCCAAACCACTCTCAGCTATTGTGCAGCCACCCTATACATAGAACCCGGAGCAGTAAAAGAAAAGAAAACCATAAGCGTAAGCCCATTGGAAGAAGAAGAGATATCACTACTAAGCCCACAATTAAGCAATATCACCCAAACACACACAGGATATAGATTCTTACCCGATGGAACAAAATTTGAGAAAGAGCTAACCCTTTCCATAGGCTATGACAAATCAAAAATACCATTTGGCTATGGAGCACAAGACATCTACACCTACTACTATGATGAGACAAGAAAGAGCTGGATACAATTAGAAAGAGACAGCATAGACGAACAAAAACAAATAGTCTACTCAAGGACAGATCACTTTACCGACTATATCAACGGGATACTAAAGACCCCAGAAACCTCCGATGCCATGGCATATACCCCAACAAGTATAAAAGACCTTGAAGCAGCACAGCCATTAAATGGCATAACCATGATGTCCCCACCACAAGCTAACAACAAAGGAACAGCCAATCTCTCATACCCTATAACCATACCGCAAGGCAGACGAGGCATGCAACCAGACTTAAACATAACCTATAACAGTTCAGGAGGGAATGGATGGTTAGGCTTAGGATGGGATCTAAGCATATCAAGCATAACAGTAGAAACCCGCTGGGGAGTCCCATACTATGACCCAAACAAAGAATCAGAGACATATCTTTTGGATGGAGAAACTTTGGTAACAGGAGGTTTAGAATGGATCAATGGAGAACAAAAATTGGTGTTAAATAAACCAGCTTATAGAAGAGATTGGGAAAATAGATTTATTGGAGACAAACAATTTTATCCAAGAGTAGAAGGATCATTTAGAAAGATAATAAGACATGGAACAAATCCACAAGACTATTGGTGGGAAGTAATAGATAAAAGTGGAACAAGATATTTTTATGGAAAGAAAAAAGATGTAGATTTAGACGAAGTAGATAAATCAAGTGTATTTGATGATTATTATGGTAATATTGGTAAATGGTATTTAACAGAAATCAGAGATGTATATGGAAATAATGTGAAATACTTCTATGATACTTATTTTTCAAAAGAAAGTAACCCAGGAAAACAAGTGAATATTAGTAAAATTAATTATACTGGAATCAATAATGCAATAGGTGAGTATAATTTATTATTTTCTTATGACACTACAAGGGAAGATGCTTCAAGTTCAGCAAATTTTGGATATAAAGAGATTAATGATCTTTTATTACATAAAATTCATGTATTGTATGGATTAAATGATACAATAAAAAGATATATTCTCGGATATAAACCTGGTGAATTTGGTAAATCCTTATTATGTACATTGTTTGAACTAGATAGTACTGAATTAGATTTTCCAGGTTATGTTCTTTCTGAATATTGTGGATCTTCTAGTACGCACTCTCGAATTAAACAACATTCATTCGAATATGAAACTTTAGAAAATTCGAAATATACAAAGCAACAACGAATCAATACTTCTGCATCAAATAAAGAATCTAAGTTATTTAATAAATACCTAATACAAGACAATGATAATTTGGGAGTTACTATTTCTGATGGGTTTAATGTTGGAGGAGGCGTAAACATAGGAACAGGAGGTAATGTTTTTTTTAAAAATATGACGGTTGGAGGTAATTATAATTATAGTTATGATGATACAAAAGGGATGTCGTCATTGATAGATATAAATGGAGATGGGTATCCTGATATAGTTTATAAAAGAAGCAATAACTTAGACGTTCATTACCGCTTGTATAAGCCAGAAAACCCAGATGCTCCTATAACATCGTTTGAGGATACAGAACATCCTACTGGGATGACAGACATGTCGCGTTCATATAGTCATGCACATTCATGGGGTGTTGATGCTCAACTTTCAATACCACTTAAGTCAAATAAAGATTCTGTAGTATTAGGAGCAGGAGGCAATATAGGTTGGGGAGCAACAAAAACAAGTACTTACTGCTATTTTACTGATATAAATGGAGATGGATTGGTTGATTTAATAGAAGGACATTCAATGTATATTAATAAACTTGATAATGGTCTGCCGAAATTTTCAAATGAAACAGATAATAATGTGATATTAGTCGGAGGAAGTTGTGGATTTGATACAATTATGAATGATGGATTTGTTGATGAAAGTATATTTTTTGACTCATGTAAGACTTTTTTTTATACTCCCTCTCCCGATGGTATGGTTGCCCCTAACACAAAAATATGTTATAAACCTACAGAATATATGCCAAATATAGATGCAGTAAAGGTATGGATAGCCCCATATTCTGGAAATATTTCAATTAAATTAAAGGCTAATTTATCAACAGATTGGAGTTTTTTAAGAAGAAGGAAATTTATAACAGATGGAGTAAGAATAAGATTATATAAAAATAGTGAGCAGACAGTATTATTAGATAAAACAATAATATTAGAAGACAATATAAATGAAATAGTTCTATCAGGAGTAAATGCAGGAGATAGAATTTATTTCAGAGTTGAATCACTAACTTCAAGAGAATATGATAAAATAAATTTCTATCCAGAGATTATTTATACAAGTTATCTAGGATCTACTCCAGATACGAATCGTGTTGATGCAAATGGAGATAAGCCATTTGTATTTAGCCCAAGTAAAGATTATTCATTAAATGGAGGAGCTCAGAAGATACGGTTACCATTTAATGGAAAGATTAAAATTAGCACAGAATTTAAGAATAATTTAGTATTAAATGAAGATTTAACCTATCAGATAATTAAAAATGGAACAGTAATATCTCAGAACATATTCAATCAGAATACTATTACAAATAATAATTTTTTAACTCCAGATATTGTTGTTGCAAAAGGAGATTCTATTTGGTTTAAATTATCATGCTTTGGTCAAGTTAAATGGTCTGCTGTAGATATAAAAGCTAAGATGTATTATATAGAGGGAGGATATGATTCAGAATATGAAGCAGAAATATGTGTTATAGACACAATAACAAGAGATGCAAATGATTCAAGATATATATATGAATACTATCCATATATAGAAAAATCCTCATACAATTATTCAAGGCAACCAAGTTATGAAAACACAAATACTAGTGGGACAATAATCTTTCAGCCAAATTTATCATTATGGCAAATATTTACCAATAAATCAATAAAACTAACAATAAAAACAAGATTTTCAACAATTGCATCTTGCTCATATGTCTATTCTTATACAGGAATTTTTCATAAAATTCATAGAATTATGAACGATCAGGTTAAACAAATTTATTCAGGAGTGACCATGATACCATCAGTGATGATAAATGATACAATTTCTATAAATACTATACCATATGGGACAAAATATTATATTGACTATTATATAGATCAATATGAAGAAAGTGATATAATAGAGACAAAGATTTTTGGTTCTTCCGATATAATTCCATCAGGATTATACACAAATTATGATGAATCAGTTAATTATAGATATAGTAATATTTATAGAAACTGGGGGCAATTTGGTTATAAATCAAATCTTAATTTTATAGATGAAAGTATATTAAATTGGAATGTAAATACAAATATATTAAATAATCCTAACTCAATAGCTTTAAGTGTTGACACTAATGATTTGTCAGATAATCCAGAATTAGATGTTGATGGCATAAACCCATTATCAGGAAGTTATTTCCCAATGTTTCCCGATTTTGAGAAAAATTGTTGGATAGGATATGGGAATATTAATTATATAAACAGAGATACTGTATCAAATATATATTATTTTGTTGATCAAATTATACAAAATCGGATTGATTATCCTGTTCCTATTAGAGACGGATCATATTCTCAGTCAAAAATAGTTTTCAAACAATCTTTAAACAAGCCATATTATAATGTTAATGGGAATTTGAGTTTAAAGGGATTTGAATTAGGGGGGAATGTATCAACAAGTAAATCCAAAGGTGAAATTAGAGTAATTTCTGATTACATGGATGTCAATGGAGATAGGTATCCTGATGTAATATCAAAAAAGGATGTTCAATTCACAAAACCACAAGGTGGATTAAGGGAATTTTTCAGAACACACATAAATTCAGATGAAGGGATAGATCATTCTGTTTATGAATCAAGTGGATTTAGTGGGGGCGGAGTTTTGCCTAATATAAAGCAGAGTAAGGAAACATCAGAGAAGAGATCAGATGTGTCTTTGTCTGGAAGTGTTTCCCTTTTATCAACGAGTAGCTCAAATTCAGTTTATACTTGGATAGATATTAATGGAGATGGGTTGCCAGACAAAGTATCTAGGGGTAATGGAGGAGTTTTTCTCAATTATGGGTATGGTTTTTCTCAAAAAGAAAATGAATGGAGTATCCCTTCACAAATTAGAAGCTCAGAGACAAAGGCAGGAAGTAATGGCAAAACCTCATTACAAGAAATTTTAGTAGACCCATTTCTTCCAACTAATTTTAATATTTCAAATAAAAGCTTTTCAGGCGGGATAGGTTCTAATTCATCAAAAAATATTACTTCTAACGAGATGATAGATATTAATGGCGATGGGTTAATTGATATTGTTAGCTTATCTGATGATGATAAATATTATGTTACATATAATTTAGGAAAAAAATTTGATGAATATGAATATGAACTATTAAGTGATACAGAAAGTGAAAATAGTGTAAATTATAATTCAAGTATAAATGGGTCTTTTAGTATAGGATTTAGTGCATGGGTATTAAAGTTCCTTGTCAATATACAAGCAGGTTATAATTGCGGTGTTAATAAAATAATTAGTCAATGGATAGATATGAACGGAGATGGACTGCCAGATTATGTTGTTGGTTATAATGGATATTTATCAGTTAAATATTCAGATAAAATAGGGAAAGCAAACTTGTTAAAAAGGGTAGTATTGCCAACTATGTCAACAATAGATGTCGAATACGAACTTTCAAAAAGCACAACAGATTCTCCTAAACGTTCATGGGTAATGAAAGAGACAATATTAAAGAATTATTGTGAGGCATGCCCTGATTTTACCTTTGACTCTATTTTTACAAATACAAAAACAACCTTTGAATATGCTAATAAAAAATATGACCGTTATGAGAGATATGATTATGGATTTGATACGGTAACAACTTTACAATGGAAAGATGGGCAAGTATATCGTAAACAAATCATGGTATTCCATAATAATAATTATATGTTTAAGGGATTAAAAAAGTATGATTGTTTGACGGACGCACAAGGGAATAAATATTCAGAAACAATCAGTGTTTATATGCTTAATGAATTAAGTACAGGAGATACGATTGATAATTTATTAGCATTTTGTTATGGTGATGTATATCCTGCAATATTTACAGAACAACAAAATAACTATCAAAACAATCAGCTTGAATTTTCAACGCTTAAGGAGTTTCAATATGGTCCTTATGCAAATGTTATAAGATTCAGAGATTATGGCGTATCTAATGGGAAAGACAGTGTTTCTGTTTATATAGATTATTATTTAGATCCAAATAATAAATATATTGTTGGTATCCCTCAGAACGTACTTGTTAAACAAGGTAATTTATTGTACAGGAAACGCGACGCAGAAATAGGCTCAAATGGGGAGATTATGGCACTCCATCAAGATAATAATTTTAATACACATAACTATGATTATACTTATGATATGTTTGGGAACATATCTTCTGTACAACTACCGCAAAATCATCTACAGCAAAGATTACAAATAAATTACACTTATGACTCTATACTGCACACATACCCAATACAGGTAAGTAATAGTTTAGGATACACATCAAGTGCAATATATGATTATAGATGGGGTAAGCCATTAGAGACAACAGATATTAGTGGAAATAAAATTCAATATAGTTATGATCTGAAAGGAAGAATTATTTCAGTAAGAGGGCCTAAAGAAATTGCAAATAATATACCGTATACAATTTATTATCAGTATAAAAGTAAATTTAGAGATTTTCAAGATCCGTTTTGGGCCAAGACAAGTCACTATAATCCTGAAGATCCTACAAATGATATCGTAACAATTACAATAGCAGATGGATTCGGCAGGATAATACAAGTAAAGAAAGACATTGAAGAATCAGGTGATGAAAAACAATCTGTATCTGGCAGAATAATATATGATGAAATTGGGAGAGTGATAAGACAATATCAGCCAACCATAGGAGATTTATCTCAAGATACAGTGCTTATAAGTAATTATTCTCAAGCTTACACTCAAACTGAATACGACATCTTAGATAGACCAACTCAAATCACCTACCCAGACCAGAGCACAACACAAAACACATATAGCTTTGGTCCAGACCACAGCAGTGCCAATCGATTTAAAACAACAATCACTGACCAAAACGGCAAACAGACCACAATCTATTCCGACCACAGAGAGCTAAAAACACAGATAATATCAGCCAATGGAGCCACAACTAAATTTCTTTACGATGCCTTGGGACAACTAACCCAAAGTGAAGACCCTGAGACTCACATTACCTCATATGAATACGATATGTTGGGCAGAAGAACAAAGAGGACGCATCCAAGTGCTGGAGAAACCAATTGGCAATATGACCCTGCTGGAAATCTAACTAAACAAATTATGTCTTCAGGAGAATTTATCGATTATACATACAATTATAATCAGTTAACCAACGTTAGCTACTCAGACAGACCATGGAATAATGTTTGGTACGAATACGGAGGAGCAGGCAGTGGCAATCAGACCGGACGACTGATAAAACAGCAAGATGCCACCGGTGTACAAGAGTTTGAATATGGCAATATGGGCGAGATGATATGGAATAGACATACATATATAGTCCCTAACTCAGAGCCATTCACGCTAACCACCGAGTGGGAATATGACAGCTGGAACAGAGTAAAGCAAATTATTTATCCAGATAATGAAGTAGTAACCTATACATATAACTTAGGCGGCTTACTAAACCATGTAGAAGGAAACAAATCAATCATAGGACAAACCATATATATAGACAAAATAGAATACGACCACTACGAACAAAGAACAGCAGTCTATAATGGCAACCAAACCACAACCTACTACACCTATGACCCAGACATGCGCAGGATGACACACCTCAGAACAAAAAGCCCAAGTGGAGACATGTTGAAATTAGAATACACCTATGACCCAGCAGGAAATATCACAACGATAGAAAACACAGGAATGGACCCTTATGTACAGGACTATACCTACGATGACAACTATCAGCTAACCTATGCACATGGAAATTGGAATGGACAATTAGTAGACTATGAATTAACTATGCAATACAGTCCATCAGGGAAGATATCAAATAAAAGCATATTAGGAGATAAATACAGTCAGGGAGTCAGTATACCAATAAGCTATGATAATGCTTACACCTATGGAGTCAATGGCAACCCATACGCCTTAGAACACATCATAGACAATAACACATGGGACGAACACTATTTCAATTGGGATGTAAAAGGTAATATGACCGAACACTTCAAGCCAGCGACAGACGAATTACGACGCCTCTGTTGGACAGAAGACAATCGATTACAAGCAGTACAAGACAATAATATAGGAGCTTATTACGGCTATGATTCCCAAGGAGAGAGGGGATTAAAGCTGACAGGCCCAACAATCCAAGTCAATATAAACGGCTATACCTATCAAGTCTCAGCCCTAAAAGAACAAACCCTTTACGCGAGCCCACTCATCACCATCAATGACCGAGGTTACACCAAACACTACTTTGAAGAAGGCAAGCGCATCTGCAGTAAGATAGGCAGTGGAGAACTAAGAGACATAAACAACTTAGTAGGACACATGGAGATGAATTACGAAGACCAGTTAAACATGCAGTATGATGGGATAAGAGATATGCGTTGTTTACAAAGTGCTTGGTTTGATTTGGAGAACAACAGCCTCTATGATCACATAATCCAACCCTACGAAAACCCAATCAACCCAGAAGAACCAAGCTTCTACTACCACTCTGACCACTTAGGCAGTGCTTCCTTCCTAACCGACCGAGACGGCAAAGAAACCCAACAATTAGTCTACCTACCATTTGGCGAAGACTGGGTAGATATGAAATACAACACCCAACAATACGACACCCCATACAAATTCAACGGCAAAGAAAAAGACGAAGAAACCGGCTACAACAACTACGGCGCCCGCTACTACTACGACTGGGCAAGCATCTGGCTCTCCGTCGACCCAATGTCTGATAAATACCCACACCTAACCTCTTATAACTATTGTGCTAATAATCCTGTTATGCTTATCGATCCGGATGGAAGAGAGATAGGAGAAACATTTTCTAAACTAACAGGAGAAAAAATACATGATGATGGAATAAAGGATGGGAAAGTCTATGTCGGGACGAAATCAGATGGATCAGATAGGGAATATGTAGGTCAAAAATCGAATATGAAAGATATGACAAGTGTATTTAATAAACAACTTCAAGAAACAAAATTTTTCTTTGAACAAAAGAATGAAGAGTTTTCTGCAAGAGAATCAAAGACTTGGGGTGGAATGGCTAATAAACTATCTGATAGATTAAGCTATTTTAGATCGCAAGTAACAGATAAAGGTCCATTTGATCTAAAGAATAAAAACTATGGACCAGATGATGTGGGAAATTATTCATTTTTTGAAGGAAAATTATTCCGATATGATGATTATGGAAATTATAATTATGGTGTAGCCGCAAAAGCATTTGGTCTTTCAGAGACAATGGCTTTATTTGGTGCAGGAGCGAATCAAACTAAAAAAGCACTTTCTCCAACAGGTATAATGTTTACCCCTCTAGGCTTTATGCCTGTTTTTGGGAAAATAAACCTAATGTCTCCTTCAAACGTTAAAGGGTTCTTTGATGATCCAAGAGATACTCATATTATAAAGAAAGGATATTCACGATGAAAAAATATTTAATAGTAATTATTTGTATTTTGTGTTTTTCTTCATGCTTATATATAAGTAACCCATTGTATAAGTATAGAGATACAATTCATTTTAATGATTCAGTAGAAAAGGTTGAGGCAAATATTGTAAAGTTAAATTTATTATTTGATAAGATTAAAGAAGACTATAATGATACTATTTGGTTAAACTATCATTGGGGATATCAAGACACAAATGAATTTATCTTTTGTGATACTACATTAAAGAGACTTACTTTAGATAATATTGACAAGTGCACTTTAACTAAAAGTTTAACTCATGAAGAAAAAAAAGAACTGATTAATTCAATCGAATATTTAAAGTCAAATTATTTAACAGGAATGGTTAAGGATTTAGGAAATACATATTATTATAATTATCGCTTTATTGAAAATGATAGCTATTTTTCAAGACAGATCATTCATTTAAATAAAACTGTAGATACAAACATTATTCATAATTTATATTATATAATAGATAGAAAATCTGATTTAATTTTATTGAAAGATAAAGGATAGAGGTAGTTTGTCAAATTAAGAGTTCTTCGAAATACTCATATGATAAAGAAAGGATATTCCTGATGAAAAAGGAATAATTACCGTTACCGTCGTGCGGGATTTGTAATTCCGCACTATATTACTATAAGGATTTCTAATCCGCATTATGTAAGCAATAATTTTATAGAATCAAATTCTACGGAATTATAATCAAATTACAAAAAAATAGAATCAAATTACATTTTCGTAGAATCAAAAGAGAAGTGTGTGTAAAGGGTTTTGTTATTGGTGAAGATTTAAACTTCTTCTTTTTACTTTTAGACTTCTTGTTTTTA
>Ga0265293_10010503_pt1 | contig 12919 bp, 12 predicted proteins | sample Munlanlewell138R_FD_192505 | JGI IMG/M metagenome (GOLD analysis project Ga0265293, IMG submission 192505) | Leachate microbial communities from a municipal landfill in Southern Ontario, Canada - Leachate well 138R | ecosystem: Engineered > Solid waste > Landfill > Unclassified | place: Canada... | reverse complement strand
ACTCCACCGCTATCAATATGAGAAATAGTGCCGCAATAGGCGCTGCGCCGCCAGCCGCACCCGATACGGCAAGCGCAATTCCCACACCTGCGCCGCCAAAAGCAACCAAGTCCATAATCGTTATGCTAGCAAGCTGCATAACCAATACTTTCATTGTGATTTTTCTAAATTCCTCGGCACTTTGGTTTATTTTCTCCTGTCTTAACTCGTCCGCATCAAATATTTTTAATTCCTTTAAACCTTGCATACTATCCAAAAACACATCTCCCATAGAGGTATATTTGCCCCAATATTTTGCAAATATTTTTTTGGCATACCTTGATACCAAAACTATGGATATAGGAATTAGAGGAACGCAAGCAAGCAGCGCCACCGATACCCGCCAATCAATGCTAACGCTAATGGCAAAAAGGATGATTGGGGCGATAAGCGCAAAGAAAAATTGAGGAAGGTACACCGAATAATATAGGTCAAGCTGTTCGATGCCCTCCATAGATACTTGGGTAAGCCCTGCCATATTCATATCGTCTGCGCCCCTCACCCCCAAACGCAAAATTTTGTTGTATGTGCGCTCCCGCAAACTCTTTTTTATTCTGCTGCCTATAATCTCCTTGAGCGTGCCTGCACGGCGGGTGGAAACATACCTAACCGCCACCGCCAAAATAGCAGTTAAGGCGGGATACAAATATTCTATCCCCCTAGCGCCTTGCGTGATTAAATATATCGCCCAGCATATGCTTGCCGTGATTGCCACATTGGCAAGCATACCAAGCGTCATAAAAATAACTGTATAAAAAATATATTTTTTATCATCGCCAATCAGCTTTAATAACTTTTTATCTATCATTGCCGCTTGTCCTTCTTTTTTCTTTACTGCTTTCAACCAAGTGCCGCACGCTTATTATGGGGTGACGAAAAATTATTCTCGGTCCAGAATAGCGCATAACCTCTCTTATCTTTGAGCGCATCGCAGGTTTGTAGCAGTGTGTTTTGCAGTTAGAACAAAATGGCTTATCGTCTTGATAGGGGCATTTTGCACGGCGAAACTTTACATAGTCAAGCAGCTCTGTGCAGTCGGCGCATAGCTTATTTCCCCGTGTCTTATGCTTGCCACGGCAATAACGCTTTATCATAAGAGTAACGACTTCTATTTCTTTTTCTTGTTGCATTATGTGCCTCCCTTGCGCTTTGAGTAACCGCTTAATAAGTTTTGAAAAAACTCCCTCTTTAGCGTACCCTGCCGCATTTGCCATTTAAAAACGGAGTTTGCTGTAACTAACTCCGTTTATAGTATAGAATATTAGTGTTTTTTTGTCAATCAAAGTTAGGTACTACTAACTGTTTGTTTAAAATTATTTTACTTATCTCTTACTCCCAACAATTTCTTTTACAATTTAAATGCCTTTTCTAATATTGCCAAGCAAAAATAATATTTTTTAAATTAGAAAAAATTGCAAAAACCATAAAAACGAGGCGCAAAAACCCCTCATCTTAAAAAACGAATGAGGGGTTTATTGCTTAGCTTGTTTTGAGGGGTTTTTTGCTTAGCTTGTTTTTATAAACTACTTATCCACTTGGCTCAAGAAAAATTCGCATAGTCGGTCATTTACCGCACGGCTCACCGTCCAATCGGGGGCGGCGACATTAAAGTCGTGTCCTAGCAAGAACCCCTCGGGGTTATCCCCATCATTTTGTGTGCGGTAGTCGTATATGTGCTGGATATCGTACTTTTCTAGTTCCGCCACCAACCTATCGGAGTGCGACTTAAAGAGGTCTGCGTGGGCAGAGGATACAAACATAGGCGGAAATCTATCTAGTTTGTTGTTTTCTAGGCTAAGGGCATCTGCCATAGTCTTGTATCGGGGGTCATCCCTATATGCGGTGTAGGGCGACTCGTCTGTAAAAAATTGATTTACATAATAATGCGCAAAAGGTATGGGCAGTGCAACCACATTGGTAAAGCTAAAGCCCGTACTGTTCACCCCTGCCGCCTTGATTGTGATGTCGGTTTCTACACCAAAAGCCTCTTGCAAATCCTCGTCCACCAAGATAGAAAGTGCAAGCATTACATAGTGACCGCCTGCGGAGTCACCCGTTAGGAATACATTGTCACGGTCAAAGCCGTACTGTTCGGCATTTTCCATAACAAAATTAAACACGGCAAATACATCCTGCATAGGCACGGGCATAAAGGCATCGGGCATCAAATGATAGTTAATATTCACCACAGCAAAACCTTGCAAGGCAAGATATTGGCAATAGGATGACACCGATTCTTTGTTGCCGTGTACCCAACCGCCGCCGTGAATATTGATTATAACAGGAAGGGAGTTTAGCTCGCCGTCCTCTTGCTTTTCCGCAATGGGACGGTATATATCCAGCAAGTTATACTCGCCCGTTTCGTCTGTGTCTGCATAGCGCACATCAATTTCTGCCTCTATTCCGTGGCGAATTGGAGGCACATAGTCCTCAAAGTAGCCAATCATCTCACGGTATTGATAGAGTAACCATCTTTCAAAGGATAAATCACCTTCCTCCCAAGTTTCCAAGCCTTTATCACTGGGAAGGTCGAATGAGGAATCGTCGGCGGTAATGCGTATTGTCTTAATATTCAGCGCCGCATCCACAACGCCCGCCTCATATATGCTAATCACATTGTTGTTGGTTTGCGCTCTGCCAAAGCTGTCGGTCATTTCCAACCTGTTAATTGCACCGCTCTCATTAAAGTCTGCGGTTATTTTTAGCGGGGATAGGTTGGCAATCTTTAGCGCTTTGGCAAAATCAATAGGAGAACCAATAGCGTCTAGGAACTCATTTGCGGCGGGGGTTACCGCTAGCAGGGCAAACTTGACGGCAATCGACTCCAAAACCGTTTCAAGGTCTAATCCAATAACAGCGGTAGAGTCGTCCACAGCAACCGCCGCTCCGCTAAGCAACAGGTTAATCACAGTATTTACAAGACTTTCCACATTTATTGCCGATATAATATCCTCTCCCATAAGCGACATAACTAAGCCGATAATCTCCTCAAAGGAGGCAAACTCATCTGGAATAGATGCCGTGCCAAAGTATGGGTCGGCAGATACGCTAAGCATTTTGTGCTGCGTCTTTTGCCAAAGCTCGGTAAATACGCCGTCAACCTTGACATACATATATGGGCGCTCATCCAAATTATCCTTGTAATACAAGCCTAACACAACAATGCCGTCCTCGGCTATTTCTACCTCAAGATAGTTCTCTGCACCGTCGAACTCGTCAATATCCAAAGTGAATTTTAGCTTGACATTGTATTCCTTGCGTGGCAAGTTGCCAAACTGATAATGCAGCGACAACTCGATTTCGCCATTGATGTTATTTTGGGGCGCAGCAAGTTGTATACCCTTGATAATCTTATTTATTACCGCATCATGAGTGGCGCTTTGCAAGATGTTTATTGTAGCTTGCACGCTGCTGTCATCGCTGTAATTAATGGTAACAGTATGTTTGCCGGGGGTGCTTAGCTTGGCAAAATCGTCCTCAGACAACATATTATTGGTAATTGCAATCCGCTCCCGCCGTCCGCCTTGATACTCAAAAATCACTGCACTTTCGCCCAGCACAAAATCGCCCGCCCTAATATTGTTGGGCATCTCGGCAAATATACGGATTGGGGAATCAGTATTGTCATTGCAAGCGGTTAGCAGTATTGCAAGTGATAAAATTGTCACGGCAACCAATATTGTAATTACTATTTTATTCTTTTTCATAAATATCACCTCAATATATAATAAATGGTTAGTGCGCCGCTGTCAATAGATATCCGAGGTTTTAGCGCTTATCTTATATAAATACCCAATGGCGCAAAAAATTTCCACTTCCCTTTTTGCAGGATTTGTGTTAAAATCTTAAATGTGAAAAAGTTTATTGTTTTTATCTTTATTATTATTGTCTGCGTGGGGCTGTTTGCTTGCGAAAAAACCGAACAGCTAGATGATGATGAGCCTTTTGTAGCAGAATATCTACCGTTTACCGTCATGTCTTTTAATATTCGTATTGTTGGACTAGAGGATAGGGAAGATAAGTTTTGGGACAACCGCAAAGAGGATGTTGCCGCCCTAATTTTTAGGCACTCACCCGATATAATTGGGTTTCAGGAGGTCAAAGACCCGCAGTTTGAGTACCTAAAGGAGCAGTTAGCAGATTATGAGTGTTACGGGGTAAACGCTTGGACAGGCTCGGAGTTTTCACTAATGATGGGCGGTGCAAATGCCGTTTTTTATAAAAGAGATAGGTTTGAGGCGCTAAGTGCTACCACCCTTTGGCAATCGGACACCCCCACGGTGGAGCGCTCGCATTGGGAGGATGTGGATATCCGAACCCTGACCAAACTTGAATTAAAGGATAAACTTAGCGGAGAAGTGTTTACATTTATCAATACCCACCTATCGGTAAAGCAACTTGGGCAGAACAAAGCAACCTTAATGCTTGCCGAAATAGCAAGGGAAACAGAGGGCGGGCTTATCATAACTGGGGACTTTAATTACCAAAAGGACACGGCGGACTATAACATTATCACCAACGACTCTTTGGCGGATGCTATGGTACTTGCCCCTAGCAGCGACTCTGGCGGCACTTTCCATAGCTTTAACGGCACTTTAGACAAGCCTTGGGCAAAGCCAATTGACTTTATCTTTTTAACCGACACATACTTTACCCCCCTATCCTACAAAATCGTACGGGATAGCAACGATAAGGGTTGGTATCCCTCCGACCACTACCCAATAAAAACAGTGGTAGAGTATGTGGTAAATGACGATGATTAAGAGTTACAGAATATGTAGTTGCAGAACATATAGATGAAATTAGATATTATATGATGATGAGGTAATCTAAATGAAAAGAGCGATAGCAATTTTGCTAAGTTTAGCGTTGGTGTTCTCCTCTGTGTTTTTTGTTGTGGGCTGCAAAGAGCCGCCAGACGACACCCCTGCCGACACTCTGCCCGATGAGCCAATAATAGACCCGAGGATAGTGGAGATAACCGAGGACTTTATTGATGTATTTTGGAATGCGGAACACAAAATGTTTTACACCATAAACACAAAGCATATTGCGGGACGGTCAGGACCTCTGTTTGGGCTGTATTCCGACTTTTGGTGGGAGGCGCAAAATTGGGAAACCGTGATGGATATATATGAGAGGCAAGGCGGAGAATACTACCTGACACTTGTGGACGATGTATATGACGGATTTTTGCAGTATTACGATGACTACCAAAAAAATGAGTACAATGACGATATTGGCTGGTGGGCAATGGGTTGTACCCGTGCCTATGCAATAACAGGTAACGAACGCTACCTAACCGATGCCAAAGAGATGTTTGATTACATTTACCAATACAAAGATGATGCCGTGGGCGGCGGTCTTTATTGGAAAAATACGGGTGACAATCCAAGCAAAAATGTATGCACCAATGCCCCCGCCGCTACAACTGCGGCAAGGCTATCGGTACATCTTGACGACCCTAGCTATTTGCAAATTGCCCGTGAGTTGTTTGATTGGCTAAAGACCAGCCTCTATGAAGAGGAAACGGGCAAGGTAAACGACACCAAAAACGCAAATGACGGCTCTGTGAACGATTGGCAGTTTTCCTATAACTACGGCACTTTTGCAAGAGTTGCATACGAACTCTACAAAGTGACGGGCGAGGAGGACTATATGGAATATGTGTACAAATCGCTTGATTATTACATTGCCACTAGACTAACCAATGGCATAGCGATAAAGAGCGGTGGAGGTATGGGTGACGAAACGGCTTTTAGAACAATCCTGTTTAGGACACTAAACGAAATAGCCAAGACTTCCCGCCCCGACTACCAACAAGTGATAAATGATAATGCGCTTTCCGCTTACAACAACAGGCGAGATAGCGACAAGCTTTGCGGCTTTAATTGGACTGTCGTCCCCAAGGACGATGAGCTAATCACCAGCACCGTAGCGGGAGCAGGCGTGGCATTGATGCAGTATTACCAAGAATTGGGCGATTAAAGAACATAATCATTTTTATATAATAATAAAATCCTAATATCGTAAGATACTTTAGGTATGAACGCATATTTAGAACTAATTATTAGGATTTTATTAAGTATCATTGTGCTTATTGTTCTAGCTCGTATAGAGGGGCATAAACAGATATCGCAAATGACCTACTACGACTATATAATAGGTATAACGGTAGGCTCTATTGCCGCCACTCTTTGTATAGACCAAGAAATTCCCATATTGCACGGGGTAATAGGGATAGTAATATTTATGATGTCTGGGGTGTTATTTTCACTAATTGCCCGAAAGAGCATTAAGTTAAAAAGGCTGTTAAAGGGGCTGCCTATTTTCCTTATTGCCAAAGGCGAAATTTTATATAAAGGGTTAAAGCGGGCTAGGTTTGACATTAGCGACTTATTGCGGGAGCTTAGAAATCATGGATACTTTGATATCTCCGAAATCAACTATGCGATATTGGAACAAAACGGCGTGGTGTCCATACTGCCAAAAGGCTATGCCCGTCCCGCTAAAACAGAGGAACTAAAGTTGAATGTGGGAGATGACAAACTAAAGGCAAATTTGATTATAGACGGCAAAGTTCTAGACGGCAACCTAAACGCTATGGACAAGACAAGAAAATGGTTGGACGGCGAACTGCAAAAGCAAAAGGTAGATAATATAAATGATGTGATTCTTGGTTGTTTGGATGAAACCGGCGAATTTACCTTGTTCCTAAAAAACACAAGCAGCAAAAAGCATACCTTGTTAGAATAGCTTTTGCAAGATAAATGCTTTTGCTCTCTTTTTTAAAGGCAACTGTCTTGTAAACATATTTTAGGGTTCTTTAAACCCCAATTTGGTTACCTATTTGGGTTATTTTATGTCCGAATCTTTTGTTTGGTTACCTAATTGGGCTATTTTATGTCTGACTCTTTTTGTTCGGGAATATTGAAGTCCTCACTTAAAACTTCCGCCTCCTCCTCGCTATCTATGGCGGTTGCTACCATTCCCGTATATTCATTAGCGGATACAATACTGCTCCCTGTTAAAAATGTTTTGGCAAACTCCATCTCTTTGCCCTTGTCTTCACTCATATCTTATTGCTCCCAATTTTATCGTTTTGCAGTTTTTTAGCAAAACTTCTCTTGCACTAGTTTATGGGCTATCTTTGGTAATTATACAAAAGCCCTTGTCCTGTAATATTTTTGTATAAACTTAAAAGGCAACAAAAGCTTACATTTGCAAAAACGCATAGGAAGGATATACCTCACCTATGCGTATAACAAATTTTGGGTTATATAAAAAAATGGAACTGCCGTTTTTTAAGGCAAATGCGCCATTTTGTTGTACTAGTCGTCCTCGTCGATAATAGAGTCCGTGCTAACCTCTATGCGCACAAGCGCCCGTCTGAGCAACGCTTGGTATCCTTGTATTTTTGTGCTGTCCGACTTTTCTTTTAGCAACATTTCTGCTTGCTGACGGTCGCTTTCCGCTTGATGACGGTCGATATCCTCGGGGCGCTCTGCCGTGCTTGTCATTATGCTAACCCTATCATTATTCACATCGACAATCCCACCAAAGATAGCTATTCGCCGCTCGGTTTCTCCCTCTTTTATACGAAGTACGCCGTCACCCAATACCGCCGAAATCGGCTCGTGTCCCGGCATTATTCCCATATCGCCGTTTACACATCTGAATATCACCATATCGGCTTTCTGGTTGACTTTAACCTCTTGCGGCGTGATTATCCGCAAGTGAATTTTTCGCTCTTCCATAACTATCACCTTTTTAGTCTATTTTGACTTTTGAGCGCTTTTGTTTTTGGCACGCTCAAATCTTTCTTCTACTTCGTCAATAGTACCCGCATTCATAAACAAGTCCTCCGATATCTCGTCGTGCTTGCCGCTAAGAATCTCTTTAAAGCCTCGTACGGTTTCTTTTACACTAACATATCTGCCCGAAAAAGAGGTATATTTTTCGGCAACAAAAAACGGTTGCGACAAAAATCGCTGTACTTTTCTTGCCCTTGTTACTATCAGCTTGTCGCTTTCGGACAATTCGTCCACACCAAGTATTGCTATTATGTCTTGCAGGTCTTTATATCTCTGTAAAATGCTAAGTACAGCACGGGCAGTGCGGTAATGCTCTGAGCCAACAATATTGCTCTCTAGCAGCCGTGAAGTAGAATCTAAGGGGTACACCGCAGGATATATCCCCTGCTCTACTATTGAGCGTGACAAAACGGTTACCGCATCTAGGTGGGCAAAGGTGGTTGCCGTTGCAGGGTCGGTAAAGTCGTCGGCAGGCACATAAATAGCCTGTACCGAAGTAATTGAGCCGGATTTGGTAGAGGTGATGCGCTCTTGCAAACTGCCAATTTCGTTTGCTAGGGTGGGTTGGTATCCAACTGCGCTAGGCACTCTGCCTAGAAGTGCCGACACTTCCGAACCCGCTTGCACAAAACGGAAAATATTATCAACAAACAACAACACATCCTGGTTTGCCACATCTCTAAAGTATTCCGCCATTGTCAAGCCGCTAAGCCCTACCCGCATTCTCACACCGGGCGGCTCGTTCATCTGCCCAAACACAAGCGCCGTTTTGTCTATAACTCCCGACTTAATCATATCATAATACAAATCGTTCCCCTCACGGGTGCGCTCTCCCACGCCAACAAACACCGAATATCCTCCATGCTCTTTGGCAATGTTATTTATCAGCTCCATTATCAATACGGTCTTGCCAACGCCCGCTCCGCCAAACAGCCCTATCTTGCCGCCCTTAGGGTATGGACACAATAGGTCTATTGCCTTTATTCCCGTCTCCAAAATTTCCGGAGTGGCAACCTGCTCGGACAGCGGCGGCGGATTCCTGTGTATTGGCCAATACTCTTTTGCACGGGGGGCGGGCTTGTTATCTATCGCCTCGCCAAGCACATTTAACATTCTGCCAAGCACCTGCTCGCCCACGGGAACGCTAATTGGAGAACCCGTATCTATTACTTTCATACCCCGTCTTAGCCCGTCCGTGTATCCCATAGATATACAGCGCACGGTATTATCTCCCAAATGCTGCATAACTTCTAGTACCACCGTGTGGTCACCGTGGCGCACATTTAGAGCGTTATAGAGGGCGGGCAATGATGTTTCAAAACGCACATCTAGCACTGCGCCTATTATTTGTACTATCTTACCTATATTCTTTTCGGACACTTTTTTGGTTATCTCCTCTATCTTGTAATGCTAACGCCCGCAATTATCTCGCTAAGCTCGTTGGTAATCGCCGCTTGACGCTTGCGATTATACATCAACTTTAGGTCGTCTATAATCTCGGACGCATTTTTTTCGGCGGCACTCATATTAATCATCCGTGAGGCGTGTTCGCTTGCTATCGACTCCGCCATAAGCGCATATAAATAGGTGTGTAAGTAGACGGGTATTGAATAGTCTATAAAATTATTTATATCCGGTTGATATGTCATTTGTGAATCGGATTTCCCGTCTTGACGGCTATGAAGGGGTAATAATTTCTCCACTTGCGGTATATATTGCAGGGTGGACGCAAATTGTGTGTATGCCACATACACCTCGTCCACCTCTCCCGATACATATAGCGACATTGCCAAACCGCTGACCAACCTTGTTTCCTCGTACATATTCGCCTCGGGAAGGTTGGCTATACGGCTTCTTATATTCTTGTTGCGGCGCTTAAAAAAGTCGTTACCTTTTGAGCCTATCACAAGGATTTGTTCATTTTTATCCTTCATATGGTTTAGCGCCTCTTGCGCAACCGCTATGTTGTAGCTGCCGCAAAGACCTTTGTCGCTGGTAATCACGATATAAGCGGTGTTTTTTACTTCCCGCCCCTTAATATAAATATTGCTTGCGGCGCTTTCGCTGTTCGTCACAGAATCGGTGATGCGCCGAGCTTCGCTTAGCATTGTGCGGGAATGCTCTAGCCTCACCCTCGCCCGTTGCAGTTTGGATGAGGATATCATATCCATCGCATTCATAATCTGGCGGGTAGTGCCAACATTGTCTATCCTTTGCAGGATATCTTTTATAGCTGCCACAGCCTAGCCTCCTTAATTATACGAATCATCTGCCTTAAACTCACTTATTGTTTCCTTGATTTTTTCTTCTAGCTCCTCGGATATATCCCCCGTTGTCCTTATCTCATCTAAAATAAAGCTCTTTTCCTCTTTGACAAATGTCAAAAAGTTCTTTTGAAACTCTCTTATGCGGTTTACCTTTACATCTATCAAGTGCCTGTTTACTAGCAGATATAAGATTAACACTTGGTTTTCCACCGACATTGGGCTGTATTGCGATTGTTTAAGTATCTCCATTATCCGCTCACCTTGATTCAAGCGGTCTAGAGTATCGGGACTTAAATCTGCGCCAAACTGCGCAAATGCGGCAAGCTCCCTGTATTGGGCAAACTCTATCCTTAGCGGACCTGCAATCTTTTTCATTGCGTTAATCTGTGCAGAGCCACCCACACGGGACACGGAGAACCCCGGGTTAATCGCCGGGCGTACACCGTCATTAAACAGTTCGGTTTCCAAATATATTTGCCCGTCCGTTATTGATATAACATTGGTGGGAATGTAGGCGGAAATATCCCCCTCTTGTGTTTCCACTATTGGCAGAGCGGTAAGAGAACCGCCGCCGTACTCCTTGCTCATACAAGCGGCACGCTCAAGCAGCCGTGAGTGCAAATAGAACACATCGCCGGGGTACGCCTCTCTCCCCGGAGGACGGCGAAGCAATAAGCTTAACGCACGATATGCTACGGCGTGCTTGGATAGGTCGTCATATACTACAAGCACATCCTTGCCTTGGTGCATCCATTCCTCGCCTATCGCACAGCCAACATAGGGTGTGATGTATTGCAGTGACGCAGAGTCGCTTGCGGTAGAGGCAACCACCGTGGTATATTCCATAGCGCCGTTTTCCTCAAGAGCACCAATTACTCTTGCGATTGTAGAGGCTTTTTGTCCTATTGCCACATATACGCAAAGCACATCTTTATCCTTTTGATTTATTATTGTATCTATACATATTGCGGTCTTGCCCGTCTGGCGGTCGCCAATAACCAACTCCCTCTGTCCCTTGCCAATGGGTACCATAGAGTCTATTGCCTTAATGCCCGTTTGTAAGGGTTGATTTACAGCCCTGCGCATTATTACACTTGGGGCAACGCTCTCTATCACTCTAAAAGATTCGGTTACGATTATCCCTTTTTCGTCTATTGGCTGTCCAAGTGCATTTACCACCCGCCCAATCATTGCCTCGCCAACCGGAACTTCTGCCATTCGTCCTGTAAGCTTAACGGGAGCGCCCTCACGAATGTTGGTGTCCGAACCCATTATGACAACGCCAATACTGTCCTCATCTAAGTTCATCGCAATGCCATAAACCCCGCCGGGAAATTCAAGCAGTTCCCCGCTCATTGCGCCGCTAAGACCGTGTACACGGGCAATGCCGTCACCCACCTGTATCACCGTTCCCGCCTCGCTCACATCTAATTGTGATGAAAAGGCTTTAATCTGTTTTTTTATAACTTTGGTTATTTCGTCGGGTCTTACAATCACTCCGCAATACCTCTTTCCATACTTTCTTTTAGTTTGCTAAGCCTTGTTCTAAGGCTAAAGTCTATTAATCGATTTTCCACTTTGATATATAATCCACCTATCAAGCTTGCATCCACTTCGGCTACAACCTCTACTTTTTTATCCAGTTTTTGAGATAGTGTACGCTTGAGGCGGGCAACTTGAGTTTTATTTAATTCGGATGCCGACACCACATTTGCCACTACTTCCCCGTTATGTTCTTTGAGCATATCAATACATAAAGATAAAGAGGGCACTATTACCTTTTCCCTGTTTTTGGCAATGGCAAGGTGTAAAAAACCCATCAAATCCTCAGATATCTTTCCGCCAAAAACATTGTGCAAAAACTCCTTTTTGTCTGCATCCGATATGCTTGGATGCTGCAAAAAGTTAGCACACTTTTCGCATTGCAGGGCATTGCATACCAATACAACTTCCTCTTGGTGTTTTTTGGGCTTGCCCTCCTCGGTGAGTATTTCAAACAAGGCACGGGCATAGCGCTCCCTTATTTCAGCCATTGCATCTCCTCCAACTCGGCAATTGCCTCATCAAAAATTTTGCTCTCGGTTTGGCTATCCATACTGCCCTTTACAAACTTTTCCGCCATAAGCGAAGACACTTCTATTATATACTGCGCTGTTTCTTTTTTGAGGCGCTGTTTTTCTGCGGCAATTGCATCCTCAGCACGCTTGCGTATAACAATAGCCTCGGCTTTGGCATCCTCTATTATGAGCGCACCGTTATTTTGCGCCTCAACTTCGGCATCCTCCAAAATTTTCAAGCGTTCGCTTTCTATCTCACTAAACTTTTCCTCGTACTCCGCCTTGAGCTGCTCTGCATCCGCCATTTTGTCTTGAGCGCTTTTTATTTGTCCGCTTATTTTGTCGCTGCGGTTTTTAAGAAAATTGCGCACGGGCTTATATAATATAAAGCCCAAAACAACCATTAAAATAATCGCATTTATCAACTGGATAATCGTGCTTATCAATGTTTGAGAGTCCAAACCAAATAAGCGTCCCTCAGGTACGGCAGATAATATAAACACAGCTGTATTATTCAAATTTGTGCCTCCTTTCTTGCAAAAAATATTCTTGATGCTAGCGATTTTCCTACTAAATTCTCCAAGCGGTCGAGTTTAATTGGTGATTTATCACAGCATATTTTGAATATAGATACTGACAAGCGGGTTGGCAAACAGCATAATGATTGCGATAAGCAACCCATATATACCCGATGTTTCCGCCATTGCAAGTCCAACAAACATAGTTGTTCTAATTGAGCCTG
>Ga0265293_10010501_pt1 | contig 12923 bp, 8 predicted proteins | sample Munlanlewell138R_FD_192505 | JGI IMG/M metagenome (GOLD analysis project Ga0265293, IMG submission 192505) | Leachate microbial communities from a municipal landfill in Southern Ontario, Canada - Leachate well 138R | ecosystem: Engineered > Solid waste > Landfill > Unclassified | place: Canada... | reverse complement strand
CGAAGAGGCATTTCCCCCGAATGCGCACACCCCATCAAGACCACCAACAGCTCCCACGGCTCGAAGAGCTGAGGCACCTGTTCCAGCCCGTGGTGCCGCTCACGGGCACCGACGGCTGGTCCGAGGCGCTCGTCCGCTGGCAGCTCCAGGACGGCACCGTCCGCGGTCCGCTCGACATCCTGCCGTACTGGTTCACGCCCAAGCGGCTCGACGAGTTCACGCGCTTCTCGCTAGATCGCGCCGGCCGCGCCGCGGTGGCCAACCCCACCGCCCGCGTCTCCGTCAACCTCAGCCCCGCGCAGGTGCTGCTGCCCGGCACGCTCGCCACACTCGAGGGCATGCTGCCCTCGGTGCGCTGCCGCTTGCACATCGAACTCACCGAGCAGGTGTACGTCGACGGCGGGGCGCTGGCCGACAGGCTGCGCCTCCTGAAGGAACGCTGCGGGGTCGTGCTACTCGACGACGTCACCCCCACCGACCTGGCCACCCGCACCCGCTTCGACGCCCCGGTAGACGGCGTCAAGGTCGACCGCACCGTCATCCTCGCCCTGCTGGGCGTCAAAATCCCCACCGTCAGCCAGGAGGTGGCCCGCAGGTTCATCGGCGAAGTGACCCGCGATTTCGCTATCGTGGTGGCCGAAGGCATAGAAGATCCGAACGCATGTGAGGAGTTAGCGGCACTTGGCGTAAGCCACGTGCAAGGGTTCGGGATCGCAAGACCCGCACCCGAGCTGCGTTCGGAAGCGAGCGTGGCTGCGCTCACGCGCAGAACGGAAGGCCTGGCTTCAAGAGGACGCCTGTCTTCCGGAGGCATCGGCATGACCGCAGACGACAAGCCGACCGGCTGGTCGTCGCGCTAAGCGCTCCTCACACACGCCAGGCGAGCGCCGGCGTGGCCAGGAGTGCTCGCGTCATGTGGGTCAAAGAGAGGGCGGCTGCCTGACCGACCAGGCGGCCGAAAAAACCACCGGGCTCGGGGGGACCCGGACGAGGCACCGCAGCAGGGCACACGCTCCGCTGCGGTGCCTCGCTTGATGCCAGCGGCCCCGTCTTCCCCGTGTTACAACCTCCGGCCAGCCACCATCGCCTCGCACGGCCGCTTCCCGCCCAACTTTCCCGCGACGGGGCGGGAAACACGCCCCTGTACGCCCAAGAACCGCTCCCCTACGCTGACAGCGCCCCTAAATCCGCTGCGGGAAGGAGTCAAGTGCATCCGTGTCCACTCAAGGCCGAGTTCCAAGCCGGCCAAGCGCGCAGGAACGCGTAGGCCGGAACATCAAGGAGCTACCGACGTGATCCGTAACGAACGCTCGCTGAACGGACCTACCCGCACGGGGCGCATCGCCGCATTGCTACTTGCCATCACGCTTCTGCTGAGCCTAGGCGCGGCCGCGGCCAACAACGCCGTCGTCAGGATCGACGGCAACGTAGGCACCATCGCGCAGCGCGCAGCGCGCTCCACCCCAGCGGTGAGCGTGCGCGTAGCACGCACCGACTTCACCGCCGCGGCCAGCCGGCTCACCAGCAACGACAACTGCTCTGGCGGTCGCCAGTGCCAGGTCAGCTACCTGTTGAGCCCCTACTGACGTAACACCCGAACCGCGGCTAGCGGACGCTGTAACCGTTGGCGGCGGGACGCCCGTACTCAGGCGCTAACATGCGCCCGTACCGGCGTCAGAGCACAGCGAGGGTCGAGCCGTTCTCCCCCTGGCTCCCCCGCAGGCGAGGGCCCCGGCGCGATGACACCGGGGCCCAGCCCCGTGGGAGGGATATCGGCGTGTTCCGTGTGCTCGTAGCGGACGACCGCGCCATAGTGCGCACCGGTCTGGAGTCGCTTATCGCTTCGCTTGAAGGTATGGAGGTGGTCGGCACCGCCAGCACCAGCGCTCAGTGTGTGCGCCTCGCGGAGCAGTTGCACCCCGACGTGGCCGTGGTCGGCTTCGGCGCCACCGCGTACGAGAGCGTCGACACCGCCCGGCTGTTGAGGCGCGCCGCGCCCACCATGGGCCTGCTGCTCCTAGCTCAGGACCAGGACGAGACCACCGTCTTCCCCGCCCTGCGCGTCGGCGCCCGCGGCTTCCTGCTGCAGGACGCAAACCCCGAGGAAATCTGCTGCGCAATCCGGCTGGTGGCCACCGGCGGCGCCGTCTTCTGCCATACGGTGGCGCCCAGCGTCGTGCGCTACCTGGCCGACTCGCGGCCGGTGACGCCCATGAGCGCCTTCGACGAACTCACCGCGCGCGAACTGCAGACCCTCGAGCTGATAGCGCACGGGCTCACCAACGCCGAGATAGCCACGCGCCTCGGTCAGAGCGCCAAGACCGTTAGCAACAACGTCTCCAAGCTCCTCCTCAAGGTGCACGTGCCCGACAGGGCCCGGCTACTACTGCTGGCGCTGGACGCCGGGCTCGGCCGCTCACCGCGCGTGCACACCTCGTACCAGCCCGGCACGGAACCGCCCGGCAGCGGCCAGCGCGGTGCATGAAGCGGCGGCAAGAACGGCTGCATGAACGGAAGCGCGTGAGGCGGAGGAATATAACGCGCCCGTAACGCACGCTGGCCTACCGTCACCTCCTAAGGCGAGTGACCCGGCTCGACAAGGCGTCACCGGGCCCGCGGCGCCGTAAGGTCGCGCGGGCGGGAGGTAAGCAGCATGACCACAAGCCACCACAACGACCGCCAACTCCGCGCGTCCGGGTGGCGCGCGTTCCTGCCCCACGCCGCGCTGGCGCTCTTAAGCGTGCTGATCGGTCCCCTATGGGCGCAGGCGCCAGCGTTCGCGCAGGGCACCTTGCAAGGCGCCGCCTTCACCGGCAGTTACGTGCTCGACACGGAGTCCGGACCCATAAAGCTGACCCTGCAGCAGGCGGGCGAGCTCGTCACGGGCACGCTCGAGCTGGACGGCAACGCGTACGACCTCAACGGGCAGCTGGACGACCTGGGCATCTACGGCACCGTCTGGACGGGTCAGGAGATGCTCTACTTCGAGGCCGAGCTGAACGGTCAGGACCTGTACATGATCATGGCGCAGGTCGACCGCAACACCGGCGCGCCCGACCCAGCTACCGCTGGCGAGTACCTGTTCCGGCGCGCGCAGGCGGCAGCGTCTCCCACTCCCGCTGCCCCCGCCATTCCAGGCCGCCGCCTGACGCCACCGGCCACCACGCAGCCACCAGCAACACAACCACCCAGCGCGCAGCCACCCGTAACGCAGCCCCCGGGCGGCGCGCCCTCCAGCGGGCAGCTCGCCACGTTCGGTCCCCCGCCCGGCATGCTCCCCGCCCAAGTCGGACGGCGGTACGAAGCCGGCAGCGTGGTGGGCTCCGCAGACGCCGGTGTAGCGTTCATGGTGCCACCCGGCTTCTACGCCGGTTATCACCCGCAGGAGAACGTGTTCATGGTCATCTCAGATACGCAGCCCGGCCTGGTCATCGTGGAGGCCCTCTCAGATCTCGACCTCCAAAGCGCGCTGCAGCAACTCAGTCAGTCGTTCGCGAGCGGTGACGCCACCGTCTACCCGCAAGGCCAGCCGACCGTTACAGGCAACGTGGCGCGCGCCAGCTACACGGTCCTCAGCGGCAACGGCGCGCTGCCGCTATACGTGATGGGCGTGGCTGGCGGCGCTAACAACGTGCTCATTGTGGCCGGCCTCGGCGCGCCCACGGAGGACGCCGTGGTGCGCGACCTGGTGGAGCGCGTAGCCGCCAGCACCACCACCTTCGAACCCACTCGTGCCAGTGCCAACTCCGCCGCCGCGCAACTGGCGGGAGCGGAACTGCGTGACTCGGCCTCGAGCAGCAACGCCGACCCGAACAGCGGCTTCGTCGACCAGCGCTCGGTGGAACTGCATCTCTGCCCCAACGGCTCGTACGCGTACGCCGCCAGCTCGCAGTTCAGCGTCAGCGTCTACGGCGACGCCGGTGGCGGCATGACGGGCAGAAGCGACTCCTCCGAGGAGGATTACGGGCAGTGGAGCATGGTCTCCGGCCTGCTCGGCCCCGTGGTGGTGCTGCGCTCCAGCCAGGGCGGCGGCGACACCTACCTGCCCCTGCTGCAGGCCGACGGTGCCCTCTACGTGGACGGCCTGGCCGTGAGCGTGGGGCGCAGCGGGCGCTGCGGGTGAGGGCCTGTCTACCCTCCCGCCAGCGCGTAACGGGCCCGTAACGCACCGCCATCTAACTTCCTGTTGGAGGTTCAGATGAACGGGAACAGGCGTACCAACCACCGTAGGCTCCGCGCGCTGGCAGCCGCTGCGCTGGCCACCACCCTGCTACTGGCAGCGTGCCAGACGACCACCGACGACAGGCGGGAAGAGGAAGAGGAGGAGCCGCCACCCACCACGGGCACGCTCGCGGTGACGATTGCGGGCCTGCCCACCGACGCTGACGCCGCAGTCACGGTCACCGGGCCTGGCTCCTTCGAGCGGCTACTCACCGCCGGCGCCGTGCTCGCCGAACTGACGCCCGGCGGATACGTGGTGAGCGCCGAGCCGATCAACGTGGAGGGCACCGAGTACCTGGCCACGGTCAACGGCTCCCCCGCCGAGGTCACCGCTGGCGGGAACAACCTGGCAAGCGTGACCTACGCCACCACGGCCCTCGCGGCGCCGGAGGACGGTGACACGCTCATAGCGCCCGCCGTGCTGGCCCGCTTCCGGGGTACCTCGGGGCCGCCCGTCTGGCTCGACGCGCCCATCTTCAACGCCGCCCCGCTCGACGTTCGCGGCCTCTCGTACCGGAACGACGTCTCCAACCCCGGCGACACCACCGACTACGTCGCGTTCGAGATCGTGGCGGGCGAGGCGCCGACCGCGAACCTGAGCATGGAACTCAATTGCGGCGTCTACGCGGCGGAGCCGAGCCCGATCCGGGCCCAAGTACTGAGACCCGACGGCTCGGTGTTGCGCACCTTCAACTGCAATAACGGAGAGGTGACCGTGTCGATCCCGAACACGGGCGGCACACTTTCGGGCTACATGGTCCGCGTGGCGCCCACCATCAGCGGCACGCAGTTCTACGTGGCGTACGAGCTCAACATCGACGCCTTCTGCAGCCTGGGTTGCACGTACGCTCCGTACGCCCCCTGACCCAGCACCGCTTCCTAAGCTTGGCTCCCGGGGCGCAGTAGCGTCCCGGGAGACTTTTCGGCACACCACAGTGGGGGCGGCCTTACACTCTGAACAACCGTGCCTGAGTTAGTTCGGCTCCTGGGTGATGACGCGGGCGGCGAGACGTTGCCGCCGGACCTGCGCGGCGCGCTGCTGGCTTACCTCGCGTACGCCGACGGCTGGCTGCCGCGGGAGCAGGTAGCGTTCCTCTTCTGGCCCGACACCGACGAGGCGGGGGCGCGCCGCAACCTGCGTCAACTCCTCAACCGGTCCAAGTCTCTCGACCTGAGGCAACCGCTCGAGTTCGAGCCGAGCCGGCTGCGCTGGCCCGTCAACAGCGACGTGGCGGAGCTGCGCCGCGCCGTGGGGCGTCAGCGCTGGGACGAGGTGGTGCGCCTCTACCGCGGGGACCTGCTGGCCGGCAGGCCACTCGACAGCAACGCCGGCTTCAGGGCGTGGCTGGACCTCGAGCGCGAGAGCCTGCGCAACATCTACAGGCGCGCGCTGAACCGGCGAGCGGAGGAGCTGGAGGCCGAGAGGGAGCACGCGGCGGCCGCCGCCCTGCTCGAACCCCTGCTGGACGGCGAGGACCTGGCCGAGGAGCCGCTGCAGGCGTACATGCGCAACACCTACCTTGCCGGTCGGCGGCAGTTGGCGCTGGACGCTTACGACCGCTTCGCGCGCCGCCTGAGTGACGAGATTGAGCTGGAGCCCCTGGAGGAGACGCAGGAGCTGGCACGCACCATCCGCAGCGCCGTACCCCTGGCGGGCGCCGCACCGCGCGCCCAGCGCACCGCGCCCCTGCAGGTGCAGCGCCCGCCGCAACTGGTCGGTCGCGACGTGGCGCTGCGGAGCGCGCTCAGCGCCACGGAGCAGGTGGTGCTGCTGCGCGGCGAGGCCGGCGTAGGCAAGTCGCGCCTGCTGGAAGAACTGGCGCAGGGTGCGCCGGGCGCTCGCTGCCTGGAGGGTTTGCAGGCGGTGCCGTTCCAGGCGGTCGCCGATCTGGTGCGTGGCGCCGTGCGGTCGGGTTGGGACCCCGGCTCGTTAGGCGACTACCGGGAGGACCTGGCGCGGCTCGTGCCCGAGGCCTTGCCCGGCATGCCCGTGCCGCCCGCCGAGCCGCTCACGGCCAGGGCGCGGCTGCTCGAGGCCCTGAGCCGCTGCCTGGAGGGGGCGTACGGGAGCGGGCCGGGCTCCTTCCACCTCACGCTCGATGACCTGCAGTGGGCAGACGCCGACACTCTGGAGCTGCTCACCCTCCTTGCCAGCCGCGGCCGACTGCGCGTGCTGGGCGCGTACCGGCGCTACGAGACCACCGAGCGTCTGGAGCGGTCGCTGGCCGCGCTGCGGTCCGCCGGGAACCTCAGGGTGGTGGACCTGGAGCCTCTCAACGAGACCGAATTGCGGAGCCTGCTCGCCACCCTCATGAGCGTGGACGAGGGGCCCGAGCGCTTCGCCCGCTGGCTGCACGCCAGCAGCGCCGGCAACGTCATGTTCGCGCTGGAGACGTTGAAGGCCATGTTCGAGAACGGCACGCTGGCGGCCGACACCAAGGGCTGGCACAGCGAGCTCGACGCCATCACCCGCGACTACCGCGAGCTTGAGGCGCCCAGCGCCATATCGGAGGTCATCCTGCGGCGCACCGGGCGGCTCGGCCCTACCGCCGTCCGTACCCTGCAGGCCGCCGCCGTGGTGGGGGCGGGGTTCAGCCCGCAGCTGCTGGCCACCCTGCTAGAGAGTTCCGAGCTGGCCGAGCAGGACGCGCTCGAGGAGCTGGAGCGCAGCGGCATGGTGGCAGGCACGGCCTTCCGGCATGACCTCATCCGCCAGTCGGTGTACGCGTCGCTGGCGGCCGGCCGGCGCCAGCTGCTTCACGCGCGCGCCGCGCAGGCTCTGCGACCGGGCCATGTGCAGACGCTGGAGGCCGAGCGCTGGATAGTGGTGGGCGAGCACCTGCTGGCCGCGGGTGAGCTCGAGCCGGCCGCTCGCGCCTTCGGTCGCGGCGCCACCGACCTGCAGGAGCTGGGTCTCCTCGACCAGGCGCGCGGTCTGTACGAGAGCAGTCTGGCGCGCCTCGGCGCAGCTACGGGCCAGGACGACGCCGCGCGGGCGGCAGCAACGCCGGCGCTCACGCTCCTGAAGACCGGTCTGGCGGACTGCTTGGTGGCGCTCGGCGACTTAGGCGCCGCAGCGGACCTGCTGGAGGAGGCGCTCGCCACCGCGATCACTCCGGAACTGCAGGGCGGCGCGCTCGGCACGCGCGCGCGGCTGCTGCTGCGCACGGGCAAGTTGGAGCAGGCGGGCGCGGACGCGCGCAAAGCGGTGGAGTTAGCCCGCCGCGTGGGCGGTCGCCTCATGGAACTGAACGCCTCCTCTACCCTGGCTGAGGCCGAGTTCCATCTAGGCCGCCTGGAGGAGGCGGAGCGCATAGTGACGGAGAACGTGACCGCGCTGCGTACGGAGGAGTTACCACTGGCGCTCGGCGCCCAGCTAGCCAGCCTGGGCGCCATCCTCGACGAGCTCGGCCGCCACGAGGAGGCGCTGCAGACGCACCTGGAAGCGCTCGAGGTGGCGCGGGGTCTGGGTTCCCGCCACCAGTTCGTTAACGTGACCCTCAACCTGCTTGAGTGCTACCGCTACCTGGAGCGCTTCGAGGAGGCCATCGCCATAGCTGAAGAGGCGTTGGCGCTGGGCCAGGCTGACGGCACCAGCGTCTTGCGGAACAACCTCGCCAGCGTGCTGCTGGAACTGGGCCGGCTGCAGCAGGCGGAGGAACTGACGCTACCGAACACGGAAGTATCCGACCCCACCTTGCGAGCTATGGCCTGGACGAGGCTCGTGCAGATATACGCCGAGCTGGGCCAGGCGGAGCGGCTCCGCGCCGCGCTCGGCCACACCCTCGAAACAGCGCCGCTCACGGAGTACCCGGTGGCGCGCATCTTCGCGGCCACGAGCCTGCTGGACCACGGCGACCCCCACCAGCGCCAGGGCGCCCTTGAGCTGGTGGCCGGCATAGACCCGGAATCGCTGCCCGGCTACCTGAAGGCCGACATGCTGCGCATCATAGACTCGGGGGCCAAGGGCTCGGAGGCCAAGGGCTGAGTCTCCGGCGGCCGTAACGGCCGCGTAACACCGCGCCGGTAACCTGCTCTCATGACGGATCCGAAGACGGTGGTTCTCCTCGTCCTGAGCGTCACGACGAGCGGGACAGGCTGCCTGATCCGCGCTCAGGACCTGCGCACAGGGGAGCAGCGCGAGTTCAACTCGTGGGCGGACTTCCGGCGCTACGCGGAGAAGGAAGCGCGGCGCACGAAGCTCCGCTAAACCGCGCGCTGTGTGCGTCCTAGCCCCGGGCAGGGGTCCGCGCGCCGCGGCTATCTCTATACTGGCAGCACGATCACAGGTTTGGCGCCCGGCCCTAAGCGCGTGCGCCCTTCGCACGGGAGGCTGCCTTCACCCATGTACTCCAACCCGAACGAACCGTTACGCCGTCAGTACGCCCGCCCCGCGCCGACGCTCGCCCTGATCCTCGGCGTCCTCGTGCTGGCCGCCGGGTTCTACGTGGCGCGCAACCTCATGGTGCCCTCCCCCGTGGTACCGGCGAACGCCGACGCGCAGCTCTTCTCGGCGGAGCGCGCCCTGCCCCTGCTGCAGCGCCTGGTGGGCGACGGCTTGCCGCACCGGGTGGACACCGACGCGGGCGACGCCGCGCGCCAGCGGGTGGTGACGGAGTTCGAGGCCCTCGGTTACGAGGTGGAGCTGCAGACCGCCTGGGCCTGCCGCGAGGCGTACGCGGTGTGCGCCAACGTGACCAACGTGCTGGCGCGCCTGCCCGGCAGCGTGGGCGGACCGGCCCTCATGCTCTCGGCGCACTACGACTCGGTGGGGGCGGGACCCGGCGTGTCGGACGACATGGTGGCGGTAGCCTCGATCATCGAGGTGGCGCGCATGCTGCAGGGCGAGCCGCAGTTGCGGAACGACGTGCTGTTCGTGATAACCGACGGTGAGGAGGTCGGCCTGCTAGGCGCCGAGGCGTTCCTGGAGCACCCGTGGATAGACGAGGTGGGCCTCATAGCTAACTACGAGGCGCGCGGCACCGGCGGGCAGAGCCTCATGTTCCAGACCAGCCCCGGCAACGCCTGGCTGGTGGAGCGCTACTCGGAGGTCGCGCCGCGCCCCGCCACCAGCTCGCTGCTCTACGAGGTCTACCGGCTACTGCCCAACGACACCGACCTCAGCGTGTACTTAGACGCCGACATGGCCGGCATCAACTTCGCGTACGTGGAGAACGTGCAGCGCTACCACACACCCAACGACGACCTGGCGCACCTGAGCCTAGCCTCGTTCCAGCATCAGGGCGAGAACGTGCTGGCAGCGGTGCGGGCCTTCGGCAACGCCGACCTGGCGGCCATGCCGGCCGGCGACGCCATCTACCAGGACGTGTACCCGGGCGTGGTGCTGCAGGCGCCCGCCGGCTGGGCCGTGTGGCTCTCGGGCGGCGCGCTGGTGCTGTGGTTGCTGATCGTGCTGGCGCTCATCGGCGCGGGCGCCGTGCCAGTTGGGGGCCTCGCTCTCGCGCTCGTTTGCACGCTCCTGGGCCTCGTCGCCGCGGCGGGCATGGGCTACGGCGCCACGGAACTCATCCGCCTTCTAACGGGCAACCCCGAGCCGTGGTTCGCCTTCCCGGTGCCCACGCGCGTGGCTGTGTGGGCGGCCGGCCTGCTGGGCTTCCTCTTCTTCGCCTCCCTGGCCGCGCGCCGCGCGGGCTTCTGGGGCATGGCGGCCGCCGTGTGGCTCTGGTGGTCGGGCATCTCCCTGGCCGCGGCGTTCCTGCTGCCGGGCACCAGCATCTCGCCCCTCCTGCCCACGCTGGTGGCCACCATCGTGTACGCGCTGCTCTCGCTCATGGGCGTGGGGCTGCCGGCGCGCCGCGGCGACAACATAGGCTGGTTGCCGGTGCTGCTCAGCCTGCTGACAGTCTTCGCCGCCGCGCACGTGGTGACCACCCTGGCCTACACGGTGGAGCTGGGGCTCGGCTTCGGCATGAGCTTGGCCATCAGCCTGCTGGTGGCGCTGGCGGCTACTTCGTTGGCGCCGCTATTGGCGGTGCCGAGGAGCGGCGCGCCCGCCCGTAACGCCGTGCTGCTGGTGACGCTGCTGGCGCTGGTGGGCGGCGTGGTGTGGGGCACGCGCGTGCCCACCTACAGCGCCGAGAAGCCACAGCACCTGAGCCTCTACTACGTGCTGGAGTTCGAGAACGACGCCGTGGCGCGCAGCCGCTGGGCCGCCGGGGTCGAGGACTTGAACAGGCTGCCGCAACCGCTCGTCCAGGCCGGCGCCTTCAACGGCGCCACCCTCACTGTGCGCGGTTACGGCGGGCCAGCGCAGTCGGCCCCCGCACCGGAACTCGACCTGCTGGCGCCCTCGCTGGAGGTAGTGACCGACGCGGTGGTGGCGGGCCGGCGGCAGTTGACGGTGCGCCTGGCGTCGCCCCGTGGCGCGGAGCAGATGACGCTGAGCGTGCCGCGCGCCCTGGCCTTAACCAACGTGGACGTGCTGCCCGCCGACCGGTCCCTGAGCTACCCGGTGCGTGCGAACAGCGCCTTCGACACCTTCACGTGTAGCGGCCGCTCGTGCGACGGCCTCGAACTGAGGCTGGAAGTAGCAGCCGGTCAGGCCTTCGACGTTCACGTGGCCGATATGACGCCCGGCCTTCCGGCTGAGGGCGCGGCGCTGCTGGCCGCCCGCCCCGCCACGGCCGTGCCCGTGCACGACGGCGACATGACCGTAGTAACCAACCTGGTGAGGATCGGCGCGGGCGACTGAGGCTGGTAGGCGAAGCGGCGGCAGGGTTGGCGCGAAGGGGCGCCAGTTACCCGCTCGCCTCACCCGCCAGGCGCCCCGCTAGTTCGGGCAGCACCTCGCCCAGGCGGCCTTCTACCCGCACGTCGGCTTCGGCGTCGCCGCGGGTGGGGCCGCTGTTGATTATGGCCACGCGCTTGCCCGCCTCCTTGGCGCTGACCACGAAGCGGTAACCGGAGCGCACCGCCAGGGAGGAGCCCAGAACGAGCAGAGCGTCGGCGGCGTGGAGGAGCTCGTAGGCGCGCTCCACCCGCGGGCGCGGCACGTTCTCGCCGAAGAAAACCACGTCGGCCTTCAGCACCCCGCCGCAGTGCAGGCAGGCGGGGATCATGAAGCTCTCGATCAGCGCGTCTGGCAGGTCGGCGTCGCCGTCCGGCAAAACCTGCACGTCAGCGTTCACGACAGCGGAAACGACCTGGGGGTTGAGGCCCTCCAGGCGTACCTGCATAGAGTCGCGCCGCTCAGTGCGGCCGCACCGCAGGCACACCACCTGCGCAAGTGAGCCGTGCAACTCAACGACCTCGCGGCTGCCGGCGGCCTGGTGTAGCCCGTCCACGTTCTGGGTTATCACGCCGGTGACTAGGCCGGCCCGCTCGAGCCGCGCCACGGCGCGGTGCCCCGCGTTCGGCTTGCGCGCGTCCATGGCCAGCCAGCCCACCATGCTGCGCGCCCAGTAGCGCTGGCGCATGTCGGCTTGGCCCACGAACTGCTGGTAGTTGATGGGGGTGCGCACGGGGCCCTGGCGACCGCCACCGCGGTAATCGGGTATGCCCGATTCGGTGCTCAGGCCAGCGCCGCTCAGCACCAGTGTGCCCTGCCCCTCGAGCAGCTGCACCAGGTCGGCCACGCCGTGTGTGTGCTGGCGCCCGTCCGAGACCGGGGTGGGCGGCTGCCTGATGATCATGTGCCATGCTACGGCGACGAGCAGGCCGAAGGCCAACGGGGCGCCGAAGGCCAGCGAGGGTAGGCCCTGGCCCAGCATATTGCGGCATACGCCTATGCGCTCAGGGACACGAACCGACCAAATCAACATAGGCACTTGCCTAAATAGATGACCATGCCGGTGTCTCTGGGCTGTTAGCATCTCTCATGCTTAGTACCGATAGTTACAGCGCCCTGCTAGAGCAGGGCCGCAACGCCGGTGCCGACTTCGCGGAGGTCTACGTGGAGCGGTGGCGCCGCCGCGCGCTGCGCACCATAGACGGCCGCGTGGAGGAAGCCACCAGCGGCATCCAGCTCGGAGCGGGCGTTCGCCTCTTCTTCGGCGAGGACGTCATCTACGGCTACACCAACGACCTGACGGACGCCGCCCTCGGCGAACTGGTCGCTAGCCTCGCCGGGCTGCGCGGCGACACAGCTGGCCGCCCCGACAGCGCGGGCCGCGGCGGGGTGGACCTGCGCAAGCTCGACGGCGGACCTAACATCCACGCCCCCACCGTGCCGTTCGAGAAGCACGACAAACTCTGGCGGCTGGAGCGCTTACGGGAGCTGGACGCCGGCGCGCGCATCTCGCCCCACATCAAGCAGGTGGAAGGCACCCTGCTCGAGTGGGAGCAGGACGTGTGGATAGCCAACAGCGAGGGCGCCTACGTGGAGGACCGCCGCGTGCGCACCCGCCTGGTGGCGCAGGCCATAGCCTCCGACGGCGCCGAGACCCAGACGGGCCACGCGGGCCCCGGGCTCTCCATGGGTCTCGAGCTCCTCGAGAAACACCAACCCGCCAACGTGGGTAAGCGCGCGGCCGAGATGGCGCTCACCAACCTGCGCGGCAAGCCCGCACCCGCCGGCACCATGCCCGTGGTGCTGGGTAACGGCTTCGGCGGCGTCATCTTCCACGAGGCCCTCGGGCACCTGCTCGAGACCACGGGCGTGGCGCGCAACGCCTCCGCGCTGAGCGGCATGATCGGTCAGCAGATCGCCAGCCCCGTAGTGACATACGTGGACGACGGCACCA
>Ga0265293_10010500_pt1 | contig 12923 bp, 14 predicted proteins | sample Munlanlewell138R_FD_192505 | JGI IMG/M metagenome (GOLD analysis project Ga0265293, IMG submission 192505) | Leachate microbial communities from a municipal landfill in Southern Ontario, Canada - Leachate well 138R | ecosystem: Engineered > Solid waste > Landfill > Unclassified | place: Canada... | reverse complement strand
GATTCCTTCTTACTGCTTCAGTAAGTTGGCCTCCTTCATCATAACCAATATATCCTGGAGGAGCTCCAATTAAACGAGCAACACTATGACGTTCCATATATTCACTCATATCAATTCTAACAATATGTGATTCATCATCAAAAAGTTCACTAGCTAATGCTTTCGCAACTTCTGTTTTACCTACTCCTGTAGGCCCTAAAAAGATAAACGAGCCAATAGGTTTAGATGGATCTTTAATACCGGCACGTGCCCTAATAATGGCTTCACTAACAAGTCCTAATGCTTTATCTTGGCCTATTATTCTCTCTTTTAAACGATCTTTTAAATGTAATAATTTGTCCTTTTCTCCTTCTACTAATTTTGAAATAGGAATATTAGTCCATTTAGATATTACTTTCGCGATATCTTCTTCAGTAACAATATCACTTAAAATGCGATTTTCATCTTTTTGGCGAAGTTCTGTTATTTCTTTTTCTAATCTTGGAATTTCACCATGTTTTAATCTTGCACCTGTTTCTAAATCATAATTATTTTCAGCTTGAGATAGTTTGAATTTCATTTCTTCTAGTTCACTTTTTTTAGACTTTAGTCTTTCGTTGATTCTTTTTTCTTCTTCCCAATCACTTCGAATTTCACTTTCTTTTTCTTTTAAAATTTTTAATTCTTCTTTTATAGTCTCAACCCTTTTTTTGCTTAATTCGTCTTTTTCTCTCTTTAAAGCTTCTTTTTCAATTTCTAATTGCATTATTCTTCTAGTTAGATTATCTAAATTAGATGGAACAGAATCCATTTGTACTTTTATAGTAGCACATGCTTCATCTACTAAATCAATAGCTTTGTCAGGTAAATGACGGTCAGTAATATAGCGATTTGAAAGATTAGCTGCCGCAATTAGGGCTTTATCAGATATAGTCACACCATGAAACACTTCAAATCTTTCTTTCAAACCGCGGAGAATAGTAATTGTATCAAATACAGTAGGAGCTTTTACTAATACTTTTTGAAATCTTCTTTCTAAAGCGCCATCTTTTTCAATATAAGTTCGATATTCATTTAAAGTAGTAGCACCTATACAATGAATTTCTCCTCTAGCAAGAATCGGTTTTAACATGTTCCCGGCATCCATAGCCCCCTCTAATTTACCAGCACCTACTATCATATGTATTTCATCAACAAATAAAATGATTTTACCATCACTATTTTTTATTTCTTTTAAAACTGCTTTTAATCTTTCTTCAAATTCCCCCCGGTATTTAGCGCCTGCGACCAACGCGCCCATATCTAATTCCCAAATAGTTTTATCTTTCAAACTAAGAGGCACATCTCCTTTAACAATACGAATTGCGAGTCCTTCAACAATAGCTGTTTTCCCTACACCTGGTTCACCAATTAAAACGGGGTTGTTTTTTGTCTTTCTAGAAAGTATTCGCATAATGCTTCTAATTTCATCATCACGACCAATAACAGGGTCAACCTTCCCTACTTTAACTGCATCTGTAATATCACGACCATATTTTTCTAATGGTTTTGTTAAGTTTTCCTCATACGGATTCATATTTCCACCTCCAATGATTACATTCTATCATTTATTTTGGCACTTGTAAAGATAGAGTGCCAAAAATATACATACATTATTATAATACCCATTTTATTTTTTTGTTGTATAAAAAGATGCTAATAAAACAATAATATTAGTGAAAGGAGATATTATGAACAATAGAGATAACCAGGTAAAACGCAACAATAACATTGTCGATAATATGCAATGTAATTTAGAAGAAGCAGAAGATAGAGTGAATGAAAATCAAAACAATAAAAACAACAATAAAAACAACCAAAATAGGAATTCTCGAAATCAAAACAATAGAAATAATAATCAAAATAGATAAAAAAGACTTTAAAAGTCTTTTTTATATTATTCTTTTTTTATAATGAATTTAGCAGTCCCTTGAACTGGATAACTTTCCGCAACCGGTCCTTTATACGCCGCCTCTACTTTATCACCAACTTTTAATACTTCTTTTTCTATTAATATATTATTTTTACCTTGATATATCTTAGTTTCACCATTAATACGCATATACCCTTTATCAATAGTTGTATCTTCTTCTATTTTACCTTCTACCAGTATAGTCATAACATCATTAGAAACATAAATATCAGTAATTTCCCCTCTAATATCGATTTCACTAGTATCCATAGGAAACAAATATTCTTTAGTTAAATTGCTAACTATAAATAAAGTAAAAAGTGAAACAATTATTACCCATTTTTTATATTTTTTTATCATATACCCCCCCTATTATACTTTAAGATTAACATACAAAAATATTAAAGTAAATATTACCAATGGATAAGTATTTTAAAAACATACATAAACTAATAATGTACGCAATAAAAAAGGGCGTTTGCAGTGTAAGCAAAAGTATTATGTCAGAAAATTAAAAGGAGAAATTTCAAAAGAATTAGACCTATATAGCGCTGTAAAAAATATAGGATAGAGCGCTGTATTGTCTAGAGATTATGGGAATATAATTAAAAAGGTAATTGAAATTGCAAACAGAAACTATAAATAACGTATAAAAAACAGAGATAATATCTGCTTTTATTTAGGAGGAAATAGCTTCCCTTTTTTAATAACTATATCTAAAGTAGATAATTGGTTATAAATATTATCTATTTCTTTTTCAATATTATTAATATCCATATCAGATAAATTACGTTCTTGATAAACACTATTTAATGCTTCTTTATAGTTGTTTTTAAATTTTGTATTTATTTCTTTCCAATTAATATCTTTAAAATAACTTAGTATATTTTTATCATAGTTTAATTTACCTTTAATTAATAATACTGCGATAATAGTATAGCCCGGATATCCTTGCCAATAGGTAGCATTATCATTTGAAGTATAAACATTATCGTTCCAAGTAACAGTATATTTTTTCTTTCTATTAGAAGAAAATATTTCAGCCAAATTATTACTTATTTCAATCCTACTATCAGCAATAACAGTTAAAGCCTCTGGTATTTTTTCTCTTGGAGGCATTTTAATCATATTACATCTTCCTTTCTTTAAAATATTAACTCTTTAGAAATAGCGTATGGAATTATTTTATTTTTTAAGGTGTTAGATAGTATGCTAATGTCATCATTAATGCCAAACCATTTAAAACTTTCTATTTCTTCGGATATAGTTAAATTCCCAGTTAACTCTCCTTCATATATAAAAATATACATATGTATTTTTAGATTAGAATCACTTGTAGCTGTTTCAATAAAGTCCATTATAAATTTTATTTTATTCTCATCAAAAATAGCTTTGAATCCTAATTCTTCGTGACATTCTCTAATAGCTGCCTCTATAGGCTCTTCTCCTTCTTCAACGCGTCCTCCTATCATTTGATAAGTGGGTCTTTTTCTTGGTTTGTCTATTAGTATTTTTCCATCTTTAAAAAACATTGTTCCTACCACATCAACTATATTCTGATTCATATTATCACCCACTTTATTATAACAAAAAGCTCCAATATATTGGAGCTTTATACATAAAATATTTCTACGCCTGATAATGATACTTTACCTGTTAGCATTACTGTTTTCTTAGTTTCTGTTTGATTAACATTTTTAAAATCAATAGAGCCTAATGTAGCATCTACCTTACTAATTATTTTCCATTCTTTAGGAATATACAATTCTACTCCTGAAAAAGATACATCTAGTCTTATAGTTGCGTTATCTTTTTTTATCTTCGCATTATCAAAATATACTTTTAATGAACCAAATGAAGATGATAAATTGGCCTTTTTAAAATCATCACTATTAATATATTTAATACTTGAGCCAAAGCTTACTTGTAAATCTACTTCATCATCATCAACCTTCTCTACTGTTTCTTCGCAATGATGATGACGAGGTCCACAATGATAATACTTTTTATAAATATGAGTTCTATTAAATATTATTGAAAGTCCAATACTACCAAATAATGCCGCGAGTAATACTGGCCATGGAGTAATACTTTCTATTCCTAGCAGTTCTTGATAAATAATAGCTAGAAACGCTAATGAAAATAACATACCTGCAAATCTAAGTTTAATTAAACTAGTAATAAAGATTGGTATTATAATTATAGTACATAATAAACTAAACAAATTAATATCAGTATACCCTAATTGATTAACTATAACAGATGCTCCTGCGACTAAAAAAAACAATCCCCAAAATATTTTTTTCATTTTATCTCTCCTTCAATCTTTCTTTCAAATTTTTAAAATAGAAGCTAGAAACAAAAACCTTTTTATGGGTTTTATTTAATTCTATTTCACTATAAGATGGAATATTTTTATTAATTCCATAAATATGATTAATATTTACTATTGTAGATTTAGATATTCTAATAAAATTTCTTGTCAATAATTTTTCTAATTCATATAATTTATATTTTACTTGATATATATAATGAACAGTGTGGGCACTAATACTGCTATCATATGTTTCAAAGAAAATAATTTCATTTTGATTTAAATAATATTAATATTCTTTTTTATAAAAAGGTGTATTTATGCCTTTTAAGTCTTCCATATATCTTTTTATTTGATTTATTAATTCATCCTTTTTTACATCTAATTATTACCTCGTCCGATTTTATATTATCATCTATCTCTACAATCACTTTCATACAAAATCGCCTACGCATCACATTATATTATTAATAAAATAAAAAGTATTAAATTTAGTGTAAGTGGTTATATTTATTGTAGTTTTGATTTATCATAATTATATTTTTTACTTGTACCTACTACCACATCATTAATATTATCTAATATTAACCAATCATCCATATTGTTTTGTCTTTCAAAGTCTAATGATTTTATATTTTCTACATTTTTAAATTCCACTAAACAAAGACATTTCTTATGCCATCTTTGTTTTTGAGAATCATTTAGATTTAATTTATTATTATTATCATTAATAATTTTAGTTATCTCTTTATCACTTAATTTAACATAATTATAAACATTATTTACTATAGCTTTAATATTAATTATTTTTGAACCTTTTTCCATAAAATAAATTTCTTCATCTTTAAATACTCTACTATGAGGGATTTTTCTGCCTGAAGCTCCCCTAATAATCATTGTTTTACTGCCATCTAATATTTTTTTTAATTCTTTTTCTTTATCATCACAATATACTAAATGTACCATATCATCACTCCAATTATACTTTTATATACATCCTCATATATTATATCAAATATTTGATAAAATATAAAACCTATGCTAAAATAAAATAAATTATAGGGAGGGATAATATGAGAAACAAAAACAATAATCAATTAGTACCTGCTTTAGGGCTGATATTTGGGAGTGCTATAGGGTTACTAATCAGTACTATTTTTAATCTAAACAACGGGATATGGATTGGATTAGGAGCAGGGATAGGATTAGTTATTGGATCTATTATATTTGGGTCTATAAAGAAAAAGTAATATTAAAATAATATTACTTTTTTATCATAGAACTTTCATAAAACAATGGCAAAAATATGTAATCTCTTTTCTTTAATTCATCTATAATTGATGGTAAAGCATTCAAAGTAACCTTACTAAAATCATGCATTAAGACTACAATTACTTTTTTATTTCTTAATCTACTAATAACATTATTATAAATCTTTTGTACTGTCATACCACCTTGAGCATCACCAGTTGAAACATTCCAATCAACATATCCATAATTAAGCGTTCTTAAACGCGATACAATTTTCTCGCGATAATTTGGTTTGGCTGAAGTACTACCTCCAGGAAATCTTAGTATATTGGTTTTAATGCCAACTTTTTCTTCTAGAAACTTCTCTTGTTTTAAAACATCATTAGCAAATGAATCAACGCTAGAATATAATCCTTTATTTATTCCGTGAGAATAAGTATGATTGGCTACTGTGTGTCCACTATCCGCTATTCTTTTATAAATTGCATCATAATCTTTATTGGTCTTACCTAAAAGGAAAAAGGTCGCTAAAATATCATAATCATCAAATACATCTAGAAATAATGGAGTGATTTTATATGGTCCATCATCTACAGTTAAATAAGCTATTTTTTTAGTACCTTTTCCTTTTAATACTAAAGATTCATATTTAGAAGCATTTTCAAAAAATTCTTTTTTGATTTTTAAAAGCTTATTATCTATATCTTCTAGTTCTTTAATTTTATCTTCAATAACTGAAACTTCTTTTATCTCTTTATTACATACTTCTTTAATAGTAGATAATGAACTTTTAGTTGTTATTATTTCATGATCCTTTTGTTTGTTAATATTTATTAAAACGATTGATAAAGAAAAGTTTAATATTATAAAAATTAAAATTAATAATGAAGGAGTAAATACTAATTTAACAATTCTTTTAATATTTGGTTTTGTCTTACCCATTTTTGATATTGCCCTATTTGTTTTTCTTTTTCATTATTAATTTTTTCTTCTTCTAATATTAAATCATAAATATTACTGGAAACATCATCTAATTGTATATAATAATTATTAACTTCACTTTTCAGTATAATAAGATCATTTTTTTTGTTTAAATAGTTTTTATATTGAAAAAATAATAATACAGAAGTTCCAATCAATAAAACAATTAATAGTTTTAAAAAATTTTTTCCCATACTACCTCAACTACTTTCAAAAATATTATAACATAGATATGTTTTTATTAATACCAATTAATTTTTTTGAAGATGGTTATTTTTTGTTTTCGGTCTTCTATAAATAAATCATAAAATTCTTCCTTAAATACTTTCTTTTATTATTTTTATTTTATCTTCCTTTGACCAATATCTATTTGGTTCTTTTCTTATTCTAGACATTCTTTCATCTCCTTTTCTAAATTATTCAAAACAAAAAAGTAAACACTGTCTTTTTTGTGTCTACTTTTATTTTACAACTTCATTAAAAATATGTTTTTTATTTATTACTTTATAATTACTTATATCAATTAACTACACTAATCTGTTACTTTCATGCTAGCACAACCTGATAAATAGTATCGTCCATTTGCACGTCCCTTTACTATGTCTTTGGCATTTAAATCGTTAAAATGCCACCATTCAGAGGCTAGAGGAATTAAATCTGCGTTTGTGCAATATTGTTGTAATTTTATTGCTCCATCTGTAATAGTAGCTGCAAATGAAGCGTTTTTCCACGCTGTCTTATCTTTTGAAGATACTCCTTTTGTAAATACAGCTGATTTTGCGCTTAATTCATGGATATTAGTTGGCATTTCATATTCTATATAATTAGTAATTTCAATGTATTTATATTTACCCATAGTTCTAACTTTATAACTATTAACTTTTACTAATGTGGTATCTATTGCTACTCCTATTTGATGATCAGATAATTTTTGTGAAATAAACCAACTTTCACTCCATCCAACTTTATTAATTCCATCATGTACATCCTTATTACTAGAGGCAAGAGTTCTTAAACTATCTGCTACTTTCATTTGTACTTCATATGGTCGATAAGTTTCATATATCTTTAGACTGTCACCATTTTTTAAAGCAAATTGTTGGGCTTCATAAATCTTTTTAGCCATACTATATAATACTGGCATAACAAATTCATTTTTTTCTAATCTGTTATTATACATTAAAACATCATATAATTTTTCTCCAGTTATATTAGGTAAATCATATCCAGATGATGTATATAATGATTTATTACTATTAGAAGCATTATATATAATTGATGGTATTATATCAGGAAGATTTATCATACAAAATTTATTTTCTATCCAGCCTTTTTTTCCATTATAGTTTATATACCACCAATTGTTTTTTTCTAATATTATTGTGAATGCTTTACCTTTATCTATATCCATTATAGTTTTAGAATCTAATGAATTATTTTCTTTTAAATTCATTTTAATCGAAGCATATCCACTGGCTCCATTAATTGGTAATTCAAATTTTAAATCAATATCTATATCTTTATTTACAAATTCAATTAAATCTTCAACTGTTAATTCGTTTTCTATATTGTTATCTACAAATTTATTTACTTCATCTTGTATTTCTTTATCTTCTTTTGTAGATATTAAATCCATACCAAATATAGGTAAAACCATGACAAAAAATAATATAATTGAAATATATATTATTAAATTTCTCTTTTTCATATTTTACCCCCCCTTTTTAACAGTAAAACAACCATAGGGTTGTTCCATTTATTTTATGCTTATAATAAACTCTGATTGGTTAAATATTTTAGCATAAAAAGCCTAATTTGTCAATTTGCGGGAATATAATTCATTGTATTTTAGGTATTATTAGTATAATATGTATATTCAATACTTATTATCACATCGTTTTCAATAATAAAAGATAATTCCACATTGGATTTTGCATAAGTATATTTATTATTAATAAATTGATAATCATCTCCATATTTTTCAATCATTATTGTTTTTTCATCAGCAATTTTTACTCCTTCAGATGTTTGAACTGTATCATTTAAAAAATATATAGAATAAATTGTATCTTTTCCCTTTATTGGGGAAACTATTATTTCTATACCTTCATATTTATATACTTTATCATTTCCTTCAAAAGCACAACTATCTAATTCCAGGTATTCTGCTTCTTCATTAATTAATTCACTATTAAATTCTTTACCAGGTGTTACATCTACATCTTTATATGTAAAAGTAAATATGTCTTCTGTATTATCTGATTTATTCTTATTTTTTGTGCAGCCAATAACAAATAAACTAATAAGTATAATAAATGGTATCATAAAAACTAATATATTTTTTTTCATAATATTCTCCTTCTAATTTATTCTGTTTCTTCTTTATATATTTTTAATTTTTTATCATATAAAGCATCACCTTTATAATTTGTTAAATCATAACGAAAAGATAATAAACTTGCGAAGTATTTTGATAATTTAGTTGCTCCTGTTAAATTTAAATGCAGACCTCCATCATATGTATCTAATGAATAGTCTAACCCAATAACATCAGCATATTCTTTTAGGTTATAATAATCAATATTATGTTTTATCGCAAATTCTTTTATTTGTTCATCATATTGTTTGTACCAATGAGGATAAAGGCTTGGAGCTTTTATTAATACCAATTCAATGTTATTTTCCTCACATAATTTTAATATTAATTCTAAATAATGAATAGATTCATCACTAAAATTATAATTAGGAAGATCTTTTTCAGTAGGAAGAATAGTTACTCCTTTTATAGTTTTATTAACTAAAAAACCATTATATGTATTATTCTTTCGTTTGAATAAATATTTTATATCCTCATTAGTTAATTCATCATATCTTGAATGATATCTTAATATAGGAAATATATAAGAAAGAAAGTTTTCTTCTTCTGTCATAGATTCCTTTATCATTTCTAGCTTTTCTTTTGACCATTTCATTTGATCTATTGTTAATCTATTATAGGCTTCACTTACTTCTTCACTTTCTTTATCATATCTAACAGAATTCACATTAAATACTACTACTTTTGGTTTTTCATATTTTAATGTTTCTTTTAAAAGAATATAAGATTGCCAAATCATTTGTTGGGATGAACCTCTAACATATGCTTTTATTCCTTCTTCTTCATACATGACCATAGGTGAGAAATTAGCATACACTTCGCAATCGCCAATAAAAATGACTTCATGGTCTTTTTCTTCATCATAATACTGTGCTATCATACTTCCTTCAACTAAACTATCAGCATATTTTGGCTTTAATAGCATGTTTAATAACACGAATATTATAATGAAAAATATTAATATAATTACAATTTTTATCATCTTCATATTTTAACCACCTTAAAAATTACTATAGATAAATTCATTTACATCAAATCCTATTCCATATATTCCAAACACCAATATTAAAAGTATAGTTGTACATAAAATAGTTATTTTTAATTCAGGAGATATATTTTTTACTATTGATTTTATTTTTATTTTATTCTTATCATAAACAAATAAAATCATTGTAAATATAAATAATATAATCCAATCACTCAATGATAATCCTAAATTTAATATATTTTGCATAACATCAGTAATATTAAAATTAATAAATATTGTAGTAAACATCTTTAAGGCTGTAAAAGTATCACTCCAGATAAAGAAAACCCAAAGAAGAGAAACTATTATAAAAGTTCCAAGTCTATTTAACCATTTATGAGGTGTTTTAAGATTATTGCCAAACATAACAAATATCCCATGCATTATACCCCACACTATATAGTTTATCCCATGCCATATACCTGAAACTATAAAGGTTATTAATAAATTAATATTTTTTCTTAAGGCCCCAAGTCTATTTCCACCTAATGGAATATATATATATTCTTTTAACCATATACCTAATGATATATGCCATTTTCGCCAAAACTCTTTAATACTTTCAGAATTAAATGGAGAATCAAAATTTTCCCTTAAATCTATTCCTAAGATTTTAGATATTCCCATTACTATATCTATTCCCCCACTAAAATCACTATACAATTGAATTGAATACATAAATACCGCAAGTAAAACATACCATCCAGTGTATATTTTTGTATCACTGGCAATGGTATTAGTTATTATTGCTATTCTATTCGCAATAATAAATATTTTTAATAATCCCCATATAATTCTACTTGTTCCTAAATACAAATTATTTAAAGTAATTCTTCGTTTAGAGAATAATGTTTCTTTCATATCATCATATTTCGATATTGGTCCAATAAATAAATGCGGAATATACGTTATAAATAACATATATTTAAATATATTTTTTTCTGCTTCATATTTTCCTTTATATACATCAACCAAATATGATATTACTTGTAATGTATAATAAGAAATACCAAGAGGAATAATAATATTTAAATTTATAAATTGATTAAATATTCCTTCTTCAAATAAGATAAATTTAACGAATAAAAGAATTATTGCGTTAACTAAAATTGTAGATATTAATATTGTTTTCTTATATTTATTTTTAAAACATCTTGCCGCTATATAACTAGTAATTGTACTAAATAAAATAAAGATAAGATTCGTTATACCAAAGCTAGCATAAATTACTAGACTTAGAATTAGTAAAATAATATTCATTAACATATTTACATCTCCTTATTAAAATTACTCAGCCTTTGGATAAGCATCTCTATCCCAGTCTCTTCCCTTCATGGCATCGCTATTAAACTTTTCATCATCTGTAGCTGGACCTACTATATGTAATCCTGGAGTTGAATCATAATGTCTCCATATACCACCACTATATACTAAATTCCAATAGTGAGTTTTATCTATAGTATGGATTAATCTATTAGTTATTCCAGCTTTAGTTAATGCCTTTTGAAGCATTAAAGCGTGTACATAACAATTACCAGCAGTATTTGTTAATCCATACCAAACAGGATCATCTCCACCCCAATTGGTATTATATTTTATTATTGACTTAATAGTCGATGTCATTTCTAAAATACTTTTACCTGTTAAATATTGATTATAAAAGGTATTAAATTTTTGATCTGTATCAGCCTGATCATGATTAACCACAATCTTTCTTTTAGCTGTTGTTTTATTTCCTTTGCTATCTTTTGATGTATAAGTTGCATAATATGTACCCGCAACTGATGTATTAACCTTACTTTTATCTACTGTAAAATTACAATTACCTTCATTCGCATCTACTGCTTTTACACCGCGATTATAATCTATTTTAGAATTTTTTGATACGGATAAAGATCCAAGACCAGAAAAAACTGGTCCCTTATTATCGATCATTATAGTTAAAGTAGTAGTCTTTTCTGTCTTATTTCCATATTTATCTGAAGCTTCAATTGTAATTTTTTGCTCTCCGGATTTAGTGTAATCTATATCAGTTTTTAATGTTGTAGTTACTTCTCCTGAAATATCTTTTACATTTTTTATAAAATTATCTTTTGTTACTTTATTATTATCATATATTGTTAAATCTTTAAGCTCTAGTTCAGGAGGAGTTGTATCTTTTACAATTACTTTAGATGTATAATTTTTATTATCATATGTTGAATTAATTATATATTCACCAGGAACCATTGTATTTACTTTTTCTATTTCACTTTGTGAAATTTTGTCGGCATCTTTTCCTATATTTAATAATACTGTCCCTTTAGAAAAAGAACTTCCTAATTCCACATATACCGTAGGCTTTAACCATGTTATAGTTAAAATACAATCTTTAGTTGTTTCATTTCCATATATATCTTTTACTGTTACCTTTACTACATAATCTTTAAATTCATTAGTATCATCAATTTGGGTTACATTTATAGTCATTTCTGATAAATCTTTTTTATATACTATAAAGTCTTCCGCATTAACTTTATAACCAATATATTTTGAAATATCTTGAAATTCTACTATAGGAGCTTTGGTATCCACTATCCTTAATCTTACTATTTCCTCTTTTCCTTTGTATGATAATTTAATATCAACTTCTGATACTTTAGTAAAATCTATCTCACTTAAATCAGTTAGTATTTTAGCATCTGCTTCATACATATTGCTTACTAAGAAGTCTTCTATTGAAACCATATTAGTACCCAATTCTATAGTTAAATTTTTAAATTTAGGACGATATTCTATATAAGCAAGATAAACTATAGCCAACACTAAAACAATAAAAAGAATAATAAAAATACTTTTTATTACTTTCTTTTTATTTTTTATAATTTTATTGTCCATTTGTGAATTAGCCCAATTACTATGATTCATTTTTTTATAACCCATTTATTCACCTGCTTACCTTATATATATTATGGTCACAATAAAATCATATATATCATATTACTATACTTTATTTAATTATATCGTATGAATTAGACGATGGTCAAACATAAAGCCTATTAGT
>Ga0265293_10010498_pt1 | contig 12927 bp, 8 predicted proteins | sample Munlanlewell138R_FD_192505 | JGI IMG/M metagenome (GOLD analysis project Ga0265293, IMG submission 192505) | Leachate microbial communities from a municipal landfill in Southern Ontario, Canada - Leachate well 138R | ecosystem: Engineered > Solid waste > Landfill > Unclassified | place: Canada... | reverse complement strand
TTACAAACGCAGCGCAGATGGCTTATTTATTTCTGATGTATGACAAACCTAGAGTAGTTACCGCTAAAGAAATTGCTAGGAGATTTAACTATTCATTAATGGCAGGCTCCAGAGCATTAAAGGAGCTTTATAATAAAAAATTGGTTTCCTATACTATAGGAGGTAAAACTGGAAGGACTAAAGAATACCAAAGAGTTCCCAATCCTGAGTACTTCCAAATGGGAAAGCAGTTTTTAAGAAATCCTATAAAGAATGTTGTTTATCTCAAAAGGATTCCTAATAATGCTTTAGTTGCCGGACTAGAGGCTTTAGCACAAATGTCTCTGCTCAATCCTCCAAGCCATTGCATAAGAGCAATGTATATAAAGAGGTTGAATGACTTAAAAATTGAAACTGTAGATGAAGCAAATATCATAGATTTAGGATATTTAATAGAGTTACAGTTATGGGAATATGATCCAAGTTTATTTAATAAGCAAACTACTGTGGACTTTGTATCCCTGTATGCAACATTACAAAAAGAAAAAGATGAGAGGGTTGAGCAAGCTCTTGAAGTTACCTTAGGAAGAGAAGATTGGTATATGGATTAGACAAATTTAAAGAGTATTTTAAAGAGCATCTTCACCAATATGTTTTTATAGGTACAACTGCTTGTGATATTTTAATGACTGACATAGGGGTACCATTTAGAGCCACGAAGGATTTGGATATAGTTCTGATTGTCGAAGCTTTGGATGCCTCTTTTGGAATTCAAAATATATTAAGAGAACCGACTTTAAAGCTCTTTTATTAAATAGATATTCTATAATACTGCCCCGTGAAGATGATTGGTTCTTTGGGTACTCTACTTGACAGGTAAAAAACGGGCGTGATACCTTTAGATGTTCGTTTTTATTACTACCTAAAATCTAATTAGAAAGAGGTTCCAAATATGTCAGGCCATAGTAAATGGGCAACTATCAAGCACAAAAAAGGGGCAGCCGATGCAAAGCGGGGCCAAAAGTTTACAAAGCTAATCAAAGAAATTACAATTGCGGCAAAAATGGGGGGCTCAGACCCTGAGTCTAACCCACGCCTAAGAACTGCTATCTTAAAAGCCCGAGGGGAAAACATGCCCAAGGACAATATCGATCGGGCCATTAAAAAAGGGTCCGGGGAGCTGGGCGATTCAACTTACTACGAGTTAACTTACGAAGGCTATGCCCCCGGTGGAGTTGCTATAATAATTGATACTCTTACCGACAACAAAAACAGAACAGCCAGTGAAGTTCGCAGCACTCTCACAAAATCGGGAGGTTCTTTGGGAACAAGCGGCAGCGTTTCATACATGTTCCAAACAAAAGGGGTAATAGCCTACGATGCCGAGGTTTATGAAGAAGATGAAATTTTGGAAGCGGCATTGGAAAACGGGGCTGAAGATATCTCCACAGAAGACGGAATAATAGAAGTAATTACCGAACAGGGTGATTTTAACGAAGTTTTAGAGGCCTTACAGGAAGCCGGTTATAAAGAGATTTCAGCTGAAATTTCTAAAATTTCCGATACGATGGTTACTTTGGATAACGATAAAGCCAGAAAGGTTTTAAGAATCATAGAAAGGCTTGAAGATCTTGAAGATGTTCAGCAAGTCAGTTCTAATTTGGAAATTCCATCCGATTTTGACGACGAAGAAGTGTAGCGATGGTTGTTTTAGGGGTGGACCCCGGCTTGGCAAAGACCGGTTGGGGTGTCATTAAAGCCGAGAAGGGGAAATACTGTACTGTTGGCTTTGGTGTTGTAAAAACCACAACTGATTCTTTATTGGAGAATCGAATACATACGATAGCCAACAGTATCGGTTCTCTGGCAATCGAATACGGCGTTGAAGCTGTTTCAATGGAAGATATCTTTTTTGCTAAAAACGTAAGTTCTGCTATCACAGTCTCTAAAGTTATCGGAGCTATAATTCAGCAACTCTCTTTGCAAAAACTTCCGGTCTTTCTTTTCACACCCCTTCAAATAAAAATGGCAGTAACAGGTTACGGAACGGCGGAAAAACATCAGGTGCAACAGATGGTAAGATTGCTGTTGAAGTTGGAAAGCATCCCAAAACCGGATCACGCCTCCGATTCCCTGGCAGCCGCAATTTGCTTAGTTACCAACAACCTGTTAAATAATCCTTTGAGGGGGGCCAAATAGTGATACAAGCTTTAATAGGTCAGATTATCAGTGTCGAAGAGGGGAATGCCGTTATTCGGATAAACGATTCGATTGAGTTTGAACTTACAATAAGCGGACAAACAGCCAGTAAATTGTCACAACTCAGAGGCGAAGATAAAAATAACGTTAGAATTTTAACTTATCTTATACACCGAGATGATTCTATGACCCTCTTTGGCTTTAATGATCAACAGGAACGTCTCCTTTTTTTAGAGCTTATTAAAGTGAACGGAATCGGCCCCAGACAAGCTATCAAAATTCTTGGCAGTGTCCAGGTTAATGCATTTATCCGAGCACTCGATGAAAGTGACGCCAAGTTTTTGGCAACTATTCCCGGAATCGGTCCCAAAACCAGCCAAAAAATTATTTTGGCATTAAGGGGAAATATTAACCTTGATTATGACGGTATGCGCACCTCTTCTCAGACTCCTTTACTGCCCACCCGCTACAACGACCTTGTTGCCGCCCTTTCTGATATGGGCTATGATAAACGACAGATTGTACCGGTTTTAGTTAAATTGATTGAAGAGAATGAGGAGTTTGTCGAAAAGGGGAACAACAGTGAAGTTGAACAGTTCCTTTTCAAAAATGCAATCATTAAACTTAGTTAGAGGTTGTTGTGGACGAGAGGGATAATTCGATACTTTCAAGCACATTTCAAAGTGACACTGATGCTCAGGAAAATATCCTAAGGCCAAAAACTCTTAAAGATTTCCAAGGTCAAAGCAAAATAAAAGAGAATCTCTCTATTTTTATAAAAGCTGCATTAAATCGAAAAGAGGCATTGGACCATGTCTTTTTAATCGGGCCTCCCGGTTTAGGAAAAACAACATTAGCCTCAATTATTGGCAATGAAATGGGCAGTGAAATAAGGATGACCAGTGCTCCCGCTTTGGAAAAACCAAAAGACTTAGCCGGCATATTAACAAATGTTACCGAAGGTTCTATCTTCTTTATCGATGAAATTCATCGGATGCGTCCTGCTTTAGAGGAGATGCTCTACGTGGCAATGGAAGATTTTGAAATCGATTGGGTTATAGGCCAGGGCCCGGCAGCCCGTACCATCAGAATTCCGATTCCAAATTTTACTTTGATAGGAGCAACCACAAAAGCTGGACAAGTCTCAAGTCCTCTGTACAGCCGTTTCGGAATCACTTGCAGAATCGAGTTTTATCAGGAAGATGAGCTTGTTGCCATAATCAGGCGCTCGGCAAAAATATTGGGAGCCCAAATAGATGAAAAAGCGATTAGGTTGCTGGCTAAAAGCAGTCGGGGTACTCCCCGAATAGCCAACCGCCTGTTAAAAAGACTCCGTGATTATGCCTCTGTTTTAGGGGATGGGACAATCAACGAAGAGATTGTCAAAGAGAGTATGAAACGTTTAGGTATTGATAATGAGGGTTTGGAAGAACAAGATCGCAACATTTTAAGAACTATAATAGAATTTTATGACGGCGGCCCGGTAGGGGCTGAGACTTTAGCCATAAGTGTCGGAGAGGCTATAGAGTCTCTTGAGGATTTTTACGAACCGTTTTTAATTCAGAAAGGGTATTTGAAAAGGACTCCCCGGGGAAGGGTGGCAACCGGCTTAGCTTACAAACTTTTAAATATTGAGAGCACCAAAGCAAACAATGAAGATCAAGGAATACTCTTTTAATCTGCCTGAACATCTGATAGCACAGTATCCCACAAAGACAAGAGGCGATAGCCGTCTGTTGGTATTAGATAAAAACAGCGGCTCCTTTATTGACAGTAATATTCAAGACTTTCCCTCATTTTTGGAAGAGGGCTCTTTAATAGTTCTAAATAATTCAAAAGTTAGAAAAGCTAGGTTATTTGGTCACAGTGAAAGTGGTTCAACTGTTGAGTTCCTTTTTATAAAAGAGGTTGAAAAGAATCACTGGAGTGCAGTTGTTTCTAAAAGCAAGCGCCAAAAAGTGGGTAAAAACTTTACCTTTGAAGGAAACAACTCTTCTGTTTATGAAGCAACTATAGCAGAAGAGTTAAATGACGGACTTAAAGTGGTAGAGTTTAAACAACCTATTGATGAGAACTTTTTTGAAGAGTGTGGTCATATACCGCTTCCCCCCTATATAAGAAGAGAAGATCAAGAATCTGATAACAACCGTTATCAGACAATCTATGCCAAACAGATAGGGTCTGTGGCAGCTCCGACTGCCGGGCTCCATTTTAATGAATCTGTTCTGAAAAAGATTAAACAGAAAGGAATTGAAATATGTGAGGTTACCCTCCATGTAGGTCTTGGGACATTTCTGCCGGTTCGCAGTGAAAATTTGGAAGAACACAAAATGCATTTTGAGTCGTATTATATTGATCAAAAAAGTGCCCAAACAATAAACGAAGCTCTTAAATCAAAAAGAAAAATCGTTGCCGTGGGAACAACCAGTGTCCGGACCCTTGAATCGGCTTATGATGATAAAACAAAAACTGTTTTAGCAGGCAGTGGTGATACCGACCTGTTTATTAGAGAGCCTTTTAAATTTAACGTAGTCGATCAACTTCTGACTAACTTTCATATTCCCGAATCAACTCTATTGGTATTGGTCAGTGCCCTTGCCTCAAAAGAAAAAATTTTAAAAGCTTACAGATGGGCAGTTGAAAATGAGTATCGTTTTTTCAGTTACGGGGATGCGATGTTTATCCGCTGATTACAGCAAAGAGAACTCTTTTAATTTTGAGACAATTATCTTGGTTATCTCCTCTTTACTTTTTGTTCCGTCAATTCGGACAAAAACAACCTCTTCAGGTAGGGCGGAGAAAATTACCTCATAATTATCCCTTACCTTAGTTAAGAACTCCTCTTTCTCAAAAAGTTCTCTGCCATTATCCCTTAACTCAATTCTCTTGATACAATCTTCAACCGGTGTATCGAGATAGAAGAGAAATTTGGGGTAGGGGTATTTATTCAACTTACGGACTTTTTCAAAACCGCATTCCACTGCCTGATAAGCCAAAGAGGAAAACAGATAACGATCTGAAATAACGACTGTTCCCTCTTCCATTTTTTCAACAATTCCGTTAATCGGATTATATAAATGGTCTTCTCGGTCGGCAGAAAAGAGCAGAGCTAAAGCCAGCGGAGTAGTGACTATCTCTTTTCTTAAAACAGAGCGAACTAAAGATCCGAGAGGGCTGCTAGTCGGCTCAAAAGTTGCGTGACAGTTAACACCGCTTTTATCAAAAGCTTCGGTTACCGAACCCATTTGGGTAGTTGCACCTGCTCCATCCAGACCTTCAATAACAACAAAACGTTTTAGCACTTCAATCATGGGTAGGCTCTCCTCTGTTTTAGTTTTATACTACCGATTCACAACTTTAAAAACAACTGGTTAAAATGGGGTATGTAAATCAGTCTATACCTATTATACTACAACAGAAGAAGATTGTTATATGAAGTATCACACAACGATATCTAACATTGTTTTTGCCCTATTGATACTCTTTGTAATCATAGGTCTCTTAAGCACTACAACAATTCAAAACAGGCTTCAATTTGTTGTAGAAAGCTTTGTTACCAAAACATTGGACAAAGAGTTAGGTGATAAAAACTATATTTTAAAGATCACTTCCATCGATAAAACACTCTTTTCTAACCTGAAACTAAAAGGGGTTTCTTTACAAACCTCTGAAGGGTATTTCATTGCAACAGCAGATGATATAGAAATTAAAGTACCTGTATATAGATTAGTTAATGCTTTGTTTTTCCCTAAATCTGCAAAAATAACAATTAACGCTCTAATTATTAACTACAACGATGAGAGCGAACTCCTAACTTCTCTTTTAAAAAATCTTAGCGGAGATACAAACAGTAAGCTTAAAAAGATTGAGCTTTCAATTAAAAACAGCAACATCTATTATAACTCAAAAAACATCTATCTTGATGTTGATAAACTCAACTTAGATTTAACTCTCAATAAAGACTATTTAGATTCTTTATATCTTCAAAGCGACAGGCTGATATTCTCTGATAAAAGCCACCTTCTATTTGATGTTTCTCTGTTTAATGTCAATCTTCACAAAAAAAACACTTTGGAACAACAATTAAAAGGAGAGTACGCAAAACTTCTTTTTTCTGACAAACAAGAGAATTTAAAATTAGAATCTGTCGGTGGATTAATACAGATAGAAACTAAAGACATTGTTAGAATAGGAGAAGAATCAGCTAAAGTTGTTTTGAATAGTACCTATTTTAGTGGCAATTATAATGATATTAAAATTGAGCTGAAGGAGTTAGAACTTAAAGGTAAAACAGAGAGTTTAAGCTATTTTGATTCAAATGTAACTTTTAAGAGTCTTTTGGCTGATTATGAAAATTATAAACTAAAGAGTTCCGAAATATATCTTGAAGCAGAAGGAGAAGCCGGCGACCTCAAAGGAATTCTCTCTTTTAATGACTCAATTGAACTCTATAAAGATAATGATTTGGTTGCTTCTCTTAACAAAAGTCAAATTGAATTTTCCTTAAAAGAGGATATCCACAAAATTGACCTTATTAGCGATAGTTTATCTGTTCCCAATATAAAGGGCATATTTGAAGTAGATCCTTTAGAGAGCGGACAATTAAAAAATTTACATCTTGGTCTTGAATTTGACCAAAAGATACAACTAACTACCGATTTTTATTTTGAAGGGATAACTAAAATCCCCCTTATTGAGAACATAACTGGTCAATTTGACTTAGGTATGGTTTTAGAGAAAGATTTTAAGCCTGTTAGTGGGTATTCAAACATTAAAAACCTGACAGCAACCAATGGCTTGGGACCGATTAGCGCTAAATTTAATTTTTTAGAGCAACAGATATCGGTGGATGCTCAATTTAAAGACTCTCTGAAATTGAATGGTATTTATCATTTAGAGAATCATGAAATAGAGTTTGAGTTTAAATTTAACAATTTTGGATTAATGCCTTTGAAAGAAAGTTTAGAGAGCCTCAATTTTCAGTTTATAGATTTAATCGGGACTGAGAGTGCCCTTAACGGAAATATTGTTTACAAAGGAGATTTGCGATTTCTAAATGGCTCTGGTGATATCAATTTAGAGATTTTAAATTTTAAAGTTGAAAATCGCCTTTTTAACATTAAAACTGCATTAAAAGGAAGTTTTGATTCCGAAGCTTATTTTATTGATCATTTGAGCTTTGAAGGGGAGGGGCTGGAAGCTTTTTACAGCGGTTCTATTGACAGAGTTGAATTAATACCCGAAGGAAACATAGTTATAAAAGAACTGACAAATAATCAGGTTCTTTTAGAGGGCTCTTTTAAGAGGGATTTAGAACAACTGTATCTTTACTCTCTAAGTTCAAATCTTTTAGGAAAAACTGTCTTAGATGGACACTTGCGATGGTCAGAAGAACGAATTCTTTACTCGGAGGGATTTTTAAAACTTCCTAACATCAGCTATCCTGTTAGTTTATTTGTGGATACCTACAACCTTTTGGCAAAACTGAACTTAGAAAACCTGGAAGTTGTCATTGATTTCTTAAGTGAACCAACCCATGCGTCAATGGTTATGATGATAGATGGTTTCCAACTACCACCTCTCAATATAGCCCCTTTTAAAGATAAAGCTGTTGTTAAAGGAGTTGTTGAGGCCAATTTTTCACTCACCGATAATCTGTTTCTAGTTGAAAGTTCCTCTTTAAAAGTTGATAACCTTTATTGGGACAACAGTAACAGATGGTCAATTAATACCGACTTTGTCGCAGATCCTTATCAACTCAGAATTAACAATCTTACCTACACTGATAAATTTGGGAGTTTAAAAGGGTCTTTAAGTTTATTAAACAGAGAGTTGAAAAGTTTATTTGAGAGAAAATTAAACAACTTCTTTTTCAATGTTGATATTCTCGGAGACGATGACTCTTTCATTAAAGGTTATTTTTACAGTGAACAAGACAATGAGACTCTTGCCAAAGGGCTTTTGGTTGTCGATAAATTGGATAGCTCCCGATTCCTAAAAAACTCGACGGAAAAATTAAATATTAAATTAGTCGGACAAACAGATTTAGCTGAAGAGGCTAATTTAAATTTAGAAATAAAAAGTGAAAATATCATCCTAAAAGGAGCGGTGGAAGACAATACAATAATCATAGATGAGGGGGCTTTAAAAAGCGGTGTATTTGGGGTTTTTATCGATAAAGGGAGTCTCGATTTAGAAGGTTCTTTAGATATTAAGGGAAGCTTAACTATTGATTCCCCGATAACATGGCGAGATGCCTCTTCAAATTTACCTTTTACGATAGAGACACAATTAAAAAAATCAAAAAACCTGAATCAATTAATCGATAACATTATTGATTTAAAATATTCAATTCCCAAAACGACCATTACAAATGGTGAAACCACCCTTTACGGTTTAATCAAATGGCCCGAAGGCAGCCACTCTTTGGAATATAATGACAGACTTTTAGAAGTGAAACCTCTCAGTAACGGCGCAATAGATCTAAACTATAACCTAAACAGCGGTTTTATAAATGTAACGGCAAATGAGAATTTCCCGTTTCCTTTAAAGGCCAATGGGCTAATCAATTCAAAAGAGATTGCTTTGAACATCTCTGAGATTAAGTTGCAGATGAAACATCTGAACGCCTTTTTTATGGAACCAATAATAGATTTTAAAAGTGGAGTGATGGTTGGCAACGGCTGGATTGAGGGTCCCTTTAAAGACCCCGAATATTGGGCAACTTTTAGTGGCAGCAGTGTTGAAATGACAACATTCTGGACGGTAGGAGAGCTTATTTCAATAAAGAATCCAACTGTTATGGTAGCTGAAAATACCGCAACAATTAATCCATCCTATGTGACGGTAGTTCACGAATCAGGACGTTCTACAAAAGCATTAGCTAAAATGGAAGCAACTTTAGAGAAGTGGAATATACCCAACTACAGGTTGGATATTATTGAAATAGAGAATCCAATCTCTTTTTGGCTGCCTCTCTTTTTGCTGGACCTAAACATAGAGGCTAAGGTTCAGGGTCCTTTTGCAATTGAAGGGACTCCCGATGAAGAGACTCTTTACGGCGATATTACAGTAAGTGATGCTAAAATCAGCTTTGGAATCCCCAATATCCCTTCTTGGGTAGTAGAAAAGAGAAGAACAAGTATAGATATGACTCTGCAAACTGGACGCAACGTAAGTTTTGTCTATCCCAATGATGACTCTCCGATCTTAAGTGCCACTTTGGCAGATAACCAAACGGTTCAATTGAAAGTATTTGCGCCAAGTATGCTGACAACAATGAGCGGAGAATTGGCATTTCGCAGCGGAGAAATCTATTATGTTCAAAAAAACTTCTATATCACTGAAGGGTCTTTGAAGTTTCCGTCCATCGGAACAACATTTGATTCCGAGCTTTTGGCTCTATTAAATCTAAGGGCCCGTCTAAGAGAGTTTGATGCTGAGGGAAATAGAATAGATATCTATTTGGTATTGCAAGACTCCCGTTTTGATTCATTAAATCCCCGTTTTGAGTCGATTCCATCCCTCTCAACAAATGAGATTTTAGAGCTGCTGGGTCAAAGCATTGTTGCTCCGGGAGGTTTCAGAGACAGTGCATTGCACTCAGTTGTCTCGGTAGCCAGTGCAGCAACCGATGTAATCAGTCGTCTCGGATTATTTCAGGCAACAACAATAAGTATCGGGTTTACAAATATTATCAGAGAGTCACTTGGTTTGGATGTTTTTACCATAAGAACAAACCTTTTACAAAATATTTTATTTGAAGCCTTGCCGGGACTCGGCTATGATTCTTACGTCTCTCCGTTGGCCCGTTATTTGGATAACACAACCATCTATATAGGAAAATACTTAAGTGATGATTTTTATCTGCAAGGAATGGTTCACTTTAGACAGGATAGCGGTTTTAAAGGCTCCTCATTCTTAGCAAATGATTTGAGAGTCGATACAGAATTAAGTGTGGAATGGACAAACCCTTTGGCAACTTTTAGCTTCTTCACCCAACCCGAAGAGTTGTCGGTTTTTGAATTCTTCGATACTATTGGCTTTAGTATAACGAAGCGTATTGAGTTTTAGAAGGAGACTTCATGTTACGAAAATTTAGTCTAATAATTATTTTACTTGCGGTTGTATTTACTATCAGCGGAGCTGACGCTACCCTTTTAGAAACTTGGTGGGTTGGTAAACCTATTGAAAAGTTTATCTATGTTGATCTGCTGAATATCCCTTCTGAAACCATTGACCCATTGGTAAAACCTCTTATCGGGAAGCCTTACAATCAAAACGAAATTGATGCTTTGCAAAATAGGCTTTTAGCAACCGGGGATTTTATAGAAGTTGAATTTATTCCTGCCAGATTTGAAGGAAGCACCGACAAAGTGCTTGTTTACATCGAATTTGTCGAACAGAAATCGCTTGGCAAAGTTGTATTTAACGGGAATAAGATAATCAGTTCGGAGGAATTATATTCTCTCCTCACATTAAAAATAGGACAGCGGTTTGATGTTAACTCATTAAGACAGGAAACGGAGATAATAAAAAGAGCATATCAAAGAAAAGGGTATGACCGAGTTGATGTTCTCTACTCTTATGAGAGAGATGCCGTTACAGATACAATTGTGTTGACTTTCAACCTAACAGAGTATGAGTGGTATCTTAACAAACCGATAAGGAGTTTTAGTTATGAAGGGTTAAAAAATGTCTCAAAAGATTTGATTGACGATTTAACCTATCCTTATATCGGGAAAAACTTTACCCAACAGCTTTACCGTGAAGTTGAGACAAAATTAAATGAGTTGCTTAAATTCAGTCTTTTTCAAGCCGAAGCCAAAAGAACAGGTCCAACCAACAACGATTTAATGTTGGTCTTTAAGTTTACCGAACTCCCTGTGATAAACGAGATTACCTTTACAGGCAACAGTAGCATCAGACCAAAAGTACTTGAAGATAACCTTACTATTAAAAAAGGAGAATTTCTTTCTATTGCGGCAGTGAATGCATCTAAAGAGGAGTTAGTTAATCTTTACAAGAAGAGAGGATATTCTCAAGTTGTGATTGATTCTGCTTATACGATTGATGAGAAAAGTAATCTTCTCAACTTAACCTATACAATTAAAGAGGCTCAGCAGGCTAAAATAAGTGAAATAGTCTTTGAAGGTAACAAAACTTTAAGCAGTTCAACTTTAAGGAAAGAGATTTCAAGCAAAGTTCAGTCTCTTTTTAACTCAGGAAACTACGAAGAGGCAAAAGTCACCTCTGATATTCAGGCTCTCCAGTTAGTATATCAAAACCGAGGCTACATCGATATTGAGATTGACGATGTTTTAGTGGAAGACCTTGATTCAGATAAGGAGAATGTTAGAAAACTAAAACTGACGTTTAAAATTAACGAGGGAGAGCAGTACTTTTACGGCGGAATAGAGGTAGAAGGCAATACTGTTTACAATGACCAAGAAATTAGAAGTCTTCTCACCCTTAAAGAAGAGACTGTTTTAAATATCTCAAAAGTACAGCAGGAAATCAGTAAAATTGCCGATTTGTATTGGAATGAAGGGTATGTAGAAAACACCATTGATGTCGAAGAAATAAGAGATGAAACTAATCATCTTATAACCTACATAGTTAAAATCGGTGAAAGAGGTCAGGCTGTTGTTGAAGAGGTGATTATAAGGGGTTTAACAAAGACAAAGCCCTATGTACTGCAAAGGGAGTTGGCTCTGAATGCAAATGATATCTTCAGTAAGGAAAAGTATATCAAAAGTGCCCAAAATCTTTACAACACCGGATTGTTAACCGATGTTGAACCTTCAATAAGTTATGGAACAAAAGAGAACTCCTTAGTTGTCACCTACGATGTCAAAGAGGGAAACCAAATGAACATCGGCTTTGGGGCAACATTCGGGGGCAACGTCGAAGGCTTTCCTGTCAGTGGATTCCTCTCATGGGCCGATACTAACGTAGGGGGAACAGGTCGTGATTTAGAGATTATGACCGAGCTTTCACCCTCAAGCCAAAGTGCCACTATCTCTTTTAAAGATGACTGGGTTAAAGATAAGAGATGGTCTAATGCAATAAATCTCTCTTTCAACCGCACTTCTTATAAAAACGGAAGGCAATTGGGTAATTACTCCCCAACAACCGAGTTAAAGAACAATGAAGCCTATCCACTCCCATTCCAAAGTTACCAAGAGTGGAAAGACGCAGGATCTCCGACCCCTGACGCTGAATTTTTAATGCCGTATGAGTATCTGAGAATCTCTTTGGGTTATAACACCGGCTACACTTTTATGTTTAATGCCGGCCGACTCTCTTTGGGAATAGGGCCAACTTTTACCCTGAACAGAGCCTATTTTGATTCTTCGGTTTTTACACCTTTCGACTACTCCATTACTCAGTACGGGGAAAAGTGGCGATTCTCAAACCGATTGGGTATCTCTGCTACTTGGGATGGAAGAGACCTGATTCAGAACCCAACCAAAGGGTATGTCGTAAGTCAAAGTCTTACCTATTCAGGGGGGATTTTAGGTGGACTTTCTAACTATATGCGTTCATCTACCAGCGCTTCAGCTTTTTTAAAACTGTTTGAGATTCCGGGTGAAAAACCGACTCCGGGTGTAATCAGCATAAACACGACAGTCAGTTTTATGTTTGACCAGTTTTTTATGAAAGACGGGAAATGGGTTAAAGGGATGAGCGCCTCGAAATATGAGTATCTCTATATTGATGGGATAACTTTAGCCAGAGGAATTACTC
>Ga0265293_10010497_pt1 | contig 12930 bp, 10 predicted proteins | sample Munlanlewell138R_FD_192505 | JGI IMG/M metagenome (GOLD analysis project Ga0265293, IMG submission 192505) | Leachate microbial communities from a municipal landfill in Southern Ontario, Canada - Leachate well 138R | ecosystem: Engineered > Solid waste > Landfill > Unclassified | place: Canada... | reverse complement strand
ACCGAAGATAAGATTTATTCCGAGGAAGAGCTTGAAGCGCTAAAAGACAATTTTTCTCAAGAAGAAGCGGAGAAGGGCAAAAAACCGGAAGAAGAAGAAAAAAAAATAAGATTCAATCCTGAGCGCCATATAATGATTGACGAAGCGAAAAAAATCGACAAAAAATTAGAACCAGGAGACGAGCTTAAAATTCCCCTTGAAGAGAAAGAATCTTTTGGCAGAATTGCCGCCCAAACAGCAAAGCAAGTTATTCTTCAAAAAATAAGAGAAGCTGAAAGAAGCACGATTTTGAGCGAATATAAAGACAAAGAGGGTGAGATAATATCGGGCGTTATACAAAGAATAGAAGGAAAGAATATCTATGTCGATATAGGAAAAACACTTGGAATTCTTCCGAAAGAAGAACAAGTTTACGGAGAATTTTACAAGCCAAACCAGCGCCTTAAGGTATATGTTTTAAAAACCGATGAGACCCCAAAAGGGCCTGTTGTCGTTCTTTCAAGAGCACATCCCAAAATGGTTTCAAAGCTTTTTGAAATTGAAGTTCCGGAAATAGCCCAAGGAACTGTAGTCATTAAGGCAATAAGCAGAGAACCGGGTTCTCGTTCAAAGATAGCAGTAGAATCAAAAGCCGAAGGAATTGACCCAATAGGAAGCACTGTCGGACAAAGAGGTTCAAGAGTTATGGCTGTAATAAGCGAGCTTGGAGGTGAAAAAATAGACGTAATTGAATATTCAGACAAACCGGAAAAATTCATTGAAAACGCCATTTCTCCGGCGAAGATAAGCCAGATTAAAGTAATGCCTAAAAACAAAGCTCTTTGCATTGTTCCAGAGGACCAGCTTTCTCTTGCTATCGGCAAAGACGGACAAAATGTCCGCCTTGCCGCAAAGCTTACCGGATGGAAAATAGACGTAAAATCTGAAGACGGAGATGAAATTATATCAGACGAAGAAGAAAACGAAGAAGAACAAACTTAAAAAATAAAAAAGGCGGTTTTTTAAATTAAAAACTTAAAGAATTGCTTTCAAAAAATATGACAAATTTATTCAAAGACATACCAGCGGGAGAAAACCCCCCTGAAGAAATAAATGTCGTTATTGATATCCCAAAAGGGTCAAACAATAAGTATGAATATAATGAAGAAGGCGGATACTTTGAGCTGGACAGAACTCTTTTTTCGCCAATGTATTTTCCTTTTGAATACGGTTTTATTCCCAGAACAAAATCGGGAGACGGCGACTCAATAGACGTTGTTTTGATTATGAGCCGTCCAACTTTCTCCGGATGCCTTATAAAAGCCCGCCCCATAGGAGTTCTTCTTATGAGCGACGAAAAAGGAATCGATAATAAAATAATAGCCGTTCCCACAAAAGAAGTTGATCCTCGATTTAAAGAAGTTAAAAACATAGAGGATATCGGAGAACACTTGAAAGATGAAATAGAACTCTTTTTTTCCGACTATAAAAAGCTGGAAAAAGAAAAATACAAACACGTTAAAATAGAGAAATGGGAAAACGAGCAGAAAGCAAAAGAAATAATAAACGAAGCTGTGATAAAATATGCAAACGAAAATAAATAATTTACCCGATTCAAATATTGAGATTGACTTTGAGCTTTCTGCTGATGAATTTGAAAAGTTTGAAAAAAAAGCGCTGCTTGAAATCGGAAAAGATTTTGAAGCAGATGGATTTCGAAAAGGAAAAGTCCCGGAAAAAACAATATTAGAAAACCTAGGAGAAGAAAAAATATTGTCCGAAGCGATAAACTTGGCAATACAAAAATCTTTTTCCGAGGCGGTTTTGGATAATAATCTTGAAATAATATCAAAACCGGAAGCAAGTATTGTAAAAATTGCCAAGGGAAATCCCTTTCAGTTTAAGGTTAAGGTCTGTGTTATTCCAAAGATAAAGCTGCCCGACTATAAAGAAATAGCTAAAAAATGCGAAAAAAAAGAAATAAGCGTTGAAGAAAATGAAATTGAAGAATCCTTAAAATGGGTTCAAAAATCAAGAACAATTCTTTCACTTAAAGATTCTCCGGCAGAAAAAGGAGATTTTGTCGAAATTGAATATTCTATTTTGGGAGGAGAAAAGTATAAAGACGGCTTTGTTTTGGGGCAAGGAAGCTTTATGGACGGTTTTGAAGAGGCCTTGATTGGAATGTCAAACGGAGAGGAAAAAAAAGGGATTAAAACAAAGACAAAAGAAGGAAAAGAAGTTCTTGCTGATATTGTCCTTATTTCTGTTAAAAAAATGGAACTGCCAGATTTAACCGACGAATTTGTAAAAACCCTTGGCGCATTTGAAGGACTGGAAAACTTTAAAGAAAGTATAAGGGAAGGATTAAAAATAGAGAAAGAAAAAGCCGAACTGCAAAGAGTTCGAACGGAAATAATAGATAAAATAATTAAAGAAACGCCCTTTGATACCCCGGGGGCATTAAAAGAAAAAGAGGAAGAAGCTCTTTTTGAAAACTTTAAAAAAGGGATTAAAGAAAACTTCAATCTTTCTTTTGAAGAGTATATAGAAAAGACGAAAAAAGATGAAACAGAAATGAAAAAAGCATTTTCCGATGAAGCCGAAAAGAAAATAAAAGGTCTTCTTATCTTAAGAGAAATCGCAAAACAAGAAAAAATTGACGCGACAAAAGAGGAAGTGGAAGAAGAGACAAAAAAGATAATGAGCCATTATAAAGACGTTAAAGAGATAAAGTTAACTCCTGAAGAAATAAGAGATTATGTGAAAGAATCTTTAATCAGAGAAAAAACTTTCAAAATTTTGGAAAATTGTGTATAATAATTCTTGAGCTTTTGTAAAGCTCATACAAGGTCGCTCCTTTTAAACATCAGCTTCAAACGGAGCAATTATCTAAAAAAACAAAATAAAATATGAATTTGATTCCAACGGTACTTGAAAAGACAAATTACGGAGAAAGAGCCTACGATATATATTCGCGTCTTTTAAAAGAAAGGATTGTTTTTTTAGCTGGCCCGATAAACGATAATCTGGCCAATGTGGTTATTGCTCAGATGCTTTTTTTGGCAAGCGTTGATCCCAAAAAAGACATCCAGCTTTATATCAACACCCCCGGAGGATCTGTAACCGCGGGGCTTGCGATATACGACACGATGCAGTATGTAAAATGCCCTATTGTGACAATCTGCTTCGGGCTTGCAGGTTCAATGGGCGCTGTTCTTCTGGCTTCCGGAGAAAAAGGAAAAAGGTTTGCCCTTCCAAATTCGGAAATATTACTTCATCAAGTAATGGGAGGAGTAAGCGGACAAGCAACAGAAATAGAAATTACCGCGAAACAAATTATCAAGATTAAAAACAAGATAAGCAAAATCTTGGTTAAAAAAACCGGAAATCCTCTTTCAAAAATAGAAAAGGACACAGATAGAGATTTCTACCTTTCAGCGGAAGAAGCAAAGAAGTACGGAGTAATAGATGAAGTTATTAAAACAAAGGATTAGATTAATCCTTGTTTTTTGTTTTTGCCTTTTAAAAAAGATAGAAAATATTCTGCCCGAAAAAAAAGGCAAAAAATTAATTATTAGATTTTGGATTAATTCTCACCTTGTTCCCGCTTTCATTCTTTAAAGTTTTTTTGACAGCTTTCTATCATTATCAATCTCAAAAATAAACCGAAAAGAAACGACAAAGGAAAAAAGCGATACGGGGAAAATAGCCAATTTCTTCTCTTAAAAACATGAACCAGTTAATCCTGCTTGTAGCGGTATTTCTGGCTTTGACGGCAGGTTCAATATTCGGATATTTCGCTCGTCAATCAATCGCTAGAAAAAGAGCGGACAAGATTGAAACAACTCTCAAAAAAAGAATTTCCGAAGTAAAAAAAGAAACTGAAGAGCTGTTATTAAAAGCGCAAGAAAAATCATCAGCAATACTTGAAGAAGCCGCCAGAGAAACAGAAGAACAAAAAAAAGAGATATTCAAAGCCGAAAGACTTCTCCTTAAAAGAGAAAACTTGCTGGGAGAAAAAATAACAGATATTGAAAATCGAGAAAAAGAATTTAACAAAAAAGTTGAGAAACTGAAAGAAATCAAGGCAAATTTGGAAAATCTCCATCTTGAAGCATCTTCAAATCTTGAAAGAATATCTTCTCTTTCAAAAGAGGAAGCAAAAAAAGAACTGTTGGAAATAACAGAAAAAGAATATGAAAAAGACCTTTTGTTGCGGCTAAGAAAACTTGAAGAGGAAGGAGAAGAAAGGATGGAAAAAAGAGCGAAAGAAATTCTCACCATGGTAATCCAAAGGTGTGCAATGTCGCATGCTCAGGAAATAACAACGACAACTGTTTCTATTCCATCTGATGAAATAAAAGGGAGAATAATAGGAAAAGAAGGAAGGAATATAAATACTTTGGAAAAACTTACAGGAGTCGAGATTATAGTCGATGATACCCCTGAAGCAGTCACTATTTCGGGATTTGATCCGATAAGAAGACAGATAGCTAAAAATGCTCTAGAAAAATTAGTAAAAGACGGAAGAATACAGCCGGCTAGAATAGAAGAGATGGTAAAAAAAGCCGAAGAAGAAATAGCCTCGCAAGTTAAAGAAGCGGGAGAAAAAGCCATATATGACACCGGAATAATGGGACTTAATCCTCGCCTCGTAAATCTTGTTGGACGGTTGCGGTTTAGAACAAGTTACGGTCAAAACGCTCTTCTCCACTCGATTGAAGTTTCCCACCTTGCCGCTGGACTTGCATCTGAAGTTGGCGGAAACGTTAAAGTAGCTCAAAAAGCAGGTCTTTTACATGACATAGGAAAAGCGATAGACCATCAGGTAAAAGGAACCCATGTCGATATCGGAATCAAAATACTTGAGAAGTTCGGAGTAGAAAAGGAAGTGATAGACGCAATGAAATCCCACCATGAAGAATACCCGACTGAATCTCTTGAAGGAATTTTAGTTCAAACAGCCGACCAAATATCAGGAGCAAGACCGGGAGCCAGAAAAGATACTTTGGAAAATTACCTTAAACGGCTTGAAGATCTTGAACAAATTGCCTCTGACGTTCCCGGGATAGAAAGAGCTTACGCGATTCAAGCAGGAAGAGAATTAAGAATTTTCGTAAGGCCCAATGAAATTTCCGATTTTGCCGCAAAAAAAATGGCAAAAGAAATTGCCGAAAAAATTCAGGAAGAATTGAAATATCCGGGAGAAATAAAAGTGACTGTAATAAGAGAAAATAGAGCCGTTGAATACGCCAGATAACAAAAAATGCTCAGTTTTAAAAAAGAATGGAATTTTATTCCATTCTTTTTTATTGGAGCGGGTAACGGGATTTGCACCCGTGCTAAGACCTTGGAAGAGTCTTGTGCTGCTGTTACACCATACCCGCGGATCTTTGTCGGGGTACTCGGATTCGAACCGAGATTAAATCCTCCCAAAGGACTCGTGCTGCCGTTGCACTATACCCCGAAAAATTAAGTAAAAAACTCTAGTAAAGGCAATATATCTATATCATTTTTAGAGAAAAATATCAAATAATAGCACAAATAATCATATACTTTTTAAAAAATATCTGCTATAATTCAACTTGATTTAAATAAAATGAAAAATGAAAAAATATTCAAGATACAGAAAAGATAACGGTTCTTTTTGGAGATCCCCCCAGCTTCTTTTTCTAATACTCGGAATAATTATCTGTTTTACCTCTATAATTCTTTATCTTATAGCGATAAAAAATATAGAAGAGCCGACTCTCGCCGCTCTTATTGTGATAATAGTAAACATATTTCTCCTTATAGTTTCCTTCGTAATTTTAAAGAACTTTGAAAAAACTATTGAAATTTCAAAAATAAAGTCAGAATTCATTAATATTGTTTCTCACCAATTAAGGTCCCCTATTGTTAATTTGAAGTGGGCCCTTGAAATACTAGAAGAAGAAGACGACATAGAAAAGCAAAAAAAATACATTAAAAATCTAAGGGAAAACATCGAAAGAATAACGGAACTGGTTGAAGATTTTTTTATCGCCTCCAGAATACAGGAAGAAAAGATTAATTTAAAAAGGGAAGATGTTGATCTAAAAAAAACGACAGAGGATGCAATTTCCCGCTTTAAAATATTTGCCGAAAATCTTGATGTGAAAATAAGTCTTCAAGTAGATGAAAATATTCCTTTTGTTTTTATAGACCCTTCACAAATAAAGCTTGTTATTGAAAATCTTCTTGATAACGCAATTTGCTATAATAAAAAAAATGGACAAGTGAATATTTCAATTACCAAGAAAAACAGCAAAGTATATTTTAAAATAGAAGATTCTGGATTTGGAATTCCCAAAGAAGATCAAAAAAACATATTTGAAAAGTTTTTCAGATCGAAAAATTCCCAAAAAAGGAAAGAAAAAGGAACCGGACTTGGCCTTTTTATCACCAAATCCATTATTGAAAATGAAAAAGGGAAGATTTGGTTTAAGTCAGAAGAAGAAAAAGGAACAACTTTTTACTTTTATTTACCAATAAAAAAGTAGATAAAATTTTCCTCTTTTAAAAGAATATGAAAAATTCCTCTTTAGAAAAAGAAAAAAAAAGAATAATTCTTTCTATTTTTCTTCTTTTTTTGCTTATTGCCTTTCTTAGTTTTGCTCTTCTTTTTGCTAGAGGAAAATTTGAAAAAAAAGAATACATTCCGGATAATCAAGAAATAAAATTTACAAAAAAAACAGAAAATATTCCAAGTAACGAGGATTTTATTAAAAGAATATATGAAATAGCCCCAGAAGGAATAATTATCAACGATTTTTCAATTAGCAAATCTAATTTTGAAGATGAGAATTTTTCTTTTTCTATATACGGTTTTTCTCCTGACACAGAAACACTTTTTCTTTTTTTAAATAATCTAAGAAAAGAGGAAAGAATAAAGGATATATATATTCCTCCCTCAAGCTGGATTAATTCAGAAAGTTTTTCTTTATTCTTTAAATTATAAACAAATCGCTTTTTAAGGTTGACTAAACGGTTTTTTGTTTTAGAATAGAAAATCCGCTCTCGTAGCTTAATTGGATAAAGCAATTCCCTTCTAAGGAAAAGAGTGCAGGTTCGAGTCCTGCCGAGAGCACCACAATTAACTTTTTCGGAATTGACTGCTCCGCGCGGCGAGTACGCCGCGCTCCGCAGGGCAAAATCCGCTTTTGTTTTCGCCGTGAAATCCCATAATTCGCCCCAGCGTATGGAAACCGTTTTGTCCTTGATTTCAGGGTTAGAGCCGATTTTTTGAAAAAACTTCTTCCATTCCAAATGATTGGAAGTTTTTTCTAAATCGGCCGCTTGTTTCAAGGACAAAACGAAACTCCGCAAGGGTTCAATCCAATTCTTTCTCTGTTGCCCAAAATTAGCTTCTGATTCGAGCAAACCGGCTTTTTCGCGCATGAGCAGGTCTTTGCGCTTTAGATATGTCTCGCGCTCAATATCGCCGTCTAGGTACACAGAAACGAGCTTGTCTAGCTTCTCTTGGTTTGTTCGAATCTTCTCTTTCAAATTTTGGGCAACATCTCCTCTCGCAGAAATTGATTCTTTCTCCCACATATCAATCTGCTTTTCCATACTCTCAATTTCTGCGAGAGGAAGTGACACTGTTTGAAGCAGGTTTTGCAATTGTGCGGCGAGCATTTTTTCTTGCGTATACGGCTGTGCGCACTTTCCATTTTTCTTGGTGCAACGATAGTAGGTGTAGCGTGTGCCAAAACGGTTGGTGGCATACTGCGCCGTAATCGCACAGCCGCACTCGCCGCACTTTGCAAACCCGGTAAACGCGAATGGTAGCGCAACTTTTGACTTTCTCGGTTTCTTGCGCGAAGCGAGCACCTTTTGGACTGCTTCAAACAGTGTCGGAGAAAGAATTGGCTCAAAGTTTCCGTTGTGCCATTCACCGCGATGTTTAATAAAACCGAGATATGCTCTGTTGGTCAACATTTTCACAACGGAAACTTTGGCAAGTGGCGTTCCTTTTTTCTGGACAACGCCGTGATCCGCCAAAAAATCCGCTAATGATTTTAGCGTATATGTCCCAGTGGCGTATTCCTCAAACGCTCGCTTGATAACGCGAGACTTTACTTTGTCAGGTTCAATATTGCGAGTTTTGAGATTATTTACATATCCCAAAGGTGCGAGCGTTAACCATTCGCCACGGCGGATTTTTTGGCGGATTCCACGCTTCACATTTTCCACAAGGTTGTCCGAAAAATACTTGCTCTGGCCGAACGCCACTTGCAACATGAATTTCCCTTGCGGAGTTGGCTCAAACCAAAACTGCGGAAAGCGCAAAGACGCAATTCTGTTGATGTCTATGAGATAGATAATTTTTCCACCATCAACAGAATTACGGGCGAGACGGTCTGGGTGCCACGCCAAAATACCAAGTGGCTCGTTTGAACTTTCAATATACTCAATCATTTTGGCGAACTGGTCTCGCCCGGGCTTCTTTGCGCTTTTCGCTTCCGTAAATACTTTTACGATTTCAATGCGTTCTCTACGAGCATATTCTTTCAGCTCAAAAAGCTGGGCGTCTATGCTCATCACTTGTTTATCGTCCTCCTCGGTGGATTTCCGAGCGTAGAGAACGCATTTAGTTTTGGTTTGAGTAGTTTCCATGCGTTGGGGCGAATTATGGGATTTCACGGCGAAAACAAAAGCGGATTTTGCCCTGCGGAGCGCGGCGTACTCGCCGCGCGGAGCAGTCAATTCCGAAAAAGTTAATTGTGGTGCTGTAATTATACACTTTGCTCGAACTTTCTTTGAGCGGAATTAAGGAAGCCAGCCCGCCGCCGCTCGCTACCACTCGCCACCCAGCAAAAAAGTTTTCTTCGCTTTTCCTGATTTGCGCGCGCCGGGTTTTTTCTTCTAAAAGGAAAAGAAAACTTTTTTGCTGGGTTCTGCTCTGAACGAGCAGGGCGGCGGGACTGGCCTCTATTTTTTGCAAGGGAATGGCGGAATTCCCCCCACACCCCCCTTCCGCCATTCCCTTGCTCGGACTGACAGGATTTTTGGCGGCGATGTCTATTCTGTTGCCGTCTCTTGTTCCCAAACCACAGTTTCTGTCTTAGCAAAAAACTTTTGATCTAAAACGACAGCTTGCCCTTCCGTTACAATCTGAATGGCTTGTCCGCTTGGGAACATAAGCGCGGGCTTATTATCAACGATGACAGGCATTGCCACCATATTTTGCTGTGGCAAGCTGACTTCCTTAATGAATTGTCGGACGTTCTTTTTGCTAGTCATAGTTTTACTTTCCACGACAGTAACCGGCAAAATTCTTGGATCGTCTCCTGTCGTTGGAGCGTCCTTGTATGGCTCTTTTAATTTTAGCATATCCTCGTATTTGAGGTATAACTCCCACATTTTATTTTCGAGGTCTCCGTCCGCAAAAAGAACGTTTAATCCAATATGCTCTTTTGCTTCTCGGCGATTGATAATATGGTCATGTGCATAAAGTTTTTCAACAAGGTACTCCGCAATACTTTTTATTTTCTTTTTGTCTGTCAAATGAATGCCAAGAAGCTTCATCGCGTCATCTCTGGCTTTAAGATATGAGCGGTACGCCCTACCAAGCAAAAGAGGTTTTACATTTTCAGCGAGCTGGCTAAAAGCTTGAATTGTATGCTTTTGGCGTTTGATACCAAATTTTTCTTTCAGAAATGTGATATAGCTCGACAAGTCCTCCGTTGAGACATCAACCTTTTTGTTATCGACAATCGCTGAAAGTGTTGGGTCTATTGGTCCTAGTTCTCCCATTCTACCCATTACAATTTCGTTTGAGCCGATAGCAATTGCTGTCGCACAACTATGGGCACGATAAGGCACAAGAACATTAAAATTTTTGGTATGTTCTCGAATGAGATTTGCGAGAGCCCAAGCAGTCACAGAATTACCACCACGGCTATAAATGTATAAATCAATTTTTGTATCTTTGGGAATATCTTTAAGGTGATCAAAAATCTCTCGCAAATCTGTTGGATCGATCATTGAGGTTATCCCAGGTCTATCGCTTGTAATGTAAGTAATAACTCGCGATTCCCGTAAATCTTCTATCTCCTTAATTATATTTTGCCGGTTATTCATAAATTAAAGTTTACCTTCGTCTTTTGTTGCGGGCGGCTCAATGCCCAAAAATTCTCTGTATATTCTATCTTTATATTCTTTCCCGATTTCATTGACGGCATCAATAAATGCCTTGTACGTCCCAAGTCCGCCAATTTTTTCCCAAAACTCATTACCAATCAAAACAACCTCATCATTTTTCATATCAAACCACCGAGTCGGAAAAGCCCATGAGTAATTTTCTCGCTTTCCAAATGGATTATATGGGAGCGCATAATAAGCTCCGTCAACTTGCAACGGCTCCATGCTGTAGAGCTTGAGCATTTTCTCCTTGCTCACCTTTGTTTGATCGCTGTTCGGTAGTGGAGCTTTCAGCTCAAAGGCATATTTCTTATTATTTTTCTTATCTTCTGCGTACACATCAGAAATAACTGTAACGGGGATAAGTTTTGTGCTTTTGCCTTCTAAAATATATTTTAGTTCGTTATCCCAATCTGGTCTGATTCGTTTCTTTCCTTTTACTCCGTGTTCAAGATTATTCAGCACTTCTTGAATTCTGCGTAGTCGTTCAGCATTTACCTTTCCGGTTATTGTCCGTCCTTTCTCGCCAAAACCAAGCCCTTTATTTGCCGCTACTATGGCTAGTTTTTCCCAAACACCGCCGAATGGCGTAACGAAACGCCGTTCAAAGTGAGAGCCTTTAAATATCTCGTCAGGCACCAAGGCAGCGTAAAGTGGCTTTTTGGCTTTGTGTTCCTCTTTAACAAAAGGGTCTTCAACCAAAACGGTGTTCATAACTCTATCCATCATTACCTTAATGACTGATTGAATCGCTTCTTTCATTTCTTGTTTTTGTGTCATATTTTTTGCCATATTAAAATACTTTCGTAAAACGCACCCTCGCGCCTTCCGGTCCGGCGGTTTACATGACGCTCAACGCGTCCAATTTCCTTAAATCCTGCGTCCTCTGCTTTGTAAAGCCCATATTTGTCATTTACAACAATAAGAGCTAATCCTTTCGGTGCCATGAATTTACGAGTATGAAGCAAAACATCATTTATTCCTTTGATATAATCTTGTTTTGCTTGTTGTGATTGACCATTCTTTGCGGGGCCAATTTCTCGTTTTTCATTATTTTTTAGACCTAGCAGTTCGTAGGCGTATTTATGCTGTTCGTGATAATCAATAAGGCCAATATACGGCGGGGAAGTGAAAACCATATCAATTCCCATTGGTAATTCAACTTCGCGCGAATCTGCGTGATTTACAATAACTTTTGCCTTTGTCTTAATTTTAGAAAATTCTTTGACGCGATCTAATGTATCAATCGTGTAGCGCGACAAGAATTTATATGCCTCCTCAACCGGCCGACAAGTCCGTTGATGTTTGTAGCATTGATATGGTTTTATTTGTGGCTCTTTCGGAAAGTCCAAATCATAGTGCGTGACGAGCCGAGCGGAGCGTGCAGAACGCGATAATACAATTCTTAACAAATCTTGGTAAGTGTAATCTTTAATGAGACGCGAGTAGCATAAAAGCTCTTTTTGCGTGTTCGGCGCAAACCATTTTTGTATATATTCATTTTTTGTTGAAAAAAGCTTATTTACTTTCTCATTGTTGGAAAATTTACTCTTGTAAGTATCGAGGCGCTTCAAAATATCGTAAATTTCTTTTTCAAGAAGTGGTATGTCGTAATCTCCTGTTTTAACTTTTGATAGTAAAACATTAAAAATGGATATATCCGTGCCAATAGAATCTATACCTAGCGCATTTGCCTCAACCAGCGTTGTCCCACTTCCTGCAAACGGATCATAAACAAGAGTTGGCTTATACTTCCGCAAAAATATTTCTACAAGTTGAGGAATAAACTTGCCAAGATAAGGGTGCAAGCGATGGACATGTTTTGTTCGCTGATATTCCGGCAAATCGCTTTCGCGCCAGTTCAAATTCAGTGTTTCAAGGTCGGTTTCTGGTTTTACGCTTGCAAAATCAGTCAGTGGGTGCTGATTATATTGCTTGGCTATTTTTTGAGCAATAGTATTATCGTACATAATTATTTTTGGGGTGATTCTTGTTCAGGGGCTTCGTCATTAACCTTAACCGATTTCTTAAAACGCGCGGGCACGGCGTAGATAAATGTTAGCAACATTTCCGTAAAATATAGCAATTCTTCTCCGTCCTCTTTGGAAACAATCTCTATTTTGTGGTTCGCATCGTTCCCTTTGTTTTTGATGTGCTCAACCCATGCCTTTCCATCCGGTGGAACAAAATTATTATCGGAAAGGAATTTCACATATTGAACAAATTTGAGATTTTCTTTTGCTCCTTTTGAAACGGCAATATTCATTAAAATTTTTCTGCATGCCATTGCCGCTGCAGTGAAGGCGTTTACTGACGCACTACTTCGTGCCTCCTCGTAAAGTGCTTTTACGGAAGCGTCATCAATGCCGTCAATGGCATTGCCAAATGCCACACCCGGATACTGCTTACCTGCAATATCGAGATAAGTTGGCTTATGGCAAAAATGACAAATGCAAATATACTCCTGCTTGTTTCCCTGCGGCGTTTGTCTCACGCCTGTATATCCTTTGTCGGACGCGAGTGGCTTTCCGCAATGGCTACATCGGTAGCTATGCGATCCTATATCTTGCCTATGTTGCCAATCAATTTTATCCATAGTTATTTCATTAAAACATCAAGTGACACGCCGAGCGCGTCCGCAATTTTTTTGACCGTCTCAATGGTCGGGTTTGGCGTCGCTCCGGCTTCAATCTTAGCGATAGTGTGAAAAGCAAGGTCTGCCCTTTTTGAGAGGACATCTTGAGTAATACCGAGTTTGTTTCGGTATTTCTTTATATTCTC
>Ga0265293_10010496_pt1 | contig 12933 bp, 15 predicted proteins | sample Munlanlewell138R_FD_192505 | JGI IMG/M metagenome (GOLD analysis project Ga0265293, IMG submission 192505) | Leachate microbial communities from a municipal landfill in Southern Ontario, Canada - Leachate well 138R | ecosystem: Engineered > Solid waste > Landfill > Unclassified | place: Canada... | reverse complement strand
TAATCCATGATGTGTGGCGGAGGGGGTGGGATTCGAACCCACGGTGAGTTGCCCCACAGTAGTTTTCAAGACTACCTCATTCGTCCGCTCTGACACCCCTCCAATAAGAAAGATGATATATAAAATAAAGAGTATTGTCAATTTTTATGAAATCCTAAATCCGCAGGATTGCTTCCTCCAGAAATATGCATCATTTTACCTCCCCCTTTTTCAAACTCGTATCTTAATCTTTTAACTTCATTGGCTAAACTAACAGTTTCTTCCCCCACTTCTTTTTTAATATAGCCCTTTGACCAGTAGTCAAGGATTAATTTACTATCGCCGAATATTTTTTTAACATCTTTCTTAAGCGCCAATTCAAGAGCATATTTAGAAGCTAAAAGTTCTCCAAAATTATTAGTTACATTTCCTTTTATTAAATAATGACCTTCTTTATTTGTAGGTAAAATTTTAAAAAGCAAACTCTTACCATTTTCATCAGTAACATTAATCTGAACCCCCAATCCAGCACCGGTTCCTGCATCAAAATATATACCTTTTTCAGAGGCTATATGCTTTATACTGTAATCTGCTCCCGCCTCAAGCCATCTTTCAGCTTCTTCTCTTGTTTCAAAGCTTTTGTATTTTGCTGCCTTTCCCGAAACAATGCTTTGACAATCTGTCCAACTATCAGTTATTCCTTTTATTTCATCTATTGAATATGCATAAAATTTTGTTTTCTTTTTCATAAAAATATTTGTCATATTTAAACAATGGTCTTAATTTTATATTTTATTATAATTTAATTTGCTTAGTTTGGCTAGCAAATGATATAAATTATTTCAAAAAATCATAATCGTCATAATTATCTCTAATTATCTTTTTCCAAGCAGCTGTTTCATTTTTACCATCTATATCATTTTTATGATACATTAATAATATTTTAATTTCATTATTATTCCTATTTAAAGATATTATGCATCTATTGCCAGAAGTTTTCCTTGAAAAATTTGTTTTAGCTAAACGAAAATTTATTTTAAAAATAGAAATATTTTTATGGAAACTAATTAAATTAACATGATCCGTTTTCATAAATTCATCAAAACGTTCCAATTCTAAAAATATACCCTTAAAAGTAACATCCCAATAGTTTTTATATTTTTTAGAAAATTTTTTAATATAATGACTCTCGGCAAATTTTTCAACTTTAACAATATATTTACTAATAAACATACTTCGGATCTTCCTGGATGATAAGCTCATAAGGAATTATTTCATCAGGAGCGCATAATTTAAACGGTAATTGATTTTGGGTAAAATTAACTATATCTCTAGTTTTTTTATCTTTCCATTTTTCAGCTATTTTTTTAATTAAATCCAACTCTTGTTTATTAAGTTTATTTAACGGACTTCTTTTTGATCCTTCGTTTTCACTAATTAATGTGACGTCACTATTTTTATTATCCCTATTTATCCTACCCTCTTCTTCTAATTCATCCAAAGCACGGAAATATAAATCAGGAACTGGTCCGTACTGAATACGCCTATATTGCATACCACTCATACTTTCCATTTTTTCATAAAACCAAGAAAAATCTGCTAAATATAATAATTTGGCTAGTTTAGTTTTTGGCACCTTGCCATCTCCGTTAGAACTAAAAAATCTCAAAAAAGAAAGAATCATTTCTTTATATTTTTCATAATCGGGAATAATACCTGTCTCCATATCTTTTAAACTAATTCCAAAAATATTAGAAATTTTTTGAGCTTCAGATAAAGATAATTCTTTCTTGCCTTGTTCAACTAAAATATACGAAGGTCTAGACATGCCCAGCCTGTCAGCTATTTCTTGTTGAGACATTCCCCTATCTTTTCTAAGAAATTTAATGAATTGACTTATTTTAATCATATACTTGATTGATGATAAAATTATTATATTTTAATAGTATATCTTTTTTTAAAATTAGTCAAATATTTTTACATTACAAGGTTAAACATCTTGACATGTATTTAAAGTGCTTTTATATACCTTACAAAAAACTATTCTGTTCCGATCGTTAATTTGCCGCATTTTTCTTCGGCCTTATCTGCTACAAATATTACATCATCAATATTTGGCTCAAAGGCTTCGATAGTGCCACCGTTCTTCAATTTAACTACAACATTTTTATCATGAGTTTGCATTACACTATCTACATCACAATTATAAATTGCTTGTTCAATTTTATTCCAATTCGGATCTATTATGGGACAAATAACACAACATTCATTTTTAAGACATTTTGTCTCATAAGGACAATCCGATCTTATAGCATATTCAAATGGCAATGCACAATCTGATTTAGTTAAGCAATCGTCATTTGTTTTTAAAACAATTTTGTAACTTTCTTCATTTGATAAATTTCTGGTTTCAATTAAAATAGCCTCTATAGAAACATCTCTGTCAAAACCCTTTAATATTCTTTTTGACTCACTAAGCATCCATGTGCTAAAACCAGGCTCTAATCTATAAGTACTCCAATCAATTTGTGGCCCTTTAATGCCACCAAGAGACAACTTATCTCTAAAAGAATATAGGGCATTGTTATATCCTATTAATACCAAAGGGTAATATTTTTGTGGTTCTTGATTAAGCCATTCATCTTTAATTAAATCAACAGAATCTTTATCTATCCAAATAGCAACCTTATTTGTAACATTTTTTTCTAAATCTTCAAAACTATTAACAACTAAAATTTCTGAGTACTTCTTTAAATCCTCATCAGATATTTGAGAAGAATTTTCAGGCTTTAAATAAACAATCTTAATAGGTTCGCTTTGTTCTGTTGTTCCCAACAAACTCTCACTTTCATTATTTTTTAAATTAAATAGCCATAATATAAGCAAACCCGCAATTAAAAATAATAAACCAATTATCACTTTTTTGCTTTTATTATGTTTTATTAAATAAAATATTATTCCTAATAAACTAATTATAGCTATCCCTAAATATATTTTTGAATAATCAGATTCTTTTGTTGGCAAGTTAGATTCTTTTACTAATAAATCACTATCCCTAAAATATCTGCCCTCATTTATATATTTCTCATAGCGTTCAGCCATGTTGTATCTTTCACTAACTAGCTTTAACGACCTATAATCTTCTGATGTTACTTTAAATATCCAAGAATCTAAAGTTAAATCATTGTTTAAAATAGCCACAATAATATCTCCATCCTTAGGCTTGTCTGAAGTTCCATAATATTTATCAAAACAATCAACCTTGATTGGATCATTACTAATATCTCCCATCATGATTGTTTTAGGAATTAAAGTGCATTGATCAGCATCTTTTAATAATAGGCCTATAAAGTGTGCTTTTTGATCTCCTGTCATTAATGCCTCTGGAATATCTCCAGCTATTACGCTGCCCATATTTAAAGAAACGAATGTTAAGAATGTGAAAGTGATTAGTTTTTTTAAAATACACATAAATATTTTGGTTTTAAATTATTTACTGGCGGAGGGGGTGGGATTCGAACCCACGGTGAGTTGCCCCACAGTAGTTTTCAAGACTACCTCATTCGTCCGCTCTGACACCCCTCCAAATATTTGGGTTATGTAATTATAACCCTATTTTATGAATCTGATCTCTTAATAGAGTGATATAGCCGACATATTTCTTTTTTTGTATATCGGTCATAAAAGAAACGTTAATTATATCGTAATTTAATGAATGATGAAACTCATCCTCAATCCACAAGCTATACCAAAATTTTTCTAAACAAATCAAATAGAACCAAGATCCACGAAGCAACCTCGCAAATGCCTCGATTAATTTAATGAATTGTTTTAAAGTAAACGCACACAACCTAATTGTTGCAGCAATAATCTCAACTAAGACATTCATCTTATCCCTCTAAGTAAAATATAGTATAAATTAAATTAAAAATCAATCATTTTTTTCTTTCCAATCGTTTTTTATTTTTTTATACTTTTGTTTTACCGCTGCCCAAGCAACTTTATGAGACACTTCTTCCCTGCTAGCATTCCCCTTTCTTTCTTTAGGATCTTTATACTGTTTCCAAGCATTATTAAATGACTTTCTATATATTTCCTGAGCATGTTTTGGTAAATTGTCTTTTATCCGCTCAGGTAAATCTTTTATATTTTTATATGGCATATTATTATTGTAATAAATTTTTAAGAATTACAGCTTCATTATATTTCTCATCTCTAGCAGCATACAAAAGCGTAACAATATTTTTTTCTTTAATAATTTGTTTCAATTTTTTAAAAGTTTCTTCATTTGCTGCAACCTCTGTCTTATACTTTTTTTCAAACATTTTCCATTTTTTAGGATCATGTTTAAACCACTTTCTTAAATCATCTGATGGCGCAATATCTTTTAACCACAAATCAAGAGCAGCCCTTTCTTTTGAAACTCCTCTTGGCCAAAGTCTATCAACAAGAATTCTAAAACCATCGCTTTCCTCTGCTTGTTTGTAAATTCTTTTAAGTTTAATCATGTACTTTTTACTACGTTAAAACGAAGTAAAAATTTATTGTAATAAAATAAAATCGCAATAAATGCGATTAAATAAATCATAAAGAAATACTTATATTGGCGGTGTTTTTTGATTGATGTTCGAACTTTTTTTGACGAAAATCCGAATTCCGAATTTTAATATCCAATCGCTCGGGCGGGCAAAAAGGAAGGGGGTTGGGGGGAAGGAATTTTTGCCCGCCCTCGCTTTCCGATTCCAATTTTTTTCCGCCGCCGCCGAATTTCGTATTTCGCTTTGCGAAATGCGCCGCCAATCAGAAAGTTGTGTTTGCCCCGCCCGCCCGTGCGCACACAACAAAAACTCCCTTGTAAAAATCAAAGAAAAGATGTATTCTAATAATATGATTTCAATATAAGTTCGCATGACTCTATTTTAACAATAATAGTATTATAATACAAGTATGGCACAAGAGAATAAAATCAGCAAAAACATAAAGAAACTAAGACAAGCCAAAGGATTGTCGCAGGATCGGCTCTCAAAATTGGCCGATGTTTCTTATAATTCCATAATCAAACTTGAAACAAGTGGAATTACTAACCCCACAATTGATACTTTGCAAAAAATAGCCAAAGCGTTAGATGTTTCAGTCGATGAGTTATTAAAATAATTATGACTAAAATCATAAAATCAAATTCCGCGCTTGATGAATCGCCAGAAAAACGCGAGCTTGAAAAAGCTATATCGGAAAAAGAGAGAAAACTCAATGATTTAATTGAGGAAATTGAGCAACTCAAAATTGATTTAACTGCTGTAAAACAAGAATACGATGTGAAAGTTGGACGGCTTTATTTGAAGTTGGACGAGCTCGATTTAGAGATTTTGAAGTTTAAGAAAATTGAAGATTTGATAAATAAGGGTTTTTCATTTGAAGAAGCTCAAAAAATAGTAGAGGAAACATTAAAGAAAAGACGAGAACAGATTGAGGAAGAATATGAAAAATTGAATGAGGAAGAAAAAGAAATTGAAACACGCAAGGATATTTCTGCTGAAGATAAGGAGGAATTGAAAAAATTGTGGCGCAAACTCGCACATAAATATCACCCCGACAAAGTTGGTGGCAATGAAGAAATGATGAAAAAAATAAATAAAGCGTATGCAGAGGGTGATTTAGAAACATTGCGGACCATTGATCAATCTGGAACCGGAAACGGCGTAGAAGCGCAAACCATTGAAGCATTAAAGAGTAAATTGACGGGGCTTGAAATATCAATCAAAAAAATTCATCAAGAATATGAATTACTCAAAAAATCAGAGTGGTTCATATTGAGGGAAAATATAGAAAAGGCGAAGAAGCGCAACCGCGATATTTTGAGCGAGCTTGCTGATAAAGTATTGTCTGATATTGCCAAAAAAGAAAATCAAGTTAGTGAATTAAAGAAAAAATATGGACAAGGATAAACAAATTCAAAAAGTTGATAAGCTTTCGCTTAAAAAATTAAGCGAAAATTCAAGTCTAGCAAAAAGAGGACTGCGTGATATTGGTATTTGGCCAAAAATTCAAGTACTGCTGAAAGAAATTGAGAAACAGTTTTTTGCTCATAATTATCAAAAATGCATTGATCTTTGCGATGAGGCGTTAGCTTCAGAACCGATGCTTTATGTACCGCTTTGTTTCAAGGCCCTTTGCTTCGTAAGACTTGAAAAGTATGAAGAAGCAATAAACTGGTTTGATAAAGCATTACAAACAGAACTTCCCCTTGAAACTACACCATTAGAACAAAAATATGAAAAAGATAAATCAGTTTATACAAAACCTGATTTTGAAATAGCTATTGGAAATAAAGGATTTTGTTTGTTGAAATTGGGAAAATATGAAGAGGCTATTACTTATTTGGATCAAGCACTAAAGATTAACCCTCAAAATTATATAAATCTGACAAATAAGGCTTTTTGTCTTAGTGAGTTAGGAAAAAATGATGAAGCACTGATTTTTTATGAAAAGGCACTAGTTTTGCAACCCACTGCTGACAAGTATTATGATTTTCAGGGTACGCTAAACGATTATTATCAGCTTTTGAGAAAAACGCCGGAATCAGAACTTTTAACAAAAATTGATAATTTTTATTATGCAAACGAAAAAGATATAGCATTTTTATTGTGGCAAGCCTATTTAGATGATAATAAAGAAAATTTGAAAACTTTAATTCAAAGAGCACGGGATAAATTTAAACAAAATGAATATTTTTATTCCATAGATCTTTTTTCAATCTGTATCAAAAGGGACGGAACATTATTTTATTCCTGGCAGTTTAGAGGTGATTGCTATTGGAAATTGAACGATTATAAAAATGCATTAAGTGATTATTTAAAATCGATAGAATTAGATCCTGCGAATGGAGCCGCTTATGATAATGTAGCTATGTGTTTTTTTAACATTGGCGATCATGATAAAGCTCATTCTTATATTGATAAGGCTATTCAAATTGAGGGCGAAAATGATATGCCAATGGTAAGAAAAGCGCAATTTTTTGAATTTCAACAGAGAAAAACAGAGGCACTTAATCAATACAAAAAGACACTTGAAAAGTTCCCGAATAGCGAATATGCACAGAAAAAGATTTTAGAATTAACAAAATAATATGAACATTTTTCAATTTCTTTTTTATCTCGGAATAATAAATATAATTTTTGGTTTTGTATGGAAATGGGTATTCGCTCTACCGGCGGCATTTTTGTTTGCCCTGTTAAATTTCGATTATGGAATGCGCGCCGTTAAAATTTTCGGTTCCTATTTACTCGTATCCTTAACTGCTTTATTGACTTTAGCCGCATTGGGCGAAAATCCGAGTGGACTTGCGCTTATCTTTTATCCTCTGATCGGCGCGTTTGTTTTATTTATGGCATACGCAAGTAATCAATACGAAGCTCGAAAAGAAGCAAGCGCAACAATGGATTGGCAAATAATACAACGACTTGAAAGAGATGCGGGATTTGAAACGATTTTAACATTTGGCGTAATCATTCTTTTTGTGATCACTCTATTCGTTCCGAGTATCGCCACAAACGGACTTAATGAATGGTTGTTCAGCGTTATTGATTGGATTTTTAATTTACCGATTATCGGCTGGCTAATAGGTATTGGCGGCGTTTTCTTTTTGCTCAACATTATTTTCCACGGAATTTTTGCGGCTGGATTTGTTGTAGCGTCATTAGTTGGAAAATTTAGAAAAGCGCCGACAACGCAAATTACTGCCGAACAAACTAATTCAGATGACAAACAATAAAAAGAAGAACATCGCACTATTGATCGCCACCACCTTTTTGTTTGCGGCCTTATTTGGCGGTTGGCCTTACGGATTTTTTACACTTTTGCGATTTGTTGTTTTTGCAATCTCCGTGTATGTCGCGTGGATGTCATATGAAACAAAAAAAGAAAAATGGGTTTGGATTTTTGGATTTCTTGCGGTTCTTTTCAATCCATTTATCGTTATTCACCTCAATCGCGAAACTTGGAGTATTATTGATTTGATAGTGGGAGTATTTATGATCATCTCCGTATTTATTTTGAAGTTAAAACAGAATCCAATTAAACATGATCAAGAAAGATGAGATCGAGACAAAAGCAAAAGAATTTGAAATCCACGAAGCAAATGTTGAGCGTGATTATGTTTTTGGTTGGCTGATATTTGGAATTTTTACAACAAGCAACCTCAAAGACACTATTTTTCTAAAAGGTGGAAACGCTTTGCGGAAGGGGTATTTCAAAAATACCCGTTTTTCGTCTGATTTGGATTTTGGAATTCCTGGCGATATAGCACAAAATGTTTTACTTGAAGAACTAAACAAGGTTTGCGATTTTATTCAAGAAAAAGCGGGCGTTTCTTTTGTAAAAGAGGATAATAAAATTGAAGAAAAATTTTCGGCTACCGAAGCCCCAATACCCGGATTGCGTGTTTATGAAGTGCGGATTTATTTCAAAGATTTTTACGGAAAATCCGAGCATATAAAAATAAGAGTTTCAATGGATATAACCCGTTTTGATAAAGTTCTTTTACCAATACAAGCGGTTGATTTAATTCACCCATATTCCGACTCTGGCGATGTAGCGTGTAAAATACGCTGTATGAAACTTGAAGAAATAATCGCCACAAAATTAAAATGTCTCTTGCAAAGACAGCACGCACCCGATTTGTTTGATTATGTCTATTCAATAAAACTTTTAGGCGGCGAATTAAACAAAGATGAAGTTGTCAAAACTTTTGTTCAAAAAACAATTTTCGGAAAAAATCCTCATGTTTTGAAAAGTATTTTGTGCAAAACACCTTTTGATTATTTCAAGGACTACTGGAGTAAAACAGTTGTTTGCGCAAAACAATTTTTATTTGGAGTAGATGAGGCGATAAATTTATTTACTGCCGATATGGAAATATTATTCGGAATTTATCCTGATAATGGTTTTGCGCAATTTGCATATTTTGGCCCCGAATTGAGAACGCCAATAATGAAAGCTGGGCGAGAACAAACACTTTTAAAAATTCGTTACAAAGGTGCGGATAGAATAGTTGAGCCGTATTCACTAAAGTATTTACAACGAAAAGACGGCGCGGAGCGAGAATATTTTTATGTTTTCAATAAGAGTGGCGGAGACAATCATCCTGGCGTTAGATGTTTTGTCGCAGAAAAAATTGAATCAATAGAAAATACCGACGAAAAATTTACGCCACAATTTCCGATTGAGTTATCAAAAGCAGGTGAAACTCCAGAAAACCCGTACTTATTTGATCCAAACAGACCGACACCAGCTCCGCGCCCCCGAAAAACATTTGGCATAACAAGAACGCCAAGGAGTTCATCATTCGGGCTAAAATATATTTATCAGTGTAGTTATTGCGGAAGGAAATTTACAAAGAGCAAACATGATAGTAGTATAAGAGAACATAAGGATAAAAATGGCTATCCGTGCGGAGGTAGGCACGGCTATTATGTAGATACGAAATATTAGGCGGCGCGCCAGTTTCACTGGCACGAAATTCGGCGGCGGCGGAAAAAAATTGGAATCGGAAAGCGAGGGCGGGCAAAAATTCCTTCCCCCCAACCCCCTTCCTTTTTGCCCGCCCGAGCGATTGGATATTAAAATTCGGAATTCGGATTTTCGTCAAAAAAAGTTCGAACATCAATCAAAAAACACCGCCAATTATCACATTTTGAAAAAACAAGGTTGGTTGCCTCGCGGCTTCGCCGCTCGCTTGGGCTGGCGGCCAAATTCATGCCAGCGTTAGCTGGCGCACCGCATTTATTTTTTCTCTGCTTCTGTTGGTTGTGCCTGTTGCTCTGCGGGGGCGTCTTGCTTGTTATACGCTTGCAATATATACATTAGCCGTAAATTGTACAACTCGGCAACTTTTTTATTTATCTCGTCCCAGTTATCAAAAAGTTCGCCCACTGGTTTATTATCTTTTTCGGAAACATCATCAAATTTCTTAGCATAGTCAATTCTCATTTTTAGCGCGGGGTGAGAATCATAAGCACTGTGAATCTGTTTGCTTGAAAGAATGCTATTTTGCAGTTCGTCAACATCTTTCTTTTCTAAGCCCTTATAAACAATTTCCATAAATTTTGAAAAATTGGAAATTGTTTTTTCCTCTTTCAAAAGTTCAGGAACCCATTTTGATTGAATTATCTCGCTAAACACTAAATCATTTGTCGCAACTTTCAGAAGGCCGTTTCCAAATGCTTTGCCGCCGTATAAACGCATAGCCATAATATCAGCCATTACTTCACGGATTCTTGAAAATCCATTGGTAATTTTGAAGTAAAGCATTATGTACAGGAGCAAAAGCCAGTACGCAGGATTTAGTGTCATCATAAGACGAATCCAACCGCCTTCTTCTTTTTCGTCTTGTGAAGGCCCGGGCATTGAACGCAAAGTGGTTGTGAGTGAATTTCCCATTGAGTAAGTGTAAGAACTCCATTGCGTATCTTTGTTGCTAAAATGCCCGTACTCGTGAGCGAGGATTGCCTTAAATTCATCGGTCGTTAGGTCGTGCAATGAAGAAAGGCCAATTTCCAAAACCCTTTTGCCGCCACCAAAAATTGTTGAAAATAGATTACCTTCAAGATATACGCCGATTCCGGGGTCTGGTGTAATAACAATTTTATCAATCGGCTTGGCCTGTATTTCTTTTGCAATTTCTTGAGTTAAATTCCAAAGTTTCTTTTCTTCATTTTCAGCAATAGTAATTCCAAGCGTCTTTCGTTTTGGCGGAAAGAAAAGGTAATAAAAACCGATCAAAATCGCCAAGCCCGTACCAAATGCGACAACAGCCAAGCCGATCAAAAGAGCAACTGGCACACGAGGCAAGTAAGAAACCGCCCACAATCCATATAGCCCGAAATCTATTGCGGCGAAAAGAGCGAGAGCAAGAAGGTAAAATAGAAATGGTAAAAGAGTTATAAGCAAAAACCCGAATGTTTTTAACAAACCTTTGTCGCTAAATAAACTTACCTTCTTGCCATCCAAAAATTTTTGTACAGAAATATCAAATTTTTTGTTGAGAGAACTTCCAATCCAACGAACGAGCAAATAAATAATCAAACCTACAATCGCAAAAATTAATAAATCCTCCCAGCTAAAAGCGATTGAGGCAAAATTAGACAAAATCAAATAACCAAAAATCAACAGAATACCAAAACAGAAAAGCAACCCCAAAACGTGGAAAAGGTAAAATCCGCTCTTTTCGCCGCTGGTCATCGCCTTCTCTTGGTCTTGGCCACAGTTCTTACAAAATCTGTCGCCTCGCTCTAATTTTCCGCCACAATTTATACAAAACATATTTTTAGAAGCAATCAGCTTTAGTGAATGTTATAAAATACCGCTCTCCCGTATCGACAGTGTAGGAGTATTCCATGTTTATTCCGTAATCAAGTAGATTTTTTGTATCGGCGTTTCCGCAGATATCAGAAATTAGAAAATTCTTTAGATAAGCGTTTGAAAGGCTACTCGTATCAACGGAAAGTACATAGTGATAACGAATAGCGTCTGGTTGAGCTGAAATATCAACAAGCTTTGTTACTTCGTCAAGCTGGCTTGGTAAGACCATTTCAGCTTTTATTTCTCTGACTATCTCATTGATCAAATCCGCCTTTGAGTAATTATCATTGCTCACCTGCGACAAATTGTCATTTGTTTCCTGGTAGCTTGGAGAAGATAGATCAATTCCTACAGCTACAAAAAACAGCAGTACGGCGGCTAACGCAAAAATTATCCAACCTTTTTTGTCCAACTTGTATTTAGTACTTGTAAGCGTAGAAGTGAATTCCTCACTTTTCATCGCTTTGCGGATTTTAACTAAAGAAGAAATGAGGTACGCCACAACGAGGAAAAACAGGATACCAACGCGACCACCCGTCGAAAGAACCCAAATTAAAAGCAACAATGAAAGTCCCAAAAGAATTTGCAAATACAGTTTTATATTTTTATCTACCAATCCGCGAATACGATTGCCGAGAATAATAAAAATACTGGCCGCAACAACCATCAAAAAAGTTCCTGAAAGATCGCTGGCTGGAAGTCCCGATTCAGCAAAATTTTTATCGAGAACACTCCAAAGATAAATTCCAATATTTATGATTATAGTTATCCAGCCAATCGCATAAACAGAATTGCCCGTATTTTTCAAACTCTTTCTTATTTTTTCCACATCAACACTAGAAGAGCTTGTTTTTGATTTTTCGATATCAATCGGCTTACCGCACTTATTACAAAACTTGGCGTTTTCTGGTACTAAATTGTTGCAATTTTTGCAATTCATATTATTTGATTAGATCGTCTAGGCTTACGCCAAGAGCGTCTGATAATTTTTTTAATGTTTCAAGCGTCGGGTTTTTATTATCACCCTGCTCGATTTTGATAACCGTGTTATTAGCAACATCCGCCAGTTTTGCGAGGCGGTCTTGAGAAAAGCCTTTTTTCTCACGCAATTTTTTTAGATTTTTGGATAATTCCTGATTTGACATATAATTATTTAGGATAGTACTATTATATTGCACTTACTCCAGCAAAGTGGTACTATTTAGATGATACTATAATACCATGATTAAAGTCAAATTCAAAGGGAGAAAAATTGTTGTGTGCGCACGGGAGGGTGGGGTAAACACAACTCCTTTTCTTGCAGTGCTTTTTGCGAAGCAAAAAATGAATTTGGCCGCCAGCCCAAGCGAGCGGCGAAGCCGCGAGGCAACCAACCTTGTTTTTTCAAAATGTGATAATTGGCGGAGAGGGAGGGATTCGAACCCTCGAACCGTTTTCACAGTTAACACCTTAGCAGGGTGCCCCATTCGACCACTCTGGCACCTCTCCTGGATATACTTGTATAATATACAAAACAGGGGAAAAATCAAGTTTGCTTTTTAACGCTCTATTGTATATTATTTACAAAAGCGCCTATAGCTCAATCGGATAGAGCAC
>Ga0265293_10010495_pt1 | contig 12933 bp, 15 predicted proteins | sample Munlanlewell138R_FD_192505 | JGI IMG/M metagenome (GOLD analysis project Ga0265293, IMG submission 192505) | Leachate microbial communities from a municipal landfill in Southern Ontario, Canada - Leachate well 138R | ecosystem: Engineered > Solid waste > Landfill > Unclassified | place: Canada... | reverse complement strand
ATCCACCGGTTTATGCAAACTGCCAAACATACGCAGATTATCTCTTCCCGAATAATTAGGGTAAAATCCCTGGGAGTCCATAACCACACCGACTCTTTTGAGATTTTCAGGTTTCCGCTCTTCTCCAAAAAGGTATACCTTGCCGCTATTTGGCCTGATGAGCCCCAGGATTAGTGAAATAGCAGTGGTTTTACCCGAGCCATTGGGTCCGAGCAAGCCAAAAACCTGGCCGGGCAATATTTCCAGATCAAGCCTGTCAAGGGCTAATATCTTACCAAAACGCTTGGTAAGGTCTTCTGTTTTTAAAATCGTTTCTTCTGACATTTCAAGTTACCCCTTTAAATCTTTATAACTGAAATTGAAATATGTAAGAGTGGCCGCTAACGCCCCATATACCAAAACCAACGGTACGGCCAGGTTCAGACTACGAAAACATTGTTGTACCTGGCTGCCTACTACAACTATGCTGCCCCCGAATGAAGATCCGTTAGCGCTGCTTATCGGCCCAAACACCCCATGCATGATACTGCCGATGTTGTAGCCAAGCGTTACAGAGGATACCCCGGCAAGCAAACCCTGATCACAGGGGGTCGTATTGAACAATCCTAGCGAAATGAAGGCAAAAACAAGACTGCCTAACATGGCTGGAGTAGAAGAAGCCAATAAAGTAGCAATAAGACTGGCAATAGCCATATAAACCAGGCTGGTCAACAAAAACACCCAAACTACATTCACTGTCTGTAGCAACGAAATAGAGGCCGGGCTGAGAGCTTCAAAGTTGGCATACATTAGCCAAACAATACTAAAAAGGATTAATGTGCTGAGTACGGAATATATTACCGAAACCACTGCAAGAGTTATTAACTCTGTAAAAATAATGGCTGACCTCTTGGCTCCACGGCTAACCATAAGCCGATAACTGCCGGTATGATAACCAGTGGTAATCACAATAACTGCCATTACCATCGAAAAAATTACCAGGAAAACAATGGCTTGTCGTACACCTTTGTCAATCAGGTGGGAAAATGAATATTCACCTCCCTCAGCAGTCAAGGCATCGATCTGTGGCTGGAAGTAATCATGGGCGATTTGCTTGTAAATCTCGGCGTTTTCAGGGATAACTGCCCCGCCTAAATCAACCAGGGGATACTCTTCCGGGCTAAACCAATCGGGATATTTATCCCCCATAAGCACAGGAGAGCCATTGTCAATTGAATCAAGAATGGCTTGCAGAGAGATCTGTGTTGCCTCTACCCTTGGATGATAGCTATTGGCAGGCACACTAACAAAATATGAGGTAAGTAATATCATCACAACAGCCACAAGCCAAAATGCAAGGTTTCTGAACAGTTTACTCAACTTTAGCTGTAACAGCTGAAAAACAGGCACACAACTGCATTTTTCCAAGGTTGTTCATCCTCCTTATTTTTAATACCACCCATATCGATCTGCTATCCTGGCTCGAAGCTTCCTCAGCCAGGATAATGATAAGTTACTTACCCTGAGGTTAAATCCTGTCTACGAAATACAAGAAAGCTCGCAAGGATAAACAATCCACAATATAAACTCAGAACAGTCACAGCTTGCAATGGATTAGTCGAGAGCGAATTAAAAATTCCATCATTAACAGGGGAGGGAGAAATCAATTCAAAAAGGTAAGTGACGTTATAACTGATTGTATAACCCAGCCAACTGTTCGGATTACTTGCTGCAACTTGCCCCATGATGGCGCCATCAATAAAGAAGATAACCACCCCAGCTATAATGCCTGCTATTGAAGATTTAAGCATAACTGTAACAAAAGCGCTGAAACACACATAAACCATCATCATGAGAGCAACATAACCAACATTGAGCAGTACCGATCCGGCAAAGCCTGTTGTGATAAAACTCCAGCTTATATTGCCAGTTATCAACCAAGTTGTTATCAAGCCAGCAACAAATATAAAAACAACACAAGTTAGAATAAATGCTATTGTCAGTATTCCAAGATTAATAAGTTTAGCTCCGAAATAGTTTATACGCGGCACTCCTTTAGCTAAAACCTTATGAAGCGTTCTTGTTGAATATTCACTGCCTACGATAGAAGCGGCCATAATTGCCAATATCACCGGCAGCAAATTCATATATCGATACTTGGTTTGCAATGCGCCGGGTAGAATTACTCTATCAAACTGGGAAACCGGCAAAGAATAATAACCGATAGAGTAAAGCTCCCCCTGATCATCGTATTCTTCATAAGAAAGATATACTTCGGTTTCTCCTTCACTTAATTGAGATGCTGCTTCAGCGAAATCAGCATAACTGAAAGCAAGATGTGATTCGAAAATACGGGTAGCCTGATGATAATCCTGAGCAACCATATAACCTAAATAGGCAAGCATCACTAATAACAATACATGCAATAACCACCTTTTCTTAAGGCTTAACAAATCCATAACGATCATTCTGAGCAACTCGTTTCCCTCCCTGTTAATGATATATCCCGTAATACCAACAGGGCATTTAGATTGCTTGCCGAAGTCTTTGTTGTGCCCCGGCAAGCATTATTGTCATAGAATAGAACCGTCGCCAAATGCTCTATCGTAAAGCACAGTATCAAACTCATTAATTTTTACCCAAACCCCATAAAGCCATGCGTATACGTGAAAATGCCCGACACTCTCACGTTCATACCATATGGCATAGGGGCTCAATGCAACTCTGTAAGTGCTTTCGGCAGGAACGTATTCCCATTTCAATGCGAGAGTTTGATACCCCTGGCCTGACATACCATGGGACACTATTCCCGTTATGAGCCCGCTATCCCAGGTCCATTCGATCCAGTGTTGACATTTCCAAGCCAAAAAATCTCCATTGTACTCAATTCTTGTTCTTGTGACCCTTACTTGCCCACTATCTCCCTCATCAGATATTATTTCTACCAAGACTTCTGTTTGGGCACTGAGATTATTCAGCTCCTCTAGCGCTTCACCTGCATATGCCTTGAGTAATGCATTTTGGGAATCAATAGGTAGTATTGCAAACTCTTCTTCTGGGTTTTCAGAAGATGCGATTTGTTCATACAGCATCTGAATAGATTCAAAGCCTATGCTTTCTGTATCTTCAGCTAAAACACTGCAGTTAGGACTACTAAAAATTGATACAGCAACCAGCGCAACAGCTAAACATGTGGATATGAAAGTTCTTTTCATTTTATTATCTCACTTAATTATTTTGGCATATTCAGTCATGCCTTGCCGTTAAAGCAAGGCTGCGTACTATCCACCTGCCATACTCCATAAAGCTTATTAAAACTGATACGCCTCATATCACTTCTAAAAGCTTACCACCTCAACCTGAACACAACCTGAACAGGAATTGGCTTGAAAACTCATTTCATTCAGCTACCGTTAAGCTAAGGGTGTTATAATGCAGAGCATGAAGATACTGCTGGTTGAAGATGATGACAGTCTTGCCGAAGTAGTCAAACACGGGCTTGAGCAAGAAAACTACGCCGTGGACTGGGTTAATAACGGCAACGATGGCCTTGATATGGCACTAGCTTATGATTATGACCTGATTATTCTGGATATCATGCTGCCCGACCGTGACGGTTTTGAGGTTTGCCAAGCTGTTAGGGCAAGTAAAATAAAAACTCCAGTACTTATGCTTACTGCTCGCACCCGGGAAGACGACCGGATAAGAGGCCTCGATACTGGAGCCGATGATTATCTGGTCAAACCCTTCAGTTTTCCTGAGCTCTGTGCCCGCCTTCGTGCCCTGATCCGGCGGTCAAGCAACGAATGCAATGCTGTACTCACCTCTGGCCAACTGTCAGTCGATACAGTGTCCAAAGAGGTAATATATGCAAATTCAGCTGTTAGCCTGACAGCCAAGGAATATGCTGTTTTAGAATACTTGATGTATAACCAAAACTCCGTAGTAACCCGGGAAATGCTTGAGGAACACCTCTGGAACTGCGATTCTGAGGCTTTTTCTAATGTAATCGAGGTACTGATAAGCCGTATTCGCCGCAAACTCTGCCCGGATGACAAGGAATCTGTAATAAAAACCGTGAAAGGTTTGGGGTATGTTATCCGGGATGCATAGCAGATTGAGCAGCCTGACCTTCAAACTGCCAGCATTCTATGTTGTTTCTGTAGTTGTCTTGCTAGCTGTTTTTCTGGCAATAACTTACTTTGCAAACACAAACCAAGCTTACAGATCTATCGAGCAAACGCTTGAGATGGGTCCCGGATACCTGAAAGGAATTGACCCAAAAGAGATCGATTTACCATCCATACCAGATAACATCACGGCAAGACAAATCTTAAGCCAATTTACCGAGTTTAATATGCAAGGTATCAATGCTACCGTTATTCAGGATGGAAGTGCCGGTTTTATCATAGAAGGTGACAGTAATACCGGACCGGTTACAGTTTACGGGCATCATTTTCCGGGCACTTTTATTAACTACTTCAGCGGTGGACTTTTCGAGCGAGTTTTTTATTACTACGAAGTTGAAGAACATGACAGTATCGTCTTTGTAGCCAGTATTGATCAGGCTTCACTGCAAATGCTTGAATCTGCCCAGAACTCACTTCGCCAAACCATCTACCTTTCACCGTTGTTTGTGTTTATGGCTGTTGTATTCGCCTGGTATGTAACACGGCAGACTGTGAGCCCTCTCTCAGCCATCGCTCGAACGGCTGAAAACATCAGCGAGAGAAACCTGGGCTACCGGGTGGAGTATTATTCAGACGATGAAGTGGGTTCTCTGGCCAGCTCTTTTAACCGCATGGCAGAACGGCTCGAGAAAGCCTTCAGCACGCAACGCCACTTTATCTCAGATGCCGCTCATGAACTCAGAACCCCTCTTGCTTCTATGAAAACTGCGGTTTCCTATGCCCTCACCAAGCCCAGAACTGAAGGAATCGACCAACAATTGCTGGTTAATCTTTACCAGCGCATGGAAACTATGGAACGGCTGATTAATGAACTTCTAACACAGGCCAAAATTGATGAAGGTACCCTTGCCGATAAACCAGTTTTAGATATTTCAACCCTGGTTGACACCGCAGCTGAAGCCTTTGAGCCATTGTTTGAAGAGAGGGGCATAATTTTCAGCTATCGATCGGATGACGGTTTATATTTCAGAGGTGATCAGAAATTGCTCTTACGGTTGTTTTCCAATTTGCTAGATAATGCTACCAAATACACACCTGCCGGTGGCCACGTCAACCTTGAGGCTTTCAGGCAGGGTGAACAGGTGATAATCAAGGTAAGCGACACCGGCTGCGGTATAGCCCTTGAACATATTGATAAAATCTTTGACCGTTTTTACCGAGTAGCGGCAAATCGGCCTTCTGAAACCGGTTTCGGTTTGGGTTTATCAATCTGTCGTTCTATCGTTAAACAACATGGGGGTGAAATAGAGGTGAAAAGCGAAACAGGCAAAGGCAGCATATTTATTGTGACTTTGCCGACGGGTAAAGCATGAACTCATATAAAAGTATTATGACGCGATTGTATCGCTTTTGTTTGCTAATGGTGGGCCACTTTGTATGAAAGCCAGAACCTTTTCATTTACTTTTAATTTAACAGACAGGAGTTCGAATCCTGCATGGGAGAGCTATCTTTTGAATTTGGTTGGACTCCTGAGTTATTGTCAACGGTTAAACAATGAATTATTCATTTATTAACTAACAAGATATTATCGATGAGATAGCCAATAGTTCTTATCACGCACTTCACATGCTGCACCGAAACCTGGTAAATCTGCCCGGCCAAAATATTATTCACCACGATCTGGCAATTTTGAATATACTTGTCGCGGACGGCCCAATGCTGGCATCTGAGCTGGCTGAAAAATTATCATCGACCAGACCTCAGATGACCCAGTTCATCGATAGGCTGGAGGAAACAGAGGCAGTGTTAAGAAAAAGCGATGTTAAAGACAGAAGGCGGGTCCGGGTGGAAATTACTAACAAAGGCATGTCAATCCTCTCTGGATATCGTGGGATGGTCCGCAAAAATATTGCGGAAAAGTTGGAGAAACTGGAACCGGGACAGACTTAAACCCAATCAAAGAACGAGAACAATCCGGCCTGCGCCCTGTGATTGTTCTCAGCCATGATGTTTTCAACGAACATTCCGGGGCAGTGATAGCTACTGCTATAACCATTCAACCACAAAAAGCAGGATTCCCCCTTAACTCTTGAATTGAAAAGTGGTAATTTACCCAAACATTCCTGGGCTAAAATTAACCAGATTAGAACACTTTCTACAGAAAGAATAGGTGATCTCATCTGCGACGAGCTATATACCAAAAATCCAATAATAAAATGATGAGACCCAGAGCGAGCATGACTCCTCCCAGGACATACAACTCTTCCCTGGTATTTGCAAAAACATTAATAGGAAGCACCACAAGAAGGTATCCTATAAACAGAGTTATTGACTCATACCATCTTAATGGTTGGCCCTTATTGTAAGCCCAGTATGCAAGTAAGATAAGTACCAACAACACCATAATTTATCCCGCAAAAGCAAGGATACCATACCAACATTAACCTAACATGAACAAACACCTGTTTTTCAGGAAAAGTTTTTTAATACACGGTCTATGACCGGCAAACCTGAACAGAAGATGAATATGGTTTACAATTGGTATCCGAGGTCTTAATATCTAACCATGCGTATTCTAATAGTAGAAGATGACAAGCACCTGGGCTGGTCTATTAAAACCCGTATGGAAAAGAATGGCTATGTAGTTGATTATGAAACTGATGGTCAGTCCGGCCTGGAAACAGCCATCGCTTGTTCTTATGACTTAATCATTCTTGATATTATGCTGCCCAAAATTGATGGATTTACAGTATGCCGGGAAATCAGAAGGAAAGGCGTTAAGGCCCCTATACTTATGCTAACTGCAAGATATAGGGAAGATGATCGGGTGAGAGGGCTGGATTGCGGCGCTGATGATTACCTGGTTAAGCCATTCGGTTACCCTGAACTTGATGCCCGCATTCGAGCACTTATCAGGAGGTTTTATAACCAGCCATCGACTGAAATTGATATTGGGCTGCTGCACATTGATATCTCAAAGAAAAGGGTGAGCTACAAGGGAGATGCCGTCACTCTGACGGCAAATGAATATTCTATTCTGGAGTTTCTTGCCCTGAACCGCAATGGAGTTGTTACCCGGGAAATGATTCAGCAACATCTGTGGGATATGGAAAGCAGTACTTTTTCCAACGTGATTGAAGTAATGGTCAGCAGGATACGCAAAAAATTGGACCCGGACAACAAGGATGCAGTGATTAAAACAGTAAAAGGGCTAGGTTATATTATCAAAGATGAAAAGCCTTAGTTTAAAACTTGGCCTTTTCTATATTATTTCGGTTGTTATAATTGTTGTAGCAATCCTGAGTTATATTGAATTTTGCTATGCCAGGGAAAGCGAGGTTGCTGCCAGAGAGAAGATGGAGTTTGGACCGGGATATATTAACGGAGCAACTCCATCCGATTACAGTGATCAGTTCGGTGACATCATGAAACTCATTAGAAGAAAGAGCCTTGAGCCCAGATATATAATGGATAACTTGCCTGAGGTTATAAACCTCCAAACACTCGATAACACTATCTTTATAATATCTATCGATAAGCTTGATGACAATGCCGGAGATGACTTGGAGTACTATCTGATAGATATTAATATTTCTGAAATAGGCGCAATCATTGTTCCCGGCAGCCGCTTCCCCCAGACTATCAGCAATTTTCAGGATATCGGCAAAAACCGTTATCTGTATTACATGCCTCTTGAAGGATATGAAAATGTAGTGCTGGTTGCCTCTCTTGATGGCGAATACTCACCCGGGCCAACATGGCGAAACAGGTTATGGGAAGATCTGAAAGAAAGCATGTTTCTTATACTGGTATTCTCCGCCTTTTTTGGGCTGATCATCTCTCTGGCAGTAACTACGCCAATTAAAAGGATTGCAGCCACTGCCGAAAAGTTAAGCCATGATGATTTTGGCCGAAGGGTAGATATTACGTCTAATGATGAAATAGGCAGCCTGGCCAATTCGTTCAATCGTATGGCATGCCGTATTCAAGCCGCTTTTAAGTCACAAAGGCAGTTCATATCCGATGCGGCCCATAGCCTGAAAACCCCGCTGGCCTCAATGAAGTACTCAGTTACCAGCGCACTGGAAGAAAGCAGAGAGGCGGATGAATACCGGCAGGTGCTTGATTTTGTGAATAGCAGGTTAAGTGCCCAGGAAGAACTCATCAATGACCTGTTATTTCTATCTAGGGCTGATGAAAACCTGCTGAAAACAGAAGAGCGAATTATTAATTTATCCCGGGTAGCTCATAATACTGCAGAGGCATTTGGTTGTTTGTTTGAGGAAAAGCAGATCAATTTTATTAAGGATTTGAAACCCGGGGTCACAATAGAAGGTGATGAAAAACTCATTGTGATTCTGCTTTCCAACCTGCTGGAGAACGCAATAAAAAACACTCATCAAGGCGGAACAGTAATACTGGCAGTATTAAAAGATAAAGCTAACGCAAAGATTGAAGTCAGTGATAATGGAAACGGGATACCTGAAGAACACCTTGAACATATATTTGAACGCTTTTACCGGGTTCCAGGCTCAGAAAACGAAGATAACGGCTCCGGGTTGGGCCTGGCAATATGCAAAAGTATCGCGGAAGCCCTTGGAGGGAAGATTTCGGTTGAAAGCAGGGTTAACAAAGGCTGCACTTTTATTGTTGCTTTACCTGTGAGTAAAAACGGGTAAAGTGTGAACCCTGATATATGTATCATGATGCGATCGTATAGCTTTCGTTTGCTGATGGTGGGCATTGGTTGACAGATTCCGAACTGTTGTTTGAAGGAAAGAGTGTTATCTCAGCATTACAATGTTTACTAGCTAATAACCTCAGATGGGTATGATAAGCCGTAAAAGTTTGAATCCCGCTCTGTAACACATGACAGGAGAGCGGGATTCGTTGTTTTGTCAAGACACTAGATTATGACCTTATTCTGGATATCATGTGCCGAGGAGGATGCTTTCACGATAAAAGTACAAAAGTGTTAAAAAGATGTTCAAACGTAGCATTGACTTGCTCACTTTTATCTCGTTCTGAATATACATAGAAATCCCACTTACGATTGTTGTGGCTGAAAAGAGCCGTTTTCTCGAACTTTGAAGTCAGATTACTCGTTGTCTCAGTATATAATGTTACTATCTCGCAAGGTTCCCCTGACACGAAGCTCGAGGAACGTTCCAAAAGTTCTCTACCTGAAACGGACAAAAGTCTATCCACGGCTTGTTTGACATCGGTATATTCAGAGGAATAGTTGCTAATATTAACCCCCAACACGATTTCCGAACCATCGGCCAATTTGCCGACTAAGCGGACTCCGTTTACAGCTTGCGGAGCAGAGTAGGCATGATTCAGGGCCAATTTGTATCCGGAAGGATATTCGAAGGAGTAATGGTCAATTCCTTTAAGCTGCTCGAAGATTTTGTAACCTGAGTCATTGCAACCGAACAGGTTTGCAAGGCAAGAAAATATCAAAACAACAACTAATATCCTTGCGAGCACTCTGTTTTTTATTATATTTACCACGACTTCACCGTTTCAAAAGTGGCTTTCCTTGTATATCTTACTACCATTAAGACAAATCAGGATTGACATTCATTATAGATCCTTGATACGTCCTGTAGATTGCCCATATGCCCAGCAGACTAAATATCATGGTTGCCAGTAGGTTTCCGATGAATGCCCATGTGGCAAAAGGGGCAGCCAAGACGTCGACAAACAGAATAAAAGACAGGCATAGTAAGACAAGGGAAATGCCATCGAAAAGATAAACCTCATTTTCCGGTCCCCGCTTCTCTCTTATCATCTGTATTATTCCTCCGACAACCAATGCCAATCCCGGTATCAAACTAAATATCAGGCTTTCGATCCTGAAGTTTGGGAATATACCGTAGAAGGAATAGATATAGACTATGCCCAAAACAGTTGAACTTATTCCGTAAAATTTGGGCCTTGAAATAAACGAGCCTGTAAGGGCCAAGACAGTCCCGGAATAGCCAAGGCTGGCAACTACGAAGTATCCCCCACTGGAAGCTCCGTGCAGCCCGGGCTCGAAGTAGTTCGCCCATGAAGCGGAAAAGGAGAAAAGTAACTCGGAGATAATAATTAAAAGACCCAACCAGCTTATTATTCTTAATCTGCTTTTCATCTTACACCTCCTGAATGAAGAGGTGTCATTGGAGCAAGTTTATTCTTTTTCCAGCTGCCAGTTCCTGTAGCGCTTTATCCCTATCCATATCAAGAGGAAGCTCAGCAGTATCTCTCCAGCTATCAGGGCGTAACCTTCTATACTCAGGCGGAGGTTGTGGGTATTAAGCCATGATAATATTGGAAATAAGGGCATCAAGGCAATCGCTACTCCTAACGCAATTAGAGTCATGCCCTTTTTACGTGTGTATCCTGACCAGATCAGTCCACCGACAAATGTATACATCATTAATATTCTATATACGAGCCCCAATTCCAGAGGACCTCCGAAAATACTAAAGCCCAGTGCCACCAACCCGAGAAAAATAATACTGGTCCAAAATTCGTTGCTCTTTACCCACTCTATCACAACCTTACACTTACCTCCTGCCATACTACCATATGAAGCTGTCAGAACCCTGTTAGCCCAAAGTGGAGGTTAGTTGATTCAGTGTTCCAATATGCAGCATTCTAGACAGTCAATGTGCCATTACACTACTTATCCTGCTTTCTATTTCAACAATACTGTATTCTCCGGCTACACCGATCACCTGACCATTTTCACAAGACCATTTCCCCTGAAGCGCTCCAGTGACAATAAAAGAATCAAGATCAGGGTTATACCTCAAAAACAGCAGGGCTTCTTCTCCTAGTCGAAATTCTGGTTCATCTTCTGCAATGATGACAGAACCATCAATCCTGCCCCCTCGAGTTTGTATTACCAGGCTCTCTGAAGTTTGCCCGTAAAGCAATTTGGAAACTTCAACTGCAACATCAGTAAATATTAATTGCGTGTTCTGCCAGGTTCCACGGTATACGGGCCCGATATCGGTAACGGTCCCGGTTAGAATAACGTCTGAAGATTTTATTAATTCATCGAGTTCGAGCTGAACCATAACGCTGCTTATTAGCTGAACATCATCATTAGGATGTGGTGTTACTTTATTTGAAGTAAGAGTAGGATCCTCGTTGAGGATTTGGTTACAGGAAAGGCCTAGCCCTGCAAGCAGGGCCAATATCACTATATTTATAATCACGTGTTTCATTATTGTTCTCCTTATGTCCCATATATGTAAATAATGCCATCGATATCATCCTGGTGTAAATCGCGTTTGATTTGATCTAGAGCTATATAGCCGTACATTACCTTGCCAGAGTCTGCAGGATCATACAAATCATTCAACATTAACCAATGTCCAAATTCATGTAACGCTACGGTTTCGGTATCAAATGTATCATATGCACTGCCCCATGAAAAATCATGATATGTGTTAAATATAAAGTCTGCTTCACTAATGATGAAATTGGAATAAGATATCCAGCATTGAGCAATAATGTGTTCATAGCCAACACCGAAATTGTAGGCAGTTACATCATTATTTGTTACCCAATAGGAATCTAAGCTGAAATTTGCACCGGCATTGGACCATGTGTCTGCTGCTGCTAATGTGCCATCAATCAGAGCTTGGTCCATTTCAATATCAACCTTGAAATATACGGTATCGGTATTCCAATGAATGCCACTGTAATGAAAAGCTTGTATCTGTACCGGTACAAAAGAAGCATATATTGTTGCGACCAAGATAATAGCCGGCAAAGTCCTCAGCAGCATTGCGGATTTAATATTTAGGTTGCTTAAACGTTTCATAAATTTATCCCCAGTGTATAGAATAACAATTCAACCAATACATAATAACGATAAGTCAAGTATTAAGGTTAGCGACAAGTTCTTATAAACTAACGCTTCCCACGCAAACGACATGAATATATCTGCTTATCCTGCCTCAGAAGGCAGGATAAGTACAATCCACCTGCCAAACTCCATAGAGCATATTTAATTTCACGGTCATCTTCACCTCCTTTTAAGAAATGGATGAAGTCTTGATGTTTATGTTGGGCTCAAGCATTTCAGTAATAATAGAGAGTAGTTGCTGTATATGGACAATGGCTCGGGCTGTGTACATACAGTCCAGCGGAGCCCCATTTTGAGATATATCGATGGTCGCCGACATTGTGTATGATCGCTGAGTGGTCGTCATCCACATACCTTACTATCAAGCCATTATATGGCACACCGGTCCAACGGCTATAACTGCCATCATTCCAATATATAGCCTGGTAAGGAGCGTCGAGCCAGATTGTATTATCAGATGCCTGATTATGCCAGGCATATGAATGGCAATTATACATTTGTGTTGCACTTCGAATTCTAGTCGCATATGGGAATTGTGAATCATAATACCAGTCGATATAGGTTATCTGAGATGGGGTAAGCTCATCCTCGGCTTCCATTTGTAAAGCCAGCACTGGACTTCCCATTGGCGTATATATGTATGTCCAGTAGTATCTGGAAAGATCGTACTGCCCCAGAATTTGCTCAATGAGCATTGAGCTGAATTTTGCTCCAAGTGCACCATAAACCTCCGGATGGTTTTGCAACAATTGGTGTTTTGTTTCAGTTTCGGATAAGAGCACCTGTGTCTGGTATGTGGATAATTGTTTAAGAATCGGCTGCTGTGACAGTATCATCTGAAGATTGTATAAATCAGTAAGAAATGCGCACTTTTCGAAATCGTCCCGCTGGATATCGATAGTTTTGGGATCTACTTCAATATATTTAACAAGTAGTTTACCACCGGCATCTTTGCG
>Ga0265293_10010494_pt1 | contig 12935 bp, 9 predicted proteins | sample Munlanlewell138R_FD_192505 | JGI IMG/M metagenome (GOLD analysis project Ga0265293, IMG submission 192505) | Leachate microbial communities from a municipal landfill in Southern Ontario, Canada - Leachate well 138R | ecosystem: Engineered > Solid waste > Landfill > Unclassified | place: Canada... | reverse complement strand
GCCGATCCCAGGTGCACGTGTCCACAAGCCATGGCGGCTTCGAGAAGCCGTTACGAGGGCTGACAGACCGGGGTTTTCTGCACTTTCACGCTTCCGGTCCGCGTTGCGAAACGTCTCACCACTTCCCCTTTTGGGAGGTTGGCTGAGGGGTACGGCAATTCTGTCTCAGCTCAGCAATCCCGATCCAAGGAACCATTTTCTAGACTTGAAAACAGGTGCCGCTGGAGGCGGCAAGGCCTGACAGTCTCTGGAGCTGGCACGTGGATCTGGATGCGAAAGTCGACTTCTTGCGACGGCCGGCGGCCTATCCTGAGCGACCGGCCCAAGTGGACGTGGTGGAGACCCACATCTCCTGGGTATTTCTGACGCCACGCTTTGCCTATAAGCTGAAGAAGCCTGTGCGGCAGCCTTACCTGGATTTTCGAACCCTGGATGCGCGCCATCAGGACTGCCGCCAGGAGGTGCGCTTGAACCGGCGCCTGGCCGGCAATATCTACCTGGGTGTATTGCCGCTCAGCCTGTCCGACACCGGTCAGCTCAATCTTGTTGGGGATGGGCGCACCATCGATTGGTTGGTGCACATGCGCCGACTTCCCGCAAAGCGTATGCTTGATGAGCGGCTCCGCCGTGGTCAGGCCACTGAGCGTGACCTGCGCCGTGTCGGTGACTGCTTGGCACGTTTCTACCAGACACTGCCTCCGGTGCCCACAGATGTTGTGGAGTACCTTGCCGGCTTTCGTGACGATATCGAGGACAACCGGCGTGAGCTCGGTGATCCACGCCTGGGTCTCCCCTCATCCCGAGTTGCAACCCTTTGTGCGCAACAGCAATGGCTATTGCCGCGGCTTGCGCCGCTATGCGCGGCGCGGGTACACGAGGGTCGCATCATCGAAGGCCATGGTGACTTGCGACCGGAGCACGTCTGTCTGCTGCGCGTGCCCGTCATCATCGATTGCCTGGAATTCAAGCGCGCATTTCGCGTGCTCGATGCAGCGGACGAACTGGGCTTTCTCGCCCTCGAATGCGAGCGCTTGGGCGCTCCATGGGTTGGGCAGATCCTGTTTGGCGCCTACACAACGATAACCGGCGATCGCTCCGCCGTCAGCCTCGTACATTTCTTCCAGAGCATGCGTGCCACGCTACGCGCCAAGCTGGCCATCTGGCATAACCGTGATCCCGATGTGCGCGATACGGAGAAATGGATGCGGAAGAGCCTGCATTACCTGGAACTGGCCGAGCGCCATGCCCACGCAGCGGGCAAGGAACTCTAGCCGCCAGGGAAACAGCCATCAACAAACCTTGTAAGCGAACCGACCGTCATCATCGACGCTCAAGTGAATTTCAGTGAAAGGACGGTTCTCCGCCAATGTGGCCAGACATACCGAAGCCATTTCCGGCAGCATCGTGCAGGAGAGGATGTTTTCGATATTGCGTGCGCCCGTATCCACTTCCTGACTCCGCGCGACAATATGGAGCATGACCTCCTCGTCGTAACGAAGATCGGCGTCGTAGCGTTCCAGTACACGCTTTTCGATGCGATCCATGTTGATCTTGCAGATCTTCATCAGGTCTTCATCACTGAGCGGATAATACGGGAGCACCGTGGTGCGGCCGAGGAATGCGGGTTTGAAATACTTCAATAACTGAGGACGGAAGTTGTCCAGAAGGACATCGGGATCGGGCCTCCTCTCTTCGCCGGCATGGCACATGGCCCTGATGTGTTCCTCACCCGCATTGGATGTCATGATGATGACCGTATTGCGGAAATCGATATCCCGACCCTCACCATCCTTGATAGTGCCCTTGTCGAACACGTTGTAAAAAATGTCCTGCACCCCCGGATGCGCTTTCTCCATCTCATCGAGCAGTATCACGCTGTATGGCTTGCGTCGCACCGCTTCAGTGAGTACGCCGCCCTCTCCATAGCCCACGTAACCGGGAGGAGAACCCAGCAGCATGGAGACCTTGTGCTCTTCCTTGAATTCGGACATGTTGATGACGGTGAGGTTTTGCTCACCACCGTAAAGCAGGTCGGCCAGTGCGAGCGCTGTTTCGGTCTTGCCCACGCCGCTCGGTCCTACCATGAAGAACACCCCGATGGGTTTGCGAGGATCGGTCAAACCGGCGCGTGATGTGCGGATGGCTTGGGCAACGGCATCGAGTGCGTGGTCCTGACCGATCACCCGCTCAGCGAGCTTGTTTTTCAAATCAAGCACCGCATTGATCTCATCAGACATCATTTTGCCCACGGGGATGCCTGTCCAGTTGGCGACGACCTCTGCGATGGCCTGACCATCGACATTGACTTGAATCAAAGGCGCGTCTCCCTGGAGTGTCTCCAGTTCCTCCATGAGAGCCCGTATTTCCGCCTTGATCGTCTCACGGGCCTCGGACGAAAGGGGGGCATTGGTCGAGGTCCCCGTGTCCGTGGGTGCCTGCCCCCGTATGTGGAAATCCTCTTCCAGGCGTTGTTGCAGGGCATGGATCTGTGCAACTGTTGCCTGTTCGGCACGCCATTGCTGTTGCTGCTGTTCCAGCGCTGAGTCCAGTCGGGATTTTTCCGATGTGAGTTCCGCGATGCGTGCATCACAGTTACCGAAGGTGGCGTGTTCCCTTTCAAGGCAGGCGAGATTGGCCGTACATTGCTGAATCCGCCGCTGGGTGTCTTCGATGGCTGCAGGTGTGGCACTCTGGCTAAGCGCCACCCGTGCACACGCGGTGTCCAGCAGACTGACGGATTTGTCCGGCAGTTGCCGTCCCATGATGTAGCGTCGGGCGAGCTTTACCGAGTCCACGATGGCGTCGTCCATGATGCGTACACCATGGTGATTGCCCAAGGCTACCGCGATGGAGCGCATCATATCGATGGCTGTGGGGACGTCGGGCTCTTCTATTTTGACCACCTGGAAGCGGCGGGTGAGGGCCGGGTCACGCTCGAAATACTTCTTGTATTCCGCCCAGGTAGTAGCAGCAATGGTTCGGAGTTCACCGCGCGCCAGCGCCGGCTTCAACAGGTTGGCTGCGTCGCCCTGGCCCTCCTTGCCCCCTGCCCCAATCAAGGTGTGTGCCTCATCGATGAACATGATGATGGGGGTCGCCGATGCCTTGACTTCCGCGATCACGGACTTCAGGCGATTTTCGAATTCACCCTTCACGCTCGCACCCGCTTGGAGGAGGCCCAAATCCAGGCTGCGTACGCTGACACCCTTCAAAGGCGCCGGTACATCGCCTGCGGCAATGCGCAACGCAAAACCTTCGACCACGGCGGTCTTGCCGACACCAGCCTCGCCTGTGAGTATCGGATTGTTCTGGCGACGGCGGATCAGGATATCGATGATTTGCCGCACCTCTTCATTGCGGCCGAGTACGGGATCGATGCGGCCAAGCCGTGCTTCGTTGGTCAGATCGACCGTGAATCTGTCAAGTGCCGGGGTATTGCTTGGCGAGGCCGGCACTGCACCGTCATCGCAAGCGCCGCCTGTGCGCGCGGATACTGATTCCGCCGTTGCCCCTACGATACTCGGTAACAGGACCCGTAACGATTCGGGGGCAATGTGTTTGAGCTCTCCAGCGATTGTCCCGGATGCGCTGCGGAAACCCTCATCCATGAGCAGGGCAGCGAGCAGGTGCGCGGAAGTCACCTGTGAATGGCCGTATTCCACGGAGGCGAGCATCCATGCATTCTTGGCCAGGTCGACCACCCCGGGAGAGAGTGCCGGAGCACGGGTATTTCCTGTTTTTATCCGGTCGAGTTCCTGATTCAGCTGGGCGACCAGCTTTCCACGGTCGACGTCAAACCTGGACAGGATGGCAGAAATATCGTTATCAGACGTGTTCAACAGCTGTATGAACCAGTGTTCGGGTTCGATATTGTAGTGGGTACGGGTCATGCACAGCCCGGCGGCACCCTCGAGGGCAGCCCGGCAGTGAGTATTCAGCTTTCCAATAAGCGACTTGAGATCGAGATTGAGCATTTGGCATTCCTTGCGACTAGATGACGTCCCGTGATGACACGGCTATCTCCAACATGCCGGGGCCGGTGCGGCGCTGGCCAGGACTGCAAGCCAGTCGGGTGTTCCACCCCAATATGAGTGGCTTCCTCCGATCGAGTACCGGCGTGTTGGGAAAATCCTGTTCGCGCACGCGGAGTCGGAACTCATAGTCGTGATCCAGGCCCACGTAGAACCTTGTCAATTCGTGGAGGGCCTGCAATGCCGACGTGCCTGGCGCGAAATCGCTTAAACGTTGTTCATCGAGCGGGCCGAGTATCACGCGAATCTTCCCCTGTGCAAACCAGCCGTTGCGTCCCAACAAGGCCGAGCGACCCAGGCAGGCATTGCGGCCTTTGGGATTCAGCGGGCTACGCAATCGGGTACGCACATCATCGACCAATGGCTGCCATTGGCCGATGAACTGCTCGATTGCAACCGGCACCTTGAAATGCGAGCGCAGGACCCGCTGGAGGCCAACCGCTGACCGTACGCTTTGGGTAAACAAGCCACCGTAGTAGATGAGCGACGCGTCACGGGTATGCAGTCTACCCGTCAGACCACCCGTGCCCAGCCCGATGAGGGACAATAATGCTTGCGCATGTGCATCACGCCAGGAGGCATCGTGATCATGCAAGCGAGCACGTTCATGCTGGAGCGGTAATCGATATTTGCAGCCGGCTTGAAAAAAGAGGGAAATGGACCTGTGCGCGAAGAGGTCAAAAAAGCGGGCCATGGCCTCGTCCCGCTGCTTGGAACGCTTGAGTAGAAGCTCGGTGTAGTGGTAGGGCAATACACCCATAGCGCCCGTGAGACTCATGACATTCACAAGCATGTGCCATTGCCATGCCTTGTGGTCCGAGGCTTTCTGGCACTTGATGTGTACTACTTCCGCAGCCGGGAATGCGAGTGAGCTATTGCCCGACAGGCGAATACATTCTGTTGCGGGTGGGGAAAAACGAGCGACGGGATTTTTGCCGGCACTTGAAGTACCGGTGTCGCGTTGGAGCACGGCCGCGCGTTCCAGCAGGCGCATGGCTTGCTGGAACTGATAGGCGTACGGCGCATCGACCAGCCTCTGTACTACAGAAGGACTTTTTCGCCGGACCGGGGTGGGCATACTTTCAAATATCCTTCGCTGTTCGTGCGCTTTACCCTAAGGCGGGTGAATGAATTCAGGGAGCAGTACAAGGCAAAAAAATGCTCCAGAACGGAAGCAAACAGGTAAACGCTATTGCCGCTTAGTTGGGAATCATCGATGTCCACCGTGATTTCCGTGCCCCGGCACATTGCGGTACGCCCGCCGATGGTCAGGGGAGCCGTGATTGGGCGGGTCGTTACGCGGCTAAGGGACTCGATCTGTGCCCGGTTTGCGGCCGTTTCCTTGAAGTCGTACAAACGGAGGATTTCTTTCAACGCATTGGTGGCGTCACCACCACGGCCGGTGAGGGACAGGTGATTGAGATTGAGGTGCGAAAGCAGGCGCCACCGGGCACCATTGCCCATCGCGGGACGCACCGCCGGTGTTGGTTGGGTAACACAGCGTATCCGTGTACACGGAGGCGCCTGATCCACACACAACAATTTCGGGTGGTGCGCGGAAAACGGCAGCTTGGCCGGCTGATCGCGATTGCTACAGAGTGCACGGATATTGAGCGTGCGATCATCCGGGTTATTCGGGTTCAGGTGCAGATCCACAAGGCTAAGAAAGACGTCAGAACCATCGTCACGTGGGTAAGTCCCTGATTTGGCGGGCCGGCGACGAGCAAACCAGTAGGCGCGGTGCGCGTTGTCCTGTTCGGCGTGATCGAGTCCGTACAGTGGGGGATAGGTTTCCTTCTCGCCGGTCGAACTCGACGCAACCACTTCCTGAATGGCATACACCTCATACCCCGTCGGACGGCGCAGGTCCGGGAGGACATGGTATTCCGTCTCGGTATGCTGCACCTTGATGGGATCGATGCGATGGGGAAACAGGTTTACGACCGGTGTACACCCCATCTGAAACATCTCCGTGGAAACGTTTCGTTCCAGTTCCATGTCGGAGCGATTGAAATAGATATAGAGCTCAAGCGTGTCGCTCACGTGCGGCGGCAGCACTTCAGGAGGTATATCGATATCGATGAACATGAACTTCTCAGGGAATATGAAATATTCCGTGAGCAGGCGGTAGCCAATGAACGAGGCGTCGGGATACGGTAGCAAGCCTTCGTTTTCTGAGAAGCCGACCGGTTTTATGGTGTCGGGCGGCAGCAGCATCGCGTGTGTATCCGCCTCCCCGGACGCGATGAACACCGCGGAGCATTCCTTGAGCAACATCTCATAGAGCGGATTGATATGCTGAGGTTGGCCCTTGAGATACAGGCGGATCTTGTTCGGTCGAACGGCCGCGAACGAATTCTGCTCCTTGAAGGTGGTGAATGAAAGTCGCAAAACGCCGGCCGCATTCTTGAGTCGTTGGGAACCGGGCGTGTTGAAGGGGCGGCTGAGCAATGCGGCATGCGAAAGAGTGAAGGGGTGGAGTGTGGTTTCATAGGCGGTGGCGAACCGGCAGGTTTCCCCTTGGAACGGCTCCGTGTCGAGCAGGGTATTGCGTTGCAGGGTGTAGGTGCCGTCCAGCTTTTCGCTGTCTGCCTGAAACTGCACGATGCTCATCGATGGGATGGGGCGCTGGTAGTGAGGAAAGAGAACTTCGAGCAAGGCGTCGCTTAGTTCAGGAAAGTCATCATCCAGTTTGTGTTGGATCCGGGCATTCAGGTAAGCAAAGCTCTCGATGAGTCGCGAGACATGCGGGTCTTCGATGGTGTCGGTACCGATCCCGAGGTGCCCCGCAATTTTGGGATGCTCATGTGCAAACTCCGCACCCATCTGGCGAATGAACGCGAGTTCCTTTTCGTAATAGGGGAGCAGTTCGTCAGTCATTGGCATCTCGCACCCGCACCGAGCGGGTTACCGGTTCGAGGGTGGAGTCGAACACCACCAATTGGGGTTTAGGATCGGCGTACATCACGGCCTCGATGCGGAAGTGTACGGTGCTGTTGCTGCCGTTCATGTTTTCGACCGGGCTCACTTTAACCGACTTGAAACGCGGCTCGAAATCCATGAGTAGCTGTTCGAGTTGCCCGATGAATTCCCGGAGCCGCGCCTTGTCGAAAATGTTGATCGTGGCAAGATCCGGAAGCCCATAGTTCATCAGGGAATTGTTGAGCTGTGGAAAATCGTCTCCGGGCGCAAGCATGCGTGCACGCGTGTTGAGGAGATTCTCCAGATCGCGGCGTTCACTTTCCCGCAGTTCAGCCAAGTACTGGTAATCATGGTGACCGGTTACGCCAGAGACACCAGGAGTGTGATCGATGAGGCGGTCGAGCACGGACGGTTTAAGCTGTTTCGTTTTATCGATGTACGCCATGGGGTGAGTCGTCAGGCCGTCTGAACCAGTTCCGTGGCAAGCTCGATTTCGGATACCATGTGGTCGAGTTGGTAATGGGGGCGCAGGTGGACGGTGCAGTGAAAGCTGCCCGGCTTTTCGGGATGTTCTTTTACGTGCACAGCGGCTTCGCGTAGTGGATAACGAGCCTGCTCCTTCCAGTCAAGATCCTCGCGGCCTGTCGTGTATCTGAAAAGCCATTCGCGGAGATGATTTTCACATTCGCCGGCAGTGGCGAAAGAACCGATACGGTCGCGGATGATCACCTTGATGTAGTGAGCGACACGCGATGCGCACAGCACGTGCTGAAGCATGGCTGAAAGGCGAGCGTTGTCGTCTCTGTCCGTGGTGTAGTCGCGAGATGGGCGATGAGCCGACTGGTTACTGTAAAAGGCTGCGAAAGGTGTGTCGTAACACTGACATAGGGGGATGAATCCCAGATCACTCAATTCGCGCTCCTTGGTATCGGTGATGACGACATCCGTGAGGGGTTTATGTGCGATCTGCGCGGTATCCGTATCGAAAGTGTCGCAGGGAAGATTGGCTAGCAGCCCACCACCGAGATGATTGCGGGCGACCCCACGGATATGACCGAACCAGGCGGCAGTGGCAAATTCACGGATCAATATGGCAGCGAAGGCATAGACAGCGTGTCCCCAGCAATAGCTATCCCTGCCGCCCGTCATGCAATGTTCGTGGAAAAACACCCCTTTGTAGCTCCCGGGCGTCTTTCGATAGGGCAGGCGCATCAGGATGCGCGGTAAGGTGATGCCGACGAAACGTGCGTCCGGTTTGCTGCGGAAAGTGTTCCACCGGAGGTATTCCTGCTGCGAGAAGATCAAAGAGAGATCGAGAGGCTGGGCCAGGGTGGAAAATTCTTCGATGCCGAACAGCTCAGGTGAGGCCGAAACGATAAAAGGCGCGAACGCCGCGGCAGCAATCTGCGCCATGCCTTCCAGCGCCGCGATGTCATCGGTCGAGTGCTTCCTGGACGAGCGGTGGCTGACTTCATAGTCGCCGATGAGGACGCCATAAGGCTCACCACCGGGTGTCCCGTATTCTTCACTGTAGACCTTGTGAAACAGTTGGCTCTGGTCAAATTCGAGAGCTCTGCCGATATCCCGCGCAACTTCAGACCAGTGTATGTCAAGCATCTTTAGCTTGATACTTCTCGCTCCTTCCGCTTGAACGACCAGGTACCACAACCCTCGCCAAGAGGCTTCCAGTGCCTGAAACCGTCGGTGATGAATGATGGCGTTGAGCTGTGCATTGATGCGGTGGTCTATGTCCGCGATAGTGCGTTGTATGGTGTTGCTGAGATCATCGGACGAAGCGAGCAGGGCGCGTAACGTGGACGCCGGCAGCCAGTCGGGGAGGGCGCATAGTCCATCCAGTTGTGTGGCGGATTCATGCATGGAGCTGGCATGTGGGGGCGTTACACCAAGGTCCACCATGTCCACTTCCTTGGACGCTTCCATTGCTTCGTTTCCGATGTTTACAGGAGGGCCGCATGCAGGTATTTTCGCCTGCCGGCCCCGGAAAGGAGGAAAAACAAAAACCGTACCCGGAGGATACGGTTTTTGTACCGGAACAGCTTGCTCAGCCAGACTTGGGGATGCTTGCGACCAGCCGCATGGAGGCGCTCAGTTCTTCCATCTGCAACCAGGGGCGCATCCAGGCAACGGCACTGAACACACCCGGCTGCCCAGGGACTTCCTTGACTTGAATGCTGGCCTCGGCCAGTGGATACCTGGCCTTCATTTCGGCACTGGCACCCGGGCTTGCGTTGACGTAGCTGGAAATCCAGCGATTGAGCCATTCTTCGGCGTCGCTCGCCTCCATGAATGAACCGATCTTGTCGCGAGCCATCACCTTGAGGTAATGCGCGATTCGCGAAGTGGCCATGATGTAGGGTAGGCGTGCGGAGATGGCCGCATTGGCGGTGGCCGCCGGATCGTCGAACTTCTTGGGCTTCTGGGTGGTTTGGGCACCGAAGAAGACCGCGTAGTCGGTGTTCTTGTAATGACACAGCGGCAAGAAGCCGAGCTTGCTCAATTCCGCTTCACGTCGGTCTGTGATCCCGATTTCAGTCGGGCACTTCTGGTCGGTGTCACCATCGTCGCTCACGAAGACGTGACTGGGAAGGCCTTCAACCTTGCCGCCGCCTTCGGCGCCACGAATGCTCGTACACCATCCGTATTCCGCATAGGAACGTGTCAGCGTGGCACCCATGGCATAGGCTGCATTCATCCAACAGTAGTCATCATGGTGGTTTTCCAACTGCCTACCTTTTTCGTCGAGGGCGGTTTCCTCGAAATTGAAGGCCTCGACGGGTTTGGTCGCTTGTCCGTACGGTAGACGCGCCAAGACACGTGGCATGGCGAGCGTAACGAAGCGCGAGTCTTCACTGTCGCGGAAACTCCTCCACTTCAGGTACTCGGCAGAATCGAAAATCTTCTCGAGATCACGGGGTTTGGACAGTTCGGTGAAGCTGTCGAAGCCGAACATCTTGGGGTCGGCAGCCGCAATGAATGGGCAAAAACCCGCGGCAGCCACGTTGGACATGCTGGTAAGCATGTCGATGTCGGCCGGATGGTTGGAGAACTCGAAATCGCCAATCAGAACGGAATACGGCTCGCCACCCGCAGTGCCAAATTCGCTCTCGTAGATCTTCTTGAAAATCTGGCTTTGATCAAACTCGACGGCCTTCTCGAGGTCTTTGCCGAGTTCTTTCTTGCTGATGTTCATCATGCGCAGTTTCAGGGCTGCGCTGGTCTCCGAGTGCATCACCAGGTAGTGCAACCCGCGCCATGAACCTTCCAGCTTCTGAAACTGTTCGGTGTGCATGATCGCGGAGAGTTGCCGCGAAATGGCGTTATCGATAGCGGCAATGGCGTTATTGATGGTGACAGTCAAATTGCTGTCCCACTTGATGGTGCCGGCCGTGGCTTCGCGGGTCAGTGTCTTGAGCAGTTCTTCTGTCTCATTCCTGCTGGTCTGCTTGGTAGCGCTGATAGCCTGCTCAAGGAAGCTCACATTCTCGAGCGTCGCCGTTGATTGGTCCTGAGTCTGTTGGGCGGCCGTGCTCATGACTTGTCATCCTCCTCGCCGGATTGCGCGCCAAGCTCACGTTGCAAAGCTGCAAGTGAATCGGTGCTGCTCAATACCTCTTCCAGAAGAGTCTCCAGCTTGTCGGAACGGTCGGCCTTGGTGAGAAGGTCGCGCAACTTGTTGCGAGTGTCCATCAGCTTGCGTAGCGGCTCGACGCTCTCGACGATCTTGTGCGGTTCGAAATCTTCCATGCTCCTGAACTGCAGATCGACGGGCATTTCGGTGCCATCGGCATCGAGGGTGTTTTCCACCTTCAGGTGCAGGGCCGGAGCGATGTTGTTCATTACCTCATTGAAGTTGTCACGGTCGATCTGCGAGAACTTGCGCTCCTTGAGCGGCTTCTTGTTATCGACGTTATCGCCGGAATAGTCGCCCATGATGCCCATCACGAAAGGAATCTCCTTTTCCTGGATGGTGCCGTTCGTCTCGACGTCGTAAGTGATGTGTACGCGAGGTTTGCGTACCCGCTTCAGTTTGTCGTGAATACTCTCAGACATGGCAAGTCCTCTTTGGCAGCCGGATTAATCGTCGTTGATTGTCACGCCGGTGAGTTGGCTGAAATGCTCTCTTGCGGATGGATCGGGAATGAGTTCACCGATGAGGTGTTCCAAAGGCATCGAGCCCCACTTCACTGCCCGACGCAATATGTATGAAATCGGCGAATGGGGTTCCGTTTCGAGAAAATAGTTGGATATTTCAGCGAGCCGACGAAACGCTTCTTCGCGTGTCTTGATTCCATCGACGTTTCGCTGAGCGACGTGGGTCAGCTCGACGATGGACTCCGTCGTATCGGTCTCCTGGCTTGGCTCGGAAGCCAGGGGCAGCTTGTCCTTGGCAAGGTGATTGATCGCGCCAAGGCACTCTTCAAGGATATTGATGATGTTGCGACAGGGGGGAGCACCACTGCTGCCGCAGTTGTTCGTGAGGATAGCGTCGATTGCCTTGTAATCGGCTATGGCCTCCGCGATATCGTCGCGGATATCAATATAGAACTGCGGGTGGGAGTTGGAGACGGCACGCTCAATGTCATCTTTGCCGAATTCCAGTTTCGCAGCGCGCTCCGCGCGGGCCTCGGCGTCGACCAGCCTTTCGATTTCCAGTACCTGCTGATACTGCCAGTAGCTGAAGGGGCCGGGATCGTTGCCGTCCGTGATGGGAATGTTGCGGATCGGTGCGATCAGTACGCCTTCGGTGCCTTCGCCGTTGAGACCGGCCAATGGCGCCACGCGGGTTGCGAGGCCGTCTTCGTCAGGCAGAGGATAAAGCTCTTCCCAGTATCGTTCCACGAGCCCACGAATCAGCTTGAAGCCATCGCGCAGCCCCTGGAAGCCGTATCGCCGTACCAGGGCCTCGGTCAGCCAGCTGGCCAGTTCGAGGTCCTTTGCCTGGTGTTCGAGCACGGAGGGCGCGACTTCGGCAACCACGCGCCAGTGCGTGTGGGCTTCGCCGTCATCGCGATCGAACATATATTGTCGTTCGGCGGCACGCGCGGCTTTGCGAGCTTCTTTTACGGAGTAGTAGGGTGAACTTGGCGAGTGATCGCCTCGCGGATCGCTTCCGGCGGGATTCTCGCCCGAGATGGGCTTCAGCAAGTCATCGATCGGGAGGACGGGCCTGGATGCCATCTGATTGAAATTCCGTATCCTTGTCGTGCACTGACTCAGCGCGGCCTATGGCGCATGGGTCTCCCTGCAATAGGCGCTATTTATAAGGGATTGAAATTTGCTTGTAAAGTCGCCGACAGAGCGGTGCGGAAGTCGAACCGGCCGCCACCGGTCCCGGGTTTCAATTGATCTCGATGCTGCTGCAGGGAGACATGGAGGCTGGGTTGTACGGAATTTGCGTACAGCCTGGCACCTGCGAAGGGGGCACTGTGGTCCACAAGATTTTTCTTCCGGTGCTTGGAACCGACAGCATAGATGGGTAATATGCCGCTCTAGCTTGGTGCGGTGGTGAGTGATTGCGGGTAGTCACCGCGCCGCCACAAGATCCCTGACCGAAGCCATAGCGCGGCAGTTGGAATATTCAGGGAGTCTCAAAGGGAAGCGTCTCATCAGGAAGATGATCTATGTCGTTGTTGCTCACCATCATCACAGCACCCGCTTCCGTTTTCGTCAGTGAATCCAGCAAAACGTTCGGCGCCGAGGGTGGGACGATTGGACGTGGCACGGACAATACGTGGGCGCTGGAAGACCCCGATCGCTTCCTTTCCTCACTTCACTGCAGGATCAGCAGTGAAGATGGCAAGTATTTCCTCGTCGACCTAAGCACGAACGGCACCTTTCTGAACGGGGCACCAAGCCCGATGGGCAAGGGCTGCAAGTTGCCCTTGCACGATGGTGACACCTTTTCAGTGGGTGACTACCAGTTCTCCGTAAGTCTTTGGAACCCCGCTCAGTCGCCTTTCC
>Ga0265293_10010493_pt1 | contig 12935 bp, 19 predicted proteins | sample Munlanlewell138R_FD_192505 | JGI IMG/M metagenome (GOLD analysis project Ga0265293, IMG submission 192505) | Leachate microbial communities from a municipal landfill in Southern Ontario, Canada - Leachate well 138R | ecosystem: Engineered > Solid waste > Landfill > Unclassified | place: Canada... | reverse complement strand
AAAAGCAATCATGCTTGGTTCTTGATAGTCTTTTATAAAAGGCTTCACTAATAATAAACAAGCTGCTTCTCCTTCAAAATAAGTCATTATATCTTTAATTGACTCGTTTGCATAATAAGAAGTATAACAGCGTTCAATTAGCCTTAAAATCAATTCAGTATCTACTTTTAATTCTCTCCTTACATTGTATTTTTCGAATTGTTTTTCGTAGTCATATAAAACGCCGTTATGTACTAACGCAAATCGGTTCGTTACAAGAGGTTGATCATTAGAATGTTCTAAACCGAAAGTGGCATACCTATTTTGACCTACTACTTTATCACCTGCTTTTAAATCTAACACTTTATTAAAATCATCACTAAATACAATATCACTTGCTTTAGAATCCCATTTCTTTGTTAAAAACTCACTATCTCTTAACCTAGTAATCCCTGTGCCGTCTTGCCCTCTAATCTGAGATGCAAGTAAAAGATTGCGGTAAACATTTGAAGCATAATACTCATTCTTCTTAACAATAACTCCTGTTATTCCGCACATGTCAATACATCTCCATCCATTTTGAATAAACCTTCATCCATTCTTCTGCAAACATTGGTTCTTTCTTTAAATCCTTATAATTCTCTCTAAAAAGTTCTATACTGTACTCGATTTCTGCTAAGAAGCCATCTATAGTTAATTTATTAGGGTAGGGTAGTATATTTTAGTCATATTATTACATTCTCTAACTTCTTCTTTCATTTAAAATACTCCTGCGTTAAATCTTTTGAAATACTTTCTATAGTAGGTGTATTTATATCTCTAAATTCAAAAGGAACATTTTGAGAAATCCAAAACCGCAAACCTTTCCGGGTTAACCTCTCTTCCTTTAAACAAAAAGTCCCTTTATATACACAAGGACTAAATATGTTTATAGGCCCTTCTTTTTTTATTTCATTAATCTCTAAATTAGAAACCATGAATGAAATAACCATCACAATCCTCTTTTACTAATAATCATAAATAGAAAGTCTTTCTCTTATATCAGTTATAGGTACATTCACCTCTAAAGATCTTCCGCTCTTTAAAAAAATAATGCATTTATTCTCGAGTTTCTTTCCTGAAATAGTTCGATAAGTTTTAATATATGAGATATCATCACTATTAATAATTATTTCATCAGCATCATTTTCATCTTCCATATATTTAGAATATAAAACAAAAAACATTTTTATTCCTCTTTAATTTCCTATTTACTCTCCCATCTCTCTAAAACCTCTTTCCATCTCTCCTCTGAAACTGCAGGATCTTTATAACCTGCCTCAATAAACCCTTTAATTCTTAAAGTACACGTATCGCACTCAAGACACGGTATATATTCTGTTTCGTCGTCATAATTTAAATCTCTTTTAGGTGTGTAGCACGACCAAGTATTTTTATAAGGTACTCCTAATTGCATACCAATATCAATAATTTCACTTTTATACAAATGGAGTAAAGGTGTTTTTAATTCAATTGCTTTACCGGACACTGTTCTTTTCGTAGCTTTATTAATAAGGTTTTGGTAAGCTTCAATATACTCAGGTCTTGTATCAGGATAACCACTTGCATCTACACTGGTAACGCCTGTAAAAATAGCTTCAGCTTCTATTTCCTCTGCCCACTGAAGAGCGTAAGCAATAAAAAGAGTATTGCGTGCAGGCACGTACGTTGGAGGTATTTCAATCGAAATCTCTTCTAAGTTTCTTCCTTTGGGTACATCTATATTATCCGTCAATGCGCTTCCCCTCGGTACAGGTAAGTTTAAAAACCGGTGCTCCTGTACTTTTGCTTTCTGAGCTACTTTCTTTGCGCATTCTACTTCAATCTCATGTCGCTGGCCGTATATAAAAGTTAACGCATAAAGCTCATAACCTTCACTTTTTGCAATATAAAGAGTTGTAGAACTATCTAAACCTCCGCTGAGTATAATAATCGCTTTTTTCAAAAGGCTGTCTCCTCTTCATCAAATTCATCTTCATCATAATCCATTTCTCGGAGACTATTTGCAAACGCTTCTAATGATTCAGCTGCTTCTTCCAACGTAGTAGTGCCATCAATTTTCCATTTAGCTCGTATTATACCCCAATACTTCATTTTAAACTCCTTTCTATGAAATATTTTAACACTTTTTTAGTCATAGTTTTATCTCCCTTGAAAGGGATGATATATCATCATCCCTTCCTTAGGATCTATCAGACTCGGGAGGAGATCTGAAAACGTTCAAAAATCTTATCTTTAATAAAATTAAAACGATCTACAAAATTAGGATTAGAAACTGTAATATAATCTATATTAAATTCTTCTAAAATTTTACAGATTTCCATATCAATAATTTTTTGTCCTTCTTTATTTCTTACTCCATCCTCTTCAAAAGGAAGAATAGGAGGAAAATAAAAAGTAATAATTTTCACTCCTTTGAAACCATAAATGACTTTTAAAAACCTTTCATTCAATTCATTAACATACTGAGTCGAGTCTTTTCGGTGTCTTGAATATGCTAAAGTGTCGACGGGACTTCTTTCCGCAATTATAAGTTGACCCTTATTTAATATTTTTTCAAAAAATCGACACATCAACTCAGCTGTAATTATTACTTGATTATTATTATCTGCCCCAATATCTACTTTATCAAGAACTTTACGATCTATTAAAGTTCTAATAAATTCAGAAATTACAGAAACTTTAAATTGTTTTGAAAAATGAGTTTCCAAGGCCTTTAGCATAGTTGTTTTCCCAGTACTACCGGCGCCTGTAAATAAAATTATAGTCTTCAATATATGTATCTTTTTTTTTATTTAAGAATTTTTAACGCTTTTATTATCTTTTCCTTTTTTAAGATTATACCAACGTACTCGTGTTTGAGCAATTACTTTTTTACGATCATCTTCCGGTAATTGCATCTCCCTTATCACATCAGATGCAATTGCCTGAAAATCAGGACTTTGACCTTCATTGACCTTAGAAAGCAAATTGTCAATTACTTTACTTCTTGGATTAACAGTTCTAGCCATCTTCTTTCCCTCCGATTGTTTTTTATCAATGTTTTCTTTACTTGTAAACTTTTTTTCCTTACTAATTTGGTTCTCGTTTGTAGATACTTTTTCTTTTATTTTATTTTTTTTCAAATTATTATAATATTCTTCATCCCACTCAAGAAGAGAAGTTGCTGGAGATATATTAACTATCCCTGGATATCTTTCATCAATGACACTAACGCTAGTATATTCCCCATCTGGTGTTCTACCTATTCTTTTAATCGTCAATTTGTACGCAATTGATGGCGACAAAATTAATAAATAATCTTTCCCAATTTCCGTATTTTTTGCAAGGACCGATTTTAACATACTACTTTTCCTTTTTATTTATATTATACAATTATTTTAATAATTTTGAATAAATGTACGTATTTCTTTCTCTGTTTTCTTATTTATTCCTCCACCGTTTGTAATATTTATAATAGATTCTTGCAAATTTGACGGAATATCAATATATATATCTGAAAATTCAACTCTATTTTCAGTATCTTCAAAATCAAAAACTCGATCATCGTTATTATTTTCTTCAAAACTGCTCATAGATACTGTATCAACTCTTTTTGTAATCTTCCTATTATTATTAGTTAAACTAATATTAACAATTATAGATAACCTTTGCGAAAGGGTTTTACCATAAAATACCGGACCAAATCTTTGAAGTATTGAAAACAAATTATATCTAACTTCAGATATAGCTTCCTCCAATTCAAAAGAATTATAATATACACTTTTAGCACAAGAAGTTAAAACGTACGGGTAAACAAGTTTCCAAATTCGATTAAAACATCGGCCGTCTACTTCATAAATATCTCTTTCCTTACCTTTATTCCTTCCTTTAATATAATGTCTCTTTACTTTTGTGGTGTTAAAAAACTCTTCCTTTTCTTCATCTGTCAAAAGACGGCACCCTTGTTTTGCAAGAGTATCGATTTGGTTGGTAATTTGAGAAATGTCTCTTTTCATTATTTCCTCCCGATTTTTTATAAAAAGAATTCATTTTAATAAATTATATTATTTCTAATAGTATACTTACTTACTTATTTTTCATTTTTAAAATAAAAAGGAACTTCTACTATAATCCAATTATTACTGCTTCCTCCTCTTCTTACTTTACAATCTCCATAACCATTCTTATCTAAAATATTCTTTATTTCCAAAACGTCTTTTCGAACAATTTCTGATAAACTCACACTAAATTCTTTTTTGTACTCTTGAATTTTCAGTTGTTTTTCTTTTTCACCCAATTTCGGAAAATCATCATAAACTTTTTTTACTGCCATAACTCCTGGATGTCTTTCAAAACACTTAATCCTATAATACCCGGTCATTGGATCAATAAATGGGTATTTACTGCAAAAGTGCTCGTTTTGTAATAATTTTACTATTTCTTTTACTTTCGCTCTTGCTTCTGGAAATTTACCTTTCATTTTATTTTCCTCCCGAAAAATTATATAATTATTTTAACTACATATATAATATACAAAAAATATTACAATAATCCAAACAAATATTGCAAAAAATTTTCCTTTATTTTTACCTCAAATTCCTAATAATTCCTTTAAATTTTAATGAAAAATCCAGTTATCAGACTTCTGTACAACACATACATCATACGGGTGTATCGATTCTTCATTTCGTACCTTTAAACTCCACGCTAAAATTCTACTCTCGTTTTGTAAAGCAATTTGAACATCTCTAGCAATATCTTCAGAAAATTTTGGATTATTATATGCTTTCTCTGTAACCCATTTTTCATCAGGTCTTTTCAAAATCGGAAAGGTAGGAGCAGAGGCTTGCTCTTCAATTAATTCTACTATATCTTCTATCCAAATTGTATCTGAAGGATCTAATAATACTCTCACTCTTATTTGAGAACGCTGATTATGTGCACCCATACCTATACCTTTACCTATACCTGATTTTTTAAGATTATTTTCAACCTCAGGGTCTATATCAGTTCTTAAATCTGCAGCAATATTTAAATTTTCCAACATACTCATTTCTTTTGAACACGGACAAAGAGATGCCGCAATTACATTTACTTCTAATATAAAATAAGTATCTCCATTTCTTTTTACACCCGTCATTGCGCAACGATATGGCATAGGAGCAATTTTTTTACTTACAGGCGCTTCTTTATCTATAAAATAATCAAATTCGAACCGGGCGTAAACATCTCTACTTCCTAATCTATTTTGCATATCTTGTAAAAGATCAGGTAAAGTAGTTGAAGAAAGTAAATTATGAGTATCTCCAAAATCTACCAATACTTCACTAAAACGACTTAAATTATGTCCTTTAGCCTCTTTTGGTAAATTTGCAAATAATTCAACACTTGCTGAAATATTAGAATGAGTACTGTCCTTTCTTAAAATAAAAGTTGGAAATTTGACATTAACTAAACCTACTCTTTCGAGAGAAATTCCTCTACTATCTGGACGATTTTGAACGTCTGGTAATTTACAATCACTCATGGTAATTTTTAACCTCCATATTGAATTCGGAAAATAACAATAACAATTGTTTTTCTTTTAACTGTTTTTGGTAATACTTTATATAATTACAAATAATCAACCATCTTTGACTAAAATTTATATCATTTATAAGGATTAGTTTATTTAAAATTTTAAATAATATTTTATTTGATAAGTCTGTATAAAATTCTTTTGGTATAATATTTTTACTTTTTAGTCTAATTAAATTATAAGACTTTTCAGTCTCAAAATTATTATTTACTAATTTATATGCTTCCTTCTCATTTACCCCTTCGAGCAAAGCTACAAAGCGGTAAATATTACCTCCTTCTTGACAACTAAAACAATGAAACAATCCTGTTTCTTCATTTATATACGCATTTCCAAACCGAGTATCATTATGAAAAGGGCATAAAATATTAATCTCATCACTATATCTGTTTTCCTCGTAATCAACATTGTAACGGTTCAATATTTCTCTTACATTAAAATTATTCATTTCTATTGTTCATATCCTGGATAGACTACTTTCTTATCACCTACATAGCAAAAAGGAGCATTAGCAAATGTAGTAAAAGTAACATTTTTTTTACCATACCTATTTTTACGAATAGTCCAATGTAATTGATTTGTAGCTTCATCGATACCGTTTGCATCTCTATGCAAAAAAACAATTACGTGAAAAGGATTAGCAACATAATGAGACTCAGAAATATTTTCTACATCCCTTTTTTCGCCATCCTTAATTTTTTTACCTTCTCTATTTAATTGCATACTTGTAACAGTGCGAATACCATATACTCTGTTTATGACACGTAATTCAGAACCAATCTGCTTAAACTTACCTGAAATACCTCCTTCATAACTTTCCATTGGTTCCATTTCATTTAAATAATCTATAAATAGCATTTCTGGGTATTTACCTGTTTTTGCATAATATAATTCCAATTCCTGAATAACATTACCTGTTGTAGCTTTTTCAGGAATATCAACAATATAAAGAGGATATTTTTGATCTTTAATATCTATTAATTTTTCTCTATATGTAGATCTATTAATACCTAATTTACCATTAATAATTTCGCTAAAATTCAGTAACGAATGTCTCGCATCGATCATCCTTTGATAATCTCTTTGATCTCCAGAACCTGGAACTTCAAGAGTCAGTACCATAGTATCTTTCTTATTTATAAAAGCCGAATTATAAGCTAGGCTACTTTTGGTTAGGGTCTTAAACTCTCCAGTTGCAGCAACAAGCAACATCATATGTGATTTTCTTAAGCCTCCTTGTGTATACTCATCCAGTTCTTTTATATGAAAAGGTAATGCAGTATTTTCAATTTCTCCGGATTCAACTCCTTTATAATATAACCACCTGTCAACTGCAGAGTCGTAAATAAACTCTCTGCTAACACCTCCTTTTGAATAAGGGTTTAATAGGCTAGAAAGGGTTGCGATTTTATTTCGTATTAATTCTTCTATTTCAATTTTTTCAATTTCATCAGGTATTTGCGCAGCTATATCATATATTTTTCGGGCGCAATACATATGAAATAAATCATGTACTTTAATATTAGCTTCTTTTAGATTTACATCAATAGCTTGTAATTCTGTTACAAATAATTTAACATCTGTATCTTCTGCTTTTTCTATTACTATATTAAAAGTAGGAAAGGTAGAGTACGGAGGCTTTAAAAGTTTTTTAAATTCCTTATATGTTTTTTGGTGGATCTTTTCATTAAACCAAAATTCAGGAATATCTTTCCAGTACTCTGGACCGTTAAGAAAAGAAGCAAGTATATATTTTTCTATATCAGGATCTTGAAATTTAACTTGAGGCATAGTTACTTTGATAATCTTTCAACAATATCTTTAGCATAATTAGCTAGATAACCGTTAGTAAATGTAGTCACATTACTGTCTGGGCCTGTACTATCCAATACGCACCTTTCTATATCAGATGGAGAAACATGATCTCTAAGTAGTTGGTAAACAAAAGAAACAAATTTATTTGGACTTCTTACATTACCTGATCTTTCTCTTAAAGAAAGTGTAGCGTGTGTTTCATAAGCTTTTCGATCCATTTTACTAACCTATAATATATTTTAAATTTGTATTCTGTCTTCTAAAAGACTTACCGACTAGTATTACATCTACTAGCTCTTCAAATCTATCTACTACATTAGCTGCATGAATCTTCTTACTTTCTAAATCTTTTTTAGGTAAATTAGAAGTTATAATTAAAGCTTTTTTATTATCGTAAACACCTCTAAAGAAATCATTTACTAACGCTCCTAAGTAAGAAGTAGGTTTGTCAAGGTTGTAATCTTTCTCTATCTCATCGATTAAGAGTAATTCAACTGAGTTTTTTAGAAAATCTATTCTTTCTTTATTCTCATTTATTGAAATATCAAATAGAATTTTTGTTAAGTGCGACATGGATATTGAGTAGCAAACTAAATCTTTTCTAAGACCTTCTTTTAATACATAATAACTCAATGCAGTTTTTGCAAGACCGGAGGCTCCTTGTATATATAACCCAACCCCTTCTTCGGACATTTCCTTTATTTTAGAAGTATACTTTTTCAAAATATTAAGAGGTATTCTATTATCATCACAAAACTCTTTAGTTAGATTTCTTAAATCAAACTCCCAATACTTTTTAGGTATGTTAGCTTGTAAAAATTTCAACCTTTTTTTAAACTCCTCAACACAAACACAATCATAGAAAGTGTCATCTTTTAAAAGAGTTCCTGTGCCTTGACAAGCATTATTACAAACCTTACCTATAGTTGAATTTCGTAAAGCTTCTACATCCTCTGATTTCACGAAAATCATATTAACTCAAACTCCTTAAACAATTCATTCGAATATAATTCTTCCCTTAAAGCTAAAAACTTATCATTAGAATAATCTGCGTTTCTTACTAACTTTAAGGTCAAATAATATACTTTCTCACTCACAATTGAACCAAAATTAGGCACGTAATTATCTTGAGTAAAAAATACATTAAAAACATTATCAATAAATTCTTTGTACTCTTTATTACTTAAATTCGTCTTTAATCGAAAACCTTTAATACGCGATAACATTCCAACCCAAGCATCTTTCGGAATGCAAAAATTATGCGAAGTATATTTTTTATAGGAGTCTGCAAAATAAATCAAAAAATCTCTGTTCGACCATTGTCTAATAGGTTTATTTTTTTCTAAAAAGTAAGATCGTGGTTGGTTTGAAACTTTCAATCGCATGATTTAATATTTAGGTTAGTTATAAAAATAAATCAAGAAAAAATTTCTTCAATAGATTTCTTAGATACATCTCGTATTTCAATTACAAATTCTGGCTCAGAACTATATAAATCTAATCTCTTTTCTGAATGTTTTTTTAAATATTTACATTGATGTATAAAATCAATAATACCTATAGTAGTCTTTGATTCATGCGCTGTAATAGAACGCATACGCTGAAAAGTACTTATGTTACTTAAACCTCCTGCAAGATTAATAGTGTAGTCAAGAGTAGGTACATCTAACCCTCTTTCAAATAACGTCGACACTAAACATAGAATCTTTTTATCAATTAACTCTTGTTTAAGCCGTAACCTTTTTTCTGTAGAATCACTCCCTGTTAAATATTCACAATTGAGCATTCTCGCTATTTCTTTACTATGATTTACAAACTCTGTTTGTATAACTACAGATTTATAATTATCTGTTAACTTTCTAACAATATTAATCAATAAATCATTTAAAAATTTATTTTCTATAACTGCTTGTTTATAAATCGCTCTATATGTACCTTCTACATCCACTTTAGGTAGTTTATACATATAAATATAAGGACGCATCAAATAACCAGCTTTTATTAAATCAGAGTAACCTATTTTATATATAATACTTCCTACCCTTTCTTCTACTAAAATTGAACTTGCTCTATTAGAGAAAGGAGTCGCAGAAAGACCTATTTTCATACTTGCATTTATACATTTATCAAAAATAAAACCCGAAGTTGCCCCTTCTAAATCCTGGACTTCATCCATAAAAATAACTTTAGCTCTTTTTATTAAATCTTTTACCTCACTCTTTTTTATCACTTCTTTTTCCTTAGGAATACTTTTATCTTTACACATTTTACCATATGCAGAATAAGCACTTTGAATTGTTATAATATTTACCTTACCTGTTTCACAAACACCGTCACAAACAAAACCGATAGAAATATCTTTAAAATTATTTTTAAAAACTTCCAAAGTTTGGTAAGCCAAATCTTTATTACGTAAATAAAAAATAACAGGATAAGAATCTTCATTATCAATAATTGCAGTACTAATTAAAGTCTTACCACTTCTCATAGGTGCTTGAATTATACCAAATCTTTTACTTAAAGCAGCAAGAATTGCTTCTTTTTGATATTCTCTCAATTCTACTTCTTTTCCATCGCCTGTCATATATATACTTTTCTTTAAAGCAGTATTTTCTCGTGATGGAAAATTAATTACAAATACTTCACACCCCTTCTTGCTTAATAGTTGTATAACTCTTGATAATAATCCTACTCTAAATCTTTTAGTATTTATTTTATATAACCTACTCCACCCGTCCCATTCGCCTTCTTGATATTTAGGAGAGAAAAAATAACCATCTGGTCTATACGCAAGCTTCTCATTCAAATAGTTATGCAATTCAAAAGAATTATTCGAAACAACCGTACACCATACTGGAGTAAAATCAATATCAACCTTTTCGTTCAAAAAAGGTATTTGGTTATTTCCTTCTACAATATTTCCATTAAAATCAATCAGTATTTTCTCTTAAATGGTCTAAAACACGTTTCACTAAATCTTTATACTCAATTAAAAACTGTTCGGCATTGTTTTTAAACTCAACCCAATTCTGTAAAGCTAATTCTCTCCATTCTTGAATCTTTTCTTCTGAAACAGGTCCCGGGTTTTGAATAATATTTTTCAACGTTTCTATTTTGTTTAGCTGGAAAGATATATCTAATCCAAGTGTTTTCCATTCATCAAATAATTCTTTCCTGTTATTACTTTTTAATTCATTTTTCAACGTGTATTACACTCCTTCAGGGGGCCTTATAACCCACCCTTGATCAATAAGATCTTTCAAAATTTGTTCAGATGGAATATAAGTATTAAAATCAATTGTATGTTTTCCTTCAATCTTCATCCAAGATTTAACAATATTTTCAAAATAAGAAAGCGCAGTTGCTGAAAAATTTTCCGTAGGAAAATTCAAAGGAGGTAATATTTTATACTCATTGTCCTCTACAATTTCTAAAATCTCCTTTACGAGATCAGTATTAAGTCGTAAAGTTTTTCTAGAGGAGGGAGTATTATAACGGTTTTGCAATTCTACGATTACATCTCTTGGTAAATCTTCATTAAACATATTAATCACCTGTATCTTTCATTTCCAAAAGCTACAATATGTATACGATCTGTATAATTATAACCTTCTTTCACGCAAAATTCTATAAGATCTTTTCTAATCAATTTTAATTCTTCAGAAGTAGAACCTGCAGGCATTAAATATACTTTACTTCTAGGTACTCCAAGAAAATCTATTAATTCTTCTATCTCTGGTATATCTTTTTCAATATTAGAAATAACGGGTTTAATTTGGTAGTCCAAATGATTGTAAACCATATCTTTCATTTCACGTAAATTTAAACGTAAATCTTCGTGGCGCTTTACCATTTGAGAAGTTACTTCAATCTCCTTACCTCCTAAAATATGTTTAGAATGTATTTTGGGTACAGAACTTTTCAACTTTGGGGAAATTGATATAAAATCCGCATTAGTTTTTACAAAAAATATTCCCGCTGTTTCAATTGTAACAAAATGATCAAACTTTTTTGCAATATTTACTAAAAGATTCAATATATCAGGATGCATTGTAGGTTCCCCACCCGTAATCATAGTATACTTAATATGAAAATTGTTTGCATAAAATTCATATATTTTATCCTCTGTAATTTTAGCTTTTTCAGGAATCCAACTAGTATACCAACTATCACATATAGAATTTCCGAAACTGCATCTCATCGGACATCCAGTAGTTCTAACAATTATATGAGGAATGCCTGTATATTTACCTTCTGCCTGAATAGCAGAATACAGTTCTATTACAGGTAAATTTTTTACCATATTACACCTTTTTGAATTTTATACATATTATACACATCAAAAAAACTTACACTAATATTTCCTTTCTCAGAGATATCTTTATTGATTAAATTATTTTTTATGGAACTTTTTATAGATTTTAAATATTCATCAACTGTCTTACCTTTATCAATTTTCTTTTGAAGTAATTTTTTATCTGAAATATTCGAAATAGGATAAATAACAGTATCCCCGTATTTTTGAATCAAATCTAGTAAATCCTCAAAATAAAAATTCTTTTGAGGGATTAAAACACTTAACTTTATTTCTCCTTTTATTACAGATATATAATCAACTCTAATAGGGCATTTAATGGTCATAAAAACTTCTGATTTGTTATTTTCATATATATACCTGTATGCACAGTCTAATATAAAACATATTGCAGCATTTAAATTAGGAGATAATCTATCAACAGGTAAAGAAAAAGAAATATCCAATACCAAGTCTTTTAAATTCAATTTCCTAACTATCTCCTCTCCTATATCTAATACAGTATCTTTATTTAATACTTTTTTTTGATAATCTGTAAAAAACTCAATAAAATTTTCCGGTTGATCAAAAGAATTGCTAAAAAGAGTAATTAATCCTATAACCTCGGAACTTCCTTTTCCTCTCCTCGGCACAATAAAAGATAAATGTAAATCTGAAAGGTTACTATAAATCATAAATTTTTCCTAATTAAAAATGTATTAAGAACAACCACTTGTATGACCGCAATTCTTACAATAGTAACACGTACCGCTTTTTACCATTATATGACCGCATATATCACAAGGAGGTCCTGATAAATCATCCAAATTAGTAGTTGCATTTTTCAAAACCTTTTTAAGAGATTTTTTAACTTCATCAGACATTTCAATTTTATCAAATAACTGTATTTCCTTATTTCCACTTAGTATTAACTCAATATACTTACCGATATAATCAGGAATTGATGAAGCAAATTTAATATCAGGATTTTGAGTAATTCCATTTGGTTCAAATTTAAGCTCTTTAAAAGTATTTATAATTTCTTCAATAGGTATACCGTACTGTAACATATGACTTACTAATATAGCGATTGTGTTCATTAAGCCATTAATAGTGCTTCCACCTTTACTAATTTCCGCAAACATTTCACCCAATTTTCCTGTATCGGGATAAAAACCAAACTGCAGAAAACCTTTTTGCATACCTATCTGAAATTCGTGATTGCGTCCAGGTCTATCTTTTGGTAAC
>Ga0265293_10010492_pt1 | contig 12936 bp, 10 predicted proteins | sample Munlanlewell138R_FD_192505 | JGI IMG/M metagenome (GOLD analysis project Ga0265293, IMG submission 192505) | Leachate microbial communities from a municipal landfill in Southern Ontario, Canada - Leachate well 138R | ecosystem: Engineered > Solid waste > Landfill > Unclassified | place: Canada... | reverse complement strand
TTCGCTCCGGTGGCCAGACTCCAACCGTCTGTGTAGCTGGATTTGCGAAGACCACCGCATCCTGTAGCGAATTCACGGGGATAATATTGACGATCTTCCCTATTGGGTGGAACGTAACAGGTTCCGGTGAGCGAATCACAGCACCGCCGCCTTCCGTGTCGCCCCAAACCTTATAAATCGGTTCGAACATGCGAAGCGCCTCAACCTCAGAAATCACGGCAGGCGAAGGCGGTGCAGCGCATGCAGAACCATACTTGCGATCCTGGTGCAAAGCCTCATTGAGAAACTCGCAGTAACGGTCAATCTCTTCCGCTGATCCTTCAACGTACTGGAAACGGGGAGCGGCGCACGCTTCCTGGTCGAGCAGCTGGATATCGATAGCCGACAGCTCAGCCACCTTGCGCTGCGTCTCTTCCGACACATGCGCTTCTCTGCCAATCATGGAGGTAGACACTTTCGGGTCAAAAGCCACCATCTGGATTCCAGGACCCAGATACTTGATCACATTGTTGATAGCAGAATCACCACCCCAGACAACGATCTTGTCACAATACTGGGGGCGATAAAGTACCTGCTCGACACTTGCGTCACCTCCCCGCCAGTAAACAGCGGAAATGGAACGAACAACAGGATGGTGCGGGTCAACTTCGGTCATCGTGCGCAGGATTGCAGAAGCGGTAAACAGATCGTTCGACGCCAGCTTCAGTACACAGACACCCTTGCTCAAAGCGCTTCGTGTGATACTCATGGCGGCAACGCCGGGAGAGTTGCCTGCCAGTATATGGACCAGACGAGGGGGAAATGCGCGCACCCGAACCTTACGACCAGTAAAATCGACAACCTCTCGCCAGGTATCCAGCAGCTCTGGACCACCCAGTGTCTGTTCAACCTCGAATTCCAGCACATCACGCCGGAAGAACGTTGCGATATCCCGAAAGATGTTTTCAACCACCCTGCGGTCCAGCGGATTGGAATTTGCCGTGGCTTCAACGGATTTGGCGAGCCAGTTATTTTTATCGAAATCGAGCCTTTCCCCAACGGCGACAAGAAAATCGATGATCTCACTGACCGGAAGATTATAGGCTGGCGGCAATTCGCCGCGCGGATGCACCAGACCATCGAGGTCCAGCTTTGGCGTCATAAACGACGTGCCGCCAGACCTATACTCCACTTCATAGTCTTCACACAGGCGACCAGCAATGATATGAGGGACATAAAGTGTTTCATCCGTGCTCATCAGGATAGCTCCCCGCGAATATAGCTGGACATACTTCCAGCACAACTGAGCTTGTCGTCCCCATCGGGCAGGTCCGAATAGCGCATGATATTGGACACCTGCGGACTCTTGCGACCACAAGAGCAAGGATTGTAATCGACAGTTACCTTATCCCCGGTGATGATGCCACCCCATCGTCCGTCGACAGCAATATCAAAGAACGCCATGCGGCCTTCAACCCGACCATTTTCGACGGGCATGAGATTTTCTCCCGGCTTATCCAAAATCAATATCTTTACCCAAGGCTGACAGTGATACTTTTTCGCACTGCATTCGATCATTCCGGTCAGCATTTCAACCATGCCGTAAACACCGTAGTAACGGGAAGTGTCCACGCCGTAAAATTTGGCGATCTGCTCCTTGTAGTCATCCGGCATCCTGGCGCCCTTGGTGCCGCCACCGGTGAAGATGATTGATTCAGGATGCAGGAAGCCGTCTTCCAGGCCGCGCCGCCGGGCTTCCTCAACCAAGACATAGTGCGGATACCACATGCCCACTACCAAAACCGGCTCATCCTTGTGTTTGATCAGCGCATCAACAAGACTGGAAACACTCTTTTGCATTTCCTCCTGTTTGGTCTTGCTTGCCGCATCCAGCTCTGTCAGCTCGCCCGGGCTTGCCGTCCCGTTTGCCACCTTGGCGCGCAACGCTGTAATCCTGTCATTCAATTGCTGGGCTTCTTGTGTTTCATCAAGCCAGTAAGTCGCATCAGCGCGACCGAAAGCATCAGCGAGAGAGTGCATCAGACTGACAAAAACATAAGCCCCCTGACTCGGGCTGATCATGATCACCGGACGGTCCCTCTTCCCGGCTTCAATGCGCTGGGTAAGAGCCACATTTTGCACGATACTCTGACCAGCTCTCTGAAAATCGTCGCTTGTCCGGTTCAGAAAAGAATTTTTGCCAGAGGTACCACCAGATACGATCACATGGTGTCCATTTTCAGCGAGTCGCTCAACCCAGCTTTCTGAACTATCCACATCAGATACATCAATACTTCCGACAGACCCACTTGAAAGCGTATCCAGCCAGCGATTCATCATCGCCCACTGGTTGTTGCGCACAAACGTCTCAGGATAGCTCTTGTAGACCTCATGTGAGAACAGCAGAGGCACCAGATCATGCAGAGAATTGATATCTTCGATACCCTGATCCTTTGCCTGTTTCCCAACAATCGGGATAAGCTCCATGCATTGGTGGAAGCGCTCTTTGATCGCTTGCAGCTGTAGATGATCTATTGCCGCAGGATCGTAATCAAATGGATCCTTCACCTCGCTATAGCGTTTCAGCTGATCGACTGCTGAGGCAGAAACCTCCAAAGCATTATCGGTACTCATCAATTCATCTCACTCAAATTGTTACAAATCCGGCTTTCACCCTGGTCAGATATCGATTGCTTTTATCAACCAGCTGCTCAAGCGCCAAAGATAACCAAAACTCCACGACAGGCTGCTAAGGTAATTTGAGCACTCTAAGTTTGCTGTCACCTTAATGTGGGACAGGTTGCTCACAGCCAAAAGAAATGGCATCTAACCACTTAATAAATAAAGAAATATCGAACACCGGTCAGAATTGACGGAATATCCATAACGGCAAAGGCTATCCATTGAATAATGTTGATAGCTGACGAATAGTAGTGGCTACTGGCATGCCCTTCTGGTTGGTGCTTTTGGCTGTGCTCCTGGTGTCACCAACCTTTACGCATGGCCCAATGAAGATCAACATTGCAAGGACGCGGGCCATAGCGGTTGCGGACCCTCGTGCGATATCGGGTAGAGCTGAGAGATGGATAACGGTGGCGGAAAGAGGGGAAAGAGGGGAAAGTATGCAGGTTAGCAGGACTTGCATGGCTCAATCTGCTACCCGGGAATTCAGGTTTGGCTGGCTCATCAATCGGTAGTTACACTCTTGCCTGAAAGGGCTTCAACCAGCTCTGAGAGCCGCTTCCAGGCAAGGGCGGGGTACTTTACATCAGCAGATTAGACGTCGATGCCTGACTCCAGAGAGTGCCAATATGGCCAGCCAGGTATTTGCCTCGCACTTCACCCCACAACATAAGATACCAAAGTAGAAGTTCGCGTTGTGTCGCAATTCCAAGACGGCTGTATGCCCGCTTGCGATAAGTCGCTATCGTTTCACGACTTATTCCCAACTCAGCACTGATATCCAGTGACGACATGCCGAAAATCGCCCTGCTGCACACCTGGACTTCTCGAATCGGCATACTCGACATTCCATCGGTCAGAACACTTTCGATTTCCTCGACGGACCTGAAAGCCTCAGATGTATCAAACTTTCGACTGGATATCCCGATGTGCTTTGTTATCAGGGAAAAAATCACCTTGGAATTGTTTTCCATCAATGCAAGATTCTCACGGGATGAGAGATTGGACTTTGAAGAGCAAATTGCCAAAACGGCCATCCCATCATCTATCTGGGAACAGAGCATGGCTCGATACTTGATGCCACGTCGCCCATACACGTCTTCTCGAAGCCTCCTGTCATCAAGCCCCAAAAGATTTGTGCCAACTGCTGCAAATTTTTTAGAGACCACCAACTCCTTTGCTGTTTCATATGCGGGATCCCGCACCCAGAGATTTTCATTGGTATATAAAAACATCTGCTGATAGTTCTCCTCGGCATGATCGATGCCAGAGGTCAGCAGACCCCGCATGCTGCCTTTGGAGAGATGCATCAGGGCCATATGATCAACGCCCAAAAGCTTATGCAAAAACTGGACCAATCCGGAATCAAAATTCTTGTTCCCTATGGAACTGATTGCCGGTGTAAGTGCCGAGGCTAATTGTTGCGGACCAAAATCAGGTTGAAACTGAGCTATTTTCATACTAATAACCACCTGAATGTATACTATTATTGTGCTTAACTTTACGCACCAAGGAAAACATACTCGGATTTCTGCCTGGAGTCTACCCTTTGTATGGCCCTGTCAATCCCGTTCAGAAACATCCCTTTGATCACTGCCAGAGCGCCTGAGACCCAGGACAGTTACGACCCCGGAGCGCTTTCAGGGATGATCAACCGCGGGTTTCTCCCTGGGTCGGCGCTGCTCGAGCCTGACGTTGTGGACGGCATTGTGGATGCTCTTCCCATCGCCCTGCGGTGTCGCCGCCATGATAGCCTTGCAAATAGTGATCAGGGGCATTTTGGCAGGCCCGCCACACCGCCGCGAGACCAACCCGACAGCCCCGGCACCGGCAGGCCAGGCCCTTGATAGAACGGGGCGCAACGCTCGACCGCCGGGTGAGTTGGGTAAGCTGCTTGCGGCAGATCAATGCGATAATCGCCAACCGAGCCGGGCCCCAAGCCACCCATGTCCCAAGACTGTCCCATGCAATGGTGACAAAATATGTTACCCGGCATGGTTGTTGCTGCCTTATAGTCTGGCCAATGACATTTCGCCGCACCGTGAGAGACACCCGGTAGCCGATGCTTATCTCCAACAAGACTGATCATTCATCAAGGCAGTATGGAGAAGTTAGACACATACCGTGTTGCCAGGGCGTAAAATCACGTGTGACAAAAAACTGACGGACATAAGCGATGAGTAACGATACAACCGAGAATGAATTCCAGACGATCTGTATTGAGCAACCTCTCCCGGAAGTTACACGAATCAAGCTCAATCGTCCGGATACCCGTAATGCGCAAAACGCTCAGATGCTTTATGAACTGAATACGGCCTTTAACCAGGCGGCAAGAGATGACCTTGTCAAGGTGATAATTCTGGCTGCGCATGGGCCCCACTTTTCGTCTGGGCATGATTTGAATATCGGGGATTTTTCCCAACAAATGACACAATGGGATCCTGTCGGAACCTGGTGCGGCTTTGGCTGTAACGGCGCTGAAGGAAGGATGGCCATAGAGAAAGAGCTGTTCATAGGCTTGTCCGAGCGCTGGCGCAATATCCCCAAGGTGACTATTGCCCAGGTGCAGGGAAAAGCAATCTCTGGCGCATTGATGCTTATCTGGCCATGCGACCTGATTGTCGCGGCCGAAAATGCACTCTTTGCCGACAACACCGCGTTACTCGGTGTAGCCGGAGCTGAGTTTTTCAACCATCCTTGGGAGCTGGGTGTTCGCAAAGCCAAAGAATACCTTTTCACTAGTGATTTTTTTGACGCCCATGAGGCGTACCGACTCGGCATGGTCAACCATGTGGTAGCGAATGACCAGCTGGAAAACTTCACACTGGAGCTTGCGCGAAAGATCATCAACAAACCAGCATTCACACTCAAACTGCTGAAAGAAGCAGTCAATGCCGCGCAGGATGCGCAAGGGCGGGCGAACAGTATGAATACCAGTTTTGCACTGCATCAGCTTAGCCATTCACATAATGAGCAACTGTACGGTTTACCCATTGACCCAATCAATCTTCCCGATGAACTCAAGAGCAAGGTCATGAGCGAACTAACCAAAGAGAACAAGAAATAGGTCCAAAGGCTTTCATTCCATGACTATGATTCCACTCAGCAGAATACCTTCCATACAAGCAGCCCGCCAAGGCGCAGAAACCTGGGCCATTCGCCACGGGGACGATGTTATAACCTGGGGCGAACTCGAAGATCGCTCGAACAGGCGCGCATGGGCATTCAAAGAACAAGGGGTTGTACCTGGGGATTTCGTGACGCTCGCCCTGCCTAATGGCTCTGACTTTTACGAAAACCTGTTCGCCCTCTGGAAGATTGGAGCGACACCCCATGTCGTCTCCTACCGTCTTCCACCCTCGGAATTAATGGCTATTGTTTCAGTCGCAAAACCCAAACTTGTAATAGCATATTCCGAAGAATTAATAACGTCTTTCGGCGCCAAACCGGCAGATTTTGGAAAAGACCACGGCAATGGAAACACTCACGAGGAGATTATTGTCCCACGGTGGAAAGCAATGTCATCAGGCGGTTCTACCGGTCTTCCCAAGATTATTATCGCACCGGGGCCGAACGCCTTTGACACAGAGAAAAAGCCGCCCCTGCATTTCCCTGAAACAGGCCCAATCCTCGCGACCGGGCCGGTTTATCACAATATGCCACTTACCGTAAATATCCAGGCCCTTTTTGAGGGACACCAAGTTGTCGGCATGACTCGCTTTGATCCGGAAGAATGCCTACGTCTTATTGAGGAATTCAGGATCCAGTGGACCAGCTTCGTTCCGACCATGATGATGCGCATTTCCCGCCTCCCGGAAGAAGTTCGCTCCCGTTACGATGTCTCCTCGCTCAAAGTCGTCTGGCACTGGGCAGCACCCATGCCACAGACATTGAAGCAGGAGTGGATTGACTGGCTGGGCGCCGAAAAAATCTGGGAGCTTTATGGTGGCACGGAGGGTATCGTCACAACGGTGCTGAACGGCAAGGAGTGGCTGGAACACCGCGGCTCCGTCGGTCGTCCTCATCTCGACAAAATCAAGATTCTTGATGATGAAGGCAATGAACTTCCCACTGGAGAGGTTGGAGAAATTTTTGCCCTTCCCGCCGGTGGACAGGGATCGACCTACGAATATCTTGGCTCTGAGGCGCGGACAGCGACAGGTGGCTATGAGACGCTGGGCGATTACGGCTGGGTCGATGAAGATGGCTATCTCTATATCGCCGACCGCCGTACCGACATGATTGTATCGGGCGGCGCCAATATCTTCCCGGCTGAGGTTGAAGGCGCCCTGATGGCACACCCTGGTGTTGAAGCAGCCGTTGTGATTGGCCTACCCAACGATGATTTCGGCGCAATTGCCCACGCGATCGTAAAGCCGACAGAGGGCTGGGAAGAGGAATTAAACCAGGGTGTTCTGGTGGATTTCGTTGCGAAACAGCTTGTGACCTACAAAATACCACGCTCCTTCGAGTTTGTTACTGAACAACTTCGCGACGATGCCGGCAAGGTACGCAGAAAGCAACTCAGGGAGGAGCGAATCGCTAGAATGCAGACCGCCGTTCTCCCACTCAAGGCAAATGGCGAGAGGCATGAGAAACGCAATGCCAACGATGCCATTAAAAGCTAAAAATCCATCAGTCCTCAATCAACTCTTATCAAAAAGCAAACTTATGAATTTTCCTGTGCCATTTCCGGCCAGATACCAGAAACCCTTTGAGGAGACCGGCGATGAACAATGCTGAACGTCCAATTTCTGAACTTCCAATTATGGATGTTGACCTGCTGGTAATCGGGGCCGGCATGGCTGGGTTGACCGCCGGCGCTTTTGCAGCCAGCAAAGGCTTGAACGTTGGCATAGTAGAAAAGGCTCCTGAAATTGGCGGATCAGCTCTCCTTGCCGCAGGAGGGCTGTTGAAACCCAAAAGCGTCGAAGCCTTGAAAGCTGCCAATCCTGGCGGAAATCCGGCTTTCGCTGATATCCTGTATTCCAGACATGACGCACTCATAGAGTGGATATCATCGCTTGGCGTCAGCGTAACCCCTCCGGCGGACGGGGAAGAAGCTGTTGGCGTTCCCGCCATCATGCGCGGCATCGACATCGCCCGCTATATTGCACTTTGCCGACTGGAAGTGGAAAGCTCAGGGGGGTGGATTGTAACCAGCACACAAGTTGACTCCCTCGACATGGAGGATGGAAACGTTAGGGGAGCAATCGTCCACGACCGGGACGGAACCATCCGGGTTCAAGCTGGCCACACATTGCTTGCTACAGGGGGCTTTCAAGGGTCTGAAGAATTGCGTCGACGTTATATGGGTGAACAGGCCGCCAACATGCTATTGCGTGCCAACCCGTTCAGTGTTGGTGATGGCCTGCAATTGGGGCTTGCTGCCGGTGGAGCAACGACCAGGGAGATGGACTATTTTTATGGACATACCATCCCATTCCCGCTTGATCACGAATTTCGCCCAAGCGACTATTCTCGCCTGGCCATGCCTTTTATGCTGCCACGCAGCCTGCTGTTTGACAAAGATGGCCAGCGGTTTGTCGATGAGTCCTCAACCTATTGCTACGATGCAAGGGCTGTACTTTTTCAACCAGAAAGTCGGGCTCTCCTGGTTGGAGATCAAACCTTGCTTGAGGCGGATGCCGCCGGGTTTGTAGTCAACCGGACGTTAGGGGTTGAGCTGGTCGACCGCCTGGCAGATGCGCGGCGGGCTGGCGCCCATGCCTGTGAAGCCGAGTCACTCGAAGAACTTGACAGATTGGTTGCGGAATGGGGTTATAAGAATATTGCCAAAGGTATTCACAACTTCAACACATCAATAGCAAAAGGGGAAAATGTCAAGCCATCCCGCAAGAAATATGCCCGGCTTTATGAGGCGCCTTATTTTGCGATTGAAGTTCAACCCGCCATAACCTTTACTTTCGGTGGCCTTGAAGTTGACGACAAAGCGCAGGTTCTGCGCCAGGATGGCACAGTCATTCCCGGCCTTCTTGCGGCAGGGGCCGATGTCGGCGGCGTGTTCTGTGAACAATACTGTAGCGGACTCAACATGGCCGCTACATTTGCCATGCAAGCTGTGGAAACTGTGCTTGCTAAAAGTGGCAAGCCAACCATGGCTGTTTGAGATGGCTACCCACCAAGACGTCCAGCAATCGGTGGGTATTTTGAATATGCCTGCAAGTTCCTCTGCTACCTATTGACGAAATGGCGAGTTGAATTTTCCCAAACACAAATTTCCAGATAACGACAAAACGCTTCATCAAAGAATCAACCACCCGCAGGCCACTGTTGGCTCCACTCTCAAGGCGGGTAAAGCTTGGAAAAACACCGGAGAAATCAAGATGGGCAGAGTCGAGGGTAAAGTCGCAATCGTCACCGGAGCAGCCGGAGGCTTGGGCGAGGCTCATGCACGGCGGCTTGCCGCAGAGGGCGCCATGGTGATGCTCACTGATGTGTGCGACGAGAGAGGCCAATTCATCGCGTCGGCACTCGGCCCCAATGTTCGCTTCATACACCACGACGTCACCCGGGAAGAGGACTGGAAGCGTATCGTCAGCGCCACAGAGGCCGCTTTTGGTCCGGTATCCGTGCTCGTGAACAATGCCGGCGTAATGTCTCACGGACACCTGGAGTCGTTCGAAGAAATGGAATATCGGCGAGTTATCGATATCAACCAGGTGTCGGTCTTTCTCGGCATGAAATCTGTTGTGCCTTCCATGAGGCGTGCCGGCGGCGGCTCCATTGTCAATATATCGTCGGTATGCGGCATTTTCGGTGTAGCCAAGACCATTGCATACACGGCATCGAAGTTCGCGGTGCGCGGCATGACAAAAAGCGCGGCGATGGAACTGGCCCCACTCAACATACGGGTGAATTCGGTTCATCCCGGCTTTATCGACACTCCCATGACCAACAATCCAACGGCGGAAAACAAGGCGAATCTCCAGGCCTCCGCCGCGGCAACTCCGGTGGGGCGTATAGGCCATCCCGATGAAATAGCGAGTATCGTGCTGATGCTGGCCTCAGATGAATCACGGTTCTCGACCGGGGCCGAGTTTACTGTTGATGGCGGATTGACAAACGGAATGCGGGCATCATGATGGCTGCGGCCTGATCTCCCCTGCCTTCCTGTCAGCAATCGGTTGCTTTGAATATTCCCGCAATTTCGTCTGCCAGCCATTGATGAAGTGGCGAACTGGCGGTCCGTTGGTGCTGGACCAGATGCAGATCCGTCTTGAGCATCCCGAATGCCGGAATATGAGAAATGGGAATGGCTTCAATCTCACCATTGGCAATGGACAGCCACGGCAGAAAATCGGGTGCGATCATCAGGGCATCGCTGCGCACCAAAGAGACTATGGCCACAATCATGTGCTCAGTCTCCAGCACTATTGTGGTTTGCAGCCCGGCGCCTGCGGTCTGCCGTCGGGCGCCTTCGATTTCTTCCGGTGAAAAATGGGTCTTCATGCGCAACAGAGGATAGGCGCAAATATCATCGAGAGTTATGCGCTTTCTCTCAAGCAGTGGATGTCCCTTGCGGCACCAGCAAACGGGACGTGCGGAATAGATTGCCTCGCTGATGAACCCGGTTGAATCGGGAGGCGATCGCACGACAGCAAAATCTGTCTCTCCTGCCGCCAGACGATCAGTAAAATCGTCGGAAAGGTACTGCGCCTCAAGAGAGAGACCTGGCGCCTTAAGGCGCAGCTCGGCCAATAATTCCGGCACGGTGAGCAAGGCAAACTGCTCCGGAGCGGCAATTTTGATCTTGCCTCTGGCCTGAGCCGGATCAAAAGGCTTGAAATCGAAGCAACTTTCAGCCTTTGTCACGATCTGCTGCAACGGCGCCCTGAGTTGTTCCGCAAGCGGAGTCGGCACCAGGCCCGCACCATGCCTCACCAGTAGCGGATCGCCAAACAGGTTCCGAAGCCGAGCGAGTGACTTACTCATGGCGGATTGGGTTATAAACAACCGTTCCGCAGCTTTTGTGACACTGCCCTCGTCAAGCAAGACATAAAGTATTTTCAGAAGATTGAAATCAATCTTGTCAAATGTTTGCTTCATCGCTGAGCCTCCATGCATTCAAGAATAGCATGAAAATAACTCATGCCTAGCATGACGAACCACCATTAGGTCTGCCAGGAACAGAATGCTATAAAAACTCCCCAAGGCGTTTCTATCTTTTGTGGAGAGCACAGTGAAAACATACGAAATACCACTGCTTATTCGTGGTGAGCTTATATATGAAAATATGATTGAATTTGGGTGCCGGCGCGGCAACACGGTATTCCGCACGCCAGATGTATCCAAATATCTCGACAAGTTGCCGCTGCTGGATCCTTCCAAGATGTCAGATATGTATGAAAAACTGACATTTGCCGACGTTGTGGAATATCTCGATGAACTGGGCAAGCGCCTGCATCCCGATATCAACTCATACATCCGCGAAGCTTACGAGCTTTCCTGCATGACCTCTGGTCAGACCCCGGAAATTCTTTTCGATGCTTACGCCACAATGATCCCAGCCATCATGAAAGCCGATTTTGTCCGCGAAGTCGCTGATGCTCGCATCGGCATCAAAACACTCGATGGCTGGACCCGTCAGGAACTGAGTGATGGCCGTATCGCCCACACCCGACCACTGGGTGCCCGTTGTGTTCACATCACCGCGGGCAACTCTCCCGGCGTTGCCGGCGTGACTGCTCTGTGGAATGCCATCACCCGTGGTGACGCGGTGATCAAGAGCCCTTCGAACGATCCGCTGACGTCTCTGGCTATTGGTCGCACCATGGTTGAAATGGCGCCCGACCACCCACTGACCAAACACTATAGCGTTGCCCACTGGAAAGGTGGCAACACCGAATTTGAAAGTAAAGTCTATTCACCAGACCACTTCGAGAAAGTCGTGGCGTGGGGCGGCTTTGCGTCGATGAAACACATCACTCGCTATCTCCAGCCAGGTCTTGAACTGGTCGCCATGGACCCGAAACTCAGCGCCACCATCGTGGGCAAGGAAGCCTTTGAATCGGAAGAGACAATGCGCAAGGTTGCCCGTTTGATTGCGCGGGACTTCGGCACGGCCAACCAGGAGGCCTGCTCAAGCGCACGTGTCATCAACATTCAAAGCGGTACCGATGCCGAAGGCCTCGCCAAGCTCGACAAGCTGGCTGAATATGCTTTCGAAGCGTTACAACAGATACAACCACATGTAAGCGGTCCCCACCCCAGCTTCGACCAGGGGCTGATGGAGGAGATCGATGCAATACGTAATTCCAGGTTCTACAAAGTCGTTGGCGTTGAAGGCAACAGCGGAGGAGTGGTTGTTTCCCACATACCTGACCCTGTTGACTTTTCTGACATCCTCGGCGGAAGGGTTGCCAACTTCGTGCCCATCGACGATATTGAAGAGGCTCTCGACCGTATTACCATTCACACCCAGACCATCGGGGTGTATCCGGAGAGCCTGAAACACGAGTATCGAGAGCGCCTGGCCTTTCTCGGAGGTCAAAGGATCGTTTCTCTTGGCAATCACCTGACCATCAGCCCCGCCCTGCCCCATGACGCAATCGAGCCGATCCGCCGTCTGTGCCGCTGGATCAACGACGAGGACTTTACAACCGGGAACTTCCGTGGTCGCAAGGCTTACGCTGACGAAGCATAACAGCGCTGACTCACGGCACGCATGATCGCAACCGGAATTTAATATCGTAACGTATTTATTGGAGACTTTTATGTCAGACCAGGCAAAGTTCTCAACAGCGGAAGTTGATGTTTTCTGTGAAGATATCACAAAGATGGCATACCGTACCGCCGAAGAGATTTTCTCTCTCTCCAACGAGGAAGTGAAACGCCTTCAGCTGAACACTTTGCGCCGCCGATTTTCTGAACTCGGCCCAAAGCTTAATGCGGTCCAACAGCTGATCGACCTCAACAAAATAACCCAGATCAGTGAAATCAATGACATTGTTCCTCTGCTGCTTCCCCATACCGCGTGCAAATCGTATCCGCTGTCGCTTATTGACAACTGCCGCTTTGAACACCTGAACGAGTGGCTGAACGACTACACCAGCTTTGACCTGTCCAGCCTGGATGTTGCCGGCTGCCAGAGTCTGGATGAGTGGCTGCAGGTTGTGGAAAAACAAACGCCAGTGCGGGTCATCACCTCTTCAGGAAGCTCTGGGAAACTGTCCATCATCCCCCGCAGCATGGTGGAAAACAAAATGATTCCAGCTTATTTCTACGCTTTTTACACCCCGTTCCGGGATGAGC
>Ga0265293_10010491_pt1 | contig 12936 bp, 10 predicted proteins | sample Munlanlewell138R_FD_192505 | JGI IMG/M metagenome (GOLD analysis project Ga0265293, IMG submission 192505) | Leachate microbial communities from a municipal landfill in Southern Ontario, Canada - Leachate well 138R | ecosystem: Engineered > Solid waste > Landfill > Unclassified | place: Canada... | reverse complement strand
TCTAAATGAAGCAATAAACTGGCTTGAAACAAGACCCAGGTTTAAAGATAAAGTATCTTTAGACAAAATGATTTTAGCAACTAAAAAGTTAGGTAATCCACAAGATCACTTTAAATCCATTCATATTACGGGAACAAATGGGAAAGGATCGGTGGCACACTATCTTTCAAGTGTTTTAGCCCACCAATATAAGGTTGGGCTATTTACCTCGCCTTATATCATTAAGTTTAATGAAAGAATTCAAATTAATAATGACGTGATAACTGATGAAACCTTACTTAATCAAATCGAATTTATTAAAGATTTTAGTGAGGCGTTTTATCAAGAAACTAGTGAACACTTGACCTTCTTTGAATTGTTAACGCTGATGGCGTTTAAATACTTTGAAGAAGAACAAGTTGATTACGCTATTATTGAGGTTGGGATTGGGGGAACACTGGATGCCACCAATGTGATTAGGCCAATCTTATCGATTATTACCACCGTTGGTTTAGACCACCAAAAACAATTAGGTAACACACTTGAAAGCATTCTCTTAAATAAATTAGGGATTGTCAAAGGTGGGGTCCCACTCATTACTGGGGTTAATGGCTTTAATGAATTAATTGATGCCTACGTAGGTAAACTTAACACAAAAGTCTATTATCTAGATACTTCCAAAATTAAGTTGATTAAGCCTTATCCATTAGAATTTAAGTTTGAGTATCATACCTATAAACCTTCTTTACAAGGGTTATATCAAATGGAAAATATTTCCTTAAGTGTGATGGCTTTAAATTTGTTATTCCCAAAAATGCCCGTTCAAATGATTAAAGATGGGATTAAAGAGGCCACAAACCCAGCCCGCTTTGAAATCATTGAAGAAAACCCAACCATCATCCTAGATGGTGCCCATAACAAAGAAGCAATCAATAATTTAGATGTTAGTTTAAAAACCATTTTCAAAGATAACAAGATTAAAGTATTGTTTGCCTGTATGCAAGACAAACCTTTTAATGAAATGTTAACCAGTTTAAGTGAAATCACCAATGATATTACCTTAACCACGATAGACTATCACCGGGCCTTGGATATTAACTCAGAAGAATTACTATTTGATTTACCAAGGATTAAAGATCCAATTGAAGCCTTTAATAAAATTTATAATTTATTAGGTAAAGATGATGTGCTGGTTATAACTGGTTCACTATATTTTGCCAGTTTTATGAGAAACTACCTGATAAAAAGGTAGTTTTCTTTTTTTAGAGGGTTTGGTTTGTATATATAAATAGAGGTGACTTAATGAGCTATTTAATTAAAGAGATGCCCAATAATGAGCGTCCCAGAGAAAGATTACTAAACTATGGGGTTAAAAGTTTATCAACTAGTGAGTTACTGGCAATTATTCTTCAAACCGGAAATAAAGGTGAAAGTGTTTTAGATTTATCGAAAAGGATTTTGTATAAAATTGAAAAACTATCCTTATTGCTTAATATGAACGTTCAAGAATTAATGAAGATTAAAGGGGTTGGGGTTGCGAAAGGATGTATCATTGTTGCGGCAATCGAGTTAACAAGAAGGATGTATGAAGATTTAGATGAGAAAAAAGAGAGTATCTATGATGTGAATGATGTTTACTATTTATTTAACCGAGAACTTGATGTCTTGGAACAAGAACATTTTTTTGTTATCTACTTAGATATGAAAAATAAAATCTTAAGTAAAAAACTACTATTTGTAGGGTCTCTTAATTCGAGTTTGGTCGCACCGAGAGACATCTTTAAACATGCGATGCGGTTTAATGCGGCGAGCCTTATATTTGTTCATAACCACCCTTCTGGAGACCCTACACCCAGTAAAAATGATATTATTACCACCACAAAACTAGTTGAAGCTGCTCAAACGATTGGGATTCATGTAATAGACCATGTCGTGATTGGAAAGAAAAGTTGTTATTCAATCTTAACGAACAAAAGGTATAATTTTTAAATTTTCTTGTATAATAGAGATATAGAGGTGTTACAATGAAAAAATCAAGTAAACGTTTGTGGATCACAGTTATTGTCGGGATACTAATCCTTTTTATGTTCATTTTGGTAGCTGCGATACTTAATTTAGGGGCTCAACTTTCTTTAATTCATCCTTACGTAGGCTATGGATTTTATGGGCTGTGTGTCATTTTAATTTGGTTTTTAGTTTTGAATCCAGTCAGAATTATTGCTTTTTCACCCGCTTTTAATATTGAAACCGTACTAGACAAACCGTCAAGACACCGGTTTAAAACTTATCAAAAAGTGGCGAAAACACTTATCAAAAATGGCGACATCAGTGATAAAGAGGCAAACGAGTTAAAACAAGTTATTCAAGAGCCTGAAGCTTTACAACTAAAATTAAATGAAATCTTTAATTCAACCTTAAAAAAGAAAATCAATAAATTAATTTTTTCACACGCCAAAACTGTTTTAATCTCAACCGCGATCAGTCAAAACGGAAGATGGGATTTAATTGCCAGTTTTATTGTCAACTTACGACTGATTAAATCGATTGTTCAAATGAGTGGCTTTAGACCCAACTTTAAGAACTTAGCGAAACTAACAATCAATGTCTTTTCAACGGCATTAATTGCCGAAGGTTTAGAAAACATAGATTTAACCGAAATTCTACCGACCAGTTCTCAAAACTTCTTAAGAGAAATACCGTTTGCGAGAATGGTTACCGAATCGATTACACAGGGTATTTCAAACGCTATCTTGACCGTAAGAATTGGTATCATTACACGAAAATACTTATTCGCGGATAGTAAAGAATTATCCAAAAAGGACATCAGAAGAGGAGCATTTATTGAAACTTTTAAAATAATGCCTAATTTAATTAAAGATTCGATTTCCGGATTTCCTCAAAAAATAAGAGAGTTTTTTACCTTTAAGAAAAAAGAAGAAGCTGATCCAGCATGATAGATGAAGTTAAAAAGAGATTAATTTCTAAACATGATAAGAAGTATCAAAATTTCACCAGCACCTTAACACCCAATAAAAAAAATATTTTAGGTGTTAGAATGCCTGAAATCAGAAACATCGCCAAAGCGATTAATCAAGATAACCCAATGAGATTTCTAGATGAAAATGATTTTAGTTATTTAGAATTAGAACTGATTCAGGCAATCTTGATTGGTCAAATCAAAGATATTGATCTTGCGTTAACTTACGCAACTAAATTTTTACCAGTAATCGATACTTGGAACACTTGTGACTTATTTTGTGGGTCTTTTAAACTGACAAAAAAATACCCTAAAATTGTTTGGGATTGGTTAGAACATCACCAATCGAGTACTAACCCGATGACATTAAGGGTAATTATGGTCATGATGTTACTTTATTTCTTAAATGATGATTATGTTGAGAAGGTTTTAGATAAGCTTGAAATAATCAACGCTGATCACTATTATTTTAAAATGGGTAAAGCTTGGCTTTTGGCTGAAATGACGGTAAAATACCCAAATAAAAGTTTAACCTATTTAGATAGAAAAGACTTAGATCCACAAATCAAGAAAATGGCGATTAGAAAAATTAAGGATTCTTTCAGAATTTCTAAGACAATAAAAGATAACTTGTAAAATTAAATTACTATATGAATTAATTAAGAAGTGGTAAAATATTTTTAGAGGTGATATGTGTGAGATTATTTAAAGGATTATTGGCTGTTTTGGGGATTGCATTTAGTATCTTTTTAGTCACACCAATCGAAGCCAAAACAAAAGCAGCGTACTTAGATGATTATGAAGCAATGTCATTCGTTAATAAGATAGGTGAACTTGTTAATGAAATCCCAGCACTAAGCAAAATTTATTACAACTCATTATCAATTGAAGAAAAAGCATTATACAATGCTTATTTAGAGCATATAAAGTTAGGCACATTTGAAGTTCCCTTTGTGATAAATTATGAAAATGTCACTGATGCTGAAATGGAAGTCCATCAACAAGCCATCATACAAGCTTATATAGTGCTCATTAGAGAACACTCCGAATTGTTTTTCTTAAATGGTGGTTTAGAAAGAATCACTCGAACTACCACAGCCCCAAGTCCGAAAGACTATGAGGTTGAGTTAACTTTTGAATTGACAGATTCGTATGTTAATCTTAGTGGCGATGTTAAGTATGATCAATTAGAAACTGATTTAAATATGGTTTTAGCCACGAGAGATTTTATTAGCCAAACAGTTCAAACACTATCGATTGAATATGAAAAATATAAATATATTCATGACTATTTAATATTAAATAACTCTTACTTAAAAACCAATGATTTATCCCACACCCCAGTAGGGGCATTAGTTGATTGGGAAACACCGGTTTGTGAAGCTTACGCAGAAGCATTTCAATTACTGGCACATCATAACGGCTTAAATTCAACTTATGTAACCGGGGAAATTCTTTCAAATGGTGAATTACACGCTTGGAATAATGTTAGATTGGGTGGAACTTGGTATTTTATCGATGTGACATGGGATGACCCAGTTGGCGCAGACCTAGATTATATTGACTACACCTACTTTTTAACCCCACAACTTCCGTCTTTTGAAAGACGTATTGATAATGAGGTAATTACACCAACTCCATTTACAACAGCGATTTATGACAATATTCCAGTCTATGAAATTAAAATTTATTTAGATGGTGAATTAATTAACACACAAATGATTACTTCAGGTGGGGATGTTGTGGTTCCAAGTAGTTTAGAGCGTGAAGGTTATGATTTAGTTTTTGATCAAGAATCAACTCGGATTAACTCCGCTCGGTCTTTAAACGGAACCTACGTTTTACAAACATTTACGATTACCTTTAAATCAGGTTCAACCATTATTAAAACAGAAACGGTTGATTATAATGTTACCCCAGAGGCCCCTTCAGATCCAACTAGAGCAAATTATACTTTTCTTGGTTGGAGCTATGAGATTGAACCAGCCAAAGAAGATCGAGTCTATGAAGCGATGTTTAAATTAAACTCAGATGTTAACACTGAAGGCAATATGTTAGGAACAGCAACAGGACTAGCCATTACCTTAGGGATTGGGTTAATCGCCATCGTTGGCTTAATGATTTTATTCAAAGTTTTGGGTAAAATATTTAGATAAAATAAAGATTTGAGGTTAATCAAAATTAAGTATCATTAATTGATTGACAAGTTAAATCAAATAAGGTAAAATAAACACGTTGCAAAATAAGTACCACGTAGAAGAGGTTATAAACACCAAAACGGTTACCTTAATAGTGCGTCTTCAAAGATAAGGAGGTGTTTTTGTAATGTATGCAGTTATTAAAACAGGCGGGAAACAATTAAAAGTAGAAGTTGGTCAAGAAATCTTTGTTGAAAAACTAGATGTTGAAGAATCAGAAACCGTTACTTTTGAAGAAGTTTTACTTGTGGTTGGCGATGAAACTAAGGTAGGAAATCCTTATGTTGATGGCGCTAATGTGGTTGCAAAAGTACTAAAACAAGGTAAAGATCGTAAGATTATTGTTTATAAGTACAAACCTAAAACAAACTATAAGAAGAAACAAGGTCATCGTCAAGCTTACACTAAATTAGTGGTCGAAGCTATCAACGCTTAATCATGATTAAAGCGTGGATTAAAACCAACCCAACCTTAATCAAAGTTGAGGGTCATGCGGGTTATGATAGATCTGGAAAAGATATAGTTTGTGCGAGTGTATCCACCGCGGTCATTCTTTCAGCTAACTTAATCAAGCGGTTAGGTGAAAATGAAAAAGTATTATTACACGTGGAAGAGGGCTACTTCTTAGTAGAAGTCAAAGAAACTTCATCCACCATTACAGCCATATTAGATAATTTAATATGGACGCTTGAAGAATTAGAAATTCAATACCCTAAATATATAAAAATCAAGAAGGAGGGATAACATGTTAAAATTAAACATTCAGTTATTCGCATCGAAAAAAGGTGTGGGTTCATCTAGAAACGGTCGAGATTCTGCGGCACAACGTTTAGGACTCAAACTTTCAGATGGTCAACAAGCATCAGCAGGCGCTATTATTTACCGTCAAAGAGGCACCAAAATCCATCCCGGCAAGAACGTGGGTAGAGGTAAAGATGATACCTTATACGCATTAGTAAGTGGCGTCGTTAAATACGAACGTTTGGGAAGAGATAGAAAACAAGTATCGGTCTATGAAGGGTAAGCAGTGCTTATCCTTTTTTTTCATTTAATGGAGGTGTGGTATGTTTAAAGATAGTGTCGATGTTTATTTAAAAGCGGGAAAAGGTGGCAATGGGATTGTTGCCTATCGAAGAGAAAAATATGTCGAATTTGGTGGACCTGCTGGGGGTGATGGTGGGAAAGGTGGATCGATTATTTTTGTGGCAGATGGGGCTTTAAACACCTTATTAGATTTTACTTTTAAAAAACATATCCAAGCACCTAATGGACAAAATGGGATGCCCAAAAATATGTTAGGTAAAAATGGCGAAGATATTATCTTAAGAGTTCCCGTTGGAACCCAAGTGCTTGATTATGACACCAAACAATTAATTTATGATTTTGCCGTTGAAGGCCAAAAAGAAATAATCGCAAAAGGCGGAAAAGGCGGACGTGGTAATACCAGCTTTAAAACACACCGAAATCCAGCACCGAGTATTTCTGAAAATGGAGATTTAGGGGAATCGTTTCATTATCAATTAGAACTTAAAGTGTTAGCAGACGTTGGTTTGGTGGGTTTACCTAATGCCGGAAAATCTACTTTAATATCAAATGTCTCTAATGCAAAACCTGAAATCGCAAATTACCCTTTCACAACCTTAAGACCGCATTTAGGGTTAGTTTACGTTGATTTAGAAAAATCATTTGTGATGGCAGATTTACCTGGTTTAATTGAAGGGGCCAGTAGTGGGATTGGCTTAGGCTTTCAATTTTTGAAACACATTGAAAGATGCCGCGTCATTTTACATGTTGTCAGTATGGATAAACTAGAAAATCCAGACCCCTATAACAACTTTTTGAAAATAAATAAAGAATTAGAACTTTATGACGAAACTTTAATGAATCGTCCGATGATTGTTTGTGCTTCAAAGATGGATGTTATCGGGGCGGATGAACAATTTGAAATCTTTAAAACTCAACTCAATGAGGCTTATCCGATATATCCTATTAGCGCGTTAACGCAAACGGGGTTAAACACCTTAAAATATAAGTTATTTGAAACCTTAGAAACGATTCCAAAAGTCGAGACCGAACTCATCCACCGAACCTATAACCTTAAGGATGCAGGTGATTTCTTTATTATTACCCAAGCAGAAGATGGTGTTTATGAAGTTACCGGTGAAGGGATATTAACTTTATTCACTCGCACAAACTTTGACAATGAGGAATCCGTTAAACGTTTTTCACGTCAACTAAGAAGTTATGGTTTAGAAGATGCCTTAAAAGAAAAAGGGGTTAAACCAAAAGACGAAGTTAGAATTTTTGGATATTTATTTGAATTAGTAGACTAAGTAGCTTTCGAAGCTACTTTTTTTAAAAATTAAATAAAACTTTAAACAATTCTTTAAAAATAGTTTAAAACGTTTATAATAGGGTTAGGGATGTGATCAAATGAAACTTTATATTAAACCATACTTGGTAGATAATGAAAAAGGACGTGTTTTTATTGTTCACGGGATATGTGAGCATAGTGGCCGGTATGAATATTTAGCAAAAGAACTGAATAAGGCGAATTATTCTGTGATAACGTATGATTTAAGAGGCCACGGAAAGAGTGATGGTAAAAGAGGTTATGTTGAATCCTTTTTTGACCATGTTGATGATTTATCCGATGTGATAGATAGCTATCAAAGTAAAACCGGTAAACAGTTTTTATTAGGCCATTCAATGGGTGGTTTGATTGGTCATCTTTATATGATTAGGGAACCTAAAGTGGATGGTTATATTGCCTCTGGGGCACCAACTGACTACTTAAAACGCGTTAAACCATTAAGACTAATTGGGTATAAATGGTTTGGATTTTTAAACATCAAAAATACCTTTGGGAATAACACATTGACCCATGATGATGTCATTGAGAAATACTATCAAACAGACCCACTTAACTTGAAAAAATATTCGATCAGGTTAGGAGGAGAAATGTTTGTCGGTGGCGTTAAACACTTAAATAAACATTTATATAGAAATGAAAAACCCATTTTAATCCTCCATGGTGGTCTAGATTCGATTGTTCCCGTTGAACATTCTAGACGTATTGAGGGGCTTTTGAGTACGAAAGATAAACAATTGATTATCTATGAAAACAACTTTCATGAAATATTCAATGAACTTAATAAAGACGATGTCATAACAGATTGTGTGAGGTGGTTGGATGCGCACTAAATATATTTTATCTATTGATCAAGGAACCACCTCTAGTCGAATCGTGGTTTTAGATGAGAAAAGTCATTTAGTCGAACTGGTTAGTCATGAGTTTGATCAAATCTATCAAGATGACGCGGTCTTACAAGATGCGGAAATGATCTATCAAGGCGTTGTAGGTCTATTAAATAAAGTCATAGAAAAATATAAAAAAGAAAACATTGCCGCAATTGGAATTACGAACCAAAGAGAAACAACGGTTTGTTTTAGAAAAAACGGCACACCGATTACACACGCCATTAGTTGGCAATCCAAACATACAAAAGAAATTTGTGATACATGGAAATCATTGGGCTATGAGCCCTTAATTAAAAAGATAACGGGTTTACAATTAAACCCTTATTTTAGTGCCTCCAAAATGCGCTATTTTTTAGACATGGAACGTGTTAAACCCTACTTAATAAACAAGGATGCCTTATTTGGGACAATGGACACTTATTTATTATACCGGCTAACAGAGGGTAAAAGCTTTTATACGGATATGTCAAACGCTTCAAGAACGATGTTATATGACATTCACCAGTTAGAATATAGTGAGAAACTATTAGATTTGTTTGATATCCCACTAGAAATGTTACCAGAAGTTAAACCAAATCAATTTCTATTTGGACATTACCAAGGTATTCCAATCACCGCGATGATTGGGGATCAACAATCCGCATTATTTGGGCATCTAGCCTTCCAAAAGGGTTCGATGAAAGTAACCTATGGAACAGGTGCCTTTATCTTAATGAACACGGGAAATAAAGCTTTTATTTCAAATAAAGGGTTAATTTCAACGATTGCTTTTTCATATAATAATGAAATCACTTATGCGATTGAAGGATCAATCTTCGTGGCAGGGGCAAGCGTGAAATGGTTACGTGATCAATTAGAAATTATTAAGTCCTCAGCTGAAAGTGAAGGGCTTGCCTTAAAAAGTCAAAAAAGAATGTATTTTGTTCCAGCATTTGTCGGTTTAGGGGCCCCTTACTGGGATACAGATGTTAGAGGGGCGATGTTTGGGATTACCCAAGATGTAAATAAATGTGATATTGCGAAAGCGACCCTTGACGCGATTGCTTTTCAAGTCAAGGATGTCGTTGATGTGATGATTACTGAAACAGAAATCCCCTTAGAAGAAGTGCATATTGATGGTGGTGTTTCTGATAATGGTTATTTAATGCAATACCAGTCGGACTTATTAAGGTGTCCGCTAATTAAACCAAAAGACACGGAAATGACTGCCCTTGGGGTTGGTTTCTTAGCAGGGTTAGGGACTTTATACCCTTCTGTTGATTATATCAGAGGCCAACAATCGATCTTTAAGACTTATCAACCTAAAATGAAATATAAGGATGCCATTAACGATTATGAAGGCTGGAAGAAAGCTGTTTTAAGTGCTCAAACCTATAAATAAAGAAAACACCTACATAGACTAAATAGGGTTCAGTCTATCTAAACGTAGGTGTTTTTTTCATGTTTAAGTTGTTGTTTAAATTTTACTTTAGATCTAGCAATCATCCGATTTAATGCCCATTTTTCTCTTTCAACAATTCGTTTCTTCATCCGTTTTGTCTTTTTAACCAAACGTTCAATTTTAAGATGTGTCCTGTTTTCATTCTTAATGACATCTCGTTTTAATTGGGCGATTTCTTTATTTAAATTGTCAATGGTTTTTTCTTGGTTTAAATTCCTTGTTTGAAGTTGAGTATTGAGTTTAGAACGGTATTGATGATCATGATGTGCATATTGGGTTAATTGATGACTATAAAGATTGTCTTGTTCATAAATGGTATGTCTGATAGAATCAAGGGTGGCTAAAGAGTCTTTTAATAGTTTTTCTTTTTCAATTTCAAATGCTTTGGTTTCTTTTTTAAGGCTTAACTGTTGGTTATTTAAAACTTGTTTTCGATTTTCTTCAGAGGCAATTAATATCGCATTAGCTTGTTCTTTAATAGCCTTTTTCAAATGTATTTTTTCTTGGTGTTTTTGATGGGCTGATTTGAGTTCACTCTTATGTTTAACTTTAATAATATCAAGTGAATTTTTAAGTCTTTTATCCGTGAGTTTAATTAAGCTCTTTTGATATTTATTCAGTTGATCTTGATTACTTAAGATCTTATGAAGTTCATTTTTATGCGCAGTCGTGAGGTTAGATTGAGATTTTTCATAGTTTTTATGGAATGATTGAATCAGACTATTTTGTTCGCGTTTAACACTATTAAGTTGTTTAACTAGCAATTGACTAATCGAATAATGATAATTCGAATTGTTTTGACGTTGTTTTCGAATCAATTTGGTTAAACGTTTATAGGGCTTCTTAAATTGATGAGAACTGATGTTTTTTCCGCCCATTTTAGTCATAATTTGTTTTGCTTGAGAGGTAAATGATTCTATCTCAGCCATATAAGCTTTTGAATAATAATCTAATTGGGTTAAGGAATCATAATAAATCTTACCTTCTTGATATTGGTTTTCATTGAGAATCAGTTCATCAGATTTACGTTTTTGTTCTAAGTCTAGTAATTGATTTTCTAAGGGTTTATGACCTTTATCGGAAAAAGCAATTCGCTTATCGATTTGGTTAATTTGAAGACGGAGATGTTTGATTTCTTGAATGTTCTTTAGTATTTCTTTTCGATGTGTTGTTAAGGCTAAAGTTAGATTTTTGATTGTTTTTCGATTCTGCTTATTTTCTGAATCGGTTTTAAGCGTTTTGATTTGGTTATTGACAACGTCAATATTCTTATAGATTAAATCATTCTTGTTTTCAAAAATCGCAATTTCTTGATAAAGGTTACTTGATTGATTGCGGTATTGTTTAATTTGGTCATCGAGAGCCGTTTTTTGGTCCTGGATGGCTTTTTTATCGATTTCATATTTATTAATTAGATTGGTATACTCTTGTTCATATTTAGTTAAAGTTAATTCATCAATTTTGGTTTGAATCTTACCAGACATATTAGAAACAATTTCTTTCATTATTTGGTTACGATAATCTTTTTGGCCGATTATCATCGCTGTAATGGCTTTTAGTGTTTCTGTGAAGGTTGTTTTATCTGAGGCTTGTTGTGTATCCTTAAGGGTGAAGGCAATTCGATCTAATTCGGATTGAACACGTGATAACATATCAAAATAAGTAGCCAAGACCTTTTGGGCGCGGGTATTTTCTAGTTCACTTTTCTTAATGGTATCTTTAGCCAATAAAATACCAATATCGCGATGATTGATAAGCTTATAGGATTCGTTATCATAAATCACGGCTTCTTTTTGATAGGCTTCACTTAACCCTAATTTTTCTAGGGTTATTCGTAGTAAGGAACGTAATTTTTCAACTTCTGTGTTATGTTTTTCAACATAGATTTCTCTGGTGTGGTTTTTTGAGGTTAACTGAATTTCTATATTTGCTTTATTTTGTTCTTTTTGAGCTTCTAAAACAAGTCTTTTCCCTTCAGTGATGTTCTTTTCATACTCCATGTTTAAATAATTATCTAATTCATTTTGTTGAACTTCAAATTTTTGAGTTAGATTTAATCTATCGCGTTCTAACTTTAAAAGAAGCGCATCATGATTGGATTGAAGGTTTGCCTCATTGGTTTTACGTTCATGGTTAGAAATCGTATAGTTTTGTTCAAGGTTCAAATAGTTGATTTCTAGGTCATGGATATGACGCGCTAATAATATTTGAATATCTAATGGGATTGCTTCAATCCGCATCCCTGAATCGATAATCGCATTCTTTTTATCTTTTTCTCGGTTGAAAAATTGATTGAGCTTAGCCATGTAGATTTCATGGTAGTAGTACGTATTTTTATTTAGTTTTAAATAGAGGACCTTTTTTTGGTCTTTGATTAGTCGATCGGAACGGTATAACTCTTGTTTTTTGATATAGTCAATACCTAAATTATAACGGTCATTATAATAGCGTTTCCCTCGTAATTTTAATGATCTGTCAAAGTTATTTTGAATAACCTTAAATTCTTTTAGTAAGGTTTTGTATTCTCTATCATAATCTTTTTTAAGGATAATTATTTTATTTTCATCGTCTTTAAATTGAGCCATTTTTTCATCAAACTCATAATTTAAAGCAACCAGTTTCGCATTGTAGATCTCTTTTTCATTTTGTCTGTTGACATTAATTTGAGTCACATCTTTTTGATAGACATGTGTTAAATTGGCATTCTTTTTTTCATAAGCCGTTTTTAAGGCATCCAGTCGTTGATCGATTTTTACTAAGTCATCTTGAAAAGAATCCAAGATAAGACGGTTGGATTTGGTGTTTTCACTCGATATTCTCGATAATTCAGTTTCAATTTCAATTTGTTTTTCTTTTAGTTCTTGTTCGGTGAGTTGATAAATTTCTTTATAAGCACTTTGAATCTCATTAATCGTTTTATTTAATAATATCGAAATACGGTGGAAGTTCTGTTTTACATAGACAATATCTTTTGAGTGGAAGTTTAAGAAATCTTCTTTTTTAAAATCCAAATTTTCTAAGATTTCTTTTGTCTTTTGAAGTCGTGTCGTATTTCTTTGATGAATGCTCTTTAAGGCATC
>Ga0265293_10010490_pt1 | contig 12937 bp, 9 predicted proteins | sample Munlanlewell138R_FD_192505 | JGI IMG/M metagenome (GOLD analysis project Ga0265293, IMG submission 192505) | Leachate microbial communities from a municipal landfill in Southern Ontario, Canada - Leachate well 138R | ecosystem: Engineered > Solid waste > Landfill > Unclassified | place: Canada... | reverse complement strand
CCCTTTGCGGCTTACAACCTTGATATGAGCAATGTGCTGATCATCAACAATAGTGTTACCAACCCATCCTGGGTTACCTCACCAATCTACATCCAAAACAGATACCAGCCTGTTCAGATCAACAACTGCACGATAGCCAATAACAACTCGCCGGGATTTGTGTGCCGAATTCTGGCAGGGGCGGACTTGCGGAATGTGATCTTCCACAATCCCGGTTCCGGATCAGAACTGGGTATGGTCAATTACCTCAGCGTGAATGCCACTGCCTATCCGGTCAGCATCAGCAACAGCCTGTTCAGGACAGCTACGGTTCCCAGTTCCAGACCGGAACTGCTTACGATGACCGATAACATCATGAGTGCCGATCCCTTGTTTCTGGGCACGGTGGATAGCAGCCTGGGCATAAATCAGCCGGAGTACTATCAGCTAAGTGCGCTTTCATCTTGTATCGATAGTGGTACTCCGGATACTGAAGGGCTAAATCTGCCCCCCATGGACCTGGCAGGCAACCATCGCATAGCCAATGGCAGGATTGATATAGGCTGCTATGAATATGGCTCTGATCCCTATGTGGGTATCGATGATCCCGCCTTGCCGCCTCCTGCACAGGCTATCTCAATATCTGTATATCCCAATCCTTTATTCAATGCAAGCAAAGCTGCCGGGGTATTTATCGAATTCACATTGCCCCAAAAGCCTGCTTCTCAACCTTTGATACAGATTTTCAATATCCGCGGGCAGAAAGTTAAAAATATCCAGTTGAGCGAAAGCTATAACAGCCTTGTTCACAAAGCCGGACTGTCGGGAGATGTAAAACTAAATGGGGAGCTCTTTTCCACAGTCTGGAATGGCAAGGATGATCAGAACAGACCGCTTGCTTCAGGAACTTATATTGTTAAGGTGATGGCAGATAGGATGGTAGCCACCACGAAGATCACGATCATCAAATAGAATAAAGATATTTGGGCGAGTTTACTTTCTCCCTCAGGGTCAAGTTATTCGGGACGGCACAACTCCCAATGGCCGCACGGAGCTGTCGTGATGAGCGCAAAATAAGGTTCTATTGAAAATTGGAAAAAAGCTTGTATTGAGCTTGCTACTGAGAAATATCTTGACGAATAAAGCCGTATCAGACTTTTGGATCAGACACGATAAGATATAGTGAAAATTAACGAAGAAGGGAGCAAAAGCCAATGAAGAAGTTTTCCTGGCGAGGTCTTTCAATAATCATATTCATATTAGTTACAGCATTTTATCTGGCTCCTTTGGCGATCCCGAATTTGCCTGGGTGGTGGTCTCAACACACACTCAAGCTCGGGCTTGATCTAAAGGGCGGAATGCAGATTCTTTTGGAAGTGGATACTTCCCAACTTTCTGCTGCAGATGCTCGTGGCGCAGTGGACCAGAATATTAAGATCATCCGTGAACGTATCGACCAATTTGGAGTAGCCGAGCCTTCTATCCAGAAACTCGGAGAAAAAAGGATCATGGTTCAGCTGCCTGGAGTCAGTGACTTCCAAGCTGCAGAAAATCTGATCAAACAAACCGCTATGCTTGAATTTAAGGTAGTAGCCCAGCCCGACGAAGCCAGACGAATCCTGGATACTATCGACGCCAATATCACGGCCAATATCGATAAATTTCCGGCCTTGAACGAGCTGGACGAGCTGGATAAACAGATTTTGGCTGAATCCGACTCTCTGGAACAAGATAGTAAATCCGGAGTATTCAACAGCCTCATCCGCCCCGGCGAGATGGATTATGAAGTTCAATACGACAGCGTTCGGCTGATTCAGAACTTGATGGCGGATTCTCTGTTTCATCAGATGATCCCCGCCGGATGGGACCTCTCGCTGGAACGTGCTGTATCCGGAGCTCCCAGAGAAGACCGCACCCTGCATGTCCTATCATCGGCAGTGCAGCTTTCCGGAAACGATCTGGCCAGAGCCAAGGTAGAATACGGCTCTTCCACCTCTACCGATCCTCGCATTGCAAATAAACCTTATATCTCCATCGAGATGAAGCGCGAGGGTGCCCGCAAGTTTGAACGCGTGACTGCCGACAACGTTGGCAAGCGCCTGGCCATAGTCCTGGATGATGTGGTTTATTCTGCACCAAACATTCAGGAACGTATTGGTGGCGGCAGAGCGCAGATCACCGGAAGATTCACTTCTGCCGAGGCTAATGAACTGGCCATCGTGCTCAATACCGGAAATCTGATCGCACCCATCAAGCCTGTTTCCACTTCTATCATCGGCGCCACGTTGGGCTCTGATAGTATCCGCAGTGGTTCACTGGCAGGAATGGTAGGCCTGGCAATAGTCATGCTGTTTATGATTTTTTATTACAAATTATCCGGTCTGATTACAGACTTAGCCCTCATCTTCAACGTGGGCTTTGTGCTGGCGATCCTGACCGCTTTTGGTGGAACCCTTACCCTGCCCGGTATCGCTGGCATCATCCTCACCATCGGTATGGCGGTGGATGCGAATGTCCTGGTGTTTGAACGTATCCGTGAAGAACTGGATACAGGCAAGACCCCCCGCTCCGCAGTAGATTCCGGTTACAAACGTGCAACCATCACGGTCTGGGATGCAAATATCACCACCCTCATCGCCGCTGCGGTCTTATATCAATTCGGCACTGGCCCCATCCGTGGCTTTGCCATTACCCTCACCATCGGGATCATTGGTTCGATGTTCTGCGCCCTGGTATTTGTGCGCTCCATCTTCGATACCTTTGTAGTCACCGGCACCAAAAAGACTTTGAGTATCTAAGGAGAGCATGATGAGATTATTACAGAATACAAACATTCCTTTTGTGGGAGTCCGTAAGATCGCTTATGTGATTTCTGCCATCCTCATCCTCGCTGGACTCATCGGTCTTTTTGCCCGTGGATTGAATTGGAGTATAGATTTCACCAGTGGTGTAGCCACTAAGGTCAATCTTCTGGCTTTGGACAGCAATGTAGCTCCCATCCAGATTGATGAATTGCGCAGTGTCTTGATGAATAACGGCTATCCTGAAGCTGAAATCCAGCATGTAGGAGCCGAAGAATCCTCTACCTTCATGATCAAACTCAAAAGCCAGCAGGCTGATGACGAAGTATCCGCGGATACCAAAACCCGGATAATTGAGATCATCCGGGAAAATTTCCCGGAGCATGTGAAGGGACGCGACATCAATACTCAAGTGATCCTGGAGATTTACGAAGTAGGCCCCAAAGTGGGCGGCGAGCTTCGCACTCAATCTCTCCTGGCAGTGTGTATTGCGCTAGTTCTGATGATAGCCTATATCTGGTTCCGCTTCGAGCTCACCTTTGGCCTGATGGCTATAGTGGCTCTGGCGCATGACGTCATCATCATCGTGGGTATCTTCGCCCTTACCGGAAAGGAGATTTCCGTTCAGATCATTGCGGCTCTGCTCACCATCGTGGGTTATAGCATCAATGATACCATCGTGATCTTCGACCGCATCCGCGAAGACCTGAAAGCCAAAAGGAAAGAACCTCTGGCGCAGGTGATCAACATCTCGATAAACCAGACCCTATCCCGGACCATCATCACCTCCGGAACCACCCTGATCACAGCCCTGGCCCTGTATTTCTTTGGCGGCGCTGTCTTAAACGACTTTGCCTTTGCCATCGTCCTGGGTGTGATCTTTGGTACCTATTCCTCAATCTTCATCGCCAGCAACCTGGTGATTGATTTTACTAAAGCCACACACAAAGAAAAACAAACTGCACAGCACCTTTCCAAACGGAAATAAGCTGAGATAAAGCACTTGAAAAGCCCGGAACCTTCCGGGCTTTTCTTTTCTGTAGCAGTTAATTCTCCAAAATATCGAACTTTTATTTTTATAATGGTTTATCGATAGTATCCTTAGCTTTCATCTATGTCTATTAGGTCACAAATTCTTTACCCTGGTGGGATAAGATTTATGATCCCGGATGAAGATGCTTTCAAAACTAGTCCCAACGGGACGGCATTTTAGATAGCAACCTACCGCTACACAAGGTTATAGAGTCCTGTAGGGACGGCATTTCAGATAGCAAATACCGACCAGTCCATAATCAGACTCTCGTAAAATGGGGGAATGCCTGAAACGTCTATAGTGCAATGTCAAGCTCTAATTGCGGTTTTTCTGCAATGCGTGGCGATATTCCGTTAAAATTAGCCCAAGCCATGTTGGCTGCCACCTCAAATCCATCTGATAATATGCTGAAAACCTATGCCCCAAGCAGCCCAGAACCTCCTCTCGCCCTATTGCCGAACTTGCTTCTAATTCGTTTTTAACTCGAGCTGACTCGAAGCTTCGAGTGGACTCGAGTCAAAAACGAGTTAAAACTGGCTCGAAATATCGGGCAGGAATGGGGGTTTTGTAATGGACGCAGTTTGAACAGGTCATTATCCAGCTTTTAATCCGGGATATATCAGCTGAGATTTTAGGCTGTTTATGCACTTCTTCTCCCATCTTTGCGTCTATATCAGGCAGGCTCCCAAAAAAATCATTGACGGAAACTGAAATCAAAAAAAACTTGGTATTAACGAAAAACTTTATAGGGGTTATCATGAGATTTGCCATAGAGAAAAAGGAATTGCTTTCCTGCATACAGCATTTGGTGAGCGTAGCGCCCACCAAAAACGCTTCTCCCATTCTGACTAATTATCTGATCCAGGCATCAGAGGATACTTCCCTGGTGCGCATCACTGCTTCAGATTTGAAAATTACTGTGGTGGTGGAATTTACCGCAGCCGTGAGTGAAAGTGGGACGATCGCCGTCTCGGCCCGGCATTTTAACGAGATTATCAATTTCATGCCTGAGGCCATGATCGATTTCTGGCGTCATGACGAACTCTTGATGATACAGTGCAAAAAGATCGATTTTAATCTTTTGATTGCGGATCACACCTTGTTCCCTGAGGTTCCCAAGGTCAATTTTGACAAAGCTATCAGAATAGATGGCAAGCTTTTGGACCGGATGATCTCCAAGACCATGTTTGCGGTATCCACCGATGTCAATCGGGCTGTATTGACCGGAGTATGCTGGAAGATCATGCAGGATATGCATCTGATGGCTGCTACGGATGGACGCAAAGTGGCTGAGATCAAGATAAAAAACTCTTCGCTACTGGAAAATCCTGGCGAGTTGAGTTCTGCTTCAGAAGAAAATATATTCCCGGATGCGGCCCGAGAAAACGAGATCGAAAGAATCATTCCGGTAAAGACTCTGAGCTTCCTGCAAAAGATTTTGGAGGGTAGTAAGACTCAAGTGAAAGTCTTGATCGAGCCCAGCAAAATGATCTTTTCCTGCGATAATTTTTTGGTATTCTCTCAAGTGATAGAGCATAAATTCCCGGAGTATCAGAAAGCCTTTGTAGATACCCTGCAAAATCAATTTGAGATAGATAAGGAAACCTTAAGGGAAGCCATTCGCCGCGTAGCTTTAGTAGCACCGGATGATAATATGAGAATCCGTTTTGAGCTGGATAGCGAACGCTTTGAAGTGAATACTTCGGATCGCGATACCGGTGATGCCAAGGAAAATCTGGAGGATTACAGCTTCCAGGGCAGTCAAACCGGAGTTTCCTTTAATTTCCGCTATATGATCAGCATCCTGGAAGCGGTGGATAGCGAGAAAGTAATCATCAGGCTGGGTACTTCCAAGGATCCTATGATGATCTACAACCAGGAAAATAAGGAAAACGAAGAGATTACCTTTTTGCTGATGCCTCTTCGTTCCTAAGCAGCGCTAACAAAGATTGAAGCTGCAAAGTATCGAGCTGCACGATTTCAGGAGTTACGAGCAGCGTAGTTTTGGCTTTGAGCCTCAGGGAAATCTGATTATCGGGCCCAATGGCAGCGGGAAGACTAACCTCTTGGAAGCTATAGCTTATACTTCGATAGGAAAGTCCATCCGCTACCACTCGGATAGTGATCTGATGCGGCAGCACAGCGATGGCTTTGTGCTGAATGCACGCTATAAGACGGATCTGGATAGCGATCTGGATGTGCAGCTATCCTTTCTGGGAAGCCGCAAAATACTGAAGATAAATGAAGTAATCAGCAGACAGCTCAGCGATCTGATGAGCAAGGTAAAAGTGATCTACCTGGCTCCGGATGATATCCAATTGATCAATGGCTCTCCCCGCATCCGCCGGCAGTATTTTGACTTTGCCATCTCTCAGCTTTTCCCTGCCTATCTGGCTTTGTTAAGGGGCTATTTGCATGTGGTAGATCAACGCAATCGCCTGCTGAAGGCAGAGCATAACAAAAGCGAAAAACGTAGCTGGGATATCCGCTTTATCCAGGCGCTGCTGGCCTTGTATCCCTATCGGAAGAAATATCTGGAATTGCTGAATGAAGTGCTGCAAACCGATTTTGCAAGGATTTCAGATAATGCCCGGCAGATCAGAATCTCCTATCAACCCGCCTTCAAGGATGCTTTTGCTCAGGACCAGGATAGCCTTTTGGAATATCTGGAGAGCATCGCACCCAAAGAGCTGCTTTGGCAGCGCAGCATGGTGGGAGCGCATTTGGATGATTACAGCTTTCGCATCTCAGAAAATGGCATGCAGAGCTTTGCCTCCCAGGGGCAAAAACGCATTGCGGTGATCATCGTCAAACTGATCCAGGCCAAATTGGTGCAAGAAACCACCAATATAGTTCCCATCTTGCTCTTTGACGACATCTTTGCCGAACTGGATGCAGGGCATAGCCAGCGCATCCGCGAGCTTGCCTCCGGCTCTGGGCAGATCTTCGTTGCAGCCCCCAAAGAGGATGTCGCAGAGATCTTTAGCCCAATGAGCATCATCAGACTGGGGGAGAGCGGATGAAGCTGAATAAGCAGATCTTTGGCTGGATGATGTATGATTTTGCAAATTCAGCCTTTACCACCATCATCGTCACTGTGGTGTACAGCGTGTATTTCATGAATGTGGTGGTGGGCGGGGACCCTGGCTATCGCGAGATGCTCTGGGGACGTGCGATAGGCATCTCTATGACTTTGGTGGCACTTACGGCTCCGATCCTGGGTGCGGTGGCGGATTTTTCCCGCTCCAAAAAGAAGTTCCTTTTCATCAATTGCTATCTCACGGTGATCTTTACCGCGCTCTTGTATTTCGTGGGGCCCGGGCAGATATCCCGGGGGATGATCTTCTTCATCATTGCCAATTACGGTTTTAATTCTGCCAATGTCTTTTACGATGCCTTCCTGCCGGAGATTACCACGCCGGAGGACATGGGCAAGGTATCTGGATTTGGCTGGGCTTTGGGCTATCTGGGAGGCATGCTGGCCCTGGTGCTTTCTTTGATCTTGATCCAATACGATGTTCGCTGGGTATTTCCCATGATCTCGGTGCACTTCTTTGTCTTCAGCCTCTTTACCTTCTTCTGGCTGGGGGAGGTGCGGCTTCCTTCCAAGCGCACAAATTACTTTAAGACGGCTTACCGGAGGGTGTATAGCTCCATCAAAAATATGCGAAGCTATCCGGAACTGCTAAAATTTATGCTCAGCTATTTTATCTATAATGATGGTATCACCACCGTGATCGTCTTTGCTGCCATCTATGGCATCACCCGCTTTGGGATGAATACTCAGGATATGCTTATTTACTTTATATTGGCGCAAGTTACCTCGATCATTGGCTCCGCTTTATTTGGCTGGTTGACCGATAAAAAGGGGGTGAAGCTTTCGCTATCGATCTCGCTACTAATCTGGATCTCAGTGGTAGTATGGGCCTTTTTCTGTCGCTCGGCCTTTGAGTACTATTTTGTGGGGCTTCTGGCCGGGATGGCCATCGGCAGCAGTCAATCAAATAGCAGAACCATGCTGTCTATGCTCACGCCTAATAACCGTCAGGCTGAGTTCTTTGGATTTTATACCTTGACAGGCAGGCTATCTTCGATTATTGGACCTATACTATATGGATGGATAGCACACGTAAGCGGGGATATCAGATATTCCATCCTGTCCCTGCTCTTGTTCTTTTTGGCCGGCTGGATTGCTTTGCAATTCGTCAATCCCGTAAAAGGTATGATGGACGCCGGGAAAACAACACTAAACCTAAGCTAATGGAGGCTAAAATGAAAAGAAATACTATGATCTTCGCCCTAATACTGCTGATCACGCTGATCGGCCTGATGGGCTGTGGCAAAGACAGACAAACCCTATACATCTTTAATTGGAGCGATTATATCGATCCCACGCTTATCTCTGAATTTGAAGAGGCCAATAACTGCAAAGTCAAATACAGCACGTTTGATTCCAATGAAAACATGCTCACCAAGGTGAAGAGCTCTATCCAAAGCTTTGATATCCTCTTTCCCAGCGGAGACCATGTGAGCATCTTAAACGAGCTGGGCTTGTTGGAAGAGCTGGATATAACTAAGATCACAAATTTCAAGAACCTGAATACCAAATTGCTGGCCAAAGCCCGCTCTTTTGATCCGGAAAACAAGCTCTCCATCCCCTATGCCTGGGGACTGACCGGGTTGATGTATAACAAGCAGTTTGTCCCATCCGAGATAGTTGCTTCGGCAGGATGGAACATCCTGGGAGATTCCTTCTTTGATGGTAAAAACAAGATTACCATGCTGGACGATGCCCGGGAAGTAATCGGCGCCGCTCTGATCTACAGCGGATATTCCGTGAATGATACCTCGCCCGAGGCTCTGGAAGCAGCGCACGAAGTGCTCAAAATCTGGGATCGGAATATCACCCAGTTTGACAGCGATTCTTACAAGAATGAGCTGCAGGATGGCACCACCTGGCTGGCACAGGCTTACAACGGCGATGCTTTGCAACAGATGGCCGAAAATCCCGACCTCGCCTTCATCCTGCCCAAAGAAGGCGCTGCCATGTGGATGGATAATATGGTGATGCTGAAGAATGCGCAAAACAAAGAGCTGGCATACAAATTTATCGACTTTATGCTGGATCCCGAAATCTCCAAACGCAATTCTGAATACATCATGTATCCCACTCCCAATATAGCGGCGATGCAGATGATGGATGCAGATTTTATCAATAACAAGATCATCAATCCGGACGACGAATATCTGGATAAATGCTATATGATAGATTTTCTGGATGAAGCTGTGCGCAGCATAGACCAGATATATGAAGACATTAAAATGAACTAAAGGACAAATAAATAATGGACAATCTCGGCTCTTTGAAACGAAGCCATTACAGTGCAGAACTAAGCACTCAGGACATCGATACCACCGTCACAGTGATGGGTTGGGTGCACAAACGCCGCGATCTGGGCGGCCTGATCTTTCTGGATATCAGAGATGTGAAAGGCATCATCCAGATCGTGGTACATCCTGAAAAGCAGGCTATCTTTGCCAAAGCAGAGAAGGTGCGCAATGAATATGTGCTCGCGGTTACCGGTACTTTGACCCGCCGCAGTGGAGGCAATGTCAACCGCGATATGCTCACAGGAGAGTTGGAAATCGATGCCTCTGAGCTTTTCATCCTGAACGACACCCTGCCTCTGCCCATTCAGATTGACGGCATTGCCATGGCAGATGAAGATTTGCGGCTTACTTACCGCTATCTGGACCTCAGGCGGCCTTATCTGCAAAAGATCATTACCATGCGTGCCAAGGTAACCTCGCTGATGCGCAGCTTCTTGGATGCGGAAGGCTTTTATGAGATCGAGACCCCCATGCTGATGAAGAGCACTCCGGAAGGTGCGCGGGACTATCTGGTGCCCAGCCGCGTACATCCGGGCAAGTTTTATGCACTGCCTCAAAGTCCGCAGATCTTCAAGCAGCTCTTGATGATAGCCGGATTTGATCGCTATTATCAGATCGCCCGCTGCTTTCGGGATGAGGATTTGCGCGCCGACCGTCAGCCTGAATTTACCCAACTGGATATCGAGCTCTCCTTTGTAAATCAGGAGCAGATCTTTGATCTTCTGGAAAGGCTGATGCAGACCATCTTTGCCGAGATTCAGGGCGTGCAGCTTCCCCTGCCTTTCCCGAGGCTCAAATTCCAGGAGGCGATGGACCGCTTTGGCTGCGATAAGCCGGACTTGCGCTTTGCTCTGGAATTGGTGAACTTTAGTGCCATATTGCAAAGTAGCGAATTTAAGGTCTTCGCAGACTGTCTGGCCTCAGGCGGTGTGATCAAAGCTTTGGCTATCCCGGGCGGAGCAGCTTTCTCCCGCAAACAGCAGGATGCTTTGGTAGATTTAGCCAAACACCTGGGTGGTAAAGGAGTCGCTTTCGCCAAGGTAGCGGAAAGTGGCCTGGAAACCGGCATCAGCAAGTTCCTGTCCCCCGATGAAGCTTCAGGGATGATCCAGGCTGCCAAGGCCCAGCCGGGTGACCTTTTGGCCATAGTGGCAGATTCCTATGATGTGACCTCCAAAGTATTGGCCTATCTGCGCAATCAACTGGCAAAAGACCTGAAGCTATACGATCCTAAGGCCTTAGCCTTTTGCTGGATCACGGATTTCCCGCTGTTTATGCCCAGTGAAGAGGGAGACGGTTGGGAGCCGGCGCATCATATGTTTAGCTTGCCCAAAGAAGAACACATTCCCTGGCTGGATGATCCCGATAAGATCGGCGATATCCAGGGGCAGCTTTACGACATGGTTTGCAACGGTATGGAGCTATCCAGCGGCAGCATCCGTTGTCACCGTTATGACATTCAAAAGAAGATATTCGATATCCTGGGCTTTAGCGAAGCCGAGCTGAGGCCCCGCTTTGGCTTTTTCCTGGATGCCCTGAAATACGGAACCCCGCCCCATGGCGGCATAGCCCCTGGTCTGGACCGCTTGATTATGATCCTTTCCCAGGCCGAGTCCATCCGGGATGTGATTGCTTTTCCCAAGACGCTCAGAGCCACCGATCTGATGAATCAAGCGCCCTCTGAAGTGGATGAGGCCCAATGGCAGGAACTTCATCTAAAATTCAGCGAATAATAACTCTTAGCAGCGGTAAGTCCCGGGGGTCAAACCTCATAGCGATTTACCGCTTTTTTGCTGAGCAGCACCTTCCGGTAGAGATTGTCAGGGCAGTTTTTACCGATGCCAAATCTGTGGCCTGCCAAAGCTGCCAGCAGCTAAATATCCCCACGCGCATCATCCCCGCCAGAGACATGGAAGCCTTTGAGGCCCAGCTCATCGCCCTTGCACACAGCGAGGATGCGCAGCTCATTGCTCTATGCGGCTTTATGAAGCTGCTCAGCCGGGATTGTCTGTCCGCTTTGAAGATCCCCGTGCTGAATATCCATCCGGCGCTTTTGCCAAAATATGGCGGCCAGGGGATGTATGGCATGAGGGTGCATGAGGCTGTGTTTGCCGCTGGTGACAAGCTTTCCGGAGCCACTATCCACCGTGTGGACCTCATTTATGATCATGGTGAGATTCTCGTGCAAAAGACGGTGGATATCTCAGACTGCAGCAGCCCTCAGGAGATTGCCGGCAGGGTGCTGGCGGTGGAGCACGAGATTTATGCCCCGGCTATATTTGATGAATTGCAAAGACTGTAAAATCGCCATTTCCACCTTGGGCTGCAAGGTGAACAGCTATGAATCCGCAAGCATCATCCAGAGCTTTGAGGGCTGTGAAATCGTTGACTTTTCAGAAGATGCGGATATCTACATCATCAATACCTGTACTGTGACCAATCGCAGTGATTACAAAAGCCGCAATCTGATCCGCAAAGCCCTGAAAAAGAAAGAGCTAAATCCCGCAGTGAAGATAGTGGTTACCGGCTGTTTTGCCCAAAGATCGGCTACCGAAATCGCTGAAATGGGTGATATTGACTACATCATAGACAATCAAGCCAAACTGGATATTGCCCAGATACTTTCCGGCCAAGAATACTGCTTTACCGATATCATGCAGGCCAAAGACTTTGCCTTCCAGCCGCTGAGCTCGATGCTGGATCACACCCGTGCCTTTCAGAAGATTCAGGATGGCTGCGATTTTTACTGTTCCTATTGCGCCATTCCTTATGGCCGCGGTCATAGCCGCTCCGCCCGCTTTGAAGACGTGATCTCGCAGGCTAAGCTCTTTGCAAAGCAAGGCTATAAAGAGATAGTGCTGGGCGGGATAAACATCGGGCTTTATCGGGATCAGGATAAAGACCTGGCCGCTGTGGTCAAAGCCATGGCAGAGATTCCCAGCCTCGAGCTGATCCGCATTTCCTCAATCGAACCACAATTGATCAGCTTTGAGCTCATCCATAAACTCCGCCAGATAGATAAACTCTGCCCACACTTCCATATCGCCTTGCAAAGCGGATCGGACGCCGTCCTGCAGGCGATGGGCCGGAATTACGATACCGCCCTTGTTCGAGAAATGGTGGAAGAGCTTCTGGCTCTGTATCCGGATGCGGCGATAGGTTTTGACGTGATCTGCGGCTTCCCCGGGGAGACTGAGGCTATGTTTGAGCAAACCCTTGACTTTTTGAGCTCGCTTCCCATCTGCTATCTGCACGTCTTTTCTTTTTCAAAACGCAAGGGCACACCTGCGGACACTATGCCCAATCAGGTAAATGGCAAGGTGAAGACTCAAAGAGCCAAAGAGCTTACCGCCTTGTCTCTTGCCAAGAAGAAGGATTATGCCCGCCTGCTAAAACAGCAAAATCCCCTGATCCGAGGAGTGGTGGAACTCTCCGAAAACGGGATCAGTGAAAGCCTCAGCGACCACTATCTCAGGGTTCAGCTGCCGCAAGAGCTGGCCATCGGCTCGCTGATCTGTGTGCCTGCGGATAGGGTGGATTTTGATCTTAGCTGAATATAAGCCTCCTTTCGAATCCAAATTTATGATAATCCTTGACGAAATATCGGCACTTAAGTTACTATGCAAGCTGGCATTCCCCCAAAATATCGAGTCACTCTTTTGATAATGAACTTAATGATAGTATCTTAGCTATCATCTATGCCTATGTATTTCAGTTTATACTTTTGGCAGTT
>Ga0265293_10010489_pt1 | contig 12939 bp, 12 predicted proteins | sample Munlanlewell138R_FD_192505 | JGI IMG/M metagenome (GOLD analysis project Ga0265293, IMG submission 192505) | Leachate microbial communities from a municipal landfill in Southern Ontario, Canada - Leachate well 138R | ecosystem: Engineered > Solid waste > Landfill > Unclassified | place: Canada... | reverse complement strand
TCAGGCACGCCCCCAACAGTATTCCGCCCACCATGGCCAGGACGCTCAGTTCCCACGGCCGGCGACGCGCGCATTCATCGGCGCAATCGAGCGCCGAGCGATAGATCCGCTGCGCCTCACGCCCCAGGCGCGCCGCGCGGCGCCGCCGCTGAAAAGCGGCCACCTGCCGCGCCAGCTTCTCACGCGCCGCCTCCAGCTCTTCGCCGGCCAGCGATGCGCTCGCGTGCAACAACTCCTGGACATCGTCGATCAACGCCTCGATTTCGCCGGTGTCGTCATCCTGATCTTCGACTTTATCGTTTTCCTTGTCGCTTTCCTGTTCCTGTGCCATAGAATGCTCCTGAAAATGAAGGTGAAAAACGGATCCAGCATTTACTATGCCCGATCCGACGTCGCCAAGTTGCGACCTCTGGTATCAGGTGAAAACAAAGCCTCATCGTCCGTGGCGGCCACCGCCGCATACGCATCCAGTCGGTTATAAAGCGTTTTCTGGCTGATACCCAGAAGCTGCGCCGTGTCCTTCCTGACGCCGCCGCATTTTTCGAGTGTCGCCATGATCATCATGCGGTCGGCTTCGGCCAGGGTGACGCCAAGAGGCACGTGTATGTGGTGGACGCCGGACCAGCCGCCGGCATCGCCGTACGGCAACAACGTATCCGCATCGAGCTCGTCGCCCTCGGCCAGTATGAATGCGCGCCTGACAAAGTTGCGCAACTCCCGCACGTTTCCAGGCCAATCATAGCGGGTAACAGCCGCCGAGGCAGCTTGGGAGAAATACCGATTCTGGCCGTACCGGGTATTCAGCCGCCGCAGAAAATCGTCGGCCAGCGTCGTGATGTCTTCTCTGCGCTCGCGCAAAGGAGGAAGGTTGATGGGGAACACATTGAGGCGGTAATACAAGTCCTGCCGCAAGCGCTTTTCCTGCACGGCTTGCTCGGGGTCGCGGTTGGTTGCCGCCACGATCCTGACATCGCACTCGATTTCACGATGGGTCCCCACGCGCATCACGCAACCGCTCTCCAGCACGCGCAGCAAGCGCACCTGCAATGCCATGGGCATTTCCGTTATCTCGTCAAGAAACAGCGTGCCGCCGTCCGCGCTTTCAAAGTATCCCTTATGCTGCCGCTGCGCCCCTGTAAAGCTGCCTCGCTCGTGCCCGAACAACTCGCTTTCTATGAGATTGGGCGAAATAGCGCCGCAGTTCACTGCCAGGAACGGCCCCGAGGCGCGTGCGCCCTGCGTATGTATGGCCCGCGCAGCCAGCTCTTTGCCCGTCCCGCTTTCCCCCGTCAGCAGCACCGTCGCGTCCGTTGCAGCCACGCGCCCGATTTGTTCGCGCACCTCTTGCATGGCCGCGCATTGTCCAAGCATGGCCTCGTTCGGCAACGCCTCGCCGCCCTTCTCTCGCCGGCCGCGCGCGCGCGCCGATTCCGCCGCCTGCCTGAACAAGGCAGCCAATCTGTCCATGCACAAGGGCTTGCTCAGATAATCCGCAACCTTCAAGCGCAAGGCGCCGACCGCCGTCTCCACGCTGGCGTGACCCGTCATGACGGCCGCCTCGACACCCGCCGGCAATATCTTTTCCAGCATTTCCAAGCCATTGGAGTCCGGCAGGCTGAGGTCGGTCAATACCAGGTCGGGCTGTTTGCGCTCGAATTGAATCAGGGCGTCTTTGACGCTCGGCGCTCGCGACGCGGTAAAACCGTGATCGGCAGCCACTTCGGCGACCACTTCGCAAATGGCATGGTCATCATCGACTATCAGTACATGCGGCATATGCGTGTTCCCGTCAGAGTTTGTTAAAAATTCACGCTCGCCGTCCCGCCGGATCGAGCGTTCCCGGCCTTTCTGCTCTTCAATAAGATTAACGGCTCGACAAACGACGACGGTAACCATTCACAACCGCCAGCTTGTTGCCATCTTTCACATATGGAATCATTGCCCGGCATCGTTTTGGCTAGACTCGAACCGACTCTTTGAATTCCTTCTCCAAGGAGTAAACAGGAGCAGAATCGTGCAAACTGAACCTTCGCCCCGTCTACGCGCCCCGCGCCGCACCGCGCCCTTGGGCAATAGCAAGGTAACGCGCAGGTTGGCGTCTTTGTGCGAGCGCGCAGCCGCCACGTCCGAGCCGGTCTTTATCGTCGGCGAGAGCGGGACCGGCAAGAACACGATTGCGCAATTCATCCATCAACTGAGTGCCAGGCCGGGGCCGCTCGTCACGGTCAACTGCGGCGCGATCAGCGAAACATTGACACACTCGGAATTTTTTGGTCATGAACAAGGCAGTTTTACCGGTGCCCTGGAAACGACGGCCGGCTACTTTGAAAGCGCGGACGGCGGCACCTTGTTCCTGGACGAGCTGGCAGACATGCCGCCGGCGCTGCAAGTCCAGCTGTTGCGCACTCTGGAAACGGGTACGTTTCGCCGACTCGGCGGCACCGCCACCCGGCGCGCCGACGTACGCCTGATCAGTGCGATGAACCGGGACCCATACGCCGCCGTCGACGAAGGTTCGCTGCGCCTGGACCTGCTTCACCGTTTGTTGACCATACCCATCGAAACACCTGCTCTGCGCAAGCGGCCCGGCGACATCGCCTTGCTGGCCCAGCATTTCGTGGACGAGCTCAACGCTTCGGGCAAGACCGCCAAGCGGCTGCCGCCGGATGCAGGCGCCACCCTGGGAAGCCACGACTGGCCGGGCAACATACGGGAACTGAGAAACTTCATACAACGCATCCATATTCTGGCCGGGGACAATCCGGTGCTGGACGTAGGCATGCTGCGCGACGTCGCGCCTCGGAAAGCAACGCATGCGCAGCCTCTCGTCGACGGCAACGTTCTATCCGTCAAAATCGGCACGCCGCTTGCCGACACGCAACACGCGCTGATCCATGCCACGCTTCGGCAACATCGGGGCAATAAGCGCACGACGGCTAGAGCCTTGGGCCTGAGCTTGAAAACACTGTATAACCGCCTGCACGCGGCGCGGCCCTCCGGCGACAGGGAGGCGGTATGAACGAACTCATGCAAGAAACGAGGCTGGGCATCCACACCACCCTCTCCCCGCGCCTGCAACAGTCCGTCAAGCTGCTGCAGATGTCGGCGCTGGAATTCTCGGCCGCTTTGCAGCAGGCCCTTGCCAGCAATCCATTTCTCGAATCGGCCGAGGAGCCCGCGCAAGAGGATCCGCAAGCAGCGCCCCTCGGCGCGCCTCCCGCCGGCACGTCCGCCGGCGAAACCGTCGTGTTGAGCGACGACGCCTCTCCAACCGACAGCCGCGACTATCCTGGCCAGCGCTTGCAGGCCGCCCAGGAAATCCACGCGGCGCGCGCCTCTGACGGACCAACCCTTGCGCAGCATCTGTACGACGCGCTGGCCCTATCCGATGCCGACGCGCGCCTGAAATTGCTCGCCGCCTTCATCATCGATGCCATCGACGAGGACGGCTACTTGCGCACACCGTTCGACGAATTGACCCGGCCCGGCGACATCCAGCCCCCGGCGCGCGACCAGGAATGGGAACAGGCGCTGGACATCGTACAGCGCCTGGACGCGCCCGGCATCGGCGCGCGCGCCGCCGACGAGTGCCTGCGCTTGCAGCTGGCAGCCATGGACCGCGTGGATCGCCGCAACCGGCGGCTGGCCATGGCGATCGTCCAGGATCATCTGAAATCGTTCGCGACGCATGACGATGAACTGCTCAAGCGCAAACTCGATTGCAGCGGTGATGAGTTGGCGCTGGCCGGCGACCTCATACGCAGCCTCGATCCCAAGCCGGGCAGGCGCTATTCCTGCGTGCAGGCGCCCTACATCATTCCGGACGTCACCGTGCGGAAATGCGACGTGGGGTGGGAAGTGTGCGTCAATCGAAAAGCCATGCCCCAGGCCCGTCTTCACCAGCAGTACGCTCAAATGTATCGCCGCGCCGGAGAAAAAGGCCGCACGCCCATGGCGCGCGAGCTCCAGGAAGCGCGATGGCTGGTAAGAAGCGCCGAACAACGCTACACGACGATCGCCCGCGTCGCGCATGCGATCGTCAGCCGCCAGCTCCGTTTTTTCGACTACGGCGACGTCGCCTTGCGTCCCTTGATGCTCAAGGAAATCGCGGACCAGCTCTCTTTGCACGAGTCCACGATTTCAAGGGCGACGGCCAATAAATACATGCTTACGCCGATGGGTATCTATGCGTTTCGCCATTTCTTTTCACGCGAGCTGGCCACGGACTTGGGAGGAAGCTGCTCGGCCCGGGCCGTGAAATCCCGCATCAAAAGCCATATTCTCGAGGAAGATCCGCACCGCCCATTGTCGGATGTCGCCCTACGCCAAAAGCTGGCGAAGGAAGGCATCATGCTGGCTCGGCGAACCGTGGCGAAGTACCGCTCCGAACTGCGATTGGCGTGCGCCGAAGCCCGCCGGATAGCCTGAACCGTCTGTCTTCCCTTACTCGAACAAGAACGGCGTCGACCGCCTTTACGCGAACAGCGCATATTGGCGGTACACTCGCTTTATTTTGCCCATCCATGGCTTTACGCGCGACTATCTACAAGGCGGAAATCCACGTGGCCGACAACGACCGCGGCTATTACGGCACGCATGCGGTCACCGTGGCGCGCCACCCTTCCGAAACCGACGAACGCCTCATGGTCCGGCTACTGGCCTACGCGCTCTACATCGATGGCGAAGATACCGTGGCCTTCACGCGCGGGCTGAGCGAAACCGACGAGCCCGATCTGTGGCGCCGCGACTTGACGGGCGCCATCGAACAATGGATAGAAACGGGCCTACCGGATGAACGGCGCCTGCTTAAAGCCTGCGGGCGGGCCGACGAGGTCATCGTCTTTGCTTACGGGCGCAACGTCGATGTCTGGTGGTCGGGCATTCGGAACAAACTGGGGCGAGCCCGCAATTTGAAGGTCCATGCCCTTCCCGCGGCGGCGACGCAAGCGCTCGCCGCCCTCGCCGAACGCGGCATGACGCTGCACGTCAACGTGCTGGACGGCACCGCGTGGGTGTCCAGCGCCAAAGGCGAAGCCGGCATCGAGATCGCCGCGTTGAACTAGCCGTCCCTCAGATCGCTTTATTCTGCTCCTGACGCTGGCCCGGCGCGTCTATCGGCACTTGATCGGGCGGTTGCGTCGCATCGAAATCAACCCATTTTCCATCTCGCCACGTGCCGTTGGCCCGCTCGATGGATTTTCCTCCCGCCTGCTCGAGCAAGGCAATCATCTCCGCCTCGCTGGCCTTGGCGATGCGCACCGCCAGGAGCACCCCGGACAGGCGTACCTGCGCATGCTCCATATCGCTTGCAGGGCCGGTCCCGCTCTTGCCGTCACGCTTGCCCAACCCGAACGCGGCGCCGTAAAACGCGCCCACATAGGCCCCGATGCCGGCAAAAACGATCGCGGTCGCCCAATGCCAGCTCGTCATCGACACCACCCATGCCCCGAACAGCCCGAACACGATACCGCCCAGGGCGCTGAATAGCGCCGAGCTACTGCCCCCGCCCCGCGCATGCCGGTCCACCGCGCTGTCGCCCCCGATCGGATACGTGGCATGGCGACCGCCCGGATTGACGTAAAAAATCTGTACATCTTGATCGCCCACTCCCCGGTCGAACAAGCTCTCCGCGGCGCCGGTGGCCCCGTCGAATGTATCGAATCTGGCTGCAATGATGCGTGTCATGGTGGCCTCCGTATTCCTGACAAAGAAAACATCTTTGCCCGCAGCAAGAACCATGCCCATCCATGGAACCCGACGCGGCCGCCAAGCCCTGCCGACCTCTTGCTCGGTAATAGCCAAAACTGCTGCTCGCGGAAAAATTTACCGACGACGCGAGGATCGGATCCTGTGCCGCCCCGCGACATCCTAGCCTGGCATGCTAGCTGCTGTAGCCGTCATGCCTCTATTCTTTCTGAGGAAAACCACCTTGGCAAAGGAGTTTGCATCATGACTACCAAACCTATACCGGACGTCGGCAATGGCCCGCAAAAAAACCAGAAACGCGGCTTTGCCGCCATGGACCAGGAACGACAACGCGCCATAGCGTCGCAAGGGGGAAAAGCAGCCCATCAGGCCGGCACCGCCCATCGATTCACGTCCGACGAAGCACGGGTCGCGGGCGCCAAAGGCAGGCAAGCGGCCCGCGCGAAACACGGCCTATAGACCCGTCGAGGACATAGGCGCTCAGGAGTCATCATGGCGACCTCGAAACAAACCAAATCCCCCATCGTTCTCGAAGACACCTCGCCCGCTGTGGCGAAGCAGCGGCGCATCCAGCAAAAACAGGATCGCAAGGATGCGCGCGGAAAGAACAAAAAAGCGATCGAGTCCGGCGGGGCGCGGACCAGATCGGCCCGGCATCTGTCCAAGCCCGGCAATGAACACGATATGCGGGATCCGCCCCGCTATGAAGCCCCGGAATATCAGGGCAGCGCGAAGCTGAAGGACAAGGTCGCCCTCATAACGGGCGGGGATTCGGGCATAGGCCGGGCCGTCGCGGTGCTCTTCGCCCGCGAAGGCGCCGACGTGGCGATCATGTTCCTGAGCGAGACCGAGGATGCGCACCGGACCTGCCGGGAGGTCGAGAAGGAAGGACGGCGATGCCTATCGATCATGGGCGACGTCAAGCATCCCGGCACTTGCCAAGCGGCCGTCGATACGACCATCAAGAAACTGGGCAAACTCGACATTCTGGTCAATAACGCCGCTTTTCAAGAGCATGCCGACTCCCTGCTGGATATCACGCCGGAGCGATGGGAAGAAACCTTCCAAACCAACGTGCACGGCTACTTCCGGATGGCCCAGGCCTGCCTGCCACATATGCGGCGCGGTGCGGCCATTATCAATACGGGATCCGTCACCGGGCTTCGCGGTAGCCCGAATCTCCTGGACTATTCCAGCACGAAAGGCGCAATCCATGCGTTCACCCGCGCTCTGGCCGCCAATCTGGCGAAATCAGGCATACGCGTCAACGCCGTCGCGCCGGGACCGGTATGGACTCCATTGAACCCCGCGGACAAGCCCGCCGACGACCTGGAGAACTTCGGCAAGGATACGCTCTTAGCGCGACCCGCCCAGCCCGAAGAGCTTGCCCCGGCCTATGTCTTCCTTGCCAGCCAAGCCTGCTCTTCCTATATCACCGGGCTGGTGCTTCCCATTACCGGCTCAACCGAATAGCGACGAGAGCGAGAGCCGTGCCCGGCCTACAGCCAGCGTTCCCATATCCGGGAGAGAAACTCCATGAATCGAAGATAAAATCCCCTGTTCGCCCAGACCTGTTCGTCCACACGATCCGATAAGGCCAAGTCCTCTTTGAAATCAGCCTGCATGCGGGCGCCGAACTGCCTGCCCAGCACGACGGCATTGATTTCGTAATTAAGCAGAAAACTGCGCCAATCCAGATTGCTGGAACCCACCGTCGACCATACGCCGTCGATGACCGCCGTCTTGGCATGCAGCAACACGTCATGGCGCTCATGAATGCGGACTCCCGCCCGCATCAAATCCTGGTAGTGTGACCGGCCGGCATGAAACACCATGGCCGAGTCCGAAAAGCCAGGCAGGATCAGCACGACCTCGACACCCCGCCGCGCTGCCTGCCTCAAGGCCTTGATGAATGCCGGATCGGGAACGAAATAAGCCATCGTTACGTAGATCGATTCGCGCGCGCTGCCGATGGCTGACATCAACGCCAGGTAAATGGAATGACCCTGATCTTCACCGGGCTGGTTGGCCAATATGCGCACCGTGTGCGGCCCGGCCTCATCGATGCGCGGAAAAAACGGCCGTTTCTCCAAAAGCGGACCTTTCTGCGTTTCCCACGCCCACAAAAACACCTTGACCAGGTCCGCGACCGCCGGTCCTTCGATGCGGATGTGCGTGTCCCGCCATGGCGGATCCTCGGCCGACGCCGACGTAGCGGCCTGCCGCGGCGCCTTTCCTCTTCCGCTGGCGCCCGAGCCTCCCGCCGACCCGGAGGAATACACGTCGCTGATATTGATTCCCCCGATGAACCCTATCTTGCCGTCGATGATCAACACCTTGCGATGATTACGCCGATTCGGATTCCACTGGCCCGTATCGGAAAAAGGATTCAGGGAATTGAATATCAAAACCTGCAGCCCCTCGGCCTTCATGCCTTGCAGCATGTCTTCGGAGACGGCAAGGCTGCCCACGCCATCGACGATGACGGCCACGGCCACGCCTTCACGCCGCTTGGCGATCAGCAAATCGGTGAAACGCCGCCCGATTTCGTCGTCCTCGAAGATGTAGCTCTCGAGATGAATGAAATGCCGAGCTCCGCGTATGGCCGCCTCCATGGCATCGTAGGCGGACTCGCCGTCGGTATACATGTCGATGGCATTGCCTTTGCGCAACGGCCCGTCGGCGATCGCCCGCTCCACCGCGAGGTGCTCGGCAAGATAATCCTCGTGCGCCTGGCCGTCCTTGATACCCTGGATGGCGGCCCGGCTTTCCTCGTACGTGCGCCAACCATGGGCCGTCGACGCTTCCGCTTGGCCGCGTCCCGCCGGCAGTTCCCCGGCATCGGGCATGACCACGCACTGCGCGAGCAGGAGCAAGGCGCCCAAAGCGGCCGCGATGCCGATGAGCTGCCTTACACGCAAGCCGATTTTCGCTTTGGATGCCATGGTCGAATCGTTACGAGAGAACGCGCCGGCGCGAGCCGGAAATTAAGCACACGTTTTTATGAACACGACGGGCAATCCCGTCATTGCCGCCACGGTCAATGCGGCGGCGTCCATGATTACTGCAAGTCTACGCAGGAATCGATGCGCCGCCTCGTCCAGAAGTAAGCTATTGTAGCGACGGGACTGCCGTTTTCGCAGGGCGCCAAGACTGCGAAGCAGCATGAGCAAAAGCAATGCAAGGTAGGCCAGCCATACGATAACCAAGCTCGCTTTGCCCGCCGCCGGCGATAAAGCAAACGCATCCAGGCAAAGCACCGCTTGCAATCCATACAATGACACAAAGCATAGCGACCATACGCCGAAAGCGGCGAACACCCGCAGTAGCGGACCGGCGTCGCGCCACCACGATACCCATCCTCGGTCGCCTCGGCCGTCGATCATAGCGCCACGCCTGGAAAATACATGAGCAACGCCACGCCCACGATTCCGGACACGGCCGTATAACGCAGCCATAATCGAAGAATGGACAGGTCCAGGGCAATGCCGGCGCGCCGATCCCAGCTGCGCCGCAATACATACGCGGCCATGACGGAGGCCAGGCCCGCATGCAGCCCCATGTAGACCGACAGCACGCGCATCGCGGCCGCGCTGGCGTGGCTCGTCGGGTCCGGCATTCCCACGGCCAAGACGGCGATGCCGGCCAGGAGGAGCAAGCTCACGGAAACGGTGGCCGCGAGCCACCCGCGTGCGCGCCCCGTTTGCTCATGGAATGCGGCGAGCCCCGCACGCCCCGCTGACATGCCCATGAAGAGAAAACCCGCGCACAACGCGATACTCATGCTCCACGGCACGGGCGTCCATCCAGAGGTCGGCCATCCCGGCGCAAACAGGCGCAGATACCAGCAGCCAAACACCAGCGAGGCGAACAGCGCGCCGTCGGCAATCAGCGCGCTCGCCATGCCCCACCAGCCCGGCGCGCCGGCTACTTGACCATGCGCGGGCAAGCGAACCTCGTCGCGCGCCGTTATCCGTCTTGCCGACACGACCCCTTGCCATGTCCAAAACAGGAACAGAACGAGGGTCAAGCCGGCAAAGCCCAGCGACACGGCATACAGCTTGAACAGGACGCAAAGAAAGAAGCCGGCAGTCGTCAATGCGCTGTACAAAGGCAGCCAGCCAGGACCAGGCAAGTGCAGCACGGCACTTGGCGTTCCGGTAACGACATCGACGGACAGCGTCTGCCGATGTCCCGGTGACGGCTGCGCCAGCCAATGCCTGCCGGCCGCCATCTGAGCGCCCAGCGCGGGCGTCGCCCACAACGGCTCTCGATCCATGACCTGTGGTTGGCTGGCGATGTTGTAGGATGGCGGCGGCGTCGCCATGGCCCATTCCAGCCCCCCCGCCTTCCAGGGATTGCGCGGCGCAAGCGGACCATTGCGCGAGAACAGCATGACGTCAAGCAAGAAAATGGCGAATCCCACGGCCTGGATGAAGGCGCCCAGCGACGACGCCTGATTGAGCGCATCCCAGCCCATATCCTGGACATAGGTATATATCCTGCGGGGCATGCCGAAAAGCCCGGTCAAATGCATAGGCAGGAAGGCCAGGTTGAAGCCGATGAAGATGAACCAGAAGGCGACGCTTCCCATGCGTCCCGAGGGCATCCGGCCCGTGATGTGCGGCAGCCAGTAATGGCAGGCCGCCAGCAAAGGAAAGATCAGCCCGCCGGTCAACACATAATGCAGATGGGCGACGACGAAATGCGTGTCATGAACCTGGACGTTGAACGGCACCAGTGCCAGCATGACTCCGGTAAGGCCGCCGATGACGAAGACGAACAGGAAACCGGCCAGGTACAACATGGGAACGCCCCACTTGACCGTCCCCGACCACAGCGTCGCCAGCCAGGCAAAAAACTGGATGGCTGTCGGAACGGCCACCAGCATGCTGGCCGCCGAAAAAAAGGCCATGCCCAATTGCGGTATGCCTACCGTGAACATGTGGTGCACCCATAGTCCGAAGCTCAGAAAGCCCACCGCGATCACACTATTCACCACCCAGACATAGCCGACCAACGGCCTCTGGGCGAACACCGGAACCATCGTCGACACCATGCCCGCCGCTGGAAGGAAGATGATGTAGACCTCGGGATGGCCGAATAGCCAGAACAAATGCTGCCAGAGTATGGGGTCGCCGCCGCGCGCGACGTCGAAAAACGGCCAGCCTAGCGACCGCTCCAGTTCGAGCAGGATGCTGCCCAGGATGAGCGGTGGAAAACCCGCCAATATCATTCCCGCCGTCACCAGCATGTACCAGGCGAAAACGGGCAGCTTGTTCAAGCCCATTCCCGGCGCCCTGACCTTCAATATGGTCGCGACCAGCTCAACCGCGCCGCAAACGGCGGAGATTTCCGCGAACGTGATGCCGATCAGCCAAACATCGCTATTGATGCCGGGCCGATATTCGGAACCCGCCAGCGGCGTATACATGAACCAGCCGCTATTGGGAGCCAGGCCGAGCAGCATGGCGATCAGCAGAATGCTTCCCCCGAACAAATAGCACCACCATGCGTAGGCGCCCAGACGAGGATAGGCCAGATCGCGCGCGCCCAGCATTTTGGGCAAGAGATAAAACGCGAAGCCCTCCAGCATCGGAATAGCGAACAGGAACATCATCAGCGTCCCGTGCATGGTGAAAATCTGGCTGTAGAGCTCGCTATCCAGGAAAGCGCTATCGTGCGAAGCCAGTTGCGCGCGCATCAGCAGCGCCAGGATGCCTCCCACGAGAAAGAATGCCAGGGCCGCGAGCATGAAACGCTTGCCCATGACGGTATGATTGACGGCTGAAAGGCTGCGCCATCCTTTGGGCGATCCCCAATCACGCTCCAGGGCGCGGTGCCTTGCCCAAGGCGAAAGCGTTTGCGTCATGGCCGATCCCGTTCTGCGACACGCGCCGGGTCGCCGCCGTCCTCGGGACGCTGGCGCGCCAGCCATGCCGGCCCATCGTGCGCCACCACGCGAAAAGCCATGTGCGCATGCTGCGCGCCGCAAAATTCGGCGCACACGCCCAGGTAGACGCCAGGCTCGCTCGCCATCAGCTCCAGGCGATTCACCCGGCCGGGAATCGCATCCATTTTCCCCCCCAGCCTCGGCGCCCAGAAACTGTGGATGACGTCCTCCGACGTCAATTCGACATGGATCGGCCGGTTCACGGGAATATGGAGCTCATTGACGTCATACGGCGCGTCTTTCCCGCTCGCGACCGGCCCTGCGTCCGGATAGCGCACCTCCCACCACCACTGATGCGCATGGACCTGTACCCGAAAAGGCGGTCCGTGCGCCGCGCCCCCTGCTTTTCCATCCGGATAATGTCCGTACACCAGCAACGCGATCAACACCGACAATGGAAAAATGACGCCACCGCCCCAAAGCAGCGCGGCACGGCTGCCCCTGCTCGAACGCGCCGCCGGACGCAGAGACGCCCAGACGGCAAGAAGCACCATTAGCAGCAATATCAACGCGCTCCCCGCAGCCATGGCGTACCACACCCGCGCGACATGTTCCGCCTGAGGCCCCACGGGCTCCAATATCGACAAGGGCGCGGGCGCGCATCCTGCCAACGCTTGACACGCCGCCAACATCAAGTGCGCGCGACGGACGGCGTGCGATCGGCATGAAAATTGCTGGCTGCGTTCTTTCATGCAAGCAACGCTTTTCGCACAAGGAGCGCGCGTCATGGAAAAATTCGCCCAGCCCATGCCCAAAGGCTCGGAAACCGTGGTCGCCATCGCCCGCCACCCGCTGCATCCCATGCTGGTCACGTTTCCCATCGCCTTTCTGGTCGGCGCGCTGTGCAGCGACCTTGCGTTTGTCGCGCTGGCCGATCCATTCTGGGCCCGCGCCTCTTTGTGGCTGATTGGAGCGGGGACGGCCATGGGCATGCTGGCCGGCCTGACGGGCACGGTCGAGCTCCTGATCATCGCCCGCATCCGCCGTCGCGCCGCCGCATGGAGCCATTTCGTCGTCGCGGTAATGTTGCTGGCCGTCAGCTCGTCCAATTGGCTTATGCGCATGCCATCGCCCCAGGACAGGATCTTGCCATTGGGATTAGCGTTGTCGCTATTGACGGTCGCGCTGGTGGTCGCGGCGGGCTGGCTGGGAGGGAAACTGGTGTTCGAGCATCATGTGGGAATAAAGAACAGCGAACAAGAGCGGGATTCCGCAACATGAACACCGTGGCCACGGGCCGATCCAGCCACGTCGCCGGCCTGACCAGCACCAGCCACAGC
>Ga0265293_10010487_pt1 | contig 12944 bp, 11 predicted proteins | sample Munlanlewell138R_FD_192505 | JGI IMG/M metagenome (GOLD analysis project Ga0265293, IMG submission 192505) | Leachate microbial communities from a municipal landfill in Southern Ontario, Canada - Leachate well 138R | ecosystem: Engineered > Solid waste > Landfill > Unclassified | place: Canada... | reverse complement strand
CGAAGAACAAACGGTTGATCAAGTGGCTCTGGGTTGCCGCCAGCACGATCGCGGATACCCAGCACTTGGCGCGCCAGGACCAATGCAGGCACCAGACCAGGCGCCAGAGTACATACAGGGCCAGCAGGCCGGCAAACACATGAAACACGAATGAGGATCCTTGACGACGGTGAGGAAATTCCAGGGGGACGGCGCCATTGTGCCATCGAGGTCCGAGCCGGCTGGAAGCCTCCTGGCCGCTGGATGCGATCCTCCAGCATGAACCGGTTTCGTGAATCGCTGATGAAGCGACGAGCGACGATCGAACCACCTATCCCGCAGCCATTTGCCAGCTCCAGCTAACCCGGCTTAAATGCGATACCGCATGTTTTTGCTTGCCGCCCGCACATCGATTCTGCTCGTCCGCTTCCTGTCTCGTGACCGCTTTTTTTGGAGCCTTTATGGTCGACGCTTCATCCCCTCGCCTGATCATCTGGCTACGGCAACTGGCCCGCCTCAAACCCGCTCCCTGGCAATGGCCCCGCGCGGTTCGTGCGGCGATCAGCGTCGGTCTGCCGTTTGCCGTTGGCCTCGCGCTGAACGACATCATGACCGGCATGTGGATCGCCATGGGGACCCTGATGATGACCACGGGCGAACAGGCAGGGCCTTACGCCACCGTGCTCCGCCGCTTGGCGATCGCCGCGCCCATGGGCGCGGCGGGCTATCTGGCCGGCTACCTGACCGGCCTGCCCTGGGCGGGCACCGTCGGAGCCATGGCCGCGCTCGCCTTCGGCGCGGGTATCGTCAGCAGCTACAGCGCCACGCTCTCGATCGGATGCCTGCAGTTTTTGCTCACGGCCGCCATTGCCATTGGCGTGCCTTCCATTGCGCCCTTCTGGGAGCCCGCCCTGCTCTACTTGGTGGGCGCGGTGTTTTATGCCGCCCTGCTGGGCGTCGAAGCGGCTTTTTGTCGTCAGCGCCCACGGCAAGAGATCCTGGCCAAGTTGTTGGCCGACCTGGCCGGTCTGGCCGACGCCAAGGCCCGAAAGCAACCCATTGCGCCCGCCCGGCGGGCCGTCACTGACGGCTTGGCCACCCTCGAGGCCGCCTTGCCGCTCCAGATCCGCAGCGGCCAGCTTCGCCGTTTCGCACTGGCGCGGCAGCAAAGCGATGCCGTTTTCACGGCCTTGCTGGCAAGCGACGACGAAGCATCCCTGGCGGCCGCGGCCCGCCAATTGCGACTGATGGCCGCCGCCGCGGCCACCATCAGCGCCGTGGATCTCCCCGCCCTACCGCCCGGACCGCTGGCCTTGCCGCTGCGGTCACTCGCCGAGGCCCTGGCCGGGCCCGCCCCCCAGGCCGAATCTTCCGCCGCTTCCGGCCTGCCGATAATGCCAGACGACGCTCGGCCCCAACGCGCCGCGCCGCTCGATCGCGAAGCCCTTCTGTCGGCGCTGGCCCTGGCGCTCTGCATGGCGATCGCCTACGCCAGCCATGGCATCAACCGGGACAACCATTGGTTCTGGGTGCCTCTGACGGTGGGGCTGATCATGAAACCCGATCTCGGCTCGGTTTTCGCCCGCGCCCTGTTGCGCAGTATCGGTACCCTGGCCGGCGTGCTGCTGGGTGCCCTTATCCTGATCATCATGCCCAAGAACCTGGGTTTCGCGCTGATCATGGCCCTGCTTGCCGGCATTCTGCCCTGGGCGATGCAACGTTCCTATGCCCTGCAGGCCATCGTGCTCACGCCGCTGGTGCTCATGCTGGTGGATGTCATCGTCCCGGGTACAGGCGACGCCAATTACGCGGCCCAACGACTGGGCGACACCGTGATCGGAGGCGCCATCGTCATGGTATTCGGCTATTGGCTTTGGCCCAAAGGCCGGGCACGCTACCTGGCGCGTGGCCTCGACCAGGGCCGGCGTGGGCTCGAGCGATATCTCGTCGCCGTGCTCTCTGCAAGCCCGGCCGATCGTGTGTTCCACACCAGCGGGGCCCGCAGCCAGGCCTACGCACAACTGGCCGGCCTGCGCGCGCAGATCGGCAAATTCCTGAACGATCCGCCGCCCGCCAACACCGAAGCCGCCGCCTGCCTGCCGCGCGTGGCCAGCCTGGAACGGATTTGCGACGCGATCAGCGCCTATGCCGCCACGCCGGAAGGCCCCACACCGTCGTCGCAGGCGGCGGTCTTGAGCGAACTGGCGCAAGCCCTGGGAAATGGCGAGCCGGTTTCGCCACTGCGTGACGCCGCCGAACTGCCCATGACCAGTCCCGAACATCGTCTTGTCGAGGTCCTCCTGCACGAACTCGAGGCGCCGCCAGACGAGGCGGCGGCCGGAACCGCTCGCCACCCAGCCTGAAGGCTAAACCCGTGCATATTTGACAAGATTGGCTGGCACGGTCATAATTTAAGACTTGCTCGAGCTTGCCAATGGCGTCTCTCCTTTGGTTTGATCTCGGGCACACCTTGCGGCATCGGATGTGGATGGTGCCCCTGGCTGGCGCAATGGCAGAGTGGTTATGCACCGGATTGCAAATCCGTTGACCTCGGTTCGATTCCGGGTTGCGCCTCCAACAAATATGCGGCCTACAGCGATGTGGGCCGTTTTTGTTGGTTCCGCAATTTCCGGCTTGTTCCGCAAAAACCACAGGGCAGGCGCCTCAAGGCTGCACTAGAATGCGCGGGATCTCGATTGACGCTGTTTCTCAAACCCTCGATGATTATTTCATCGCGAGTTCGGCAGGAGGCTGCGGTCCGGTATGTCAGATCTACTTGCACGTTTATCGGAGTCGGTGTCCGGTGCGCAGTCACTGGAAGCCCTGACGCGCCCGTTGCTGAGCCTGCTGGAAGAGGTGACAGCGCTCGAATCCACCTATCTCACCACCATCGATCTCGATGCGGGCACGCAACACATTGTGTACGCGCGGAATTCGCGCACCCTGCAGATTCCCGAAGGCCTCACCGTGCCGTGGGAAGACACCCTCTGCAAGCGCGCCCTCGACGAAGGTCGGATGTACACCGATAACGTCGGTGAGTGCTGGGGCGACTCGCAGGCGGCCGCGGCGCTGGGCATCGAAACCTACCTGAGCATGCCGGTCTATGCCGGTCAGGGCGCGCTCTACGGCACGCTTTGCGCGGCGAGTTCCGAGCGTCGCCATGTCGACGACCAGTCCCGACGCGTCTTGGCGCTGTTCGCCTCGCTGATCGGCGCCCAGATCGAGCGCGAACGACTACTCAAACAACTGCTGGACGCCAATGCCCAGCTTTCCAATTTGGCCACCACCGACCCACTCACCGGCCTGTTCAACCGGCGCGCCTTGCTGGAGGGATTACCGAGGTGCTGCGCCGCCAACTTGATTTATCCGGCCGCCAGGGCACCACGACTTTCGTTGCTTTTATGGATCTCGACGGCTTCAAAGAGATCAACGATCGCTTTGGGCATGACGTGGGCGATCAGTTTCTCAAGGTCATGGCTGAACGCCTGCGCGGAGCGCTGCGCAGCGAAGACATGGTAGGTCGTTATGGCGGTGACGAATTCGTCGTGCTCGGGCCGGGAGCACCCGCCGGACCCCAGCCCAGCGCCGCGCTGCAGGCGTTCATCGATCGCATTGCCGAAAACACCCGCGGGCGATTTTCTTTGCCGGGCGCCGATATCGATTATGGCGGAGCCAGTGTCGGGGGCGTTGCGGTGCTGCCCCATACGCTGGATGCCGAGACGGCCTTGAGCCATGCCGACCAGGCCATGTATCAGGTCAAGCTTCGGCGGCGTACGCGTTAGGATGCTTCTCCCCGCGGATTCGCCTGCAAGCTGCCTGCGGCGCGGGTGTCTTCCACAGCGGCGGTAGCGTCGCCGTTGTTGGAGTCTTCCTGCGCTTCCTCGTGAGGTCGCGTCACCGCCCGCAGTTCTTTCAGTTGACGCTCTTCCATTTCCTCGGCGGCAATCAAACGTTCGTTGGCGCCGCCCAAGGCTCGCAAGAGTTCGTCCAGTTTCAGATGAACAGCCTGACTGTCTTTATTCTGGCTATGCTGGATCAGAAAGACCATCAAGAAAGTCACGATGGTGGTTCCGGTATTGATGACCAGTTGCCAAGTGGAAGAAAAGCGGAAAATCGGGCCGGCCAGCGCCCACACCGCCACCAGGAGTAAAGCTATGGAGAATATCCAAGGAGATCCCGCCCACTGGGCCACCTTCGATGCCAACGAATCAAAATAATGATCGAAGTCGAAATGACTGGTTTGCGATCCCGGCATTCCACTTTTGGGTGAGCGTTTTTCCTGGCTGTGTTGCATTTCAAATCTCCTGCTAGTGGCGCCAACTGTACGAGAAACGCGCCTGCCCCCTTGTAAAGCAAGGTAAAAGTAAGCAACGAGGCTACGGAAGGCCCAAGCCAACGGCGCCCCGATGGCAAATTCGGTCGTAGTCAGTAACTTCGCGCACACGTTGCAACCGGCATAATGAGCTGGGTTGATCCTGTTCAGGAAACAGCCCCACCCGAAGCGGAGGCAATGATGTCAGCCACGGCCATTATCTGGCAAACCATCGTCAGCGAGTTCTCCGACATGGCCGACCTGCGCGAAGCGACCGTCATCGCGCTGCGCCTGAGCCTGGCAACCTTGCTTGGCGCCGCGATCGGATACGAACGCGAGCGGCGCGGCAAGGACGCGGGGCTTCGCACCCACATGCTGGTTTCGTTGGGAGCGGCGATCTTTGTGCTGGTGCCGTCCACCAGCGGCATGGGCGAAGACGCCATCAGCCGGGTGATGCAGGGCCTGATTACGGGGGTCGGCTTTCTGGGCGCGGGTGCGATCCTGAAACAAGAGAAAGAACTTGAAGTCCGCGGCCTGACCACAGCCGCCAGCCTCTGGATCGCCGCGGCCGTCGGATTTTCGGTGGGCTACGGCCGCGAGGCAACCGCCGTGGCCAGCACGCTGATTACGCTATTCGTCCTGGCCATCATCGGGCGCCTGGAACGAAAGTGACGGCTTGGCCTGCTTTCCGGGGCCTGCAGCCCTACTTTCGCGGTGCTCCGGTAGGCGATTCGCTGCAGAGTTTTTCCCAGAGCGCCTCGAAATCTTCGGGTGGCAAATCGCCCGACTTATCTAGAATGACCAGATCCCTGGAACCGGCGATAAAGCGGCGATACCCTGTATATCCGCTGGTGCGACTGATGGTATTCACCTCACCGCAGATTCCGTATTGATTGCGGAATTCAGCGCTTTTGGGATCGAACATTCCTTCCCTGAGATACTCTCGAACCATTCGATGCAGACGGATTTCCTTGACTGCCGCCAACTCGGCCGCCGAAAGATCGGCAATCGGCTTCTCCTGGCCGCGATCGCCTTCCAATTCGGCTTCCACGCGACGCCGGATTTCGTCCATATCGAAAAACGAAGCAACGCTCTCGACCCTGGCGGGCCAAGGACTTCCCGGCTGCATTGCCGCCGGAGGCACTTGGGAGGCAGCGCAGGCGCTTGCGCATGCAAGGCTCAACAAAACCGCCATACTCGTTCCAGCGCTCTTCATACGGGCTCCTTGGCGCCACATTCGGTGACTTGCAACAAGCTGTCTTGAACAATCCGCCGCCGCCAGCGGCTATTCCGGCGAAATCCGCACCGGCACCGACTTGGCGGCCGGCGTTTTGCTTTCTTCCGCAAATTGCCAAAGTGGGATCAGCGCATTGCATTCGGGATAGTAGGCCGCCACCGTGCCGTGCGGAATATCGAAATCGATGGCCTGGAAGCCACCCAGGCTGCGCTCGATGCCATCGTCCACCGCGGTCGTCAGCCGCGCCATCCCGCCGTCGGCGATCCCCAGCCGCAAACGGTCGTCACGGTTGATCATCAGAACCATGCGCGATCCATGAATACCACGCAACCTGTCGGCATAACCGTATACCGTGGTGTTGAACTGATCGTTTGAACGCAAAGTGATCAAGCGCATCACGTCAGGATCGCCGCCTTCGTCAAAACTGGCCGACAACCCTTTGGGCAGCTTGAAGTTTGCCTTGCCGGTGTCGGTTTCCCACCGGCGCTCGCGGGCGGCAATGGGCCGGGAAAAACCTCCCGGCTGGTCGAGCCGGGCATTGAAATCCCGGAAATCATCCGGCAAGGCAAGCTCGATCTCATCGCGCACCAACGCATAATTGGCCGTCCAATCGTCCCAGGGCACCCGAGGGTTGTGCGCCAGCGTGGCCTTGGCGAGGCCGGCCACGATCCGGGGTTCCGACAACAGGTGTTCGCTCGCCGGCGAATGCTTGCCGCGCGACGCATGGATACACGTGGTGGAGTCCTCCACTGTGACGATCTGGGGACCGCTGGCCTGCTCATCGATTTCCGATCGAACCAGCGTAGGCAGCAAGTACGTCGTGCGCGCGATGATCAGGTGAGTCCGATTGAGTTTGGTTGCCACCTGCACCGACAAATCCAGGGAGCGCCATTTTTCTTCCATGAGCTCACGCTCCGGCACGGCCCTCACGAAGTTTCCGCCCAGGCCGATGAAGGCGCTGGCCCTGCCCTCGATGATCGCTTCGCAGGCTTCGACCGAGTTCAGGCCATCCTCGCGCGGCGGCTCGAAGCCATAGCGCTCGGCCAGATGGTCCAACGGTACGAGCTCGGCTTTCTCGGCGATACCCACGGTACGTTGGCCTTGCACGTTGGAATGACCGCGCACCGGGCAAATGCCCGCGCCCCGCTTGCCGATATTGCCTCGCATCAACAAGAGGTTGACCAGCATCTGCACGTTATCGACGCCCAGCTTGTGCTGGGTCAGGCCCATGCCGTAGATCGCAATCACGGCTCGCGCCTTGGCATAGGTTCTTGCGGCGGTTTCCATCGCCTCGCGCGGCAGCCCGCTGCCGTCGGTGATTTCTCGCCATGAGGTCTGACGCACCTTCACGGCGAAATCCTCGAAGCCGTGGGTATGCTGCGCGATGAAAGCGTCGTCGAGCACGGCTCCACGCCCGGCGGTTTTGGCCTCGTCATCCAGCGCCAGCAGAGCCTTGGCCATGCCCAACAGCGCGGCGATGTCGCCACCCGCCCGCACCTGGTAATACTGCGTCGCGATCTGCGTGGGCTGATGAGTCACCATCTGCACTGGATGCTGCGGATTGAGGAACGACTCCCATCCCCGCTCGCGCAGCGGATTGAACACGATGATCGGCACGTCGCGCTGGCGCACCTTTTGCAGTTCGTGAAGCAAACGGGGGGAGTTCGTGCCGACATTTTGGCCAAAGGACAAAATGCAATCCGTGTCGATGAAATCCTCGAGCAGCACCGTTCCCACCGAGGTTCCGATGCTCTGCGGCAGGGCCACCGAGGTGGTTTCGTGGCACATATTCGAGCTGTCGGGCAAATTGTTATTGCCGTACAGGCGCGCCAGCAGCTGATACATGAAAGAGGCTTCGAGCGAGGCGCGGCCCGAGGCATAGAAGACCACGCTCTTGGGCTCGTATCCCCTGAGCTTGCTGCCGATATCGGCGAACGCATCGTCCCACGATACCGGCACATACGTATCGCTGGCGGCTTCGTAGCGCATCGGGTGCGTCAACCGCCCTTCGTTCTCCAGATCGTAATCCGCCCATCCCAGGAGCTCGCTCACGCGATGACGGGCAAAGAACTCCGGCGTCGTGCGCTTGGACGTCAGGTCCCAGAATGTCGCCTTGGCGCCATTTTCGCAAAACTCGGCGGGATGCGGCTCGCCCGGTTTGGCCCAGGCGCAGCTGGTGCACATATAACCGCCCGTCTTGTTGTGATCCCGCACCAGGCTCACGAAGCGGGAAGTCGCGCCCTGGCGGGTCGAGTGCTTCACCAGCGACTTCACCGAGCCCCAGCCCCCGGTGGGCTGATCATAAGGTTGATATCGGCCTCGACCCTGCATAACACGTCTCCCGAGAAGTCCACCTCATAGGCAGGACGCTAACGGCCGCCCGCACCTCCGATATGTCGAAAAATGTCGAATTCGCACCAGATCCCGCCCTTTTGGCGCAGTTTGGATGACATGCCTCCACGTTATGCTGCCAAGCCTGGCGTAGACAGTTACTTCTTGCAGCACACGCTCCATGCACAACCATGAGCGCTACCAAGGAAAAAACACGGCGCTCGCTTGACACGCAAAATCGCGTTCTGCTATAGTTAGCGTCTTTCCTGATTCGCACAACGTGTTGCGTTGAAGGGGAAACCTGCGGGAATAGCTCAGTTGGTAGAGCGCAACCTTGCCAAGGTTGAGGTCGCGAGTTCGAGCCTCGTTTCCCGCTCCAAAATTTTTGTCCATGGGCATTCACCAACGTCCATCGATGATTGAAAAAAGGCCGAAAACTTTGTTTTCGGCCTTTTTTTCGTCTAGCGACCTCCATTGGCTTTGGCCCACAGGTCAATGGCCCGGTACTGGTCTCTTTCCGTGGCTTGCCGGGATGCCTGTCAGCGCAGGGATCATGTCTTCTGTCTGGTTGGAAGGTTAAGGCGGCGCTCCGTCGGTGGCTGGCGTGCGCCGCCTGCGGGTACTCAATCCAGCCAGGCGCACGACCTCGGTAGCATTGAGAACGGCCAAGCCTGGCTGTACTTCTTTGGGCGTGCCCACTAAGGTAGAGAGGCCCGGGTGGTCGATGACGACACTCATGAACTCCCTTTCCGAACCAGCTCCAATGAGAACATCGGGCTCTCCCCACCAGGAACTCCCCCTCGCCAAGCGGCGCCGATCCAGGACGACACCATGAGCACACTCCCCGCCCTTTTTATCGGGCACGGCAACCCGATGAACACCCTCGAGCAGAATGGCTACACCGATGCTTGGCGGGCGTTCGGGCGGCACCTGCCCCGGCCCGAAGCCTTGCTGGTCATCTCGGCGCATTGGTATTTTGGCGCCACGGCCATCACGGCGATGCCCAGGCCCAGAACCATCCACGACTTCTATGGTTTTCCGCAGGCGCTGTTCGACTTTCAATATCCGGCCCCTGGCAATCCCGATCTCGCCCGTGAGATCGTCGAGCAGGTCAAGCCGCAGTGGGTGGGCCTGGATCGCGACCAATGGGGGATCGACCACGGCACGTGGTCGGTGCTGGCACATATGTACCAACAGGCCGACATTCCCGTGTTGCAGCTTTCGATCAACGCCCTGCAACCCCTCGAGTACCACCTGGAGCTGGCTGCCCGCCTGGCGCCCCTTAGAGAGAAGGGGGTGATGGTGGTAGCCAGCGGCAACGTGGTGCATAACCTGAAGCGCTTGAAATGGCGCGAGCCGGATCTGGCCTACGACTGGGCCGAGCGATTCGACGATGCCGTGGTGGAACAATTGGCGCGCGAGCCGGGCGACATTCTGCGTGTTCGCGAACATCCCGACTACGAGCTGGCCGTACCCACGCCCGATCACTTCATTCCCTTGCTCTATTTGTCTGGCCTGGCGACAGCCGACCATGGCAAGCCCGAGCCCTTGGTTCGTGGCTACACCATGGGCGGGATCTCGATGACCTGCTTTGGCCTCGGCGCAGAACTGGAGCTACGCCGCGATCCCGCCTGTGCGGCCAAGCTGCCGGAAGGTGTGCCACCCGACCAGACGAATATGTAGGTACTAAAGGCGTGAAGAACTCCGACCTCCCGGCCGGAGCTTCTCCGCCACCACTCGGAGGAGCCTTCGGCTCCAGAGAAGACTGCCTCGCTTGACCCCGTCCTGAAGAACGGGGCTTGCGCTTTGGCGCGTGGTCAACGCCCGTGGCGGGCGACGCTCACGGGTCTCCTGGAGCCTCGCCACAACGTGACTGCGTCGGGCTTGACTCCGATTGCTGCAGCTCGTCCAGAATCGGGCAGTCGGGCCGCTCGTCGCCGGCGCAGCAGGCGATCAGCGTTCTCAGCGTGTCCGCCATCTCGCGCAGCTTCGCCATGCGTTCCTCCAGCGCCGCAATGTGCTGCTCGGCCAGGCGCTTGACGTCTGCGCTTTGGCGCGACTGATCGTTCCACAGGCTCAGGAGATTGCCGATTTCAGCAACCGAAAAGCCGAGATCACGGGCGCGGCGGATGAAGTTCAGCCGATGGATGTCGGGCTGGGTATAGATCCGGTAGCCGGCCTCGGTGCGGCCCACCGGCGGGATCAGGCCGATCTGCTCGTAATAGCGGATCATTTTGGCCGACACCTGGGTGGCCTTGGCCGCTTCACCGATGTTCATGGGCGTCCCTCCTCTCTGGACCCGAACGCGAAGGCTCCTGGATGACAGGCGGCAAGACCATCCGCCGCCTGCGGAACCTGAGGATGGAGCCAGACCTTCATCCTGGATGCACGGACTCATCCGCTGCCAGCGGCGGCTGGAAGCGGCGCAGCCGCAGCGCATTGCCCAGCACGAAGACGCTGGATAACGCCATCGCGCCCGCCGCGAACATGGGCGAGAGCAGCACGCCCCAGGCGGGATACAACACGCCGGCTGCCACGGGGATCAGCGCCGTGTTGTAGGCAAAGGCCCAGAACAGGTTCTGGCGAATGTTGCCCAGCGTAGCCTTGGAGAGCGCAATGGCGTTCGGCACGCCCTGTAGATTGCCCGACATCAATACCACGTCGGCGGATTCCACCGCCACGTCGGTGCCGGTGCCGATGGCCACGCCCACATCGGCCTCGGCCAACGCCGGCGCGTCGTTAATGCCGTCGCCCACGAAAGCCAGGCGGCCGTGCGCGGCCTTCAAGCGGCGTACGGCTTCGACCTTGCCCTCGGGCAACACTTCGGCCACGACTTCGTCGATGTCCAGTTGCCGGGCGATGGCGCGGGCGGTATGCGCGTTGTCGCCGGTGATCATGGCGACCTTCAGGCCCAGTTGGTGCAAAGCCTCGATGGCGATGGGCGTGCTGGCCTTGATCGGATCGGCGACGGCGACGATGGCGGCCAGCCGGCCGTCGATGGCCGCATACAGCGGCGACTTGCCTTCGCTGCCCAGGCGCTCGGCCGTGCTGGCGAATTCGCTCACATCCAGGCCCAGTTCGCGCATGAAGCGATCGGCGCCGACTTCAACCCGAACACCATCGACCGAGGCGCGCACGCCCATGCCGGTGAGCGACTCGAAATCGGTCATGGCGGGCAGGGTGATGCCTTCGGCCACGGCCGCATCGACAATGGCGCGGGCAATCGGATGCTCGGAACTGGATTCAACCGCCGCGACCTTTGCCAGAACCTGGGGACGTTCGAAACCCGCGGCGATATCCAGGTCGGTCAAGACCGGTCGGCCTTCGGTCAGCGTGCCGGTTTTGTCCACGGCCACCACCTGCGCGTCCTTCAGAAGCTGCAGCGCTTCGCCTTTGCGGAACAAAACACCCATTTCCGCGCCGCGGCCGGTGCCGACCATAATCGACGTGGGCGTGGCCAGGCCCATGGCGCAGGGGCAGGCGATGATCAGCACCGCCACCGCATTGACCAACGCGAAGGTAAGAGCCGGCGCGGGGCCGAAGATCAACCAGGCCAGGAAAGTGAGCAAGGCCGCCAGCATCACGGCGGGCACGAACCACAGCGTGATTTTGTCCACCACCGCCTGGATCGGCAGCTTGGAACCCTGCGCCAACTCGACCATGCGAATGATCTGCGCCAGCATGGTTTGCGCGCCCACGGCGGTGGCGCGCAGCGTCAGAGCCCCCTTCTGGTTCACGGTGCCACCGACCACGGTGCTGCCCGTGGTTTTCTCGACCGGAATGGGCTCGCCGGTGATCATCGACTCGTCGACGAAGCTTCGACCCTCGGTCACCTCGCCATCGACCGGCACCCGTTCGCCTGGCCGGATATCCACGATGTCGCCCAGGACGACTTCATCGATGGGAACGTCTATGACTTGGCCATGGCGCGAGACGTGGGCCACCTTGGCCTGCAGACCCACCAGGCGCTTGATGGCTTCGGAGGTGCGCCCTTTGGCACGCGCTTCGAGGTAGCGACCGAGCAGGATCAGCGTCACGATGACCGCCGCCGCTTCGTAGTAGACATTCACCGTACCGGCCGGCAACAGGCCGGGGGCAAATGTCGCCACCAACGAATAGCCGAAGGCCGCGACCGTGCCGACGGCGACCAGGGAGTTCATATCGGGCGCCAGCCGCAGCAATGCCGGAATTCCCTTTGTGTAGAAGCGACGGCCAGGAAACGCCAGCACGAGCGCGGTGAGCACAAACTGCAGATACCAGCTCTGCTGCAGGCCGATGGTCGACACCACCCAATCATGCATGCCGGGGATAAGGTGCGAACCCATCTCGATCACGAACACGGGCAAGGTCAACACGCTGGCCAAAATCAGGTCGCGCTTGAGCGCGGCTTGCTCGGCTTCCTTGTGGTCGGTCGCTTCGTCGTGGGCGGCGCCCTGTACCACCCGGGCTCCATAGCCGGTTTTCGCGACAGCGGCGATCAGCGCCTGCGGGTCGGCCACGCCGCGCACGGTGGCCCTCTCGGTCGCCAGGTTGACGCTGGCCTCGCTCACCCCGGGCACCGCCTGGAGCGCGCGTTCGACGCGGCTCACGCAGGAGGCGCACGTCATATCGTCCACCGCCAGCTCGACGGTGGCGGCGGGGACTTCGTAGCCGGCTTTCTCCACGGCCTGGACCAGGGCCGCGCGGTCGATAGGTCCGGACGGCAGGATATCCGCCCGTTCGGTGGCGAGATTGACAGCGACGCTGCCGACGCCCTCGACCTTGGCCAACGCCGCCTCGACCCGGCCGACGCAGCTCGCGCAGTTCATGCCCTCAATGGGCAGGCTGATCGCGGCCGTCGAGGCGCGAGCCTCAGGAGTGCTTGAATGTCTCATGGTGTGCTTCCTACAGCGTTATGCGATATGGCAGTAGTTTGAGGCTTCCCATGGTGGGAAGGTCAAGCCTTGTTGCCGGCACGTCCTGCTCCCTCGCGCTCCTGCTCGTGCCGCAACTGCTGTGCGATCCAATCCTTCAGTTGGCTGGCGGAGGCGACGCCCCGGGTACGCGCCAGTTCCCGGCCATGGCGGGTCAGGATCAAATGGCGTA
>Ga0265293_10010486_pt1 | contig 12946 bp, 4 predicted proteins | sample Munlanlewell138R_FD_192505 | JGI IMG/M metagenome (GOLD analysis project Ga0265293, IMG submission 192505) | Leachate microbial communities from a municipal landfill in Southern Ontario, Canada - Leachate well 138R | ecosystem: Engineered > Solid waste > Landfill > Unclassified | place: Canada... | reverse complement strand
GGCTCAGGGTAGTTCACCTGTCGATGCCCATAAACTCTTGGTAACACCCACCGATAAGACTTATTCAGTACAAGTAGAGGTGCAGGTCGAAAAAGGCAATACGGCAGGTTTGATGCTCTTTTACAATGAACAAGCATTTGCAGGTATCACGGCAGACAGTAAAAATTTCACGGTCTATACCGATGCTACACATCATCAATCTACAAAACATACTTTAGGAAAACGTTTTTTTCTGAAGATTTTGAATCAGGCAAATAGTTGTGCTTTTTATATAAGTTCAGACGGACAAGATTGGGAAAATATAGCTTCAGGTATTGATGTGAAAGACATGCACCACAATAATTACAGAGGATTCTTTGCTTTGCGTCCGTGTTTGCTCAGTATGGGTAAAGGAAAAGCAACATTCAAATCGTTCGAATATCAACAAGCCGTACCTACAGAAAAAGATATGAGTGCTTATTTGATGGTGTATCACAGGGATGAAACCCATGGGTTTTATATGGCATTGAGTAATGACGGATATAGTTTTACGGCTCTAAACGACGATAAACCGGTTATGGCAGGCGACACCATAGCTGACCAACTTGGCATCCGCGATCCGCATATTTATAGAGGTCCCGATGGTGCATTTTATTTGGCTATGACGGATTTGCATGTGTTTGCCCAAAGAGACGGTAAACGAGAAACAGAATGGGAACGAGATGGGAAAATCTACGGATGGGGAAATAACAAAGGGTTGGTGTTGATGAAATCATGGGATTTAATCAACTGGAAACGCACCAATATCCGATTCCCCGACATCTCTGCACAATATGCTGAAATAGGTTGTGCTTGGGCACCGGAAATAATTTATGATGACAAAGCAGGTAAATTGATGATTTATTTTACGATGCGTTTCCGCAGTGAACCTAATAAACTGTACTATGTGTATGTCAATGAAGATTTTGATCGCTTGGAGTCCATCCCCGAATTATTATTTGAATATCCGGATAAAAATGTGTCAGCCATTGATGCAGACATCACTAAAATTGGTGACAAATACCATATGTTTTATGTGTCACACGATGGACAGGCAGGCATCAAACATGCTGTTTCTGATAAAATAAACGGAGATTATGCATATGACCCACGTTGGTACGACCCGGAACCAAGAGCATGTGAAGCTCCTAATGTGTGGAAACGTATAGGAGAAGATAAATGGGTGCTGATGTACGATATTTATGGTATTCATCCACATAATTTTGGATTCAGCGAAACCTCTGATTTTGTGCATTTTGAAAATTTGGGGCATTTTAACCAAGGAGTAATGAAAGCCACTAATTTTTTACCAAAGCATGGAGCAGTCATTCATCTAACTAAAGAAGAAGCCGAAGGATTGGCAACATATTGGGGATTAGAAATGGAGTTCAATGACTAATATTCAATTACTTTATAACAAGATTTGTTGTTAGGTGATTGGTTAAGTTGTTGTTCAGGAGATATCATTGTTAGTTTCAAAAACTTTAAAGGTAATGAAACAACTCAGTGCACCAAACTAATATAAGGATGTTATCCAATGGAGTGGTTTATATTACGAATGATGTAGGCGGAAATTTGGAGAAAAAGTTTTTCACTGTTGAGGATTGTATTACTATCAATAGCCTACAGGGCATAGTTCTTAAAACAAATCAATATAATTTTTAAAACAAATCAATATAATTAGAAGCAAATGGAAAAACTAAACAATTATCTTTTGATTTTCTTTTTTTGTTCAACTACAGTATTTTCTACGGAAAATAAAGTTCGTGTTCTTCAAAATAAACCATCGATTGAATATAATAAAATGCTTTTCGGACAGTTTATTGAACACTTCGATAATCAAGTCTATGGTGGCATTTACGATCCGACATCCAAATATTCTGACGAAGATGGTTTTAGAGTAGATGTTATTGAAGCTCTGAAAGCATTGAAAATACCTATTGTTCGTTGGCCCGGAGGATGTTTTGTATCATCTTACCATTGGCTCGATGGTGTAGGACCCAATAGGCAACCATTTTATGATAAAGCATGGCAAGTAGAAGATCCAAATACTTTTGGAACTGATGAGTTTATCCAATGGTGCCACAAAATTGGTGCAGAACCGTATATTTGTACTAATGCAGGAACTGGAAGTCCTGAAGAAATGAGTGATTGGATGGAATACTGCAACCTCAATATTGGCAAGTTTGGTAAGATGCGTATCAATAATGGGTTTCCGGAGCCACATCATGTAAAGTATTGGAGCATAGGTAATGAGAACTGGGGAGGTCACGAACTTGGAGCACGGACAGTTGAAGAGTGGGGACCTTTTGTTCGAGAATCAGCTAAATTAATGCGAAGTGTAACGAAAGATGCTAAGCTATTTGCAGCTGCTACATCTAATAAAGATTGGACATTACCGCTACTTAGGGTAGCAGGGCAACATTTAGATTATATTTCTGTACATGGATATTGGGATCCCCTTTTCCATGTGAATAAGCCGGCTAAATATATCGACTGCATGATGAAAACACATTTACCGGAAGAGGACATTCAAAGAACAATTCAGATTTTGAATGAAGCAGGATACGGGGATGGGAAAATTAAAATTGCGTATGATGAGTGGAACTTACGCAATTGGCATCATCCATGGCACGGTGATTTTCGACGAGGTTTTGAACATGAAGCCCGTAGAAAAAATGATATCCAATCTACATATACCATGGCTGATGCTTTGTTTTCTGCCTGTTTTTTAAATACTTGTTTGCGGAATTCTGATATAGTAGAAATTGCTTGTTTTGCTCCCATTGTAAATACGCGAGGAGCTATATTTGTACACCAAGAAGGCATATTGAAACGTTCTACATACCACACATTGTATATGTATGCAAATTATTTGGAAGAAAAATATGTGCCCACAGAAAATCAGATAGAAACCCTTACACATAACAATCAATCGACAGATGTATTAGACATAGTGGTAACATCTAATGCATTAGGGAGTCGTTATGTTTGTGCGATTGTGAATAAAGACCCTTCTAATTTTATCGATCTTAAAATCGATTTTGAGAGTATGCATAAAAAAATTCCAAAAAAGCTCCAAGGAAAGGTGTTGAGCGGAAGCAGCCCGGATGATTACAATGATATTGGTGCAGAGAATAGAGTAATCCCGAAGGATCAGAGTTTTCAAGTTAAAAATTCAACAATCAGTTTTCCTCCTCATTCATTGGTGTTTTTAATTATTGAATAGTATTTGAGCACCTCCGATAAACTCAAAGTTAAAAATTGATTGTATTGGTTGTTTTAGTTAGTCAGTATTGAAGTTAAATGTTTCGACTTTTCGGAGTGAACGCATACTTGGAATTTATACTTTTAATGAAGCCGGTCATCACACGTTATCAGTCAAAGGCTTGAGCGGGGGGCAGTTTATGATAGATTACTTGGAGTTTGTGCCGATTAGTGCTCTTGAGTCCGAAGATATTTATTGACAAGGTGTCATTTTTTTAATTTGCACCTTCTTTTTGTAGTGATGAAAATTTGAATTTATGCGTAAATTCTTGACGAACAGTCATCTGAGTGTTTTGATGTTGTGTTAAATTTTCTTTAGATGAAAAAGCTAAATATTTTTTGTGATTTTTATAATGTTTTACTTATCTTTGCCACTGATTATTTTTCAAGAAATAAGACGAGTGATGTACCCTAATTAGAGTAATTCCTTAATTGTATCATTATTATGCATCGTATAAGTACCATAAAAATTTTATTATTGTTATTCTCAATCAGCGTTTTTGGAGTTTTGTCTTCTTGTGTTGATGAAATTGACTCAGAGTTCATGTTTACCAATACCAAGAAAACCATGGGACAATACATTGAAGATGAACCTGAATTGTCGGAATTTGCCGCCATACTTCATAGAAGTAAGACTACCGGTTTGCTTAAGGCTTATGGTTTATATACTTGTTTTGCTCCCAATAACTCAGCTGTTGAAAAGTATTATGCAGCCAAGGGTAAGTCTTCCATAGAAGATTTTACGGAGGCGGAGTTGAAGCAAATCGCTTATGATCATTTGGTGTATGGAGACACGCTCACATCGGGCGAGTTTGGCATTGGTCGTTTGGGTCAGATGACCATGAGTAAAAGCTTTCTTTCTATTTCTTATTCTTCCAATGATATTTATGTAAACGGTAAATCTAAGTTATCAGAAAAAGATATTTCTGTTCATAATGGAGTGATTCACGTAATCAACGAGATGATAGATCCGTCTCGTTTTGGTGTTGTGGAGCAACTCTCTAAAGAGGATCGTTTTACAATATTCTATGAGGCTTTGGTGTTGACTGGTTTGACAGATTCTCTCCAGCGTGATGTCGATGAGTCATATAATCCCAACTTATACACTGATTTGATTATTTATCCCAAGGAGTCCAATCCTAGTTGGAGGTATGATGATATTCCTTGGCAGCGTAGGTATGGTTACACGATATTGATGGAAAGTGACGAGACGATGCTTGCCAATGGTATATCTGATATAGCATCTTTGAAAGCCTATGCAGCGAGTGTTTATGATTTGGTATATCCGGAGGATGCCGGTGTTTCGGATGTTACAGATAGAAGAAACAGTTTGAACCGTTTTGTTGCTTATCATTTAATAGAAAAGGAATTGAGTTTAGATAAATTCATCGATGCGTATGACAACAATAATATGGTAAAGATATACGACATGTATGAATATATTGAGACTATGTGTCCCAATACTTTGATAGAAGTGGCTAAGCTGCGTAGCACGGATGAGACCAACCTTTTGAATCTCATACCTTCCACGGGTAGTGTGGTTAGGATACTTAATAATTTTGAAGAAGAAGCAAATGTAGCGCAAAACGGTATTTATCATGAAGTTGACAAGATGCTTGTTTATGATGAAGATGTGTTGGCGGAACACTCCGGCAAGCGTTTACGTTTTGATTTAGCCAGTTTCTTTCCGGAATTCACAAATAATAATATTCGTGGGAAAGCAAGTACGCTTCCTTGTGCTCATATTTGGTTTCCCCATGGTTATATAGAGCGGCTTGAAGCAACTCCTCAAACCATTTTAGGATATGTGGAAACCAATGACAGGTTGATGAACTATCAAGGCGATGAGTTATTTATGGATGTTAAGCCCGGTAACTTGTACGAATTTACCATCACGACTCCTCCAGTGCCGGCAGGTAATTATGAAGTGCGTATAGGTTATTTGACCAATGGTGGCAGGGGTGTTTGCCAATTTGCCTTTGATGGTATTCCTACAGGAGTGCCTATTAATCTGAATAATCATGGAGGGCACGAAGCCATTGGATGGGTGAAACCTGGTTCAGATCCGAGCGATATTAACGGATATGAGAACGATAAAATGATGCGTAATTTGGGTTATATGAAAGCACCTGCTAGTATCAAAGCAACAGATCCTTTGTGGACAGGTGGCGCTTCCAATGGTAGAGATGACCGTCGGGTACTTCGGAAAATACTTGGTATTTATACTTTTGATGATGCAGGTCATCATACACTTTCAGTCAAAGGCTTGAGCGGAGGTCAATTTATGATAGATTTTATGGAATTTATACCGGTAAGTGCCATTGAGTCTGAAGATGTTTATTGATTAAAAGTATAAGTGCACTTAAAAACATGTGTAAAAATTAATTAACTACTTATGAGTTACCATCGAAACAGATTTTATTCCAGTCTTCACACATTATTATTTTTAATTGTTGTGGGGTTTTCTATTGCCTCTTGCCAAAGAGATTATTTTTATGATATTAAAGAACCGGATTTTCTGAACGGGAGCATATACGAATATTTAGAGAAAAATGGTAGTTTTGATTACTATGTTAAACTCATCAATGACTTAGACTATAAAGAAGTCCTTAAGCTCACGGGAAGTAAAACCCTATTTGTTTGTAAAGATGAAGCTTTTGATAGGTTTTTTCAAGACAATTCATGGGGAGTCACAAGCTATGATGACTTGTCGCTTAGTCAAAAAAAGGTGTTGTTCTATTTTTCAATGATTAACAACGCATATACTTTAGAGAAATTATCTAATTATTATGATGGGCAATTTCATGAGGGGACAGCCCTCAGAAGATTGACTGCTCTATCTGCCATAGATAAACTTTCATTTGATACCAACTTGCCGAAAGGCGTTCATTGGGATCCCTACAGGGACAAAGGACTATACATCTTAAAAGATAATTCTGACATTCCATTTATCTTTTTCTCCCAGCAATTTATAGATAAAATCGGCATGACAGATGATGATTTTACTTTTATCAGTGGTGGTAAAGAACGTATAAAGGACGACTTCTTTGTTTTTGACAACAAAGTAATAGAAAAAGATATTGTGTGTAAAAATGGTTTTATCCAAGTTATGGAAGATGTGCTGTTGCCACCTGACAATATGGCTGAATACATTACTAACAATAACCGTATGACTATTTTTGCTGATCTGCTTAATCGGTTTTCAGCTCCCTATTATGATCAACAAAATACGCTATTATACCGCGAATTAAATCCTGAGTTTACCGATTCAATTTACAACAAACGCTATTTTGCAGTTAATGGTGGAGCTTCTACCGACCCCAACGGAAAGCCGGTATCAACTCTTGCCTTTAATCCTGGTTGGAATGCGTATGCTACCGCATCTACTACCCGTCCATCTATTTATCCTGACATGGCAGCAATTTTTGTCCCCACGGATGAAGCAATGTCTTATTTCTTTAATAATGAACCTATTGGTTTGTTGTTGAAAGAGCGTTATCAATCCTGGGATAATTTACCTGTGGATGTCGTAATTTCTTTTTTGAAGAGACACATGCGTCCTTCATTGATTGAATCTTTACCGCATAATTTTTATAAAATGGTAGATGATCAAAACTACCTGATGCAAGTTGATGAAAATGACATTGTAAAAGAAGAGAATTATACGGCAGTTAACGGACAAGTTTATGTAACCAACAAAGTTTTTACCCCTGTAGATTTCATCTCTGTGTATGGACCTGTTTTGCTTAGCGAGAATTCCAAAGTAATGAATTGGGCAATTCGAAGAACAGAGACTGCAACGGATGGGACGCAATTTGCCTTTTATCAACTTTACTTAAACTCCTTAGTGGTAGATTATAGTTTGTTCATTCCTTCAGATGATTACTTTGATTCTTATGTAGATCCTGTGGCTTATGGTCAGGACGGTATTCAAGGTGTTATGAAGTACTGGTATAATGAAACTACAAAAGCAGTAAATGCTACAGTCTATGAGTATTCCAAGCTCACCCATGAAATAGGAGATTCTATCAGTGCAATAACTGATGCTGGCTTTATCCAAAATCGTTTGTGGAAATTATTAGACAGCCATATTGTGGTGGGCGATATTAAGGAAGATGGATATTATATTACTAAAGCCAATGATTTTATCAAAGTGAGTAATAATGGTACTGTTGTTCAAGGAGGTTATGATACGCAAACAGAAGAAACAGTCAATATACTCAGAACTTTTGAGCAAGCAAATGGTACAACTTATTTAGTAGATGCACCCATTCAATCCTCTTTACAGACAGTTTATGATGTACTGTCGGATGTTCAGAAAGATAAGTTTTCCATGTTTTTTGATCTGTTGAGCGAAGCTCCCCGAGATTTTGAACCCGAGATTGCTTCCATTTTTACACCAAGGGGCATCAATTATTGTGTGAGTTTTTTCAATTCTTTTAATTATACCATTTACATTCCTTCTAATGATGCTGTGCAGCGTGCTATTCAAAATGGAATAATCAAGACTTGGAATGATATTAACCTCATGCCGCTTGAAGAACGTAGAGCAGAGACAGCCGAGTTGATTCGCTTTTTACGCTATCATTTTCAGGATAGAGCTATTTTTGTTGGTCAGGATGGAAAGGATCGTGTTTATGATTCTAATGCTCGAAAATCAACTGATGACACGTTTCCTTCTTATTGGGGAACCAGCGTGAATAAGTACTATAAATTAGGTGTACAGGATGTGGACGGAACGATTGAGCTTACAACTGAATCTCAGGGGAAAGCCCGTGTAATTAAAGAAGAGGGATATTATAATTTGATAGCAAAAGATTATGTTTTCAATTCTACGAAAGACATGTCGTCGAGCTTTAAAAATGTGGATGGAACCGGGGCAGCTTCTGCTAAAGCATTTGCGTCTTCCAGAATCGTGACTACCTCTTCCGCAGTTATACATTTAATTGATGATGTGTTAAGTTATAAATAAGTTAGAGATTTACGATATCGATCTAAGAAATATTATAAATAGCTGTTACTAAAAGAAAATAATATATGAGATATTTTTCAGTATTAACTTTAATCCTTTGTACCATAATCCTTTCTCCATATTATGGGTATTCTCAGACAAACAAAGAGACTGTTATTATTCAAGGCACTGTAATTTCTCAAACCGATGGAGAACCATTAATCGGTGTGAGTGTTGCAGAATTGGATGCTTCTAATCGTGTTGTAAGCGGTACGGCAACTAATTTTAACGGACAATATCTGTTGCGCGTCTCAGATGTAAACAACCAACTTATGTTTTCCTATATGGGATATAAAAAAGCCGTAATTAAGATTGAAAACAGGGTGAGGGTTGATGTACAGTTAGTTGAAGAGTCAAGAACAATAGATGAGGTCGTAATTACCGCTGCAAAAAAAACTGGTCAGGGAGGTTTTACCATTCCGGAGCGGGAGGTAAGTACCGCTATTCAGTCTATCAGTACAAAAGAGTTTGAAGGACTACAGGTCACATCCATTGACGATGCATTACAAGGACATATTGCCGGGTTAGATATTGTTGCTAACTCTTCGGACCCAGGAGCTCCCACTTCTATGCGTATCCGCGGTGTTAATACAATTAATAGCAATGCAGAGCCACTGATTGTGCTCAATGGTGTACCCTATTCATTAGAAGTGGATCCTAGCTTTGACTATGCCAACTCAAATACAGAACAATATGCTAACATGTTAAGTATCAATCCTGATGATATAGAAGAGATTTCAGTATTAAAGGATGCTGCTGCATCAGCTGTGTGGGGTACTAAGGGTGCTAACGGCGTAATTATGATTACTACCAAGAAAGGTGTTGCAGGACCTACTCGCGTTACCTATTCTTATCGATTTACACAAACGAAACAACCCCGAGGGAGATTGATGCTTACCGGAGATGATTATACCATGTTTATAAAGGAAGCGTACCTTAATCCTCGTCAAGATGATGAAGCCAATGATATTCCTGAATACAATTACGATAGAAACTTTCCAGATTTTGAAAATTATAACAACAACACCGATTGGGTTAAAGAAGTTACTCAAATAGGGTATATCAATAATCATAATCTCACAGTGTCCGGGGGTGGCGATCGTGCTAAATATAGGTTGTCAGGAGAATATCTTTCGCAGCGTGGTACCATCATAGGACAAAACATGGAGCGATTTGCTTCACGATTGGCTTTCGAATACAATGTGTCAGATCGAATTCAATTTATTTCTGAGACTGCCTTTACTTTTACTGATAATCACAGGAGTTTTGAAAACTTTCTGGGTTTAGCTTATAATAAGATGCCAAACGTGAGCGTGTATATGCAGGATAAAGACGGTAATGATACAAATGAGTTTTTCAATATACCCAGAAGTTCGCAAATTAATGATAGCCAGAAAAACCTCAGAAACCCCGTAGCGCTCGCAGCATTAGCGACTAATCGCGCAAGATCTACACGCATCCTCCCGCAAGTTGGAATACGTTACCATCTGATGGATCCTTCAATCCATCTGCTAAGACTGAATATAGATGCTACATTTGACGTGAATAATGATAAAACCAATATTTTTCTACCCGCTAATGCTACTAATTTAAGATGGATGGATAGGGTAAACGAAGCCACAGATGCTTCCTCACAGCGTTTGGGTGTATTCACGGATGCTAACTTGTTGTTTGTACCTAATTTTGAAAATAAAGATCATTCATTGTCGCTTTATGCTTCTATGCAGATTTCAACAGGTAACAGTTCTAGTCAGCAAATTATAACGTCAGGATTGCCTTCATACGACCTGATAGATGCATCTAACCTTGGATACATCGAGTCGGCACGTAATGGTAGATCTTCTTACCGAGGACTTGCATTTATGGGAAGATGGCACTATGCTTATAAAGAACGTTATATTACTTCCGGTACTTTGCGTAGGGATGGTAGTACAAGATTTGGAAAAGGTAATCGCTGGGCAACTTCGCCAGGTCTTTCGCTCAAATGGATAACTTCCGATGAGCCATTTTTAGACAATGCAAGCGATTGGTTGAATATGTTGGCAGTACGTGGATCATGGGGTATAAGTGGTAATCAACCTGGATCTGATTACTTGCACTTCAGTCGATACGGAGTGTATGGAAGTTATATGAACCTGCCGGCAGTTAAACCCAACTCTTTAAGATTAGATGGACTGAAGTGGGAAACTGCAACTGCCATCAACTTGGGAGCTGAAATGGCTGTTATCGACAACAAATACGGAATAGATTTCAATTATTACAAAACCAGGGTGGACGACATGTTGTTCCAAAATATGGCTTTGTCAAGTAGTTCCGGATTCCCATCTTTACCATATATCAACGGTGGAGTTATGGAAAATGAAGGATGGGAAGTATATATTAATTTTAATAGATTTGTGGAGACTAAGGATTTTTCTATGGATTTTAAAATTAACTTCGCAAACAATACAAATACAATCATCGAATTAGATCCTGGATTATTGAAGAGTTGGAATGCTGAGTTTGAATATACTAATGGCTCTTACCTGACACGTATTCAAGAAAATAACTCATATGGATCTATCTATGGATTCAGGTATAAAGGAACCTATAAATATGATAGATATGAAAATGCGATTGAAAAAGAAGGTGGTATCAGAGGTGTAGATGGTGTCCCTACAGCTCCATACGCATTGGATGCTGATGGAAATGTGATTTTCGATCACAATGGTAAGCCAAAACCCATGTACTTTTCATACAACCACTTGGCAACACGTTATCAGTTCCGTGGAGGTGACGCCATCTATGAGGACATCAATAATGATGGTATCATCGATGAGCTTGATATAGTCTATTTAGGAAATTCAAATCCAAAGATTCATGGTGGGTTCGGACTGAACATGCGATATAAGAGATTTACCGCACGTTCTTTCTTTAACTTCAGATATGGGAACAAGATAGTTAATAGTGCCAGAATGCACGCTGAAAATATGTACACGGATAACAACCAAAGTATTGCTGTCAACTGGAGATGGAGGCATGAAGGGGATGTTACTGATATGCCTAGAGCGCTGTATCAGTATGGATATAACTGGTTGGGAAGCGACAGATATGTTGAAGATGGATCGTTTGTTCGTTTTAAATATCTTCAGTTTAATTATGACTTCCCTAAATCCAAGCTAAAACCTTATTATTTAGATAGATTAGCACTCTTTCTGACTATCAACAATATTTTTATTCTGACAAAATATACCGGTGTTGACCCTGAGGTAGGTTATGGCAATCTGAATGTTGGAAGAGGGATTAGCTATGACAATAGCAGTACCCCACGAACAAAAGACTTTGTATTGGGAGTAACAGTCGGGTTTTAAGTGAATTTGAGTGAATGACAATATCAACTTCAAGAAACAAAAACATTGAAAGTTAATAATCAATATATAAAAGTGGATATGCCTCATCCTTATGAAAGCAAGGAAGTTATAAGCATGTGAGTTACTTACGAACTGAAAATAATTTATTAACGTATGAAAGCATTTAAGATAATATTATTCTTTATTGTGGTGGCAGTCATAACTACCGGATGTGATAATTGGTTAGAGCTTAAACCCGAGAACGAAATTGTGTTGGAAGATTTCTGGAAGTCCAAGGCAGACGTAGAGTCTGTTTTAGCCGGATGTTACAAGAGTCTGAGTGAGAGAAATGTCATCGAAAGGATGATCGCTTGGGGTGAACTTCGCTCTGATAATGTGGTTGAAGGTAGGACTATCCCATCTAATTCAGGCTTATACGATATGAGAAGGATCTTGGATGGTAACCTTACAAAACATAACAAATATGCCAATTGGGGACCTCTTTATACGACAATCAACTATTGTAACACGCTACTTTCTTATGCACCCGACGTAAGAGAAGTAGATGCTAATTTCTCTCAAAGAGATTTAAACTTAGTCATAGGAGAAGCCAAGACTTTACGCGCATTAGCTTATTTTTATTTGGTGAGGGCATTTAGAGACATTCCTTTAATATTAGATCCTAGTATAAGGGATACACAAGATTATGATAAACCTCAATCAAATGAGGAAGATGTACTAAACTTTATTATTGATGATTTGACGGATATTTTATCTAAAGGATGGGTGAGACCCAGCTATGGTGATGTAACCAGTAATAAAGGACGTATCACACAAAGCGCGGTGAATGCTCTGTTGGCTGATGTGTACTTGTGGAAAGAAGATTATGAAAATTGTATTAAAGCATGTGATGAAGTGCTAAAAGACAACAACTTGAAGCTCATAACTGATACAGAACAGTATTATGCACAAGTATTTTATAGGGGAAACTCTTCTGAGTCTATTTTTGAGATACAGTTCAGTGAAAATGATTTAAGAAATACGGCTGTTATTGATCTATACTCCAGTTTAGACAATAGTCAGGGCTATTTAGCATTTCCTACAAGTTTAGGGTATGATTATATCTCAGAATATAAAGGGCCATACAGTCCATTCAATTTCAAACCCAACACCTCCAGTGAAACTGAATCAACAACTGATGTTCGATCTTGGTCATTTATACGCTATCAAGGTGGTGATATTTTTACCATCTTTAAATATGGCGGAGCCAATGTGTATCAAGGTGGAGATGCTATAAATAAAACTTATTCTTATCGTAATA
>Ga0265293_10010485_pt1 | contig 12946 bp, 11 predicted proteins | sample Munlanlewell138R_FD_192505 | JGI IMG/M metagenome (GOLD analysis project Ga0265293, IMG submission 192505) | Leachate microbial communities from a municipal landfill in Southern Ontario, Canada - Leachate well 138R | ecosystem: Engineered > Solid waste > Landfill > Unclassified | place: Canada... | reverse complement strand
AGGTCATCCGCGCTCACCGTTTCGGCCAATATCTGGTCATGAATCTGACCATATTTGTTTGTGGAGATATCAGCGTGTACGAGGGACATGAAGTTGCTGAAGAAGTAGAAAGAAGATTGTTGAAAGAAATTGACTCTCTCCAGGATGTCTATGTCCACTACCACCCAAAACCGGACACTTGGCGTGGTGAAAGCAGAGCAAATTAAATCAACAATTGTGCGGTTTGTTACTCCCATGTCAATCACCAAATGCATCCCCTGATTCTCTTAGATAATTTGATATCATTATCTCAAACCGATAACTTGTTGTTGGAGGAGCGTGACAATGAATAATTTTCAATTCTATAACCCCACAAGAATCATTTTTGGCGAAGGCAGTATCGCTAAAATCAAAAAACTGATCCCCCGCAAAGCCCGTGTACTCATGCTTTACGGTGGCGGTTCGATTAAGAAAAACAGTGTTTACCTGCAGGTTGCCGATGCCCTTCGTAAGCATGTATTGTTCGAATTCGCTGGCATCGAGCCCAACCCCGATTACGCCACCCTTATGAAAGCCGTCAAATCTGTCAAGAAGAACAAGATCGATTTCCTGTTAGCAGTGGGGGGAGGTTCCGTGATCGACGGGGCTAAATTCATAGCAGTTGCAGCTCGGTATAAGGGTGAAGACCCCTGGGATATTCTCGCCCAAGGACTTGGCTCAACCATTAAAAAAGCCCTGCCAATCGGGGTTGTGCTGACCTTGCCCGCCACAGGCAGCGAGATGAACCATAACAGCGTCATCTCAAACCGTGCGAAAGGTCAGAAACTTTCCTTTGGCAGCGAAAAAGTTTATCCGAAATTCTCTGTACTGGACCCAAAAGTGACTTATTCGCTGCCCAAAGAGCAAATCCGCAACGGCCTGGTGGACGCCTATGTCCACATCCTTGAACAATATATGACCTACCCGGTTGGCGCGGTGGTGCAAGATCGCCAGGCAGAAGCGCTTTTGCTGGCAATCCACGATATCGCTCTGCCCGCCTTACAGACCGATTCACCAGATTACGAAGCCCGTGCAAACTACATGTGGGTCTGCACTAACGCGCTCAATCACCTGATTGGCGTCGGAGTCCCGCAGGACTGGTCTACTCATGGCATAGGGCATGCTTTGACCGCGCTATACGGATTGGCGCATGCGGAGTCGCTGGCTGTGATTTTGCCGTGGTTGCTCTGGTATAAGCGGGAGCAAAAGCAAGAGAAATTACTGCAGTATGGCTACCGTGTATTGGACCAGAAAATGCAGAAATATTCGGAGCGCGTTGACCGCACAATTGAAACCTTGGCTGCATTTTTCCAGAGCCTGGGAATGCCCACAACGCTGACCGCTTATGGGCTTGACCCTGACAAAGTAGCAGAAGAGGTTCAGGCACATCTGGAAGCAGAGGGCTTTACCAGGGGCGAACACCGCGACATTACCCCAGTAGAGGCTGCCGCGATCTTACGCCTGAGCAGGTAAATAAAAAGAGGGGCATGACCTGCCCGACCATGGAAAAGGGTTAGATTTCCGACCGAATTACTTCAAGCAACTGCTTTTTTGATTAATCTTTTGATCTCGGCAGCGACTTTGACATTCCATTCGGTCAGCGCGTAAGAGGTCGGCCAGAAGACACCTTCATCCAGCTTTGCGTCCCCACTAAACCCGAGTGTCGAATAGCGTTCATCAAAACGTTTTGACGCCTGGAAAAAAGTGATGACCTTACCATTTTTCGTGTAAGCCGGGAAGCCATACCAGGTTTTAAAGCCCAACTGGGGGAAGTTCTGCTTGATCAGTTTATGCAAGCTGGATGCAATTTTCTTATCACCCGCTTCCATTTCATTGATCTTTTCCAACACAGCCTGCTCGCCGTCTGTCTTACTCTTCGAAGATTTTTCACGCTTTAGCTCTTTGGAGCGCTCTTTCATCGCTGCTTTTTCTGTTTCAGAGAAACCTGCGCCGCTTTCTTTTTCGTTCTGTACTTGTTCTTTCTTTTCTTCTTGTTTTGCCATGGTAAGTCCTTTCAATCTCACCAGAAGAATCCTGAATTATGACGATTTTTATCTATCAAGAGGATGCGTGCAACTATTTGTAAAGCCTGATAATCAGAACGTAAAAGTCTGGCAGGCACTTCGTTACAACCTGCTCGGGTTAATTTTTGGTTGGAGCTTCGTCTGGTCTACGCCGGTCTGAAAAGATTTGCCAACAAAGCTATTCCAAGTTTGGCAAACATTAAGATATAAAATAGCCAGTTGAACAGAAAGAAGTGCTCTTTGGCAAAGTGCTTGCGATAATAGAGGAAGTAGGAGCGATGCCACTGATAGATACGTCGCCATGGTTGTGCCTTTGACCCTCCTTGACCGCCATGGTGGGTGATCCGGCTGATGGGCACGTACATGACCTTCCAGCCTTTCTCGCGGGCGCGCTTGCAGTAATCGCTGTCTTCCTGGTAAGCAAAAAATTGCTCATCAAAATCCCCCACTTCTTCCCAGGTCTCTCTCCTGATGAACATACATGAGCCTGAGACAGCCTTTACTTCAGCAATTTCATCTTCAGGCAGCCAGGAAAGCAGGTAACCATTTAAGGCTTTACTCTTCGGAAACAATTTCCCGAGCCTGAAGAAATATCCGATAACCTCCACAGGTGTAGCTTCCCCCCTCCTGGATTGTTTTTGAAAACTTCTGTCTGCATTGAGAACTTTGGGAATGCTCACGCCAACATCCAGATTAGCTTTCAGGAAATCAAGCTGCGGATTAAAACAATCTTCCGTCAACTGCGTGTCAGGGTTGAGCAAAAGCAAGAACTCACCTTCAGCCAGGTGAAGCATCTGGTTGTTCGGCTTGGTATATCCCAGGTTTTTCTCGTTCAGGATAACTTTCACCTCAGGAAATTCAGCATGGAGCATTGCTGGGGTGCCGTCATCAGACCCATTATCAGCCACCAGTATTTCGTACCCACCTTTTGGCGGGTACTGCCGGATCGACTCAAGACATTCACGCAGGTAGTCACGTGAATTGAGCGTGAGGATGCAGATGGAGAGCTCAGGCAACGTCACCAATCTCCTTCTGAGCTGAATCAGGGTTTTTAGCCTCTTCTGCTACTGCTTTACGGGCGAGGATATGATAATTGACCGCGTGGGTCAGGTGTGCGCCAAGGAAGAGGATATATCCGCTCAGGTACATCCAGGTCATCAGAGCTATGATCGAGGAGAGCGAGCCGTAAACCGGCTCATAGTTGGTGTACCCGGTCGAAAGCATCCAGGTAAGCCCGCGGGTGGCTAATTCCCATAGACTCGCTGATACCAGGGAACCGATCAGGCGGGCTTTGAAGAGGATTGACTTGTTGCGGGGGATCCAGCTATACAGAGCAAAAAAGAGCAACAATTTGATCACAAGTGGAAGTACCCAGCGCAACCACTCATACAATTTTGTCTGAACCAGATAGATTCCATTAAATTGTACTTCCTCGAGAGGAAAAATACCCTGGATAGTATCGATAGCCAAAGAGCCTAAGAATAGAACCACTATGACCAGGATAATGACCAGCGCCATGGCCCGACTCTGGATAAAACCCGGGTCGCGTCCTTTGGGGAAAGCACGATTTATGTTCTTGATAATTTTGTCAAAAACATTACTGGCTGACCAGACTAAACCTATGAATGCTACCAGCGTGAATGCGCCACGTTTTTCCAGGACGCCGGTGATCAGGTTGTTGATCAGGTTTACCGATACAGGAATATATTCTCTTATCACTTCCAACAGTTTTGCCTGTACGACTTCCCGTTCCAGGAAGATGGATGCGATCGAGACTGATGCTAATAAAATAGGTGAAATCGAGAAGAGCGCGTAATAAGACAAACTCGCCGCTGCCTCAGCGCCTCGCATCAAGGAGAAATTGGTAAAGGTATGACGAATTATTCCCAGCATGCCTCCGGTGAGTTTATTCCCCTGGTAGTAGGCCTTTTTGAGGAATTCACGCGCACCGCTAAACCGCTCCGCCAGCTTAACAAAGATCTTTTTGGACTCTTCCTTCAAACTATACATGAACTGATTATAAACGAATCGATGAGTAGAAAATTTGTTTAAAGCCAGATTGCTCCACCGCGATTGAGAGCGGGGATTTTGACCTCACCAGGTTGGAGAAGAATCTCACCTTTGCCAAAGAGATTCCCCAGGTGCACCGAACCGTGGGGGTTGACACAGTCGCTCTTCAAAATGAACCCCTCAGGCTGTTCAACGCGGCTGGCAGTTACCATGATGCGCTTCTCGCCCAGCAAACGCTGGTAGACAAACATATCAACATCCCAGAAGAGCACCCGGAAACTACCCTCCGCCAGCACATCGCTTTCTTTGCGAAGTGCAATCAGGCGTCGATAGAAATCTAACAAATCGGTATCCCACCGTTCTTCATCCCAGGGGAAGCAGTTGCGCTGTTCGAAACCGGGCTCGTCTACCAATCCAATTTCATCACCGTAATAAATACAGGGCACCCCCGGGAAGGTGAACTGGACCATCACTGCCATGCGAATCAATGCCTCATCACCCTCCAAAACTGTTCGGATGCGCTTCGTGTCATGACTGTCGAGCAAATTGAATTGCTGAGTCGCGATTGTCCAGGGTATGGCTGCCAGGTTTTCCTGCCAGCTGGTTATCAGAGCTTCTGTGCTCAGGGGCTTTTCAGATTCCAGCAGCGGGTCGCAGCGCAGCGCGGCGATTTCAAAGCCTTTCAACCAGCTCAACAGTGGTTTGCTGAAGCCGGCGTAATTCATTACCCCATCCCAGGCATCCCCCTGAAGCTGCCCTGAAGCTTCAAAGAAATTCTCTCCTATCAGATAACTGTCAGGGTTGGCACGTTCGACCGTCTTGCGGATCGCTGGCAAGACATCTCCGTCCAGTTGTTGTTCATCATAGCGTCCAAGCATGTTCGCGACATCAACTCGCCAACCATCGACACAATATGGAGGCAATAGCCAACTGGCAAAAACGCTGGTTTCGCTTTCGAACATCTCGGTTCGCAGCGCGGCGTCGCTGTAATTCAACTTGGGCAGGTTGCCAAAACCCATCCAGGAAGCATAATTCTGCTCTTCGTTGAAGTAAAAAGCTGAGCGTCGCGGACTGGTGGGGTTGTTTAAAGCCTCTCGGAACCATGGGTGCCCCGCGCCACTGTGGTTGGGGACAATATCAAGGATCAGGCGCATGTTTGCAGAAGAGAGCGCTCTTCGCAGGGAAATCAGAGCCTGGTTGCCACCCAAAGTTGGGTCAACATTGCGAAAATCGGCTACATCATAACGATGGTTGGTATAAGCCGTGAAAATCGGATTGAGATAAATCGCATTGACTCCAAGCGCTTGCAGATAGTCTAGCCGTTCTTCTATTCCCTTCAGGTCACCACCATAAAAGGGAATATGGGTGCGGTCTGTCTTGACAGCCTGCCCCCAGGGATAGGTTTTGCGGGTGAAGCCAGGATAGACCTCGATTTCCCCGTCTGGATCATTGTCGGGGTCGCCGTTCTCAAACCGATCGGGAAAAATCTGATAGAAAACCGAACGGTTCAGCCAAGAAATTTCGGGGTTATTCGCCAGAATCTTGAAATCATAGGGCACCACCGGTATGAATTCGCTCACTCCGGCTGCATTGAGCCACCAGATTTTCCCTTCTGCCTGAATCGCAAAGCGGTAAGTTACCTTTGGCTCGTTTATCAGCAATTCGGCTTCCCAAATGTTCATTTGGTTTCGAGTTTCCACCAGCCGCATGGCTTGCAATTGCTGTTCACCGTTGGGGATGCTGCGCAAAACGACCTGATCAGGTTGCCCTCGAAGCGGCACCTCCAATCGAATAGAGACCCTCTCTCCCAACCGTGGACGGGGGTTCGAAACGTGATCAGTTGTGCCGGTATGCAGACTATGGCGGATCCAATCGGGAGCTTGGCGTTGAACTTGAGGTGCTTGTCTAATTTCCATCAGCGCTAATAATACCAAAATTTGGGGAGGTTGAGCTGGCCTGTAATCACTCAGTCCAAGGATGCAGCCGGTTCACCATACCCAATTTTCTTCCGGGTAATTGAGCCAGATAATCTTGGATTACCGCTTTTGGCTCCAGAAACACGGAGGATTAACCCGCCAAAGACGGGATACTGCCCTGCTGCTATTCGTCTTCCCGGCTGTGGATTTTATATTCCTCGGGCACAGGCATGCCGCCTTCCCAGACCACACTGCGAAATTCATCTGGTGAAGTGTTACCTTCCGTATTGATCAGCAACACTTGCGACTCTTCGTTGAGACCCATGACGTTACGCAATTCGCGCGCGCCTTCATATTCCATCGTATACATCAGCGCGCCCAGCGTGACCGCGCCAGATTCCCCTGAAACAATGAAAGGATCATCAGTAAGCGGGGTGGAGTAGACCCGCATGCCCTTGGCCGCCACGTAATCCGGGCATTTGGCAAAGAAATCTGCGCAATTATAGAGCGTTTCCCAGGCCATAGGGTTAGGATCACCGCAAGCCAGGCCCGCCATAATCGTATCCAGTTCACCATTGACACTGTGGGGTCTGCCATCGCCTACGCGCATTGATTCATACAGGCAAGCGGCTTTGGTTGGCTCCACCACCATCGAAAGGGGCACGTTGTCTTCAAACAAAACAGAATAGAATCCAATCGCCGCAGCAGCCAAAGAGCCTACTCCCGCCTGTACGAACAGGTGGGTCGGACGGCTCAGCCCCTGCCCTGAGAACTGTTCCTGCGCTTCCACAAACATGGTGGCATAACCCTGCATGATCCACTTTGGGACTGCTTCGTAGCCTTCCCATGAGGTGTCAGAAATCACTTCCCAGCCATTCTTTTTGGCGTCGATAGTAACCTGGCGCACGGCATCATCATAGTTGCCTTCCACAACCACAACCTTACCGCCTTGTCGCTCGATACCGCGAATGCGGTCTTTGGTTGTGAGCGAGTGAACATAAATGACCGATGGGAAACCCATCTTGTTGGCTGCCCAGGCAACTCCGGTGCCATGATTGCCGTCTGTGGCGGTGGCAAAAATGGGGTGCCCTAATTTTTCACGGTGTTCGCCGTCCAATTGCAGTAAATCTTTCAGAGAGTATTCGTCGTCTTCATACCCTCCGCGTTCCAGCAACTTACGGTAAATCGCATAAGCTCCCCCCAATACCTTGAAGGAGTTGAGCGTGAGGCGGGCAGATTCGTCTTTGACCCAAATGCCTCCCAGACCTATGCGCCTCGCAAGGCCGGGTAGACTCTTAAGAGGGCTCATTCGATAGCCGGGAATGGAGCTGTGCAGTTGGCGCACTTTACGAGGCAGACCCTGGGGGAAAAGCTCAGTTGCCAGTTGGGATTCTGGGTTTTGCAGGGCGTGGTCGTTGACCAGCCATTGGATTGGAACTTCTGTCATGTACACCTCGTTGGACGATAATGCTGTTCGTCAATCTTATCATAGAGGGGCAGATCAAAATGGGCTATTGAGGCGCAAAATTGCAAAAGATAATCAAACCTTCTCAACTTTTTGACATCGTGCCAAACTCCCTTGAGGCTGTTAGTTTCAGCGTGAGAGAACCTAAGGCAACCTGAAGAGATTGCTCACTGCTGGATGCTATAATACTTTTATACTTGATTCTTTGCCTTGATAGGTTGAATAATGAAAACAGAAATAATCCGGGAATACTATCGTCAACGTGGGTTGAGCTGGCCAGACCCTAAGAGCGCTCTTCTCTTCTACCTTTCTGAAGTCGGTGAGCTTGCCGAGGCTTACCTCGCTATTCAAACGGCTGAACTGAGCTGTGAAGAACAGGAGTTGCTTCAAAATTTTGCTAATCTGGGGTTACAGGCGGATGAAATCGTCTCCCGCAAACCTGGTTGGATTCGTAATAATGACCGCCTGCGCAAAGAAAATATCGCCCACGAAGCGGCTGACTGCAATATGATGCTCTCGGTATTCCTGGAAACCTACAAAGGGCAATCACCAGATGACGCTTTGCTCGAGAAAATGACCCTCAAACTGGGTCACCCCATAGATTCACAATAGAACGACTGGCTTATATTTTATTGCTTATAAAAGAGCCTGGTAAAGTCCAAGCACTCCTTGTGAAAAACAACAGAAGATGATTTTCTCGAGAGTCTTCAGGTCAGGTCTCACCTCTCTGACGGTATTGACGGCGACTCTGGCTGCCTGTTCGGCCGGATAGCCATAAACTCCGGTACTGATCGAAGGGAAAGCAATCGATTTTAGCCCGTGCTCTTCCGCCAGGAACAGACTGTTGCGATAGCAATTTGCCAGCAGCTCAGCTTCTCCCTGCCCTCCGCCGGCCCAGACCGGCCCGACTGTGTGAATCACGAAACGTGCCGGCAGGCTGAATCCAGGCGTGATCTTAGCCTCACCGGTCTCACAGCCGTTCAGTTTTCGGCACTCTGCCAGCAATTGCGGTCCCGCAGCCTGGTGGATCGCCCCATCCACACCCCCGCCGCCAAGTAATGACCGGTTGGCAGCATTCACAATCGCATCTACCTTGAGGGTAGTGATGTCTGCTAACATCGCAATCATGTATGGCACCCTTTCACCTCGTAATCTCAGAAATAAAGCTACATTTGCTCGCTGAGCGGACTGAAACCTTCACCTAAAGCCTCATTGGAATGACCCACTGACATGAAGGCATCAGGGTCTGCCTCATGCACGATAGTTTTTAGCCTGATCACCTCTGCAGCAGTTACAACGCAATAGATAATCGGGCGGTCTTTTTTTGTATAGCCACCTTTTGCCTCAATTATGGTGGTACCTCGCCCCAGTTGCTCACTGATAGCGGCGACCACTTTCTCAGTTTCATCTGTGATGATCATCGCCTCACGGATCAAATTTCGTCCTTGAGTAACAAAATCGGCCGCGATGCCACTGAGGTAAATCATGATCAAGCCATACATGGTTTTTTCCCAACCAAAGAAAAAGCCGGCTAATATCACAGCGAACGAATCGGTAACCATATAAGCCAATGAAATAGACATTCCTAACCGCTTGTTAAGAATACGCCCAAGGATATCTGTCCCCCCACTGGTGCCGCGACCAAGATATACCAGACCTAAGCCCAAACCTAAGACGATTCCGCCATAGAGCGTATTGAGCAAGATGTCATCTGTGATTGGCGCGGTGCCGGTCACTTCAATCAAAATATCGGTAAAGACCGTGTATGAAACAACTGTAAGGATGGTACGTATCGCAAAACGAGGCCCACCTAAGTAGCGCCACCCAATGATGAAAAGAGGAATATTAGCCAAAAGAGTGACCAAACCGATTGGCCAATCCATCAGATAATGAAGCAACTGAGCGACACCGCTGACGCCGCCACTAACCAATTGGGCTGGAACCAGAAACGTACGCAAAGCTAATGCCTGGACGAACCCACCTGCAATGATCAGGCCATAATCTCCCAGCGACCGCCAGCTAAAATCTAACTGGCTGAAAAAAGCTTTAATTTTACCCATTCCTCGAATGTGCTCCTTAGTAACTCCGTCGGCCGGCTGCCTCGCAAAGAAATTATAAACTAAACCGCCCCTTACAGGGCGGGTATTAAGCTTGGATGAGAAGAGCCTCATTTCCCAATCATTGGGAACCAGCGTCGATGCGGTTGGAGAATATTTGATCCATACGGCACAGCAGTTGGTCCATCTGCTACATTGCAATCGATGTCCATCGTAACCCCTCCCCAGGTCTCAGAGTGACCGCCAGAGTATTGCAAAACTCGTTGGTGGTAGACCCAATAGACATCTTTCAAATATCGGAGATTCCAAACAGTCTCATATTCCCGAAACCCTGGCGTGCGGTACCATTCCGCAGGCCAAATCGCGTCTGGCTCGGGGCCTTCCAGGGCGAAAAACCGGTTATCGGTAATGTTACTGGTTGTCGCGTAAAGACCAGAGCGGATTCCCAACTGGGCCAGCCGGGTAGTCCATCCGTTTACATAAGCTCTCGCAGCCTTTGAGCAAGCGCTGGAGTAACTGAAGTGTTCTAGGTCAAGATAGATAATGCTCCCTGATCCATCCGCGCTGCTCAAGCCGTATTCCAACAATCTCGCCTTAGCCTGATTTGCGTTATTGACACCGTACTGGTAAGCCTCTGCGACATCGTAAGGGAATGGGTATTTATACTTAGCACATGGAGCCTGGTGACCGACCCAGGTTGGGATAAAGCGCCATCCCTGTTGGGACATTGCTTGCAAGTACGCAGCTGAGAGCGGTTTATTGCTACAGAATCTCGAAATCCCTCCGATATACAGGTTAACCGCTTTGTATGGGCTTTTGGAAAACCAGGTCTGTAACTGGTTGAGAGTTGGTATTTCACACTTATCAAAAGCGTGTCCATTAAAGTTTCGCACCCACTCGCCGGAATAAAATATCATATCCGATCCTTTTTCCTGCAGGTCATCCTTGCTGCTAATAAAACTATCGCTGGCGATGTTTCGACCATTCGGCAGGCCCACAAGCTCCCAATCCAGACCCCCGTTAACACTTCTCACCATTTGCCAGGTGCGCTCACAGATAGTCGCGATCTCATCGTCATTCGTTGGGAGAGTGTTACACTCCCCACCCATCAAGCCAACCCACAGATTACGTGTATCTTGAGCTTGGATTTCACTGATCTGGCTAAGGTCTGTGGATGAGACCTGTTTGTCCCCCAATGTGACGCTGATAGGCAACAACTCCGGGATCCCTTGTTCCAAGGGGGATTTTGTTGTAGAGGATGGATCGATTTTTACCAGTACATCGATTGCCCCAAGGTCTTCTCCAATAGTTTTGGCCGGCAGGTAAGTTTGTTTCCCTTTGAGTTGGATGGGCAACCCAATTTGGATCAAGTTGTAGGCCTGAGCGTTGGCCATTTCGAGCGTGAAAAGCTCCCAGCTCCTGCCACCGTCCAGACTGCGATATAACGTCGTGGTATCAGCGGGGTTGAGCATAAAGCCAAGATCCCGATTTAGAAAGACGAATGCCTCAGCCACCGGAACCTCCAATGGCCGCCAGTGATTGCCACCATCCTCGCTGACAAATAAGGTACCCATACTGAAATTGCTGCTGGTGGACTCTTTCACCAGCACAAATGCCCTGTTTTCGTCCAGCCACTGCATCTCGATCTTTGCGAATGGTCGACTAAATTGCTTGTTTAACTCTTCTTCCAGATTTCCTGCAACTTTAATCCAGCTTACACCTTTCGAACTGGTCTTGTAAAGTTCCAGATTAAGGCTTGTTTCTGTTTGTGCCAGATACAGCGCATAACCGCGCCTTGAATCAGGAAAAGAAACGATGAGATGAGGCTCTGTGAGATTTGTTTCTGGGCTGATGTCGCTCCATTCCTCCCCGGCATTCTGGCTATAGTAAAGTTGGCTGCCAGACTTTAGCCAAATTTCGTTTTCATCTGTCAACCCAAATTCAATGTCGAAAGGTTCAAGTTGAGCTTGCGTGGATGGCAGGGAGCCGCTCTCATTGCCCGCATATGCGGGGATCAGACCTGCTAACAACACTAACGAAAGAGTAAATAATAATATTTTATTCTTCACAACCACCTCTTTGGAAAACGTTGCAAGTCCTATACCTGATCTCAAAACAACGCAATAACCTTATGAAAATTCTTACCCGATAGAACCGCCTCACGACTGCGGATAATTTTCTATTCTAGCGGTTTTTCAATACGTGTTTCTACACCTTTATTCTTGACAGCGAACATTTGTTCTGATAATATAATTACATAGAACATGTAGACCTGAAGAAGGCGGTTACTATGGCACGAAAAAACAAAGGATTAAATCAGCGTCACAAGGATATTCTCTCCTGCATCCGCCAATGGCAGGAAGAGAAGGGTTACCCCCCCTCCATCCGTGAGATAGGTGCCGAGACTCAAATCAGTTCCACCTCAGTTGTCAACTATTATCTCAATCAACTGGAAGAAATGGGTTACATCGAACGGCAAGCCAATGTATCACGGGGAATCAACCTGATCAAAGACAGTGCTGGTGAAATGGTTCAAAATATCAAATCGGATTTTTCCCAGTTGTTGGAATATTTGATCACCATCCCCCTGGTTGGCAACATCGTCGCTGGTGTGCCTATGCCCGTGCCAGCATCTGACTTCAGCTACTACGACCCCGAATCGGGGATTGACATCGCTCGCAGCTTACTCCCAAAAGGTGACAATCCCAATGAGCTATACGCTCTCAGAGTTCAGGGTGATTCCATGATCGATGCGATGGTAAACGATGGTGACATCGTCGTCATGAAGCGCACCAACCGGGCCAGCAACGGCGAGATGGTTGCCATTTGGCTTAACGATCGCGACGAAACCACGCTCAAATATTTTTATCAGGAAAACGGGCGGGTGCGCCTGCAGCCTGCCAATCCATCCATGCAGCCAATTTACATTAACGATCCCGACATCGTTGAAGTCCAAGGAAAAGTTGTTCTGGTCATCCGCCAATTAGACCAGTAACAATTGTTTCACAGGGGTAAAAAGCTGAGCTCGCTTCCATGCTCAGCTTTTTTTCTTCCCTGCAAGCGCTTTTCACAAAGTTTTGCGTTTTAACGTTTTTTCCGGCCATTCAAAACTTTTGTTCCATTTGAGTCACACTCTTTGTTTTTACAATTTCTTGTGCCCAGGTTTTTCCGGTTAGAATCAGACAATGCAAATCATACAATCCAAAGATGGCACACCCATCGCATACAAGACCACTGGTAATGGGCCATTGCTTATTGTTATCACCGGAGCCCTCAACACACACAACTTCGGTGTCCCCGGTGAAATGGTGCCCTACCTGCAGGATTCCTTCACCGTCCTAACCTATGACCGGCGTGGACGCGGTCAAAGTAAAGACACGCCTCCTTATACAGTCTATAAGGAGCTCGAAGACCTCGATGCGCTGATTGAACACAATGGCGGTAAAGCAAACATCT
>Ga0265293_10010484_pt1 | contig 12947 bp, 10 predicted proteins | sample Munlanlewell138R_FD_192505 | JGI IMG/M metagenome (GOLD analysis project Ga0265293, IMG submission 192505) | Leachate microbial communities from a municipal landfill in Southern Ontario, Canada - Leachate well 138R | ecosystem: Engineered > Solid waste > Landfill > Unclassified | place: Canada... | reverse complement strand
GACAAGATACAAAAGAACAATCGGTCACAGACAAGACTATACTCAAGTTAAGATAGAAAAGATTTCTTAATTAAAACAGACCTCTTAAATAAAAAAAATATGAGCCAATGTAGCTCATATTTTTTTTATTTAACCTCGTTTCTAAACTTGAGAGCGTTACTGAGGGTTGATTCATCCACATATTCTAGGCTCATTCCGGTTGACAACCCTTGAGCAAGTTTGCTTATCTTTATCTTGGGACTGTTTAATAGTCTTTTTAAGTATAAGGAAGTCGCCTCACCTTCTATGGTTGGACTTAGTGCTAATATTATTTCTATTTTTTTGTGTTTTTTGAGAAGTTCATTGACATTTGAAACTAGCTTTTTAATGTTTAATTTGTCTGGTCCTATATTTTCTATAGTATTTATTAAACCATTTAGTATAAAATATTTTCCGTCATATTGGTTTGTGTTTTCTATACTGTTTAAGTCTTGTAGGTTAGCGACTATGCATAAAAAATCATCACTTCTTTTTTCGTTTGAACATATGGGGCATATGTCTTTTTCTGAAAAAGCCATGCACCTAGAGCACAAATTAAAGCTATCCAAAATTTCATTTAGATTTTTAGCAAACAATTTTATTTGACCAGGGCTTTGTTTTATTAGGTGAAAAACATATCTTTCGGATGTTTTTCTTCCAACTCCAGGTAATTTTGAAAATTGTTGTATTAAATCTTCTATTTTTTTTGGATAATTCAATGACATTTATTTATTAGCTAAGACCAGGAAAACCTCCCATTTCTTGCATTTTTTTTGCCATTATTCTTTGAGTCTTTTTAATTGAATCATTGAATAGCTCTTTGCAGATTTTAGCTATTTCTTCTTTGTTTAAATCTCCATCTATTTTTAGCTCCATAACCTCCATGTTGCCATTCATAACCATTTTAACTCCATTTTTTTCTGATTCCACTTTTTCATCAGCTAATGCACTTTGCATTGTTTTAGCTTGACTTCTTAAATCTTTTAATTGTTTTAATTTGTTAAACATAATTTTTTATATTAATTATAATTATACATTATTCAATGTCACTTTTTTTTGATATGTTTCTAAAACTGGCAGTCTCTTCTGAGAAAAATAGATCAACTTTCCCAGTAGGGCCATTCCTATGTTTTGCTATATGTATTTCAGCCTTAAACCTTTCTTCTATTGGCAATTCTTGAACATTAAAAGCTCTGTCTGCCGCCTTTCTATAGATAAACATAACAACATCGGCGTCTTGTTCTATGGATCCAGAATCTCTAAGATGAGATAGTTTTGGTATTGAGGCCCCTGTTTGTTGTTCTGCTGCTCTAGATAGCTGAGCCAAGGCTAGAACTGGAACATTTAATTCTCTAGCTATACCTTTTAAACCTCTACTGATTTCTGATATCTCCTGGACTCTGTTATCGCTAAATTTACCACGACCTTCCATTAATTGAAGGTAATCAATCATAATTAAGCCCAGACCTTTTTCTGATTGAAGTCTTCTGCTTTTAGCTCTAATTTCCATAACAGAACAGTTTGGGGAGTCGTCTATATATATTGGCGCTTCTGATAACACTCCTATAGCTTCTCCTATTTTTTGAAAATCATTATCATCATCTTTATCTGAAAGATTACCAGTTCTCATTTTCCAAAGGTTAACGTTAGCCTGAGAACATATCATTCTGTCTATTAGTTGTTCTTTTCCCATTTCTAAAGAAAATATTCCTACCCCAGTCTTACTTTTAGTGGCTACCTGTCTTGCTATATCTAGAGCTAATGAAGTTTTACCGACACTCGGTCTAGCAGCTAAAATTATTAAGTCTGATTTTTGTAGTCCAGCCAGTAAGTCATCTAGGTCGTAGAATCCTGTAGGCACACCACGCAATGCTCCATTTTTTTTATGTAATTCATCTATTCTCTCAAAGGCATCGGTTAATAGGTTGTCTATACCAACGAAAGAGTTTTTTAAATATTTTCTTGAAACACTAAATATTTTCTTTTCTGCTTGGTCCAATATTTCATCTATTTCGTTTTCTTCTTCATAACTTAGGTTCATTATTTCACTCGCGGAAACCTGAAGTCTTCTGAGCGTTGCTTTTTTTTGAATTAAACCAGCATAATAGGCGATATTAGCTGTTGTGGCGACTGTATTTGATAGTTGAGCTAAATAGCTTCTTCCTCCAATATCTTTTATTTTTTTCTTCTCTTCTAGCTTGTTAGACAAGGTTATAATGTCTATTGGCTCTTGATTATTAAATAACTCTATCATTGAGTCAAAAATAATCTTGTGATTGTTGTAATAAAAATCTTCAGAAGTTATTATATCCGTTACTCTGAAGATAGCTTCTTTGTCTATTAATAAACAACCTAAAAGAGATTGTTCAGCCTCAATGTTTTGCGGTGGTAATTTTTCTACCTGTTTTTCGTCTTTTTTTGACATATTATACTTATTTTTATTTTGTTATTATATGATATATCAAATCATATATTTTATCAAGATTTTTTTTAACTTTTTTTGCACATTTTATTCATTTGTTTTTTTGTCAAATATTGACTGTTAGAGAGAGGATAATGTATAATATGATTACGACAATCAATTTAATAATTAAATAAATTCTTTCTATGCAAAGAAAAACAAAACAAAGTGCTTTTACACTAATTGAACTGTTAGTAGTAATAGCCATAATAGGAATACTGGCAACTCTAGCTATAGTAGCCCTACAACAAGCAAGACAAAATGCTAGAGATGCTAAAAGAGTAGCAGACGTAAAACAAATGTCTACAGCTCTAGAACTATTCTTCAATGACAATCAATCTTATCCTGATGCATTAGAAGAACTACAAACAGGTGGATATATGCAAATATTACCTTCTGCTCCTAGCGTAGCAGACGGAGGATGTTTACCTGAAGATAGTAATTACTCATACTCAGTTTCTGCTAATAAAGATTTTTATCAATTAAGATTTTGTACTGGTAAACAAGTTTCTGATCTTACCCCTGGTAATGTGTGTATGACACCTGGAGGACTTACTACTAATTGTTCTGCAGCAGCCTTAGCCCCAGATCCTAACCCTCTTTGTGATCCATTAGAAGCAGTAACTTTTGTAGATGATGATAGTGATGGCTATTTAGATGTTCACACTTGCTGTGAGCTTAGTGCTATTAGAAACAATCCAACACTTAATTATGAATTGGTTAATAACTTGAATTGTTCTAATTCGGAGAACTGGGTTCAGGATATATCTGGTGATACTTATAATGGTTTTGTTACTATTATGGGATTCTCTGGTGATTTAAAAGGTAATAATAATACAATAGATGGTTTATATTTTACATACAATACAGGAAGTTACATCACAACAGGACAATGGGCCGGCTTATTGGAGATTCCTTCTGGTGCTAATGTTTCAGTTTCTAATTTAAATATTAATAACAGTAAGATAGTTCGTTCTACTGGAGGTATGGCTGCTTTTATATCTCCATCGGTTAGAGGTAGTTTATCTATTAGTGGTTCTTCTCTTACTAACAGTCTAGTTCAACACTCAGGAGGAGATTCAGTGGCTGGATTTGTTGGTATTGTTGATGGCGGTAGTCTTTCAATAGACAATTCTTATGTTAGTGGCCTAGATGTTAGTTATTCTCTAGGTAATGGATTTGGTGGTATGGTTGCTATTTTTACAACAGCATCTTCCAATAATACTATATCTAATTCAAGAGTTATTAATTCAGAGATAATTGGTTCACGTTGTGGAGGCTTGGGTGGTATGGTTCAAATGGCCCATAATTTAACTATAGAAAATTCTTATGTTGACAATGTTAATTTTGACAATGGTTCATGTAGCGGAGCTGGAGGAATAGCATATGATGCTTCTTATACTGACATAACTGACTCTTATGTTACAAATAGTAATTTCTTAGTGCCTGGAAGTGGCTCTAACGGAGCGGGAACAGGTTATGCTGGATTTTTTCCATCAAGCAGTAATGGAAATGTTAACATAAGTAATTCATATACAGACAATCTTTCTATAAGACCAAAATCAGCAGGTTGTGGATCAGGTATGGTTTGTAGTTTGGGGGCTAATAGTAGTATAACAAATTCTTATGTATCTAATTTAGATTTATTTAACGATGTTGGAAATGGAGGAATGGCCGGAATGGTAGGAGTTTCTTCTGATGCATTAAACTCTATAAGTAATAGTTATGTTATAGACAGTGTCATAGTTAATGCTTGTAGTAATGTAGCAGGCCTTATTGGTGATATAACTAATGGAGAAATTATCAATTCTCATGTTATAAATACCGAGATAAGTTCTTTAGGTTGTGGAACGGCTGGATTTGCTAACAATGTAGGCTCTGCTACTATTAGTAGCTCTAGCTTTAAAAACGGCTCAGTTTCATCTACTGTTGGCAATGGAACTACCGGAGGATTTTTGAACTTTTCATCTAATTCAACTATATCAGATTCTTTTTTTGAAGGTAATGTATCTGGATCTTTTCCTTCTCCGACAGGAAATGCATTGTCTGGGTTTTTTAGTAGTAATGGAATCAGTAGTTCTGTTATAACTAATTCATATGTTTCTGGAGAGATTGTGGGTGACGCTGAATACAAGAGTTGTTTTAGTAATTCCACAATATCTGTATCTGGCTCTTATTACAATAACACAAGATGTACTGCCGGTGATAGTAGCGGAGCATCTGGTTTAAGCGATGCTAATATGAAAAATTCTGCTTCATATACAGGCTGGAATATTAATACACCTTCTTGTTCTGGGGCTGATGATACTAATCCTTGGAGATGGACAGCTGGTAATTATCCTTGTTTATACAGTGATTCAACTTGTTCTTGTTCTTAGTTTTTATTTAGTATATTTTAAAGGCTTCCGAAAGGGAGCCTTTTTTGTTTAGCTATTTTAATTCTCTTTTTAATTTGCTATAATGCGACCATATGAAATATAAGATATATACCACATCGAAGAGAGCTTGGCAGGGAATGGTTAATTCTATTAAAAAAGCTAAAAAATATATATATATTGAGATGTATATATTGGATAATGAAATTGGTATATATAATTTTATTGATTTATTGTTAGAGAGAGCTAGGCAAGGAGTGGAAGTTGTTTTAGTTTTAGATGCTTATGGCAGTTCCTCTTTTAGAAATTTTAATACTAAAAGATTAAAAGAAAAGGGGATAGAGGTTTTGTTTTTTAGTAAGTGGCTCAGAAGGACTCATAGAAAAATTTTAATAATAGATGACAGAATAGCTTTTTTGGGAGGTGTAAATTTTCACAAGCAGAGTATAGATTGGATAGATTTACAGGTAAAAATAGATAATAAATCTTTAGTTAAGAATGTTTTAAGATCTTTTTCATACACATATCAAATGAGCGGAGGGACTGATAAAAGGATAATAAGAAAAAGAAAGCATTCTGTCTTTAGTAGTATCAAGGCTCAGTTTTTGGAGCATGTTCCAGGACATAATATATATGCCCTGGAAGATTATTACAGGGAAAGAATAATGAAGGCCGAGAAGAGTATAAGTATAACAACTCCATACTTTCTTCCTCCTCGCTGGTTAATAGCCATTCTTGATAATGCTGTTTTGAGAGGTATTAGAGTTGATATTATTTTACCTCGGGTAACGGATTTAAAATTAGTTAACAGGATTAATCATTTATATGTCAGAAAAATGAAGGATTTAGGTATAAATTTTTATGCTTACAAAAAGATGAATCATTCCAAGATTTTATTGGTTGACGATAAAGAAGTTTTAATAGGTTCGCAGAATTTAGATTTCTTTTCTTTTAGAGTTAACGTAGAGTCAGGAGTCTTTATTAGTGATAAAAAACTAGTGGCTGACTTAACTAAGTTAGTTTCAAAATGGAGGGATGATTCAAGTGTTTTTAATATTGATAATATTAGAGTTGGTTTGCGAGATAGAATAGTTTTAGTGTTTATTAGATTTTTTTATTCAATTTTATAATATAAAAACAAGATGCCAGAGTATATAAAAATAAAAGGGGCTAGAGTTAATAATTTAAAAAATATAGATTTAAATATACCACTGAATAAGTTTGTGGTTGTTTCTGGTCTTTCTGGATCAGGTAAATCTTCTTTAGTTTTTGACTTGATATATGCAGAGAGTCAAAGAAGGTATGTTGAATCATTATCTTCTTATGCCCGACAATTTGTTGGTATGATGGATAAGCCAGACGTTGATTCGGTTGAAGGTTTGATACCGGCAATATCAATAGATCAAAAGTCAGTTAGTAATAATCCAAGATCTACCGTTGGGACTATTACTGAGATTTATGATTATTTCAGACTTCTTTATTCTAGAATAGGAGAAGTTCACTGTTCTCAGTGTGGCTCCAAAATGATTAAAAAGATAGTTAAGGGGGCGACCAAAAAAGACATTCAAAGAATAATATGTACTAAGTGCGAACATGAAAGAATTTCTTTTAAGCCTATAGATTTCTCTTTTAATTCTAGCCAAGGTGCTTGTGATTCTTGTGGAGGTCTGGGCTATAAGATGGAGATAGACCCAGAATCTGTTTTAAATACTAATTTAAATATTTCTCAAGGAGCAGTTAAGCCCTGGATGCATTATAGTTTTGATAATCAAAAAAGATTAATGCATGAGGTTGAGCTATTATTTAAAAAACATAAGATTGATTATAATTCCCCTTTAAAGAACTTGGATAAAAGAAATATAAACCTATTGTTAAACGGTAATAGTTCTTTTTCTGGTATTATAGGAGACTTAAACCAAAGATATCAAGAGACTGATTCAAATTATATAAGACAAAAGATAGGGCAATATATGAGAACTGCAAAATGTCCCAAGTGTTTGGGCAAAAGACTTAACAAAGAGTCCCTCCTTGTTACTTTTAAGGGTCTGAACATTTCAGAACTTTCAGACAAGAATATATTTGATCTTAATGAGTTTTTTTCTTTGTTGCTTCAAGCGGAAGAAAAAAAGAAATCTCCAAACTTAGTTTTATTATCAATAACTAAAGAAATACTTTCTAGAACTGATAATATTATTAGAGTTGGCTTGCCTTATTTATCTGCTTCAAGGTCTTCAGTTACTCTATCAGGTGGAGAATCTCAAAGATTAAGACTTTCTCATCAAATTAATTCTAATTTAGTTGGACTTCTTTATGTGCTAGATGAACCCTCAATAGGTTTACACCCTAAAGACAATGATAATTTAATTTTGATTTTAAAAAAACTAAGAGAAAAAGGTAATTCTATAATAGTTGTTGAGCATGATTCTAAAATGATTTTATCATCTGATTATTTAATCGATATTGGTCCAAAAGCTGGAGAGTATGGTGGTAGGGTTGTCTTTGCTGATGATATAGAGAAAATGAAAGACGCAAAAGAATCCCTAACCTCTGATTATATATATGGCAGAAAGGAAATAGAGTTCCCAGATAAATACAGGAAGGGAAGCGGTAAGTCAATTAAGATATTGGGAGCTAAAGAAAATAATTTAAAAAATATAGATGTTGAGATACCACTAGAAAAATTGATAGCGGTTACTGGTGTTTCTGGTTCTGGTAAATCAACTTTGATTATAGATATTTTAGCGAAGTCATTAAATAAGAAGTTTTATAGAAGCAAGGACGAACCGGGGGAACATAAGGCTATTATTGGAGCTGAGTGGATAGACAAGATAATAGATATAGACCAGGCACCTATTGGAAGAACTCCCAGGTCTAATTTGGCTACCTACACAGGAATATTTACTAATATTAGAGACGAATTTTCTTCCCTGGAAGATGCAAAGAAGGCTAGACTAAAGGCTGCACACTTTTCTTTTAATTTAAATGGCGGTAGATGTGAAAAATGCCAGGGGGATGGGTTAGTTAAAATAGAGATGCAATTTTTACCAGATATATATGTTAAGTGTGATGCTTGTGACGGGAAGAGATACAAGAAAGAGGTTCTTGATATTAAGCTTAAAGGTAAAAATATATTTGAAGTTTTAGAAATGACAGTAGAGGAAGCTATAAAATTTTTCGCCTACAACAGAAAACTTTATGAAAAACTAAAAGTTTTAAGTGATATCGGTTTGTCATATATCAGATTGGGTCAAAGTGCTACAACTCTTTCCGGTGGAGAGTCTCAAAGAATTAAATTAGCTTTTGAACTTTCTAGACCATCTACTGGTAAAACTTTATACATATTAGATGAGCCTACTACGGGGCTACATTTTGATGATGTCAAAAACTTATTAAAAGTTTTAAACGCATTAGTTGATAAAGGTAATACAGTTTTGCTAATAGAGCACAATTTAGATGTAATTAAATCATCCGATTGGTTAATAGACCTGGGACCTGATGGTGGTAATTTGGGAGGAGAGCTGATAGCTTGTGGCACTCCAAGGGACTTAGCTAAAATAAAAAAAGGTTATACATCTCGTTATTTAAAGGAAATTATATAATTATATGAATATCTTTAAAAAAAAGAAAAAAAAGCTTGGATTAGCTTTAGGAAGTGGAGGTTTTAGGGGTTCTGCTCATATTGGAGTTATAAAAACACTTATTGATAACGGTATAGAAATTGATTATATAGCTGGTAGCAGTATTGGTTCTTTAATCGCAGCTCATTATGCCTTATTTAAAGATATCAAAAAGACAGAGGAGGATTTTTTTAAACAACAAAAAAGGAAGTATGATTACTTAAGAGATTTTAATTTTAAAACAGGTCTTTTAAGCGGCAGAACTATAGAAAAGGATTTTAGAAAAGTATTAAATAATGGTCAGTTTTCTGACGTGCAAACACCCCTAGCCATAGTCGCCACTGATCTAATTTCTGGTAAGCCATATATATTTAGAAAAGGAGATCTAGCCGAGGCTATAAGGGCCAGTATTTCAATTCCTCTAACTTTTAATTCTTTTAAAAAAGATGAAAAAGTTTTTGTTGATGGTGGTTTAAGCAATCCTGTCCCAGATGATGTTGTTAGGTCTATGGGCGCAGATGTTGTTGTTTCGGTTAATTTGTATAATGATTACAAATATGAGGATAGTAAGATGGATTTTTTCAAAGTATTATCAAGATCTATTGAGATATCTCTCTATAATTTAAGTAGCAGTACTTTAAGAGATTCTGACATAGTTATAAATCCGAGTTCTTCTAAATTCTCCAAAGAGCCTCGCTTAAAGGCCTATTTTAATAAAGATATCTCTATCAAAATAATGAAAGATGCTGAGGTTGAAACGAAAAAGAGGATTAAAGATATAAAAAAGCTTATAAACTCTTAACAGTATCTATTATCTGCTTATGAACTAAAGAGTTTGATGCTATCATGTCATGACTCTTTAGGCTCCATTTTTTTTCAGAGAAATCTGTTACTTTTCCACCAGCTTCTCTGACTAATAATATGCCAGCTGCAACATCCCAGGGATGAGCTCCCGGAATTGTTATAGATTCTACTCTTCCTCCAGCAACGAAGGCGAGCTCAACAGAAGCACTTCCCATTTGGCGACAATCAAAGTTCGCCAATTTTTGTTTATTATAATATTTTATAGCTCTTTTAATACTTTTGGTATCACTACCGTGACAGAAAGTATTTAAAACTTTACCGCTACTTATTTTTGATACCCTTATTTTTTTATTGTTCAAGAACGCCCCTTTGTTTTTTTCTGCTATATATAGCTCGTTTAATATTGGAGCATAAACAATTCCTAGCACAATCTCATTTTTATAGGCAAGCCCCAATGAGATTGCCCAAATAGGATTTTTCATTGAAAAGTTAGTTGTTCCATCTATAGGATCTATTATCCATAGATAGTCTGATTTTTTATTATTATCACCACTTTCCTCTGACAATATCTTGTGTTCAGGAAAGTTCTTTTTTATTTCTCTTATTATTATTTTTTCCGACAATAAGTCAGCTTTGGTAACTATTTCATGGCCTGACTTCATTTTGACATCAGCTCTATCAAACTTTTTATATATTTTAATTAGCTCTTTAGCTGACAACTTAACAGCGTTGATAGCTATTTCTTTTGTTTTTTTCATATGTTTTTTTATTAATGCAGTATTTTTAATTTAACATCTTTCTTTGTTGTGTCGAAGATGGCAAAACTAGCTTTTTGAAAGACTCCACCTAGTGTTCCAGGGTTAACCAAGGTTGAATTCTCTCTCATACTTATCCATGGTTTATGAGTATGACCATAGAATATAAATGTTAGGTCTTTATGTTTCTCAAGTAACTTGCTTATATATTCTGGTTCATGACACATGCCAATTTTAACATTGTTTAATAACAGGGAAGAGTAGCGCCCTAAATATTTTATATTTTTATATTTTAGAACATCCTCGTCCTCGTAGTTGTCGGCATTTCCTTTTATTATATAAATAGTGCCTGTAAAATTTTCAGATAGATATTTCATGGTATCCTCATTACAAAGATCACCACAACAAATAATTTTTTTAATTGTGTCTTTTTTTATTTCCTTCAAAAAAAGGCCGATATTGGCCAAGTTGTCATGACTATCGGATATTACAGCTATTTTCATTTATTTTCTATTTAAGTTTTCTCTTAGACTAATTTCGTAGTCCATTTGTTCTATCTTTTTTAAATTGTTTCTAGCTTGGTCATATTTAGTTCTCATGTGGCCTATTATATCAAAATCTATTAATTCACTTAGAATGTCATTGATTATTTTTCTTGTTTTTTTTACTTCATTATAATTTTTGTTTATAGCTTCGTGAGTAGCTCTTCTTATCAACTCTCCACTAAGATCGCATATTCCTCCAATGTATGACTCTTCTGATATTTTTACTTTTTGTATTTTATCTATTTTACCCGTTTTTATGAATTGATAAAAAAGTTTAGCCTCAACGTATTCTTCCATAGCCGCAGAGTATGAGCCCTCCTCTTTTGCCCTATTTAATCCAAAGTCTTTTTTTATTTTATTTATTATTCTCTCCGAATCTTTTAAATTGTTTAAAGCTAGGGTGTTGTCTTGTCTATGTATTGCAAATATTGCCTTCTTTGAATTGTTTAAAATAATATTAGACAAACTTATTATCTGCCTTCTTTCTGAGTTTCTTTTTATGTAATCGTCTCTTAGTGATTTTGTGAATTTTTTATTTATCATATTTTTATTTTGATACTCTAAACACCTCGTCGATAGTGGTTAATCCTTTTAGGGCTTTTAAAATACCGTCCTGTATTATACTTATCATTCCATTTTCTATTGCTTTTAATTCGATATCTCTATCACTAATACCTTCAGTGTTAATTAGCTTTCTAATCTCATCGTCTATTTCTAAAACCTCATAAAGACCAAGTCTTCCTTTGTAGCCTAACATATTACATTTATTGCATCCTTTAGATTTATAGAATTTTAAGGTTTCTGGAATTTTAATGTTTGGATTTTTAATGCTTTCTAGGATTTTTTTAATTTCAAGCATGGTTGGTTCGTCTATTACAATCTCTTCTTTTTCACAAAATTGGCAGCTTTGTCTGACTAGTCTTTGGCCTATTGAACATTCAAGAGCGTTGGCTAGCATTTCTCTTTTTACTCCCAAACCAGTGAAGCGAGAAACTGCTCCAGCTGCACTATTTGTATGTATAGTTGAAAGAACTAAATGTCCGGTTAAAGCCGCCTCAACTGATATTTCAGCTGTTTCATCGTCTCTTATCTCTCCAATCATCATAACGTTGGGATTTTGCCTCAAAAGAGATCTCATAGCAGCTGCAAAGGTGTAGCCACTTTCATTGTCTGTCTGAGTTTGTATTATTCCTTCCATCTGGTATTCAATTGGATCCTCTACGGTTATTATTTTTACGTCAGATGTGTTTATTTTCTTTAGCATGCTGTATAGGGTTGTTGTCTTACCACTACCGGTTGGACCAGTCGCAAGAATAATACCTTTAGTCTTGCTCATTGATCTTTTTATTGCAGGTAAAGAATATTCTTCGAATCCTAATTTTTCTATATTTAATCCTTCTGAACCACCGCTTAAAATTCTTATTACAACTGTTTCTCCAAGCCCACCAGATATTATTGAGACACGACAATCAATTTTTGATTTTTCTGTGAATATAGTAAAGCGTCCATCGGATGTGGCTTTTTTGATATTAGTCTCTATGCCGATAAGTATTTTAACTTCATTAATCATTGATAAATACATATCTTTTGATAATTCAAAGATATCATGAAGAACGCCATCTATTCTGAAGCGTATTTTTACATTATTTTCAGTTGGTTCTATGTGCAGATCTCCAGCGTTACTTTTTAGTGCTAGGGCCATTATTAATCCCATTACTTCTTTGGTGGTAATTTCTTTGGCTAGGTTATTCAGTTTATCTTTTTCAACTAATAGAGAAGAAGCTCTTTCTAATTCTTCATTCTTTATTTTTATTCCTCTACCCATTGTTTTTGATATAGTGATATCATAAAGATGATCTATATAATCAAAAACTCCAATAACTCTATACACCTCATCTAAACTAGTTAATCCTTTTACAACTTTAAGTACTCCGTCTTGCAACATGGTCACCATCCCATTTTCTATTGCCTGTTGCAGTATTTTGAAAGAAGGGGCCTCGTCTATTGTTAATTGTTTTAATTTTTCATCCATTGTGAAAACTTCGTATATACCAATTCTTCCTTTGTATCCAGTGCCATTGCAATTTTCACATCCACCACCAGCTTTATATAGTGCTGGAAGGGGGTTTGGAATGTCAATTTGTGCCTTAGGGGAAATTACTCCTAAAATTTTCTTTACTTTTAATTCTTCTTCTTCGTCTAGCACGTGTATCTCTCTGCATTTTGGGCATATTTTCCTAATCAATCTTTGTCCAATAACAGCATTTATAGCTGGCACTAAGAAGTATGGTTTAATTCCCATGTCAATTAATCTAGGTATGACACCAGCAGCATCGTTAGTATGAAGGGTTGATAACACTAAGTGACCAGTT
>Ga0265293_10010483_pt1 | contig 12947 bp, 15 predicted proteins | sample Munlanlewell138R_FD_192505 | JGI IMG/M metagenome (GOLD analysis project Ga0265293, IMG submission 192505) | Leachate microbial communities from a municipal landfill in Southern Ontario, Canada - Leachate well 138R | ecosystem: Engineered > Solid waste > Landfill > Unclassified | place: Canada... | reverse complement strand
TGTTTTGTTTTTAGCGCCACCTCCTTTAATAATCTGTTTGAAAAACCCTTTGCTATAATATTACAGTAGTGCGGGGTTTACTGTGGTATCATACGTTACCGTTGACAGAGCGAGATCCCGGTTTATTGAAACGGCTACCGTTAACCTCTTCCCAGAGTTCAATCATCTGGCAGATAAATCCATCATAGCACTGTCCGGGAGCGCGATTTTTATCCAGCTTGCTCTTGGTACTGAGTTTAATGCCGAGGGTAGCCCTGTTAGGCATGCGTTTAGCCTTCTCGTTTGATTCTGTATTCATGCGGAATAATCCCAATAGTTATAACGTTGTATAAAATGGTTTCGTTAACTATATAACATTTTTGCTTGTGTATGCAAACTCAATATTCCGGTGGTAAATCGGTTGCTCCGCCAGGTGGATAAATTACTCTCAACCAGCAATCTTCAATGATAAGGTATGTCCACTGCATTCCCGATAAAGTTCCAGTGGCCTCTACTACGTACCCCTCTCCTTCTCTGATGTTATTGAGCTGAGAATGGTATTTTACCCGGAATTTAACATTTCCCATTTGGACAAATTTATCAGTGTCTGGTGGTTCACCCAGGAAGCTCATTTTGTGAACTTCTACATATGGGAAAAACAGTTTTTTGCCCCGGTACTTCTCCATGGTTCCGTTGGGATCCGCAACATATTCGTTGTAGAGTTCCAAAGGATCAACCTCGATGGGTACTTCGGCAATTGAAGAAGCTGGTGGAGGGGTTAGCACATTGTGGTTGCACCCCGAAGCTGATACGGAAATGAATAAAAGAGTTATGATAACAGCGAGTGTCGATGTAATTTGGAAAGTTTGTTGGTAAGTGTTCCTTTTAATGCGGCCCGGCATTTTATTCATTTTTTCCTCCTATTGGTTCTGTCACAGGACGAACTGGAGGCATCAACCATGGGTAACCCAATAACAGATATAATTAGTCCACAATATCTAAGGTTATCTAAATTATAATGTTATAATACAATGTAGTCAACGTATTAAATTGGAATCAGAAGTATTATTGCGATAAAATAAACCTATGTCATTTCAAGATAGCCTTGCCTGGCTCATAGAATTTAGAGAACGCTTTGATGAAGACGTGAGGCGGTTAACGGCTAAAGAACCATTATGGCAAAAATGCCGGAACTGCCCCGATGGGCATTGTTGCGGCCATGATATTTATCCGGTCACCGTGAGTCGTATCAATCCGTTTCGGCTTGAAGAATGGTGGCTGATGCTCGAATATGTAAAAAATTACTTTTCGGAAAAAGATAAAAAACAGCTGGTGCGTAATATTCTTTCGAAGCGTCCAGATTGCATTTTCCGCTTCGGTAACCGTTGCAGCGTACATCCGGCTCGTGCCTGGGCGTGCCGCGTCCATCCCTATACTATTTCGTTTCATGCTAATCCAGATTTTTTTCCAATTGGTCAACTTGCGCTTCCTTCATGTCCTGCGCTTGCTTCTTCTTTTGGCATAAAGAAAGAAGAAGTGGTAATTCAAACTCCCAACGTGCTGGCGAGAGAGCCAGAAAGCCGGTTGGTTCAAGTGAAGCTTAAAAAGAGAAGGCCGGTGTGGTTGCTTGATGCTACTGATTATGTGGTTGAATTTGAAAGACATGCACCCGGAGCAGAAAGACCAGGTGAATATTGGGAAGCCTTACTTGCACTTGCTGGAGAAGCCGGGAGTAAAGGCGGCGTAGCATTGCAGCTATATCTGGAGAACACTCAGGGTGTGATACGCTTGCCAAATGGCAATGTAAGATTCTGATTGTTTACCTGACTCTTGTTAAAAAGTGGTTGAATTTAATAGTTATATTAATTGGAAAGAATTGTTTGGTAGTAAAGTTCTGCCGCCCTGTATGAACTCCTTACCAGTGGGGCTGAAGCAATTCCAGAAAAGCCCATTTCTAATGCAGGTTTAGTATAGCTGGAGAACTCTTCAGGCGCTATGTAGTTTATTACCGGATGGTGCTGGCTTGATGGGGACAGGTATTGCCCGAGTGTAATTAGATTGCATTCTGATTCTCGCATTTTTTGCATTGTTGCAAGCACTTCTTCCCTTGTTTCTCCCAGCCCGAGCATTAATCCGGATTTTGTGATAATCTCAGGATTGATAGATTTAATATTGCGAAGTAGTTCAAGTGAGCGTTGGTAATTGGCAAGAGGTCTCACTGTTGAATATAACCTGGGCACTGTTTCAATATTATGATTAACCACAGCTGGTTTGGCATTTACCACTGTTTCCAGAGCGGAAGTGAGACCTTGAAAATCCGGGATGAGTACTTCAATTTTGACATCTGGGGAAGCAAATCGTACTGCTTGGATGGTTTGCGCAAAATGAGATGCTCCGCCATCGGCAAGATCATCGCGTGTGACCGATGTAATCACCACATATTCAAGGCCGAGCCTGTTTACCGCTGCGGCAATTCTTTCCGGCTCATCAGTAGACAATGGGGCCGGCTTTTCCTTTTTGATGGCACAAAACGTGCAGTTCCGGGTGCAAATATCCCCCATTATCATAAAAGTCGCAGTTTTTTTGGCAAAGCATTGGCACATGTTGGGGCAAAGTGCGCTCTGGCACACAGTATTCAGCTTCAATTCTGCCAACACTGACGAAACATCAGCCATTTCATCGATTCTGGGGATTCTTTGTTTGAACCAGTCTGGGAGTCTTTTACCCAAGTATACCTCCCCTGATTTGCGTGTTCGTCAACTTCTCTAGCTTAATACAAAGAATACGCGAGAGATTATCCAAAAAAAGTGGTTTAACGTCGTTCGTATCAATGTTCCTGTTAAGAAGATGGGCTATTGATGTAGCTTCTTTACCTGGTAAACCGCACAGGTTTATAACTTTAAAATCGTCCAGAGGCGGGTTGATGTTAAAAGCAATGCCATGCATGCTGATACCCCTCATGAAATGAAGGCCGATAGCTGCCAGCTGTTTTCCTCCCACCCACACACCGGGATGTTCTTTCCAGGTTTCAGCGGCGATATCAAAATAATTTGCCGTTTCAATGACTGCTTTTTCAAGATCTTGCATAAAGCGGCGAAGCTCTCCTCCTCGGACGCGCATATCCATGATTGGATAAACGACAAGCTGCCCCGGGCAATGATAGCTTACATCACCGCCTCGGTTTGTAAGGCAGACTTCAATTCCCAACCGGGATAGCTCCTCTTCCCCCACGAGGACATTTTGTATTTTACCGAATTTCCCCAATGTTATTGTAGGCGGGTGTTCAAGAACGAGAAGCACATCTTCAATTTCTTTTTTATACCTTAAATCGGCGAGCCTTACTTGAAGATCGTAAGCTTGCTTATATTCTATCAAGCCTAGATTCCATAACCAGCATTTATTCATCTATTTTATAATAGCATTTCAGTTTAAACGTTTGGATTCGTGTTATAAATGGCATAATCAATGCCGCTTATCAGATTATCGAGCTCTTCGGGTTTGGAGAGCTCGATAACGTATATCCAGCCTCGCAGGTAAGGTTCGACCTGCATGATAAGAGAATTAATGTATAAGTCTTCATTCACCTGTACTATAGTACCGCTTACCGGGCTATACATATCGACATTCAATTTTTGCCCTTCGAAGTTACCTAGCCAGCCGTCATAGGCCAGAACGTCCCCTTTTTTCCGAAGGGTCATTTCCCCTCTCTCAACAGCACCAAGCAGTAAGTGCATTTTATCAGTAAGGCCTATCACAGCTAAATCATCTTGAAGTGGCTTTACCCACACATGTTCATAGGAATAGAGCCGGTCAGTAGCAACTTTACTGGTGCAGCCTACTGTATCTTCCAAAGGAGGATTTGTTGTTGGTGGTACGTATACAAATTCACCATTGTTTGTTGTAGTAGTAGGCGGCTTAGTAGTTGGTTTTGAAGTTGTGGGAGAGGTTGATGGTGGCGGAGTTGAGGTTGGTTGTTTGGTTGTTGGTTTTTCCGAATCACAGCCGGTTGAGACAACGATGGATGTCAGTGCCAGGCTGCCGGTAAGAACGCCGGTGCTTTTTAAAAAGGTTCGTCTGGAAATTGAACCAGGATTTTTCCCCCTGGCATTATTTTTTAAATCATCATTTGGGTTTTTCATTGCTTTCCTCCATTCGGTTGTCACGATTTTATATCTGTGTAAGATAAAATATACCAACTCCAATAAATACAATAGCCATGATAATACGCATGATTTTTTCTGCTTTGCCCAGGTTGTTGATCCACCTGGAAACTGCGGTCACTCCAGCTGCGATTAGCACTCCGAAGAAGACCACCGGTAAGCCGGTTCCAATAGCAAACAGTGGCGGCAAGAAAACTCCCCCGGTTGTAGTAAGAGCGATCGGTATAAGAACAGCGAAAAAAAGCAGGGCGCTGTAAGGGCAAAAAGCGAGCGCAAATATAATACCCATTAGCAGTGCGCCAAGCAGTCCCCAGTTGGAGACCTTGTTGCCCAGCGCTGCAATTTTACCGCTCCCTCCGAATGAGAAACGATCAATGACCAACATCAGGATTCCTGCCAGAATAAGCAAAGGACCGAGTACATATGTTCCCACATCCTCCAAGAAGTTGCGTATAGCTGGCGTTTCCAGACCAATGGTAATTATTAACAAGCCGATAAGAGTGTAGCCGATCATGCGGCCTAAAGAGTATAAAAGGCTGGCCATTATAGCGAATTTGCGATCGGTGATGCGGCGGCTAATATAGGCAACAGATGCTATGTTGGTTGCCATGGTGCAGGGGCCGACAGAAGCCATCAGCCCGAGAAGTATAGCTGCCAGGAAGGTCACTTCTGTATTGAGGAAAAGAGTATGAAAAAAATCAGATAGCCACGCCATCAACTTTCTCCACTGAGAGCTTTATCGATATTTTTCTTTAGCTCGCCAATGAATTTATTCTTGAGCTCCTGGTTGGTTCCGGTTGTATCGGTGTACAGCCATATTTTACCTACTTGCCAGGTAGTACTTTCACCATCTTTAATTGTGGTTATAAAAAAGGCGAACTTGGAAGCGTTAAACTCTTCCATGAGTGGACTGGTGGCAGGATCTCTCGTATCATAACTTTTGTAGGTAATTAATCCGCTTTCTATTTCTTCACCGTAATCTTCATGCATAACCGTATTTACCCATTCCACCGCCAGGTTCAGGCAAAAACAGTTGTCTGATTCGTAGAAAAAGTTTACTTCCACCCCGTCTGTCTCTTCGGTCGTCAGCGGTGGAGTTGTTGTTTGTTCTGAGGGGTTATTGCACCCCGTGAGGCTGAAAACGGTAAGTAAAAAAGCTACGGCCAGCGCCGATACAATTTTGTTTTTGCCCACAATACGCCTCCTTTCAGGCACAAAATTTACGAAGACTTTTATCCAGCTTGTGCTTTAGTTATCATAGCCGCGATTTCTTGTTTGGAGGGTACCTTACCGGCACAAACTACCTCTTCGTTTATTACCAGTCCGGGAGTAGTGAGTATGGGATATTCCAGTATTTTACCCATGTCTTTGACGTACTCTACACTAGCTGGTATACCCATCTCGCTAATCACTTCTTTTACCAACTTCTCTAACTTATGGCACTTGGCGCAGCCAGGTCCTAAAACCTTAATAACCATAGTTTTCTCTCCTAATATTTTTTGCACTTGTTTGTTAAGTAATTGCCCCAAAAATCAATCCCGAAATGGTTGCAAAACCTATCACTAGCCCAACATAGGCCATGGTCTTTTTAGTGCCCATAATAGATCTCAGGGCCAACATGCTTGGCAGAGACAGAGCTGGGCCGGCAAGTAACAGCGCAAGCGATGGACCTTTACCCATGCCGAGATCCATCAGGGATTTGATAATAGGTACCTCTGTCAGTGTGGAAAAATACATGAATGCTCCAAATAAAGAAGCAAAGAAATTGGCGCCCAGACTGTTTCCACCAACAAAACGACCGACTAAAGATTCCGGAAGAATTACAGTTAAAATACCAGCTATAAAAATCCCCGCCAGTAACCAGGGTGTTATCAACCGCACAAAGCGCCAGGTTTCTTTCATCCATACACCAAATTCTTCCCGGGTAAACCATTTCCAGATTATTATCGCCAGGATTGCCAGGCTGATCCCCAACATTATCCAATTGGAGGAAGCGGCAAATAGAAGAACCCCTACCAGTACCAGGAATAGAATTACCTGCTGCCACCATTTTTTTTCGTTCGGATCATCACAGAGACTGGCAAATGCCCCGTCATTTATTTTGTGTTTTCCTTCATCGCGGAACAAAAATGCCATTACAAGGCCAATTACCACTGAAAAGAGTATTGCGCCGATTGCTCTGCCCAACCCCAGATCGAAACCCAGGAGCCTTGCTGAATAGGTAATCGCCAGTACGTTAATAGCGGGGCCGGAGTAAAGGAAGGCAATAGCGGGTCCAATTCCAGCGCCTCTCTTGTATATTCCGCCAAACAGGGGAAGAACCGTACAGGAACATACTGCCAGAATTGTTCCAGAAACAGATGCGACGCCATATGAAAGAAAGCGATTGGCGCCAGGGCCGAAATATTTGAGTACCGATTTCTGGGAAACAAAAACCGATATCGCGCCAGCTATAAAAAAGGCGGGAACAAGGCAGGTTATTACATGAGCTGAGAGATATTCCAGCAGTGCATTCCATCCCCCTGCAACCAAATCGGTAATCAGTTCCATTTACCTAATGCTCCTTTGTGAACGGGTACCCTGGATCCGTGGTGAAATCTGCCATGTTGATTCTAATCATTTTTTCAACGGGGATTCGCAGCTACATATTATATAAATGCGTATATGCGCTTATATGAATTATAACTCTCGGTTTAATACCGTGTCAATACGGTGATCCGTATCGCACTTTATACTTATGGAGTGTAATACTCTATCTGCTATAATCAGGTACAAGATGAATGGATCAATTGCCCTTTATGTTCACATCCCTTTTTGCATACAAAAGTGTTCTTATTGCTCTTTCGTCTCTTATGCTGGTCGTCAAAATGATATTGAGCAGTATTGTCAGGTGTTAATCAAAGAAATTCGCAGGCGTGTTGGTAAACGGTTGGTGAAGTGCGTTTATTTTGGGGGCGGTACTCCAAGCTTGATACCCATCAGGTGTATTGAGAATCTGATGGAAAAAATACTCAGCATTTCTCAATCACTCGATATTGAAGTAAGCCTAGAAGCGAACCCCGGAACTATTGGAGTTCAACATCTCAAAGAACTAAGACGTATCGGAGTAAACCGGCTGAGCATTGGCGCGCAAAGCCTCGATAATCGAGACCTGGAATTAATGGGGCGTCTGCATAATTCGGCTGCTGTGATAGAAGCAATGAAAAGTGCTCGTAGTGCCAGATTTGATAATATTAATCTTGATTTAATTTATGGAATCCCCGGGCAGTCAATATCATCATGGAAGCAGACTCTTGAAGGGGCTATTGACCTCGAACCGGAACATTTATCTCTTTATGGCTTAAGCCTTGAGTCTGGCACTGAAATGATGAATTTGATAGAGTGTGGAGCACTGCCTCAGATTAATCCGGATGATAGCGCTGATCAGTACGAGTTTGCGGAAGAAATACTGGCTGGAAAAGGGTATCACCATTACGAGATTTCAAACTGGGCAAAAGCAGGGTATGAGTGTATTCATAATCTGGTTTACTGGAAACATGAGGAATATATTGGCGTGGGCGCCGGAGCCTGTTCGTATCTGGGTGGTCATCGTTTCAGTAATACTCCCAGCCTGGATAAATATTTAACATCGTTTACTGAAGAGGGTGGTGAAGTAACCGAAAGCGATGAACCCATCAATCCCGAATTGGCAGCTGCCGAAGCGGCAATCCTGTCCCTAAGGCTCGACGAAGGTATTAATATCGAAAAATATAACCAGGATTACAATACAAACCTTATATCTGTGTATAATAAGCAGATAGATGAGCTTGAGAGCTACGGATTACTAGAAAACGACGGGGTTAACATAAAGTTAACCCCGAAAGGCAGATTATTGGGCAATGAGGTTTTCTGGAGATTTCTTCCAGAAGCAATAGAATAGATTGACATACGCTTGATAGTGATGGAGCAAAAATGAACCAGGACTCAATTAGAAATTTCTGTATAATCGCACATATTGACCATGGCAAATCAACCTTGGCTGACAGGCTTATTGAGATCGCAGGGGGGATGGGGCGGGCTAAAATCACCGAGCAGGTTATGGATAGTATGGAGCTTGAGCGCGAACGGGGAATTACCATCAAGGCCAAGGCGGTCAGGCTGAATTACAAAAACCGTGCCGGTCATCAATTCCTGCTGAATCTTATCGATACCCCGGGCCACGTTGACTTTTCTTATGAAGTTTCGCGTACTCTGGTTGCTTGTGAAGGGGCAGTGTTGGTTATAGATGCAACCCAGGGAATACAGGCTCAGACCTTAGCTAATATCTATATTGCCATGGAGCACAACCTGGTTGTGATTCCGGTGATAAACAAAATTGATCTTCCTGGTAGCGAGCCTGAGCGTGTTATGGAAGAAATTGAAAGCGTTTTGGGGTACAAGCCTAGCGAAACCTTTTTAATCAGCGCAAAAACCGGTCAAGGGGTATCTGAACTGGTGGAGGCAATTGTAGAACGGATTCCTCCTCCAGCAGGGGATTTGAACCTTCCTCTCAGAGCTCTCATTTTCGATTCCCGCTACGATGATTATAAGGGAGTAATTGCCTATGTGCGGGTCGTTGACGGCAGGCTGCAAAAAGGCAGCAAGGTTCGGCTGATTGGAGAAGGCACCCAAATGGAAGTACTGGAGCTGGGTTACTTTTCTCCTGGACCCACTCCGGCCGACTCTTTGCAGGCGGGTGAAGTTGGTTATATAGCTACCGGTTTGAAAAGCGTTGCAGAATGCCGGGTTGGTGATACGGTAACCGTTACTCCAGGCGGAGCCCGGGAACCGCTTATAGGTTATGAGTTACCCAAGCCAATGGTGTATGCCGGTGTATATCCCACCCAGGCTGATGACTATGCAGACCTCAGAGAGGCAATTGAGAAGCTGCATTTAAATGATGCCTCACTGACCTTCGAGCCAGAATCAAGCCCCATTTTAGGGCAGGGTTTTCGTTGTGGATTCCTGGGTCTGTTACATCTTGACATTGTTGTTGAGCGGTTAGAAAGAGAATTTTATCTTTCCCTGGTGGTAACTGTTCCGGGAGTAAAGTTTCTGGTCACTATGACGAGCGGTGAAATATTAGATATAACCAGTCCGGTAGATTTCCCTGATCCATCCGAAATTGCAAAAATCGAAGAGCCCTGGGTAAAGATTTCTGTGGTTACCCCTTCCAATTTTATTGGAGCATTAATGGAAGTCATGCAGGAATACGAAGGAGTTTACAAGCATACTGAATATCTTGGCCAGTTTACCGCTTTGGGCGAGACTGGGCAAAGAGTGCGGCTTGAGTATGAGATGCCGCTGAGAAGCATGCTTACTACTTTTTATGATCAGCTTAAAAGCCGCAGCCGTGGATATGCATCTCTAGACCATGAATTATTAGGTTACAGGGAGGCACGTCTGGTAAAACTGGATGTTTTGGTTAATGATATGAAGGTGGATGCTTTCAGTCGGATAATTCCGCCAGAAAAAGCTCATGAAATTGGAAAGGCTGTAGTAGCCAAGCTGAAAGAGGTGATTCCGCGCCAGCTTTTTAAAGTTCCTCTTCAAGCTGCTATCGGCGGCCGTATTGTGGCCAGAGAGGATATTTCTGCCCGGCGCAAAGATGTTCTTGCCAAGTGTTATGGTGGTGATATTACCCGTAAAAGAAAACTTCTGGAAAAACAGAAGGAAGGCAAGAAAAAGATGAAAATGATAGGGCAGGTTGAAGTACCAAAAGAGGCTTTCCTGAGTATTATGAAGTTGGGGTAAACTCTCGTCTTTTCTTCTTTACCCCTGCTCAGTTTCAGGTTTTGTGCCGATTACATTATTTCTACAAGTGTCAAATCAAAGGTAAGGTCTTTGCCAGCCAGCGGGTGGTTAGCATCGATGGTGATAGTGCTGCCGTCAATTTTTATTATGGTGACTACTACACCTGCCCCATCAGGTTGGCTGGCACTTAGCTGCTGGCCGACTCTGGGCTCTAGTTCCGGAGGCAACACTGACCGGTCAACAATAGCGACAGCATTTTCATCACGCTCCCCGTAAGCCTCGGTAAAGGGAATGGTGACCGTTTTATTCTCTCCGACTTTCATTCCATTTATAGCTGCATCAAAGCCAGCTATAACAGACCCCTCTCCCAGGGTGAACTCCAGGGGCTCTCGATTGACGGACGAATCAAATACCCTGCCATCGCTGAACATGCCTGTGTAGTGTACTCTTACGGTGTTACCATTCTGTGCGGTTAGCATTCCTTCTCCTTAAAAACATATACCTAGCTTAAGAGCCAGTTATAGATGCGTATTTTTAAACCTGTTTCTGGATTCTTCAATGATCTTGATAGCAGCGTCCTGATCTTCCCAGCCATAAATACCGGTCTTCTTGGCTTCAAGCTCCTTGTAAACTGTAAAAAAATGTTCGATCTCCTTTAGCATATGCGGGGGAACATCCCCCAGGCTTTTGATATGGTTCCACATAGGATCATTTACCGGTACGCAAAGAATCTTTTCATCCGGACCTTTTTCGTCTCTCATTTTGAAAAGACCAACTGGATATGCATCTATTACACATCCGGGGAAAGTTGGTTCCCACACCATCACCAATGCATCCAGGGCATCGCCATCACCAGCCAAAGTGTCCAGGATAAATCCATAATCACTGGGGTAGTGAACTGCTGAAAAAAGCATACGGTTTAATTTTATAGCCTTGAGGTCAGGGTCATATTCATATTTATTTCGACTTCCCTTGGGGATTTCAATCATTACAGTTACCAGCATTTATCGTCTACTTCCTTCTCTCTTCTTTATCTGCTAACAAGCCTGGATTCCAGGCAAAATAAAATACTAAGGAGCAAATATCGTCACAGTTTAATTCTTCAGGGAAACAAAACACAAACAGCTTTAAGTCTTTGGTGCAAGTTTACCCGGTTATTATATTACTTGGGGAGTTGGCGTACAAATTACCGCCTGATTGGGGAGCGATGTAATATTTACCAGGTACGCTCAGATTCAGGCAGCTTGTCAAAAATCAACTCGTTTCCTAAAATATAAACAAGCTGTTTAAGGGAGGTTTAAAATAATGGCAGAAGAACTTGGCAGGATAATCAAACCTGAAGCAGAGCAATTCAAAGATGGCAGGCGCCTTTTCCTTGTTCCTCTAATTTTCACGCCTTTTTCGCCTCCCGGGGAACTGCAGGCGATTGTTGAACGGTATTGGCAGGAAGCACTAAGCCAGATAAAAGGGTTGGAGTCACGCATTGGCCGTGTAAAGCGCGTATATCATGAGATGGTTGCGCTCGATGAGGAAAGCGGACTTTCGACTTTGGAATCGTTAAATACAGGCAGCCATAATCTGGTAAAAAGCATAATTGAGCGCGGAGGTAGCCTTACTTCTATCGAAGATAGCGATCTACTAAATGAATTTATGGATTGGGGGCGTTGTCTGTCAACCGGGCTCTATAGCCATAAAGTTCTCACAACTGTATTGCAATCCTATCAAGAAACCCAGGAATGTCGAAACAAAGAGATGGCATCACGGCTCGATAAAAGCCTTGGCGTCGATGAAATAGGCCTTTTAATTGTCACGGAAAACCATCGTATACAGTTTCCTCCAGATATAGAAGTCTTTTACGTAGCTCCACCTGCATTAGATGAATATAAACGGTGGCTCAGGCGGCAGGAAGAATCCCCTAAGAAGGAAAAACCAGCTAGCCAGGAAAAGCCGGAGAAAGGCGAATCCGCGAAGGCAGAAAAAAGCCCAGAGGCTGAGCCGAAAACTGGCGAGAATAAAAGCGAAACTTCGAAACCGGCCAAGAGAACACGAAAGAAGAAGTCTTCCTAAACTATGGATCGCCCCCATCTGCTGTAACGTCCTTGATGAGCGCTCCATATTCTCTCTGTCTTCCTTGAGGAGGGCAGTAGCCCTGCGAAGGATCTTCCCCGTAATAGTGCCCGTTGTTACATACGCAGATCTCCCGCGGACAGTCTTCCTGGTCACATGGCAGCGTTTGCGTATGTACGGGCGCAACCCGTGTGAGATTCTTCGCTTTGACCAGAATTGCACTGTATAAAGCCCTGGCTCCGAAGGCAGATAAATCCTTCCTAGGCGGAGGCGATTTTTGATACCAGTAAGGGAAGATCGGACATCGAGCTTATCCGATAACCTTCAGGTAGATCTTCATCAACGAGTTGGTCGCGATCGACCAATATTCCGGTCATGCCCGCTCTATTAGCCCCAACGACATCAATCTGGTACTGATCGCCCACGTAGATTGCCTGATCAAGGTTGACATCGACCGTCTGACACGCCAACTGGAAAATTTCAGGGGATGGTTTATAAAGACCTGTTTGGTGTGAGGTGAGAATTATTTCAAGGTAGGGTGAAAAACCCATTTCTTTGCACATCGGATTGATATCACGGTCTATATTGGAGATAATCCCCAGTTTATATTTCCAAAGTTTTAAATTTTCGAGTACGGGAAGCACATCATTAAAAGGCGCCATTTTGTATTTTACTTGGCCAAGATCTTGCAACACCTTATTGACAAGATCTGGTTCAGGTTCAATGCCAGCCTGATTCAGGACTGCCACTTCATAATCGTACCAGAATTGTTTTTGCTCTTCAGGAGCTCGATTTTTAACAAGGGATTGAGAATTTTCACGGTAAAAATACTCGTCCCCAGCTTTAATGGCTGGAGAGATTGCTTTTTTTGTTAAATTAATTCCATGTTTTTTCAATAAATTGATATGTGTTTCTTCCCGCGGGGGATCGTAGGTGACCAGGGTATTATACAGGTCAAAGAAAATAGCC
>Ga0265293_10010482_pt1 | contig 12947 bp, 12 predicted proteins | sample Munlanlewell138R_FD_192505 | JGI IMG/M metagenome (GOLD analysis project Ga0265293, IMG submission 192505) | Leachate microbial communities from a municipal landfill in Southern Ontario, Canada - Leachate well 138R | ecosystem: Engineered > Solid waste > Landfill > Unclassified | place: Canada... | reverse complement strand
GCGCCATTATCGGCGGCATTGGCGCGCTGGATCAGCCGCTGCCGCCTGCGCGCAAGCGTTTCGTGGCGCTGCAACGGCTGCTGAGCGGCCAGAGCGATCATATCCGCATGATGCGCCGCGATGCGCTGCTTTCGGCGACGGCGGCCGATTTCCGGGCATTGGGGCAGGCGCTTGGCGATAGTATGGCGGCGCGGCGCGTGGTGGTGCTGGGCGGGCCTGCGGGGATCGACGCGGCCATGGCGGCGCGGCCGGGCTTTTTCACGCGCGCGCGGGTGTTATAGGGCCATCATCCGGGCAATGGCATCTGTCACGGCCTCGGTTATGCCGGGATCGCCCATCGTGTGGCCCGCCCCCTCGACCATCTGGATTTGCGCATCGGGCCAGCGGGCGGCCAGCGCAAAGGCCGATTTCGGCGGGCAAAGCAGATCATAGCGCCCCTGAACGATCACGCCGGGGATGCCGTGCAGGCGGTGGCAGGCATCCAGCAGCGGCGTTTCAAGGAAACAGTCATGGGCGAAATAATGCGCCTCCATGAACGGGGTCGATGGGATCGGGCACGTATGGATCGCGTGCGTATCCAGCCGCTGGGCCATGGGCCGATGCTGCGACAGCATCCGTTCGGTATCATGCCAGGCGCGGGCGGCGGGCAGGTGAATCGCGGGATCGGGATGCTCGATGCGCCGCCAATAGGCCGCAAGCGGGTCGGCGCGTTCGTCATCCGGCAATTGCGCCAGAAAATCGGCGTGCAGCCCGGGATGGAAATGCGCAAGGCCGGTGCCAAAGGCCCAATCCAGTTCCGCGCGCGTGCCCAGAAATGTCGCGCGCAGCACGATGGATTGCACCCGGTCGGGATGGGTGGTCGCATAGGCCAGCGCCAGCGTTGCGCCCCATGACCCGCCCACCAGCACCCATTGCGCGATGCCCAGATGGGTGCGCAGGCGTTCGATATCGGCAATCAGATGGGCGGTGGTATTGGCATGGCGCGCGCCCTTGGGCCGGCTGCGCCCGGCGCCGCGCTGATCAAGCATGACCACCTGTTGCACCGTGGTATCAAACAGCGCCAGATGGCCGGGCTGGCAGCCGCTGCCCGGCCCGCCATGCAAAAACAGCGCGGCAATCGGCCCCTGCGGGCCGTGGCGTTCGGCGTAAATCTGATGGCCATCGCCCACATCCAGCAGGAAACCGGATGCGGGCGCAGGGGTGGGGGCGTTCACGCTATTGGTCCTCTAGCGTGCCGCCAACCATGTTGCGATAGATAAAGCGGGTCTCGCCCTCGGCGGCTTCGGTCTGCGCGAGCTTGAAGATTTTCTCATGCATCGGCGACAGGCCACAGGCCGGATCGGTATTCGCGGCATTGCCGGTCAGCGCAAAGGCCTGACAGCGGCAGCCGCCGAAATCCTCTTCTTTCAGGTCGCAGCTACGGCAGGGTTCGGGCATCCAGTCGGTGCCGCGATAAAGGTTGAACGCGGGCGAATGTTCCCAGATCCAGGCCAGCGAATGATCGCGAACGGAATCAAATTCCAGCCCGGTGATCGATTCCGCCGCGTGACAGGGCAGCACTTTGCCCGAAGGCGAGATGTTGAAAAACTGCCGGCCCCAGCCGCCCATGCATTTTTTCGGGCGCGCGGCATAGTAATCGGGGATCACGTAATCGATGGCCAGAATCCCCTGCAGACGCGCGCTTGCTTCGGCGACGACGCGGTTGCATTCCTCGATCTGGGCTTCGGTCGGCATCAGGGCCGCGCGGTTTTTCAACGCCCAGCCGTAATATTGCACATTCGCCACCTCAAGCCGGTGGGCATCCAGTTCAACCGCCATATCGATCATTTCAGGCAGTTGATGCAGGTTCTGGCGGTGCATCACGGCATTGACCGTCAGCGGCAGGCCCAGTTCGCGGGTCCATTTCGCGGCTTCAAGCTTTTTGGAATGGCCGCGCTTATAGCCGCCGATGCGGTTCGCAAGCTCGGCATCGCTGCCTTGAAAGCTGATCTGCACATGGCTGAGCCCCGCATCGGCCAGATCGGCCAGCTTGTCGCGGGTCAGCATCACCGCCGATGTGATCAGGTTGGAATAAAGCCCCACATCGGTGGCATGCTGGATCAGATCGCGCAAATCGGTGCGCGCCGTCGGCTCGCCCCCGGAAAAGTGGATCTGCAACACGCCAAGCGCCACCATTTCATCCATGGCGCGGCGCCATTCATCGGTGGTCAGTTCCGCATTGGCGCGGTCAAGTTCGACCGGGTTGGAGCAATAGGGGCACTGCAACGGGCAACGATGGGTGAGTTCGGCCAGCACAGCGACCGGGATGCCATAGGGGGTCGATTTCGCAACCTCGAATTTGGCAAGCGGATCGTGCGATTGCGGGGGATCGATCATCACGTCAGTCATTTTGCACCTCGTGTGTTTGGTCGAGAAAGCCCTTGTCGGCCAGATCCTGAAGCATGGCGGCGACATCGGTGGCGATCTCATCTGCGGGGGCGGCGAATTTGGTGGCCAACACTTCGGCAATATCGCGCACGCTGCGTTTGCCATCGCAAAGCTGCAGCACTTCGACCGATATGTCATCGGGCGCCAGCACCCGTTCGGGGGCGAGCAGAATCCAGACCTGCCGGGTCTGATCAAAGCGCAGTTTCACATGCCGGGGCAGGATCGGGCGCACATCGGCCGTGACATCCAGCCGGCGGGGGCGGGCGGTCACGTTCATGCCCCGGCCTTGGGGACAAAGGCGCCCGGCGGTGGGAAACCGCTGACATAGGCGTGGTAAAGCGCATCAAGCTGCACCCAGAGCACGTTGGTCTTGAACGTCAGCGCATCGCAGACCTGCTGGCGCTGTTCGGGGGTGGTGGCGTGTTTCTTGACATAGTCCAGCGCGAATTTCGCATCGCGCGGGGCCTGTTCCAGGCGGCGCTGGAAATAGGTCATCACCTTTGGGTTGATGAAATCGTAATGTTCCAGCATCCCGGAAATGCGTTCTTCGTGGAGCCGCGGCGCGAAAAGTTCCGTGAGCGACGAGGCAATGGCCTCAAGCGGGGTTTTGGTGCCGACGAAATGCACATAGGCATCCACCGCAAAACGGGTGGCGGGCAGAATGCCGGCGGTGGATTCGACATAGGCGCGATCCAGCCCCAGCCCGTCGGTCAGTTGCAGCCAGCGTTCAATGCCGCCTTCGCTTTCCAGCGCGCCATCATGGTCTTCGATCCGATGGCGCCATTCGACGCGGATTTCGCGGTCGCGAAACCGCGAAATGACCACCGCATCCTTTAGCGGGATCGAGGTTTGATAGTAATAGCGGTTCAGCGCCCAGGCCTGCACCTGACCTTTGTTCAGCTTGCCGCCATGCAGCAGGTTATGGAACGGATGCAGGTTGTGATAGCGGGTCGCGCCGATTTCAAAAAGCCGCTTTTCCAGCGCCTCGGCACTGTCGAGGGGGGGCTGCTCCGTGGTGGTGACGACCTGATCCAATGTCATAGCTTAATCTCCTCGCCTGCGGCAGGAATATGCCAACCGGCCTTCTGCAGTTCCTGACGCTGTGGCGATTCGGGCAGATGCACGGGGTTTGAATTATTGATATGGATGAACATCTTGCGTTCGATCCCCAGATCCTGCAGGGCCGCGATCGTGCCATCGGCGCCATCAATCGAAATATGCCCCATCCGCTGGCCGGTTTTCTTGCCCAGCCCCGCGGCGATGATTTCATCATCGCGCCACAGCGTGCCGTCGAAAAACACCAAGGGCGATCCCTTGATCCGATCCGCAAGCGATTGGGGCACGGATCCGGCGGCAGTGATCACAAAGAACCCGTCGCCCCCGTCGCGGTGGCGGATATGCAGGCCCAGCGTATCGCCCGGCGCATCAAGGCTTGGGTCGCGTTCGGACCCTTCGAGATACCATGCGGTTTTGCCGGGCACCTCGAATGCCTCGACCATCAACCCCGAGGGGGCGCCATCTTGCAGCAGCGGTTCGAACGGCTGATCGATCACCATGGGCCGGCGCGGCACCAGATCGCGGTCAAGCACGTTGAAAATGCTGTTGTCATTCAGGGTCGAGAGCACCCTTTCATGCCCGTAAACCGCAAAGGGGCTGCCTTCGCGCAGCGACAGCAGGCCGGTTACGGCATCCACTTCGCCATTGGTCAGGATCACCCCGGCAATGGGGCTGTGGCGCAGTGCATCGGGATTGGGATGCAGTTGCGGCGTATCGATGATCTGTTGGCGGATATCGGGCGAGGCGTTGACCAGAAACCAGTTCCGATTATCGGCGCTGACCGCGATCGAGGCCTGGGTATTGCGCAATTCGGGGCGCTGCCAGGCGGCCTTGCAGGTATCGCAGTTGCAATTCCACTGCGGAACCCCCCCGCCCGCTGCCACCCCCAGAACGACAATGTTCAACATAGCAATTCTTTCAGGGATATGTGACAGGGACGGAGGGAAAACATTACTTCTGCTTGGCGCAGGCGTACATGTTGATTTCCATGCCTACTGCAACTTCGGCAATTTTCGGTGCTTTCCAAGCCATGTTTTCTCTCCCATTGAGTTACAGCGGTATTGCTGTAGGGATGAGGTTAGCGGTGCGACCATTTTTCGCCACCTATCGTTGCGATAGGCATTTTTAATAGCTAGTCGGTTTCCGTCAAAAACGGCGGCGCAGGCAGGAAATGCGGGGGTTCGTGGTTGGCGGCCACGTCAAGCAGGGCCTCGATCAGCGCCGAATAGGGTTGCAGCCGGGCATATTGCGATGGCAAAACCGCCACGATCTTGCGCGGGGGAAAGCTGACGGAATAAAGCCGCACGCCGTTCAGCGTCTGCCCGCCCGCGACGCAAGACAGCGCCGGCACCAGACAGACCCCCAACCCCGCACGCACCATTTCCAGCGCCACTTCGAAACTGCGCGCCTGCATGAAGGACCAGTTATCGGGCACAAGTTGATCATACCAGGCCTGCACCCGGCGGGCATGGGTGGTGCCAAAGGCAAATTGAATCGATTTGTTCAAGATCGCCTGCGCCTCGGGTGCCAGATCCTGTGTCGGATCGATCACGCCCTCAAGGCACAGGCTTTCGGGCACGGCCAAGGCATAGTGATCCTCCATGATCGGCACCTGCAGGAACCCGGCGCTGGCGGGGGCGATCGAATTGGCCGCGATCAGCCCCAGATTGATCCGCCGGCCATAAAGCAATTCCAGCACATCGGCCGGGGCGCTTTCGTGGATGTCATAGTCGATCTTGGGATAGGCTTCGTTGATGCGCGCCATCGCCTGGGGCAACAGCACCCGCAAGATCGAGTTCAGCCCCGCAAGATGGATCGTCTGGCGTGATCCGTCCGCGATTTCGGCCAGCCCGTCTTCCAGTTCCTGCATGCTGGCCAGCACCTGTTCGACCCGGCGCAGCAAATAGCCGCCCGCCTCGGTCAGGAACATCTTGTTCGAGCGGCGTTCAAACAATTGCGCGCCCACCGTTTCTTCGAGGCCGGCGATATGCTGCGACAAGGACGGCTGCGCCAGCCCCAACTGTTTGCTGGCGTTGGTCAGGCTGTCGGAATGCGCGACCGCCCAGAAAGCCCGCAGCCTGCGCAAGGTGATGCCGGAATCTTCGCGTCCGATGCGCCGGATGATCTTGGCATCGCGCATGAATTCGGCCTCGGGTTTTTCATCGGATTGCATGCCACTCTCTTCCTTCGGATTCCGCCTTCAGGCGCCTGGGGATGCGCACCGAGTTTCTAGCCATGGTTGTAATGCTGCACGGATACATAACTGCGGCGCCGCCGTGCGCGAGTGTGGGCGCAATCAATCGCGATTGTCGAGCACTTCTTTTGCCAGCCGAAACCATGCGTATTTCAAAGGGTTTCGCGCGCAGGTTGCCGGATTTCCGCGCAATTGACGCATCGGCAAGAAACCCCGGCGCGTTATGCTTGCCCAAGCATTTCGCTGGCGCCGGCGCGCGGGACAGGGTTACAATGGCGCACCAAATCGACGCGTGGGATCAACCATGCGTTGTGTAACGTTGCGATCAATGGGAGGAAATCCTGATGCATAAGACAACATTTGCGGTGCTGGCGATGGGGCTGGCCGGTGCTGGCGCAGCACATGCGCAATCGCTGACCGAGGTCTGGAATGTCGGCGGCTTTGCCTCGCCCGAATCGGCCTATTTCGATGCGGATTCGAATCAGATTTTCGTGTCGAATATCGGTGAATTCGATGTCGAAGACGGCAAGATCTCGCTCGTATCGGCCGAGGGCGAAGTCCTGAACGCCGATTGGGTCACCGGGCTGACCGACCCCAAGGGCATGGGCGCGCATGGTGGCAAACTTTACGTCGCCGATGCGACCGGTGTGCATGTGATCGATATCGCATCCGGCACGCTCGACACCACCATCACCCTGCCGGGCGCGATGTTCCCCAATGATGTGACCGTCGGTTCCGATGGCACCGTCTATGTCAGCGAATTCTTTGGCGGTGGCATTTTCCGCATCACCGATGGCGAGGCCGCTTTCTGGATGGAGCCCGGCTCGCTGCCGCTGCCCAATGGCTTGCTGGCCATGGATGATCGCATGATCGTGGGGTCATTTGGCGATGAAATGGGCGAAGGTTTCAGCGTCAACAACCCCGGCGGGCTGCTGGCCGTCGATTATGAGACCGGCGAAGTCACCGAGCTTGCGAATGCCCAAGGTGTTGGCAGCATCGACGGGGTGATCGCGCTGGGCGATATGATCGTCTATAATGACAACCCCACCGGCCAGATTTTCGGCTGGGCGAATGATGAAAACATCGTTCTGGGCAATGCCGGATCGGGTGCGGCCGATATCGGCGTGATGGGCGAGGTGATCCTTGTGCCCAACCTGAATACCGGTGTTCTGACCGCCTATACCTACGAATAAGCGATCACAATCGCCAAGAAAAAGCCCCGGACGCAGCCGCGTCCGGGGCAATTTGTTTGGCAAAGGGCCGATCAGGCCGATTGGCCAGCCATGGCCGATGTGCCTTGCGCGGTGGCGCCGGGCAGGGTTTCGTTGAACCCTTCGTAATCATTGGCCGCCACATCGTTACAGATTTGACGATAGGCACCAACGCCGCCGATATAGGGCATGAACACCCGCGGTTTGCCGGGAACGTTCGCGCCCAGATACCACGAATTCACGGAATCGTCAGTGTGGAGCGACATCTTGGCCACTTCGTTCACCGTATCGACCCAGTCATCCTGTGCCTTCAGATCAGGTTCGACCGCGACGACACCTTTTGCATCCAGCTTTTCGATATAATCGGTGACGAATTCGACATGCTGTTCCAGCGAAGTGGTCATGTTCGACAGAACCGAGGGGCTACCCGGGCCGGTGATCATGAACATGTTCGGGAAACCATGCGACATCAGCCCAAGATAGGTGCGCGGCCCTGCGGCCCATGCTTCCTTGAGCGTGTCGCCACCGCGGCCCTTGATGTTGATGCTGGTCAGCGCGCCGGTCATGGCGTCGAACCCGGTCGCGAAAACGATCGCGTCGAATTCGAATTCCTGTTCGCCGGTGCGCAGCCCTTCGGGTGTCAGTTCCTGAATCGGGTCTTTCTTGACGTTGATCAGCGTCACGTTATCGCGGTTATAGGTTTCGAAATAATCGATATCGATACAGATCCGCTTGGTGCCGATCGGATAGTCATAGGGTTTGAGCATTTCCGCAACGGCGGGATCTTTGACGATCTCATCGATGCGGGCGCGCATGAATTCGGCGGCGGTTTCATTCGCCTCTTTATTCGTGGCGATATCGGTGAACACGCCCAGCATATCGGCGCCGCCACCTTCCCAGGCCTTGCGATAGGCGGCTTCGCGTTCTTCGGCCGAAACCTCCAGCGCGGATTTGGTGGGCACGGGGCGCGGCATACCGCCGGCAGACCAGCGCGCAGCTTCGCGCAATTCGGGGTAGTTCGCTTTGACCTCGGCCACATATTCGGGATCGAGTTTGTGGTTTTGCGCCGGCAGGCTATAGTTCGGCGTGCGCTGGAACACGGTCAGATGTTTGGCCTGTTTGGCGATTTGCGGAATGGCCTGAATGGCCGACGATCCGGTGCCGATGATGCCGACGCGCTTGCCGGTGAAATCAACACCTTCATGCGGCCACTGACCGGTGTGATAAACATCGCCCTTATAGCTGTCCATGCCCTTCATATCGGGCATGCGCGAATTGGAAAGACAGCCGGTCGCCATGATCAGATACCGGCAGGTGACATTATCGCCCGCATCGGTCGTGACCGTCCATTTATTCGTCGATTCATCGAAAACCGTTTCAGCCACGCGGGTATCGAATTTGATATTGCGGCGCAGATCCAGCTTGTCGGCGACGAATTGCTGATATTTCAGAATCTCGGGCTGGGGCGAATAGCGTTCGGACCAGGACCATTCCTGTTCGATATCCTTGTCGAATGAAAACGAATAATGAACGCTGTCGGAATCGCACCGGGCGCCGGGATAGCGGTTCCAATACCAGGTGCCGCCGACATCGGAACCGGTTTCAAATGCCTGAACGCTCAGGCCCATTTTGCGAAGCCGGTGGATAAGATACATCCCGGAAAAACCGGCACCAACGACAACCGCGTCAACCGATGACGGGGTGGCTTGTTTTTGTTTTGCTTGTGCTGCGGACATTACTGAACCTTTCCAATCTGGTGATGTCAAAGCCCTGTGGCGCGAGGCGCGCGATCGTCAGGGAAGAATCATGGGTATGGCCGGGCGGCCATTCGTGCAGTTCAGGCCAGATATGCCGCGGGACACGACGCGCGCGAAACCGCGGGTCAGTATCGACAGGGGCAGTTCCGGCCTGGTCTCGTCAGTTATGTGCTACGTGTTTCTCCAATCCTTTCCTCCCTGTGGTGAAGATGACGACACTATCGCCCCCTTCGATTCCGACATTTACGGATTATTTCCGCCTATGGATGATGTCGGATACATCGCGTGTATTTTTGTTATGCGTTGCGATGACTTTTTAGACTACGCTGACTTTGTCCAATGAAAAGTGGAAAAGCCGCCAGAAACCTGTTCTTTCATGCCAAAATGGGTATAAGCGGTCAAGAGTAAGGGGCAGATCGATGAAGATCGAGGCATTGCAAAACACGCAGGTGTCAACCGCCAGTATGCGTAATATGGCCCATGTTCTGGTCAAGGAAGGGTTGGATCTGACCAAGGCCTTGCGTGATGCGGGCGTGGGGGCGCAGCTTCTGGCCGATCCGGACGGGCAGGTCGATGGCTTGACCGAATTGGCCTTTCAGCATGCCTTTATCGAACAGACCAAGGGCCGGCCCGATCTTTGGGTCAAGGTGGGGCAGGGCTACCGCATCTTGCATTACGGTGTGGCGGGTCTGGCGGCGATGACCTCGCCTGATCTTGATGACATGTGCCGCACCTCGGGGCGGTGGCGGCCGCTGTTTTTCACGCTGGCATCGGTGCGCCCGATCGAAAGCTATGGGGTGATCATCGGTTTTGAATTCGATATGACCGAAGTGCCCGAATTCTTTCGCGAATTCACGATATATCGCGATATCGGGGCCTGGCTGACTTTTACCAAGGATCTGGGTCTGCATGGGCTCAAGGCCGAAATCGAAGTGGTTTATTCCGAACCCGAAGGCTGGCGCGGGCGCAATATCGAATTGCCCGACATTACCTTTGATGCCGCGCGATCCGTGATTGTCTGGGGGCAGGAAAACGCGCTGCTGCCGTTGCCCTATGCCGATGCCATGCTGCATGAAAGCTATCTGCGCCAATGCGACGATATGGTGCGTGCGATTTATTCGGCCAATAGTTTCGTGCAATCCGTGATCGAGGTTCTGGCCGCTACGAATGAGGGGCATTCGATTGAAACCACATCGCGCAAGGTGGGCGTGTCCAAACGCACATTGCAGCGGCGGCTGAATGAACACAGCCTGACCTTTCACGATTTGCTGGGCACCGTGCGCGCGCGACAGGCGCAGGAATTGCTGACCGCATCCGAATTGCCGATTGCCGAAATTGCATGGCGGATGGGCTATGCCGATGCCACGGGTTTTTCCCATGCCTTTCGGCGCTGGACGGGGCTATCGCCGCGTGCATTTCGCAAACGCCAGGATGGCGCGGCCGAGGGGGCGCCGTCCGATCAGGGCTAGCGCCGCACCGCCGGGGTTTCGATCGGCAGGCCGCGCCCGCGCCACGCAAGGTAAAGTTCCAGTTCCTGATAGGCCTGCGACCCGGCAGGCTCGGGGGCGGCGCGCAGCGACGTGTTGCACCATTCAAACATCCGGTGGCGCGATCCGACATCATCCCACAGCAGCCGGTAAATCGGAAAGCCGTTGATCTGCCCCTGGCTAAGCGTATCGCCGCGCAGTTTCACGCCGGCATTGTCTTCGTGGCAATGCGCGCATGACAGATCAAGCTGCCCGCGCCGCGCATAGAAATAATCGCGCCCGGATTCGAACGCCGCCTGCGCCGGGCCGCTGATATCCACATTCATCGGCATGCCGTGCGATTGCGCCGATACATAGGCCGTCAGCCCCAGCAATTCGGGGGTTTCATAGGCAAAGGGTTCGGCCCCCATGTGATCGGTCAGCATGGCGTTGATTTCGGTTTCCAGATTGACGACCTGCCTGGCATCCGCATCAAAAACCGGATAGCGGGCGGCCACGCCGCGCATGGATGTGGCGGCATCGCCGTGGCACGAAGCGCAGGATTGCCCCGCGGCCCCCATCGGCGTGGACCAGAGCCTTTCGCCCTGATCGACGATGAACTGGCCGGGGTTCAGAAAGGTATCATCTTGCAACGCCCGGGTTGGCGGCTCCATATAGAGATAGCCTGATCGGGCGTTTTCCACCTCATAGGCGTCGGGCGGCAGCGCGCCCTGGGCCAGCAGCGCCACCGGGATTGCAATCAGCGCCAGCGGCGGCAAACGGCGCAACATCACATTTCCTCCAGCGTCAGCAGATAGGCCAGAACATCCTCGATCTGTTGGGCGCTATAGATCGGCGTGCCGGCATAGGGGGCATCGACGCCCACCAGCCCATCCACAACATAGTAACTGGGCATCATCGTATCGGGAAAGATCTGTTTGGAATCGACCAGCCGCAGCCGCAATTCACCCGCGCCTGTGCGGCTGGCGATCCCATCCAGCGGCGAGCCGATTTCGCCCATATCGGGTTCATCCGCGATCGGCAGGACGTGACAGATCAGGCAGGACACATTGTTCATGTCGCTCACCAGCGCCAGCCCGCGTGCGGGATCGCCGGGTTCGGTGCCCGCCAGCGGCGCATCGATCGCGCCATCGCGCACCACATAGGGCACAAGATCTGCCCCCGCCGCAGGCCCGCCGATCAGGGCAAGCCCAAGGATCAGCGCCCGCAAGATCACGCGAAAATATCGCTGGTCAGATTGGCATACCAGCTTTCGGCATAGGCGGCTTCGCGGGCGCGGAATGCGGCATCGGCGCCGCGGGGGCTGACCCCGCCGGAATCGGGCACGCCGATGATCGCGCCGGTCGCGTCCACGCTGTAAACCCCGGCGACGGAAATGCCGTAATCGGGCGCAAGCAGGCTGTAGCAGGTATTCACAAAGCTGAGCGTCGGCGCATCGCCCCCATCCAGCAGCGCGGCGATGACATGGGCGCAGGCGCGCCCCTGGCTTGAGGCGCTGAAACCCGATTTCGGCATATCGCCCGCGATGACCGCATCGCCCAGAATGTGAATCCCCGGTGCTACACGCGATTCAAACGTATGCCCATCGACCGAACACCATTCGCCTTCGCCGGTCAGCCCGGCATCGAACACCAGATCGGCGGCGCGTTGCGGCGGGATGACATTGACGACATCGCCGGTGAATGTCTCGAACCCGGTATCAAGCGTCATCGTGGCCGGATCAACCGCCATCACCCCGCCGCCCATGCCAAAGGGCACCCATTCGATCAATCCGGGATAAAGGGTCTCCCACCCCTCGATAAACAGGCCCTGTTTGGAAAAATCGTCCTTGGCATCAAGGATCAGGATCTTTGACCGCGGCTTTTCGGTTTTCAGGTAATGCGCGATCAGGCTGGCGCGTTCATAGGGGCCGGGCGGGCAGCGAAACGGGTTGAGCGGGGGCGCGATGATCACCGTGCCGCCATCCTCCATCGCGACCAACTGGCGGCGCAGCAATTCGGTTTGCGGCCCGGCCTGCCAGGCATGGGGCATGATTTCCGCCGCTTCGCGGCCATAACCGGTCAGCGCGCCCCATTTGAACGCGATGCCGGGCGATAGCACCAGCCGGTCATAGCTCAGATCCGACCCATCGGCCAACCGCAGGCTGTTGGTGTCGGGTTCAATGGCATCGACATTGGCGATGACCACCTCGACGCCTGCGGCGCGCAGCCCGTCGAAATCATGGGTGACATCGCCGATCTCGGCCAGGCCGCCCAGCACCTTGTTGCTAAAGGGGCAGGTGACGAATGTGGGGTTGCGGTCTATCAGCGTGACATTCAGCCCGGGGGCGATACGGCGCAGGGTGCGTGCGCAACTGGCGCCCCCGAAACCTGCGCCGACAATCACCACCCGCCCGCTTGCCTGCGCGAACAAGGGCCCCGCGAAAGTGGCGGCAAGCGTCGCCGCCCCGGTCAGTTTCATCAGATCGCGTCTGTTTGGTCTGTGCATGATCGTGCTCCGCCAATGCGTGCCGGTGTGTCATTCCCACTGTGCGATAAGGGTTGCGAGCGCGTCGATCTCGCTATCGGTCAGGCCCTTGGCCAGCCGCCCCATGATGGTGTTTTCGCGCCGGTCTTCGCGAAAATCCAGCATGGCGTTGGTAATTTCTTCGGCGCTATGCCCCGTCAGCGCGGGGATATCGCCGCTGCTGCGCCCTTCGGTGCCGTGGCAAAGGACGCAGCCTTGGGCGAGCAATTCGGCTGGCGCGTCTTCGCCCGATACTGGCGCCGTGGATGTTGCGGCAAATGCCCCCGTCAGCAGCAGTATCGAGAGAATA